>Ga0207693_10004884_pt1 | contig 11265 bp, 10 predicted proteins | sample LARL81metaG_FD_184347 | JGI IMG/M metagenome (GOLD analysis project Ga0207693, IMG submission 184347) | Corn, switchgrass and miscanthus rhizosphere microbial communities from Kellogg Biological Station, Michigan, USA - LAR L8-1 metaG... | ecosystem: Host-associated > Plants > Roots >... | reverse complement strand
CCCGGCGGCTCGCGCGAAAATCATATTTTGAACTCTGGCTGATGACCATTGGCCGTGAGGGGTTGAGGCGGCCCGTGATACGCTAAGTTCGTTACCCGGATCGGGAGTAATCAACCCAATGTCCGAAGCGGAAATCGCAAAAGCGGTAAAGCTGCTCGATCTAATGCTCGAGTCTTTTTGCCGACGACGGTCACTGGATGCGCGGCGGTTATGATGACGGAAACAGCAGCCACTGCCTTGTCGGCGCTCTTCTGCATCTCAGTCGCAAGCATGGCCTGCCGACGGCACCGGCGATCGCGCCCCTGCAGGATGCGATGCCGCGGCCCGGCCTTCCGCTTGTGCACTTCAACGACATCTGTTGCGGCAGCGTTGCCGAGCTGCGTTCCGTAATCGTCAAGGCGCGTCGTCTCGCCCGTGACGATGCGGAGCGAGAGCGGGCCGCCGCCGCGGTAAAGACCTGGCTACTCGCCCGAATCGAGAAAAAACGAGCCGCGCCGGCGCCGGATATTCTCGAAACGGCGTCGAACGAGCCGTTCGCCCCGGAAAGCCTCGCGGCCTAGTGACGGCCCGTTGATCGGGCCAAAATCAACCCGGCCGGCCCCCTGGCAAATAAACGCGAACCGCCTGGAAAATGCACTCTGGATGCTCAGCATGCGGCGTCGGGGCCACTCAGGCATTCCAGTTACCCGGTTAGCGGCTGTGCACTGAGGAAAGGAGCCTATTGGAATGCGCTACGGCTTCTATTTCCCCATCCGCGGCCCCGGCCGCTAAGCGCGGCGGCATTCTCGCCCTGGCACGCGAAGCCGAGCGGCTAGGCCTGCACTCGGCGATGGTCGTACCCCGCCAGTTACCGTGACAATGCCCAATTACAGCCCTCCAGAGCGTTTGATGTAAGCGAAACTAAAATTAGAACAATTACAATTGGACAGCAACGTAGAGTAGTGATTTCATGATCTGACGTTTCGTACGTCGAATTTACGTCTCCGGTTACGTGCAAGAGGTATGGGCAACATGGCATCAGTTCCAGGCGGTCAGTTTCAGGTTTCGGCAAACGGCGAAAAGGTCAATGTAGTCACCACACCAGACGGCAGCCATCTTCCGCCACCCATCAGTGGCGAATTCAACCTGGAGATGGTTACCTCGCCGGGCGGGTCTTACGACGTGCCGACCGGATACCAGGGAGTGGCCCTGTTGTCCGATGGCGGCAGAACCATCGAGATGGCAGGTGGCGATTATGCCGTGCGGGTTACCGGCGACGGGTTCCACACCGTCATCGCCTGGGAGGGGAATGATACGGTTTACGGGGGCAACGGTTCGGATTCGATCCTCGGCGGCCGCGGCTCCGATCTGATCTACGGCGGCAAAGGCGACGACACCATACGAGCCGGCACCGGCCCCGAGACGATTTATGGGGGCGATGGCCGAGATCTGATCGTTGGCGGCAGCAGCGGCTACGACCTCATTTTCGGCGGCAAGGGCGACGATACCATCAAGGGTGGCGCCGCTCCCGACACGATTTACGGGGGCGAGGGTCGGGATCTCATCATCGGCGGGGCAGGTCCTGACCTGATCTTTGGTGGTAGGGGTGACGATACCATCCAAGGGGGCACCGGAGCCGATACGATCTATGGCGGCAGTGGCCATGATCTGATCATCGGCGGGGCAGGCCCCGACTTGATCTTTGGCGGTAATGGCGGAGATACCATCCAGGGTGGCAGTGGTGCCGACACGATCTATGGCGGCAATGGTAGAGACCTCATCATAGGCGGCTCGGGCCAAGACCTCATTTACGGCGGTAACGGGAACGACACCATAAAGGGCGGCACCGGCCCCGACACGATTTACGGCGGTCACGGCAATGACTTCTTACAGGGCGGCTTTGGACCCGACGTCATTTACGGGGGCAGCGGCAACGACACCATACAGGGCGGCTTTGGGTCAGATACGATCGACGGCGGGTCCGGTCACAACCTGATCACGACCGGGGCCAACGGTACCTTGGTTCAGGAGAGCGCAGGCGGTGGCCACGACACCGTCGTCGGCTTTGACTCGTCGAATGGTGACGCGATCCACTTCGCCGGCGAAAACGCCGCAACTATCGCTCACGTTGTGGCTACATCTACGACGGATCACGGCAACACGACCATTTCGCTGCCGGATGGCTCCACGATGACCCTGGTCGGCATCGCGCATATCGACCATACCTTCTTCCACTGAGCAAACGCGAACCCTGCCTGGCGGCGGCAGCGCGGGCGGATTTCATCCCCGCCCGCGCACGCATTTATGGCCACCTCCGATGCCGCTTCGCATCCGGAGCCGAGAAGCGACTGCCCATAATGGGGTTGTGACTCGAGCGCGATTGGGAGGCAAAAATGCCATTGTCGATGACGACGTTTGATCGGTCGACTGGGTCTTCGCACGGCAAGTTACCTGATCTCGATATGGAATCGCAAATTGCTCCGGCCGCCAAGCTAATGGCGAGCATTGGCCGTTTATCGGGCTTGCTGAACAAGATCGAGCAGGCGCAGGCCAAAGGTCAATGGCCCGGCGCCCAGCTGTTCGGCGCCACAATGGATACGCAGCATTGCGAAGCATCCCACGACCCCGTACGTCTTCTGATGGTCAGTGCAGCCAGCTCCATTCACGAGTTCCTAACGGAAATACGACCATTGCTCGAGGGTGCTCATTTCGACAAGGGAGAGCTGGTTTTCGTAATTCCGCCGGAGCTGGACGATCACCTGATCGAACCAATGGGCCGCTTCATCGCACGACGCGTCTTCGTCGAGTCATTATCTTCAGACGCCGCCGCCGAACTTCGGGCCAACCCCGACAATCCGGCGCAGTGGAGCCGAGCAGGGTCTGCGCTAAACCGCGAATTAGCGATGTTGCAGGCCTTCTACCAGCCACTCGGCGTCAATTCGCCGGCGAGATTGCACGAGGCCTATGCTCTCTACCTGGATGCAGTGGGTCCGCCCCGCAAGGGCAAATAGATCCGATCGGGACGCGCCATGATTTCGGCCCGCTGCGTCAGTATTTCGGCTCGCGTGACGCTGCCGAATTCTGGCGAATCGTCGGGAATCGAGCGTGCATACCGGCGTCGGTGCAGATCTTGAACGCTCACCATCCGGCTACCGTCAATAGCATCGTAGAAGGGAAAGGCCTTGTTCCAGCCGGCCCGCACGCACCGCATCGAATAATCGACGTGCCATTGCCCGCGAACCGCGAAATTCGCTTCGTCGGCATACCCGACAGTCTCAAACACCTGCGGTGTGACAGTAAAGAAAGCTCCCAAGCAGTCCTGCACCCCTACCGAGCCCTCACAGGTTGCGGTCGCGTCAATGCGTGTGGCAGAGAGCGGCCGATAGGGCCAGGCGAAACGCCAATAGTCTCGATCGAACCAGCAGAGATGATGATTACCCGATCTCTCGATGCCTCTCAAATAGAAATGTTCCCAACCGCTACGCAAGAATAAAACATCATCGTCTGCCATGAAACATACATCATATTCGTCCCCTTCGATGTGTGCCAAAATCGAATTGAATTGACCGACCGCATAGCGCCGCTGGTTGCGGATCAGCGTGATCGGAGCCGGACCGAACGTTTCCAAATATTGCAATGTGCCATCCTGCGAACCGTCATCGGCGACGACAATTTTCCATAAAAAATCGACTATGTTCGCGGTCGATGACCAGGTGGCAAGACACTGACGCAAATACGAAATCCGATTTAACGTTTTCACCGCCAAAATCAAACGAGGCTTCCGCTTCCGGGTCATAGCGCGTAGTCGAGGCCAAGGAGACGCCGGAGCTTGGTGAGTTCGGCCGCGACATATTCGATGTGCTGTTCGAGCTGAGCGACCGCAGAGGCGACTACAATGCGATCGACCATAGCAGGCGGCGAATCCGCCTCGCCGAGGAGTGACCGAGCAACTTCCGGGTCGAGCGCGCTCGACGGCGCGATCTCGATTTCTCTTGTCGCCTCCGACCAGCGCCCGGAACGAAAGAGCGCCGCATCGATCCCCTCGACAGCTATCACGCTCGTCTTTGAAATGGGGGCGCGCCATGGAAAAAATGCAAGAACGCGCTCGTTGAATGACGTTCGCACTCCCGAATTGGTCAGCAGCAAAACCATATCGATCGGCGCGCCGACCGTCACATCCAGATCGCCGAATGGCGCTTCCTCACCCCACCCATTCTTGACGAACGAATTGATCACCATGCGCCGCTCGCCTGGGAACACTTTGATGTGAAGTAAGCGTTCGCGATCGGACGACAAAAAATCAATTGTAAAGAATTCTCGAGATGGACATATTCCGCGAAGCCGGACTAGTTGAGGAAGACAGGTAAAATTTTCACAAATGTAAGAATTGAGATACATACCGGATCCGGTGCGATGCTCAACGCTGATCCTCATGTTGTGTCGACAATGCTAATGGTCCCTTAATTAGAGCAAGCCACTATCGTCGGCGGCACCAGAGACGCCCTCCCTGCCGTTAGGTCGGCATAGCATACTTAATTGCTCTGAGCTTCAAGATGACCCGATGCAATATATGTGGTTCCGCAGCATTCCAACCGGGCTTTCGGGGGCGACTGAGTTTTGGACTGCCGCCGGAATGCGCAAATTGCCACTCGGTGGAACGGCACAGGGTCATTCACGAAATCTACAAGGCCGTCATGCCTTTGCTTTCGGGATGGCGCGCCCTACAATTTGCTCCCGATCAAAGCGTCGAGGCGGCATGGTTCGGCAAATTCGACACCTCGGTTTATGGCCGCGAGAATTTTATGGACATGACCGACACCGGACTTCAGTCGGAGAGCTATGATCTGATCATCTCCAATCATGTTCTCGAGCACGTTGCCAATGATCGCGCGGCATTGATCGAATTACTGCGGGTCGTCGGCGAATCCGGAGTCGTCCATTTGTGCGTGCCGTCGCCACTTGCCCGCTGGGAAACACTGGATTGGGGTTTCCCTGACCCGGATAAGAACCGGCATTATCGAGATTACGGTGCCGATTTTCCGATAGGTATGTTGGAACATATATCCGAAGCCAATGCCATCGCAGTCCTCGGCAGAGATACTGTCACCGGCTTGCACGATATCGTATACTTTTTCTCGCGTTCGATAGAAACTTTGGCCAAAATGGCTAACTTGTGGGAAAGAGCATACATCGCAGTCGTCAGATTTACTTGACATTTCCAATGTAGTGATGATCTACGACTAGCCTGTTTATAGATCTGCAACTAATGACGGATAGCGTCGGGCTGTCCTTACATAGACGATAGGTCTGATGTCCCCCTTGGTCGTTACAGATTCGCGTTCGCGTGAGACGCCCGCGGCTGGGGCTCTGACCGAGGCGGTACCGCCGTCCAATGACGACGATCAGCCTCTACAGGGCGAAACACTCCGGAAAGCGGCATTGGTACTGGACAGACTTACGTCACGTCTGGAAGACCTGTTCAATCTACGGGAAACTGATCTCGAGGCCGAACATGCCCCGCGCAACGGCGGCATTGCAAAGACGTTGGCAATGCCTGCCGCAGTCGTGGGGCCAGCGTCGCCCACTCGCAATGGCCCGGCAGCGGGGGCATTTCACGCTGCGCAGCCCCGCGCCACTTCGGCTTCCCCGCCGCGTCCGCTCCGGGCGTTCGCAGGCACGCGCCCGCACCAGGATTTGAGCGGCGGACTCGCCGATTGGTCGACCAATGGCGTCATCGCCAGCGCCGCACCCTACACCATCAACCTGACCGGTTCGCCGGGCAACCAAGGGCAAACGGACCTTTTTGTGATTTCGCCTGAGATTCCGGTCGAGCCCGACATTTTTTTCGAGCTGACCATCGTCGGCGAGGCAAAACTGGCCGGCGCGCGATTGTTCATATTCGCGCATGATCCGACTGTCGGGATCGATCTCGTTTGCCGGGATCTGAAACTGGTGCGTCGCACCCAGTACCGCGAGCGCATCGTGTTTCGCACGCTCCACCGCGCTAAGACGATTTCCCTGCGGATTCTCGTGCCAAAAGCAGTGGCGGGCGACCAGCTCCGGCTCGAGCGGGTCATTCTGACGCGGCTGGGGCCGACCAAGACGCTGACGCCGGAGGCGGACACGGGTCGGGCCGTTTCAATGGCGACGGTCGTCGGCCGCGAGGAGATGCTGCTCGATGCAGTTTCCACCTTGTACAACCAGGTCGATCGGATCCGGATATACCTCAACGGCTCGACCGACGCCCCGACTTATCTCGACGATCCGAGGATCGAGCTCGCGTGGTCGCGCGATCATGGCGACTCCGGAGATATGGGAAAATTCTTTTGGGCGGAGGACAAGAGCGCGGGCTACCGCTTTGTCGTCGACGACGATTTCATTTTCCCGGCCAATTTTATCGAGCGGATGGCACTGAAGCTCGAGAGCTATGGCCGCCGGGCAGTCGTTGGGGTTCACGCGATCCTATTGCGCCAGCCATTCAAGGATTATTACGACCCGCGTTCCCGATTCGTTAACCGATGCGCCATTGCACTGGGACAGGACCTCAACTGCGATGTGCTGGGCACCGGGGCAATCTGCTACGATCCGAAGATCTTCGTGATCTCCAAGAACGAGTTTCAATACAAGAACATGGCGGATTTGTGGGTCATGTCGGCGGCGCAGCGGCAGGGGCTCCCGTTGGTCGCGATTTCTCGCCCACACAATTGGCTGATTGACAATGTAACCACTGATCCGAAATTCAATTCGATCTACCTGGCGTCGGCGACCCGCGGCAATAATGCGTTCAATACGGCGGAGATCCAGAGTCACATCGCACGATCGGCGTGGCCGGTAACAATCCGGCCTCGGTGTGACCGGGGCCGCTGCGTGCTGCGCATTGCCGCGGTCTTCGAGAGCGGCGACGTCTCGGCATTTCGACGCGGTTTCACATCTTGGATGAGCACGCGCGCGCGCGACGTCGACTGGGTGCTGATTGTCGTCGTCCAAAGCCGGACGGCCGCCGCGGACGAAGCAATAAGGGATGTCGTTGTCCAGGCAGAAGCTCCCTTCGAAACTCATTTCGTTTCCGAGGTCTCTTCAGGCCGATGCATAGGTGCACAGGAGACCCTCGAGTTGATCCAGCGCATCGCTCCCGAAGGTGCGTTGTGGTTTCGCTCCGGTGTGCGATGGATAGGGAACCGATGGTCCGAGTTGATCGCAGAGGCGCTGCAGTCAGATGGTCCGGTCGTCCTTCGCGCCTCGGGCGCGGTCGCCGACAATCCGCTCGCGGTGTGCTGGTCCCGCGGCTTCACGGAGAGCATTGTCGGGCAATCGCGCGCGGCGCCGCGAGCGCGGTCATTGTGCCAGCTGATCCAATCGACCTTGTCGGCAACCGCCGGCGCGACGACCAGCGCGCTCGATCACCAAAGGGTCGCCGAAGCGACTGATCTCGAGCCGTGGCCGGAAGCGGTGCCCGAGGAGGCGCCGGCGAAGCTATCTGAAGGGGGCAAGACAGCTCGGCAGAGCCCGGCTGGCTCGGGCACGATCCGGATCAACGATGTCTTCAAGCGGGTGCTCGTCTTGAACCTCGACCGTCGCCGGGACCGATTGCAACAATTCTCCCGACAGGCAAAGAAGCACAGACTCCTGTTCGAACGGTTCCCGGCGGTCGACGGCTCGAAAGCACCGGTGAGCGAAGACTGGGCGGCCTATGCCCGCAGCCCGGTCCAGCCCTATCCGCGCGGCACCGGCACGTTCAAATACGAATACGATTTTTATTATAATTACGTGAATGATCTGCAACGGGTTGCCCACCTCGAAGAGCGCGACAAGAAAAAGGTCCTGAGCCGCGGCGCTTGGGGCTATCTGCTGTCGATGATCCAGATCCTCAGGCGTGCGATCGCGGAAGACTGGGAGTCGGTTGTCGTGTTCGACGACGACTGCCGGTTTCATTGCGATCTAGGCGCCCAGTTCGATCGGATCATGCGGGTTTTGCCGGCCGACTGGATGCTGTTGAGCATGGGGGCCCTGCAGTACAATTGGACGCCCAAATGGATAAGCTGGTACGACAGGCGACTTTACCATTGTAATGGATCGAGCGTCGGCTCGCATGCGACTGCAATTCACCGGTCGGCATTCCCTATGCTGCTGATGAAGTCCGAGGAGATGATGCTGCCCTTTGACGTCGGTGCGTTACATACGGTGAAACGGATGTTCGCGACTCGTTGTTTTGTCATGTACCCAAATCTGTTCATCCAAGACACTACCGATACCGATATCGGCGACTCGGCAGTGCAGTTGTCCGAGGCTGCAAAGCCGGACAATGTCTATCGCTGGCGCACCGCGGATTACGAAGGGCCTTTGGCCAATTCTGCGTCAAGGTCGAGTCTCCGACCTTCCAGACGGGCTTCAGCGCAACTTGCGAACACCGGGGCGCAGTTGTGAGGACTATCTGCCAACGGTCTCTCACGAGGGATCCTGCAATCAGAAGCAGACAATTCCTGCTCGCGACCATCGGTCTTTGTTGGTACGGAGCCGCTGCTGCGCAGAACGTGCTGCTCAACGAGAGTTTCCAGAGCGGGCCGCTAAATGCAGCGATCTGGGCGCCCAGTGATGGCGTGTACCAGGATTCGAACGTGCCTCTCGAAGATCGGGTGTTCTATTCACCAGGGGCCATTTCGGTCGATAAGGGGTTGAAGCTCGTACTGCGGGAGCGCACCGCAGCCGATGATCAGACTGGGGTCCTTTTTCGATACGTCTCGGGGCGCATCCAGTCGCGCCAAAGCTATCTTTACGGGAATTTCGAATTCTCCGCGCGGCTGCCAGCCGGACGCGGGCTGTGGCCCGCCCTTTGGCTCCGCACGCCGCCGCCCGCGCCGCTGAATGGCGAGATCGACGTCATCGAAGGCCATGGCAGCCGGCCGGATGTGGTTCAGAGCACACTGCATCCGTGGCACGACGGCAAGGAGACTCATTCATTTTGCGCGATGCTGTCAGTGCACAACGGGAATTCCGAAATTCCGCTGTCTCCATGCACACCGGTATGGCGCCCTGCGCAAGGTTCCGGCGGTCTGGATGCCGAGTTTCACAAGTACAGCATCACATGGGTCCCGGGAAAGGTAACGTGGTTTCTCGATGATGTTCTCTATTACACCGTTGCCGAAGAGGTGCCGGACCGGCCGATGATTGTCGTGATGAACCTGCACCTGAGCGCGCACTGGGACGGGCCGCCGGATGCCTCGCTGCACCTCCCGGCGATCTTGGAAATCGCCTCGGTACGAGTAACGGGCATCGAGCAACATTGAGCAGCCAGTCGCAAACGATTGGGCCAATCGAGCGCGATACGCGAGGACCGGCAGATCCATGTTTATGGAGTAGGGATGAGCGAGCCTAAAACGGCGAGCACAGGCGCGGAGCACGAATTTACGATCGTCATTCCGGTCTTCAATATGGCTGATACGATCGGGCAGTGCCTCGAGAGCATCACCGCCCTCGATTATGACCCGGACGCTTTCGAGGTGATCGTCGTCGACAACATGTCGACAGACGACACCCGCAAGATTGTTGCGAAATTTCCCGTCAAAATTCTGGATGAAAAGGTCTTTCAGAGCTCGTACGCGGCTCGGAACACCGGCATCGCCGCCGCGCGCGGCAAACTGATCGCCTTCACCGACGCCGATTGCGTTGTCGACCGCGCGTGGCTTGCCGAGATCGCGCGCGAGGTAGGCGATGAGTCGTTTGGCTGCTTTGCCGGGGAGATATTGTCTTCCCCGCCGACAACTTTGGTCGAACGGTTTTCCGAGCACATCGGCCTACTGCGTCAAAAGGGCCCGATATCGGGGTGGCATCACCGTCCCTATGCACAGACCGCCAATGCCGTCTATCGCCGGGAGGTATTTAACAGGGTGGGATTTTTCCATCCGACCGTCAAATCCGGGGGTGACGCCGACATCGCCTGGCGCATGCAATCCGAAACCCAATACAAGATCAAATTCGTCCCGAAGGCCGTCGTTTATCATCACCACCGCACCGACGCGCCGGCCCTGTATTCGCAATTCCGGCGGTATGGCACCGGCAAGCTCTCCTGGGCGACTTACCACTCGGACTACAAACCGCCGAGTGTAGCCGAGCTCGAAAAACAGCTGTTGTCGACCTGCCAGAAGTGTCTCGACGAGGTTACCGCCGCAGGCGGCAGCGAGGCCGAAACCGCCTATCCGATACTGCGCATCCTCACTCAAGCGGCCCATTTCTCTGGCTACCTGCAAGGACTCCTTCTACTCATGTGCCGGCCAGGGAAGACGGAGCAGGTGGTGGCGACCGCCCTATCGCATATTCCGCGCTGCTCGATCTGCCGCGGCACCAGCTTTGTTCCGGGGCCAAACAATCGGCTGAGCGCGGGTGCGCCGCCGCGGTGCAATTTCTGCGGCTCACTGGAACGTCATCGCGTACTCGCCACTCTCGTCAACGCGATTCCAAGCGAGTTGAAGGCCCGCGCGCGGTTGTTGACATTGGGGGAATTGATGCAACTGCCGGGTACACAATTTGCCGATATAGTGCATTCCGACTTCCGCACCGGCCGGATAAATCAGCCGGATCACAGCTTCGACTGGGTGGCACTGAACTATGTGCTTCAGCAGTTGCCCGACGAGGATGAAGCTTTCGTGGAGGTGCGCCGTGTAATCAGAGAATTGGGAGTACTCCTGCTGACGGTTCCGGGCTGCGCATCGCGGCTGCGCACCTGTGCCCTGCCACGCGACAGCGGCAAGGGGCCGCACCGCCAATATGGCGCAGACCTGACGGCTCGGCTCGCCTGCAGCCACCCTGATTTCCGCATTCTTCTGATCATCGGCACCGACCCTGTGACCCTGGCCAGAGAATGGATCTATCTCCTCTCCCATGACCGCCGCAAGCTCGAACTGGTCGCCGATTATGTGGAGAAAGCCGAGAATTTAATGCCGATCCCCGTGACGTAGGTCTTTGCACGGGAAGCCATCCATCGGGGTTATCAGCCTGTTGCTTTGCTCACTTCAGGAGAAATTAGCAAAATGTCGAATACGCTCACAGAAAACAAGGAGAATTGGGAGAAGTTTGATTGGACAGCAGGCGACAAACTGGCCGGAGGCGAGCGGTGGTCTGGCGCGTTTGGAAATTCAGAAGCGCAATGGCATTTTGCGATACTGCCGAGGATTCATCGGCATTTGCCTACTGAAGGCTCATCCCGTTGTCCCAGGTTGATCAATATCTAGGGCTCGCGGGGTCGAAGCCGAGACGGGGCTGAGCTCGACTTTTTCGGGAGGTGTTGATCGG
>Ga0207693_10004883_pt1 | contig 11266 bp, 14 predicted proteins | sample LARL81metaG_FD_184347 | JGI IMG/M metagenome (GOLD analysis project Ga0207693, IMG submission 184347) | Corn, switchgrass and miscanthus rhizosphere microbial communities from Kellogg Biological Station, Michigan, USA - LAR L8-1 metaG... | ecosystem: Host-associated > Plants > Roots >... | reverse complement strand
GATAGGGGACTCAATCCTGCGGATAAGCTTAATCGCCTAGCCGTACGTACTGTTCGCTGCAAAGCGGCAATGGCTGCTGTGACGGCGCCGGATGATCCTCTCTGTATTTCATGAGGGCGGGCTCCAGCGTCTCCTTTGGCCAGAAGTTTGGAAAGCCGATTTCCCTCAGGCAGGACGCATTCCAATACAAACCCGCGCGCGCCAATGACTGGCCCGCCTGCACGGCACGCGTAACGGCAACGATGTCGGTCGATTCGGGATAGATGAAGAGCGTCGTCGGCTTGTTTTCTACCAACGCCAAAATCCATTGGGAATCCGCCGGATACCAGGTAGTGCAGCCGTTGCTGCGGCCGGCGCCGTACTCGATCAACTTTCCGAACGGCACATAACCCTCGTCGTCCGCGTAGGGGCTGCCCGGAGCTTTCATCCGACAAACTGCCGACACGATCACACCCGGATGACCACCGATGGCGCGCGGCCTGGCGTTCGCTGTGTCGCCCGTGCCGTCGAACTGCACAAAAGAGCGTATCAGGGGCACGAGCTCTCCTTCCGAGGTACGATAATAGCCTTTGAACGACGTTCTGATCTCTGCCGTCACATACCGCCCGCCGGTCGTCAGCTTGGAATCCCTCGCGTCGCTGAAGCTCTTCGCGCAGCGAATGCCGTTTGTGAAATCCGGGATGCTTGTTAGGTTGAGGCCGCTGCCGTGCCCCGAGGGGAGCGCGCGGAACGTCCGACTGGCTTCGCAGATGACGTAAAACCGGCGCCCAAACCCACCGGGACGCGTGGCGTCCATGGCGAAGTAGCAGGAATTGTTGACCGCGCCTTCGCTCACTTTCTTCAGGTAAAGCGCGCGCGCCCTCTGCAAGACTACTGGGGCGATTTGACCTTCGCCTTCGCCGACATGGGCCTGCAGCCAATCCGGAACGAGCCACGGCAGCTCCGCCGCAAATGATCGGGGCCAGCCCGACAAGGCACCGCCGATCATAATGAGGCTGGCGAGGGCGACGATAGCTACGAGGAGCGATCTCAACCGCAACGGATCAATTCTCCTGTCGGACACAGTCAATGCGAACGGCCACACCCCCTTCAGATTAGGCAGACCTTCTTGCCTTTATCTTAAAGTGTACCGTTCAACGGTAACTCACCTTAGTGGCGTTTCTCCGGCGCGAGGGGATCAGCAACATGGCAAGATCATTCGAAATACCTCTCCACCGAGGTATCGCGGCGGTTGTAGCTTTGGGTCATTAGCGGACATGTTTGGCTGGATGAAAAAGCGTCCGCTTTACCCCTGAAAGCAGACATTCTGCGGGGCGGCTGAAATAGTCAGCTATGTGCCATAAGCAGACGTCGAGGGTCGCGTCGCCTGCTTGTGTCATCGATCGCCACGCCTCAGCGCGCCTGCAGCCGGTAGCGGATTCAAGTCGACGAATTCATGCGAACTCTCTTCCTGTTGGTTTCTGTTCCTCTGACGCTAGTGTTCTTCTCCAGCGCGCAACAAGCAATTCAGCCGGCGCCGTTGAACCTGATGCCGATGCCTTCGAACTATCAACTGACCAGCGATCAGATGAGAATCGACCAGTCATTTTCAGTTGCCCTCACTGGCCACCAGGAAGCGCGCCTCGACAGCGCGGTCCAGCGATTTTTAGTAAATCTCTCCCGACGAACAGGAATGCCACTGACCGCTCAGTCGGCGGATCCTGCCCAGGCCAAGCTGCTCATCCACACGGATCAGGCCAGCAAGGAAGTTCAGGAACCCGGAGAGGACGAATCCTACAGCTTGGAAGTGACCCCTTCAGGCGCGAGGCTATCCGCGCCCAACCCGCTGGGAACGCTGCATGGCTTGCAGACCTTCCTGCAACTGGTCGAAGCCGCGCCCGCGGGTTTTGCCGTTCCGGTCATCAGTATCCATGACACTCCACGTTTCGTCTGGCGCGGTTTGATGATTGATGTCAGCCGCCACTTCATCCCGCTCGACATCATCAAGCGCAATCTCGACGGTATGGAAGCAGTGAAGATGAACGTGTTTCATTGGCACCTGTCTGACGACCAGGGCTTCCGGGTGGAAAGCAAGAGATTCCCCAAGCTTCAGGAAATGGGTTCCGACGGCCTCTACTATACGCAAGCCCAAGTGCGCGACCTGATCGCCTACGCGCACGATCGCGGCATCCGCGTGGTTCCCGAATTCGACATGCCGGGCCACAGCACAGCCTGGTTCGTCGGGTATCCCGAACTGGCGAGCGCGCCCGGCCAGTACCAGGTCGAACGCCACTGGGGCGTCTTCGATCCAACCATGGATCCAACCCGCAATGGTGTCTACGATTTCCTAGACGAGTTCATCAAGGAGATGGCCGCTCTGTTTCCCGATTCCTATTTTCACATCGGCGGCGACGAGGTGAACGGCAAGCAGTGGGATGCCAATCCGCAGATTCAGGACTTCAAGCGCTCCCACGGTCTCAAGAGCAACGATGAATTGCAGGCCTACTTCACCAAGCGGGTTGAAAAAATCGTCAGCCAACTCCACAAAAAGATGGTGGGCTGGGACGAAATCCTCACGCCGGGCATGCCCAACAATATCGTGATTCAATCCTGGCGCGGTCAAGACTCGCTCGCCGCTGCCGCCAAACAGGGCTACCGCGGTCTACTTTCCAGTGGGTATTACATCGACCTGATGTGGTCTGCGGCGCGACATTACGCCGTCGATCCGATGTCAGGCGCTACTGCCGACCTGACACCGGAGGAGAAGCAGCACATTCTGGGCGGGGAAGCCACCATGTGGTCGGAATACGTGGGACCCGAGACCATCGATTCTCGCATCTGGCCGCGCACTGCCGCGATCGCGGAAAAGCTATGGTCGCCGCCTGATGTGCGTGACGTCAATTCGATGTATGCGCGTCTTGCACAAATCAGCTGGCGGCTGGACCGTCTCGGTCTCACCCACAATACCGATTACATTCCTATGTTGCAGCGGATCGCAAACGCCGAAGACACCGCACCATTGCGGGTTCTTGCCGATGTGGTCGAGCCAGTGAAGGGCTACCGAGCACAATTCGCAAAGTTAGAGCCGTCCAGCGCTGATCCCTTAAACCGTTTGGTCGATGCGGCTCGCCCGGAAAGCGATACCGCACGGGAGTTCAGCAACCTGGTGGATTCCGTCCTTGCCGGTCAGTGCAAAGACGCCGCGCTCTCCGCCCGGCTTCGCAGACTCTTGACCAAGTGGCACGAAAATAACCTTCAGCCGCTGATCGAAAAATCATTCCTGCTTCAGGAAATTGCGCCCCTCGCGCAAAACTTATCCTCGATCAGTTCTGCCGGTTTGCAGGCGATTGACTACATCGATCGCGGTGAACGCCCGGCAGAGAACTGGAAGGCTGAGCAGTTGGCCATGATCCAGCGAGCGGAGAAACCGACTTCAGCGCAGCTGCTCTTGATGGTTGCCTCGCCTGTACAGAAGCTAGTCGAAGCTAGCTCTAGCGGCGCATGTATCTCGCAATGAGGGATCAGTGAGGTCAAGGGGTCCAATCACAATCAGGCCATGAGGACCGCTCATATCTCGGCTCGTGCTCCAAGCGGGAACCTTCTCACGCGAGCTCGCGCTCAAGCTGGGCGGCACAAACAGTGCCTGGGCGAGCATGGTGTGGACTACCTGCGCCATCGGCGGCGCAACCATCATTCTCTTGTTCGGGTTGATCATGTTCGCGGTCTCTCTAGGGCCAGCTCGGCCGTTTTAAGGCAGCTCTACCCGAGTTCCCTCAGATGACTCAAAAAGTCCTGACTTCCCTATTGCTGTTGCTGCTATGCGGATCGGTAGCGGCTGAGCCCACACATAAACGGACCACGACTGTCGCTACCCGTCGTGCTGCTTCTGAAAAGCAGAATGTCAAGAGCGCGCCCAAGGAACCATCGGCTGAAGAAACACCGGTCAAAGGACCACCAGCTAAAGAGCCACCGGCAAATGAGCTTTTTGGTGCCGCCCCGAGTCCCGCTCCGCTTGCTGCTCGCGCGATTGGTTCATACGCAAGAGGCTGCCTTGCCGGGGCGGTAGCCCTTCCAATCAATGGCCCTGATTGGCAAGTGATGCGGCTGTCGCGCAACCGCAACTGGGGCCATCCGAGGCTACTTGATTTTCTCGAGCGCTTTGCTGCCGACGCGCGCAATCTTGATGGCTGGCCGGGACTTCTCGTCGGCGATATGTCGCAGCCGCGCGGCGGACCGATGATCACCGGTCATTCGAGTCATCAAATCGGGCTTGACGTCGATATCTGGCTAACGCCAATGCCGGACCGGATTCTTACGCCTGAAGAACGCGAGAACATGGTGGCGGTGTCGATGCTAAAGGATCCATTCACCGTCGATCTCGACAAATGGACTTCACTCCACACAAAACTGATTAAGCGCGCGGCATCATCTCCAGAGGTCGATCGCATCTTCGTGCACCCCGCGATCAAAAAGGTGTTGTGCGATCAGGCGGGAGATAACCGCGCTTGGTTGGCCAAGGTGCGGCCCTGGTGGAACCATTACTATCATTTCCACGTTCGGGTTACTTGCCCGCCGGATGCCAGCGACTGCGAGCCTCAGAAACCGCTTAGCGGTGACGATGGCTGCGGGCAGGAGCTTGCCAACTGGTATGCAATGCTAAAGAAGGCGGCGATTGCGGGAGCGGGACAGCCCGCTACGGGGACTCCCCGCAAGTCTTCTATTACGATGAGCAAGCTGCCGCGGGAATGCGGGACCGTCTTGACTGCTGGCGGTTTCGAGCCGCCAGTCCCTTTCAATGCCGACAATCTGCCTGAGCCGGTGCTCAAGGCTCTCGCCAGCAAGGAAACCGGTCCTCCTCCACCCAAACTGGACCCTGCAGCTCGTCGAGCGCTGATCGCGAGCAGCTCCAAGGTGTCATTGCCCGAGCGTAATCCAAAGCGCTAATGCCCTCTGTTCTGGATTTAAGCATGCGCTGACCTGTCGTGCCAAGCGCTATCCCATGCCGCATGGTTGGACGCAAACGCACGCGATAGACTGCCATTCGCGTCTCAAGAAACGGTGGGCATCATGACCAGATTTGCTCTTCTCCTGGCTCTTTTTATTGCAGCGGGTTGTGGGATTTGGGCAACGCGTGCGGCCGCCTTCGATATAAATTCGGACAACTCGACTAATTCAGACGGCACGGCGGGTTTTGCCGATCCCGACGATCAGCCCATGCCCGGAATGTTGCAGATCGCGCCGGACTTGAAAGATTACCAGGGAACGGCAAATCAACTCACGCCTGACCAATCAGGGTGGATCTTCTCGATTCCACCACAGCGTTGAAGCCCGCTCCAGCAAACTAGCTAGGCCCCAAGTTGGTGGGCCGAGCCTTCTCTCGACACTCGTCAATCAGTTGGTGATGTCGAAATCCATGCCCTCAAAAGTGTAGCGGGGCTGTTGCGTCCAGACGCCGTCCTCCTGCACAGGCACCTTGTGGATTTTAACGTTGTCCACCTCAAGCTTGCCGCTCTTCTGGTTCACCCAGAAATCGATGTCGTAATACTCGTCCTTGCTGCCCGGCTTACGGAAGTCGGTACACGCAAAGTATTCGCCTTCCTTTTTCAGGTGGCGCACCGGCTGGTGGATCTCAACGAAGTCAAGCGGCACCGTCTCGCCGGTCTTGTCGTCCTTGATGTCGAGATGGCCATCGGCATCCTTATGCGTGGCGATGTAGTTATGGATTGCGCTCATCACCTGCCAAGCGCGGGTCACCTCCATGCTTCCGGGATGCTCCTGCACCGGTAACCACCACCAAGCGACCGGCATGCGGGTGACCATGACGTAGCTATCGCCTTCCTGCTTCGGGCCCTTCTGGATGCGGATATCCATCAACTTGAGGTCATTGGCTTCCGGCTTGAACCAAAAGTCCATGGCGTATTGCTTCTTCGGCTCGTCTTTGTCGTGAAAGATGGTATTGGCGAACCAGCCGTAACCCTCCATCCCGCGCACCATCTTCACCTGCTCGAAGAGGAGATTGAGATCCTGGTCTAGCTTGGGATGATGGAATACGAAGACCCCGTCTTTGCTTCGCTCATCCACCGTCTTTTAACCGCCGCGTTCACGTCATCTTCGGTGAACTCTTTGGAGGGCCCTCTAGCAGCGGAAGTTGCGGGTTGGGACGCCGACTGGTCCTTAGCGACGAAAAACTCCCGCGCCTTCTGGATATTCCCGTCGGGATTCTGGAGGAAGGCCTCTTTCGATTTTTCTGTCGAGAAGCAATAGACTTTGCCGTCAGGCGCCGACCAACTCACCGAGCAGTCAGTCTTAACCTCCTGGCCCGACGCCAAACCCGTGGCGCATTCGTTGCCGAACTCGCCCTTCGGCGAGGCGGGTGTCACCAAATCCTCCGCAACGACCGAGGACGCTGCTCCAAACCACAAAGCCACGGCGATTACCGTGGCGTGTGTAATCGAGGAAAAGCCTCGATTGAAATCATCGTACATCATCTGCTTAAATTCCTTGTCATCCCGGGCGCTGAGGCACCGTTCATATGTCAAGGCACCCGGCACCGAGACCCGCCCTCGCAGCCGCTAGGACGTCTGCCGGAAAAGGCCACAGGCTGGGGCGATTCATTGCAAAAATTGACTCCCCACTTGGCACACGTCAAACCAAACCTTGGCAGCTAGTCTGGGGCCAAGGGCCGCATCACGCTTGGTGCCCATGCGTCCGCTTTGGGTCATTAGCAGACATTTGATGGCGTATGCGCGATGTCCGCTTTACCCCCAGAAGCGGACATGTTCAGCGTCGGGATCGATGTCTGCTAAGTGCCATAAGCAGACATCGCGGCCGAATCGACCAAGGACCTGGCCGCCTGGTCATCGACGGCCGACAGCTTCGAAGATGAAGCCATTGACGATGCTCCAAATCATCTACCACCTCGACAAGCCAAGGCCGCCCTCGCGCCTCGACAAAACTCCCCTGCTCAATCCGATCGCTCAAGGTCCCCCCGCGTCGCGCTTGAGGGGTCAATCTATTGAATGCCGGCGCTGAAAGACAACCTGGGAGGAACGTTCGGGCCGACATGGTGCCGACACCGCGCCCAAGTGAGATCGCGCGGGATCACCGCGAGAGGAATATATGATGGAAGATCAGTTACTTGATTGGTTGCGGGGGCTCGCAGCCACCTATACCGAACACGGCTCCATTACATCCGAGAAGCCGGAAAATAGGTCCAAATCAGGGGCCCGCAACCACGGAGAATTGACCTTACTGGCGATCCCCATCTAAGACGGAGCGGTCTCGAAAAGCGTCGGCATTTGTTTTTCTGGTATCCTTCCGTAACCCCATATCCCCTTTAGCTTCTGAAAATCGCGCTTTTTTGTAAAAGCACCCGCAGAAATCTCGGGCGATCTCGGGGGCAATTCCGGTGGCAGAAAGACTGAAGCGCCGCCCCCGCAGCGGCAAAACGCTCGCCGTAACTGCCACGCGCTGATCTGCAGATGTTGGAATCGACACTTGGCCCCAGAGGTAGTCTTCTGCAGACTTTATCACCGCCACTTCTTTGTCAATCTTGGAAAAATCCACTAGCCAGCTCCAAAGCACTGCAGCCGACACAGGCCCGGAGCTGTCATATTCGCGGCTCTGATCAGGAAGTCCTTCGCTTATCCGACGATTTCCGCGTGTTACATCATTGTGTGGACGTGCCCGGCTGGCTCTAGCTGCCCGAGAACCGCCACTATGCAGACCACGATTAAGCCTAGTGCAATCTCGGCTGTGGTTGAGATGCAAAGTAGGCGCGCAGTCTTCTCTCCTTGGCTCGTAGCCAGCCGTGGTGTGAGCCAAAACCTGTTCACACTAGCGAACCCTAGCATGATCAGAAGTAGACCTGCTTTGGCGAGGACAAGGGTCCCATACTCCGTGCCGAAGAGATGCCGCATCCCATCTGTCATGTACCAAGTATTGACGATGCCGCTTGCGATCAGAAATGTCACCGCCCAGGTTGCCACCAAAGAGAACCGTCTGACTAGTTGGTAGCGCTCTGTGGCGCTCTTGAGCACGCTTGGCCTGATGACGATGAGCAGCGGCAGCAAACCGCCGACCCAGATTGCCACCGTGACAAGATGCACTGCATCTGCACCAACCTGGAAGTCGCCGCTGAGGCCAAGACCCGCCCCTGAGTGGCCGCACCACGCGAGGCCGACGGCAAAAGCGACGCCGAGCAGAGCAATGAGCCAGTTCAAGGTAGACAGGAATGGCTTCCGGTATCGCAGCGCTACGAGAAGCGCGAGCAGACCCGCAATCACGAAGCGCACTAATGACACGCGACCAAATTGTGTTCCCGTCAGAACCAACCAAACGGTACTGTCAGCGTCCTCCGTGACTTGCGCCAGTTCAGAGGCGAGAAGCAACAACCATAAGCCCCCCGACGCCACAGCAAGTCCTAAGCCGGTCAGCACGATCCAATCGAGTTGCCGTTGGATAGGCGCAAGCGCTTCGCGATGAGCCTTTAACTGTTCGCCAGCGACTGCCGCAGGGAAAAAGGCCGCACCAGCAACCGAGATGCTTGACGCGAAGTGGATCGCTCTTACGACGACGAGCAGATTAGACACGGACTTTGCTCAGGAGCCCGTTGTCCAGCTATCGACCGACACGGAAGTTGAAACTGCCTTGCGTGGTGTGCGTATCGACGGAGAGCACATGCCACGTCACCGTATATCCCCCTGCGGGCATTGCACCGACACCGATGCGCATCACATTGCCGCTGATGCTCTTGCCCTTGTCCACGCGCGCTCCAGACGCATTCCGTACTTCCGCCCCACTGAATTTCGGTTCGAGCTGCTGCGTGAAGTAGAGTGTGACTTGCCCAGGCGAGCTTCCAACTGTACCGCCAACCGGAGGGCTTGCATGATCGAGCATAGCGTGGGCCTGAAGCGTTGTTGCAAAGCCCACACTAACCAAAAAGAGAACGACAAAATTGAACTTACGCATGGTCATTGTCCCGATGGCCGCGACGCCGACGCGAACAGCGGCCTGCCGATGGAATTGGGGAAAATGTCGTCGAGATAGAGGTGCAATTGACCGATGACGCCGACACCGTCACCGCTTGCCCGATTGACCGGGATGATTGCTTCGACACCTAGCTGGTACTTGTCGGCCACGTAGATCACGCCGGGATTGACGGTTCCAGTCGTGCGTTCTTCGCCATTGAGGTTGGCGACCTGCGTTGAAAGATTAAACTCCACGAGTGGGACCATTCGGTTCAGGAACGGCGGCAATCCCAAGTCCTGAACGCTCGATTTCAAGTAGGGCATGCTGTACTGGAGCGATCCACCCCAATTGAAGAACTGTGGATTGTCAGTGGTCGTCACCAGTCCCGTTTGCTCGTCAAACTCGCTTGTTGAGGATTCTGTGGGGATCGCGTAGCCAAGTTGTGCCGTGATCGCGAACGGCTTGAAGAACTTCATGCTCTCCGGCAGAAAACCGAAGCCTTTGCCTGCGAACACAGTCGGGGTGAGCGTCGTGAAGGGGTCGGCCCCTATGGATGAGCTTCCGGTTCCGCCCCAATCCACGTCGAGTGCGGCTGAAAAGGCGAACTCCTGTGCGTCGCTCTTGATGAACTGGTACTTGAACGATGTTTCCAGATTGTCGAAGCCATCGTGATTACCGTCGCCCGGCTCGTGCAGATGCACCCAAGTGTCACCAACAGACACCCCAAACCTTTCCGTTATGGTCTTGGAATACTCCCCCGAGATGTCGAGTTCGTCGGCGGAGGGTTGGTCGCCATTCTTGAAGCCCGCAATGGTTGGAAGCGATAACTCGTCATTCACACAGGGATCATCGACGATCAAGGTCGCCGGGAAGAAACGATTACCGACAATGCAATGCGCACTTGCGGGTGAAGAGATAGCGAGGGCGAGCAGGATCGCCATTACAATCCTAACCAAGGTCAGTAGATACATGACCTCCTCCAAATAACACTGGCGGCACAGCACCCCCGTTAAAACGGTGCATGTGCAGTTGACATCGATTAGCCGAGCCAGCTCTTGGCTGATCGGCACGAGACTACTGTTGTGGCTTAGACGGAAAGGGGAGGACCGCGACTTTGCGGCGCGCGTGCTGGAGAATCGGCAACGCTATCTTCCCAGACGACCTGCTCGGCATCTCCTTCTGCAGTCCTCAGCATAAGAGGACAAGCCGGAGCGCTCACCGCAATCTGCAGAGCGGCGAACCCATTGCAAATAGGACATTTGGTAAGGGGTTTGTTGGGCTTGGGACTGTTTGACTCGTCGCCCACTTGATGGCAAGGAGCAGTGCTGAGGTTGTTTGGGGAAAGCTGCAGTTTTGTCTGCGAGAGCGTGTGCCAGGGCACCAGCACTACGTAGAATGCCATAGCCAGAAGCGCGAGCGCTCCAGCAAAGCGGCGGTGCCGGGAGAAGACCCCGAGAAGCATATGAGGATGCTAGTCCTGAACCGAGCTTTCGCTCAAGGTGTCTTGCAATCTGTGTGCGTCCAACACGCACCAGGACGAAATGTCCGCGTAAGCCACCGCAAACCCGCAGAAATCAAGGACTAGGCTTTATGTTGTCGGAGGGGTGCACCCCCTTCTTGAGCCGCAGACTCTTACGAGCAGATTAGCAATCATGCCCGGAGCTAGAAGAAAGGCTAGGGCCGCCTCGCGACGACCCGCCTTGCTCTAGATCAATCGTGCATCTTCGTGTCAGCGGCCCCGCCACAGCCCTGGCCGACGTTCCAGAGGTCCGTAAGCTGCTGACCGGTGTAGTGGCGCGCGCGGATGAGGTATTTGCCTAAGCCGCCATGCACCTTCCAGCGCCAGCACTTGCAGCAACACGGACCCTGCATGTCGGAGTGCTGCATCGCATAATCGTAGGCGGCCTGCTCCTCCTTATTCAAAGCGAGCGTGTAGTAGCCCATGAGTGTGTGCGCTAAGGGCGCTTAAATGTCGTAAGGGTCGGGCGGGACTTCGGTAATGTCGGCATATTTTTTTAAGCCTTCGATTTGCTGGCGATAACGCGCCTCGTCCATCGGCGCGCAACACGAACCTTGTAACCGCCCATCAGACGGCATGGTGCCAATTAGTCTCTCGAATTGAACCGAACACTCGACGTTGCGCCTTCATCGAGCGAGGACGGATTCGTTGCGACAAACCCTTGGCGGGATCGCGAATTCTCATCCGCGGGTTGGACTCAGACAGATGTTCTGGTGCGGGTCGAGGGGGCAGATGGTGCGGTCGAGACCGAACGTCTGACCCCCGCTCAACCCGGCTTCAATGTACCCGCCAGGCCCA
>Ga0207693_10004879_pt1 | contig 11274 bp, 12 predicted proteins | sample LARL81metaG_FD_184347 | JGI IMG/M metagenome (GOLD analysis project Ga0207693, IMG submission 184347) | Corn, switchgrass and miscanthus rhizosphere microbial communities from Kellogg Biological Station, Michigan, USA - LAR L8-1 metaG... | ecosystem: Host-associated > Plants > Roots >... | reverse complement strand
CCACGACGACGCAGGCGAACACAGGTATAGCACCGCGTTGGCGATGTCCTCGGGTGTGCCTGCGCGACCGAGCGCGGTGTTCTCGAGGTACTCCTCGACCACGCCGGGTACAGCCGCGGCCGGCTCGGTCAGCGGCGTGTGTACGAAGCCGGGCGCGACGGCGTTGACGCGGATTCCCCGCGGGCCGAGCTCCAACGCGGCGACCTGAGTGAGCATCGACACGCCCGCTTTCGCCGCGCAGTACGCGCTCATGCCTGCTGCTGGCTGGCGCCCGTTCAGCGAGCTGATCGAGACCAGCGTGCCCCCGGTGCGCAGGTTGCGGCCCGCGTGCTTGGCGACGATGAACGCGCCCGTCAGGCAGACATCGATCACGTCGCGGAACTGATCGACCGGCATGTCGGTGATCAGGCCGACGTTGGAGAAGCCGGCGCAGTTCACGACCACATCGACCGGGCCGGTCTGTGCAAAGAGCTGCTGAACCGAGTCTTCGTCGGTGACGTCGACGGCCGCGGCGAGATGCGGCTCGCCCAGTTCGGCGGCGCGGCCTTGTGCCCCGTCTGAGTTGCGGTCGGCGACGGTCACCCGGTCTCCCTGGGCTGCCAGTGCCCGCGCCGTCGCCCATCCGATACCGGACGCTCCGCCGATCACGACCGCGATCCGCTGGTTACCGTTGCTCATCCGGTTGGCCCTTCGATGAAAGGATTAGAACGCGTTCCAATTTAGCGCTTTGGCAGACTCGACCCGTGACTGATCTGAAGATGTCGGATTCGATTTCCGTGGCGGAGACGCCGGACGAGCTGTATGCGCTGGTGTCGGACGTGACCAGGATGGGCGAGTGGAGCCCGATCTGCCAGGCCTGCTGGTGGGACGAGGGAGACGGGCCACGCGTCGGTGCGTGGTTCACCGGCCGCAACGAACTTCCGGAGCGGACCTGGGAGACACGCTGCCAGGTGGTCGCCGCGGATCCCGGTCGGGAGTTCGCGTGGGAGGTCAACAACGGCTGGGTTCGCTGGGGATACACGTTCGAACTCGAGAACGAAGGCACCCGGCTCACCGAGTCGTGGCAGTTCCTTCCCGCAGGCGTCGCGGGGTTCCGCGAGCGGTACGGCGCAAAGGCAGATGCCGAGATCGACAATCGGCACGCAGCGGCCGAGAGCGGTATCCCGGCCACGTTGGCGGCGATCAAGAAGGCCGCAGAAGCCGGCAAGTGAAAGCCGGCCGCCAGTTAAGGGGTGTGCGTTTCGACGCCGTCAAACAATTGATGACGACCGCGAGTGGATAGCCATGCCACCGGAGGCCCGTTCGACACAACTCGTCTGAATCATGTTGTTGTGTATCGGCTCCGACGTGGGAGGGTGGGACGGTGAGCACAAGGATGGCGTACGCGTTGACCAGTGCCCTGGCATTGTCGTCACGCAGTGTGCTGAGTGAGGCGGGTCTGGATCCGGGCGATCCGGCCAACGTGGCTGCCCTGGCGATTGTCGTCGGCCTTGTGATGCTGGTGTTCGGGTTGTTGAAGTTCGGCTCGATCATGACGTTTCTAATGCGGTGACGACCGGCTTCACCACCGGCATTCCGCTCTAGATCATCGCGGGCGTGATCAAAGACGCCACGGGCTACAGGCCCGACACACCGTCGGCCGACTAGCGTTTGATGCAGCGAAAGCCGATGTGGCTCATGCCCGTGTCGACCGGCTGCGGTCGGCGTGCCGCGGGGCGGTAGCGCAGGCAGTAGTTGTCGGCGCACAAAAACGAACCGCCCTTTACGACCTTGCGCGGCACCTGGAACTGCGGCTGGTGGGGGTCGTAACTGTCTGCCTCGCAACAGGGATCGCCGGCTCGGGTGTCTGCGTACCAGTCGGTGGTCCACTCCCAGACGTTGCCCGCCATGTCGACGAGTTCGTAGCCGTTGGACGGGAAGCTGCCGACGGCCGTGGTGCGGCCGTAGCCACGGTCGGGGCGCCACGGGAAATCGCCGTGCCAGTAGTTCGCGAGCGGCCGCCCCGGCTGTTCGGGCTCGTCGCCCCACGTGTACGTCGCGCCCTCGAGTCCGCCGCGGGCCGCCGTTTCCCACTCCGCTTCGGTCGGCAATGACAGCCCCGCCCACGCCGCATACGCCTCCGCGTCTTCAAACGCGACATGCACGACGGGATGATCCGCCCGCTTGTCGATCGACGAATGCGGCCCCACCGGATGCCGCCACGACGCCCCCGGCGTCCACGTCCACCACAAGTTCAGGTGGCGCAGATCGACCGGGCGGCCGGTGCGGGTGAACACCATCGACCCCGGCTGCAGGTTCTCCGCCGGCGCATCGGGATAGTCCGCGGGGTTGAGAGGCCGTTCGGCGACTGTTAGATAGCCTGTGGCGGATATGAATTCGGCGAACTCTTCGTTCGTGACCTGATGGGTCTGGATCGCAAACCCGTCGACGGAGACAGGCCGTGTCGGCCCCTCCTCCTTATAGTGCTGCTCGGATCCCAGCACCGCGGTCTGCGGCGGAATCCAGACGAGTTCATTGGTCACTGAAGACGGTCGCCCAGTCGTTCTTCATGCTGACGACGGTCCAGCCGTCCTTCGATGCCTGATCCAATGACTTCTCGGCCCCTGCGGTGTAGTCGAATTCGCGATCGGCGTCATCGTGCAGCACGAGCAGCCGCAGGCCGCGGGTGAACTCCAGCATTTCGATGTCGCCGTTGGAGTTGCCGCCAGCCAAGATCGGTCGACGCCCGATCCGGCTCCACAGCCGCACCGGTTTGATGGGCCCGTCGTCGAGGAACTCCGGCTGGTCCGTCGTGTAGAGGTGTCCGTCGCGGTACACGAGACCTACCGAACTGCCCACCACTCGCTCGGGGGGCACCCCGTACAGCGGTCCGGTGACCGGACGCATGAAATCGCGTCCGCCGCCGGACACGATGTAACAGATGAAATCGTTTGCCTCCAGATAGCGAAGCAACTCCACCATCGGCGCATACCCGCACGACGTATAGGGTCGGCCCAGCGTCGGATGCTTGGCTTCGGCGAAGAACGCGTTGACCCGGGCCGCGTGCTCCTCGACGGTGATCTGGTGATGGGCCGTGAGTATCGCTCCCATAAGCGGTTTCATGTCGGTGTCGTCATCTTGGTAGTGCTTGGTGACAGCGTCGCCAAGCCACTTCAGGTCACCAGAATAGGCAGCCTTGTACGGCTGCTGGTCGCGCAGCGACGGGTCCGCCTCGGCCTGCTCCTTGAACCGGCGCAGCAGGAAGTCGAGCTGGATATACATCGGCTTCTCGCACCACAGCGTGCCGTCGTTGTCGAACACCGCGATACGCGCCTCGGGCGCAACGTAATCCGGCCCGACCTCGGCGGTGACGCGCCTGACGAAGTCGACGATCGCCGCTCTCGTTGGCCCGTCCGTCCAGGAGGCTAGTTCAGCCACGCTCAGCCGCCGCGGGATGCAAGGAAGGCCTCCAGCTGCTCAACAGCGGCGTTGATCGTGAATGACGCCGGCTCCTGCCGCGGCGGGAACTCCTTGAAGGTCTCCAGGAACTGGGTCACGATGGCGGAGCCGTAGAACATGAGGTAAAGACGGTCGATCAACCAGTCCCAGTACGTGTTCGACGTGACGTCTGCGTGTTCAAACGGGTCGGTCCGGAGATTGAACAACTTCGGCGCGCGTAGCGGGGTGAACGGTTCGAACCACACCTGCAGCGTGCCGGGACAGCGCTGCTCCATGAACACGACCTTCCAGTTCTCCGCCCGGATGCCGAGAACGTCGCCGTCGTCGGAGAAATAGATCATTCCGCGCCGTGGGCTCTTGTCCACCTCACCCGTGAGATACGGCAGCAGGTTGTACCCGTCGATGTGGACCTTGTACTTCATGTCGCCGGCCTGATGGCCCTTTTTCAGCTTCTCGACGATGTCAGGATCACCTGCGGCCGCCAGGAACGTCGGCAGCCAATCATGATGCTGCACAATCTCGTTCGACACGCTGCGGGGCTTGATCTTCCCGGTCCAGCGGATCATCTCCGGAATCCGGAACGCGCCTTCCCAGTTGGTAGCCTTCTCGCTGCGGAACGGGGTGGTGGCGCCGTCCGGCCAACTGTTGGCGTGCGGGCCGTTGTCGGTGGAGTAGATGACGATGGTGTCCTCGGCGATGCCGAGTTCGTCGACCAGGTCGAGCAGCTGCCCGACGTTACGATCGTGGTCGATCATCGTGTCGTGGTACGGCGACTGCCACCGACCCGACTGGCCCAGGCTCTCCGGCTTCGTGTGAGTCCGGAAGTGCATGTGGGTCATGTTCATCCACACGAAGAACGGGGTGGCCGCCTCGTGCTGTCGCCTGATGAAATCGATGCACGCGCCGGTGGTCTCGTCGTCGATGGTCTCCATTCGCTTCTTGGTCAGCGGTCCGGTGTCCTCGATGCGTTGCTTGCCGACCGGGCCGTACCGGTCGTCCACCTCACCAGAATCCTTATCGGTCGCCCATGAATGGATGACGCCACGGGGGAGGAGTGCCTTGCGCAGCAGCGGTGCCTCCTCGGCCGTCGGATAGTCCTCGTGTTCGGGTTCTTCTTCTGCATTGAGGTGGTAGAGATTGCCGAAGAACTCGTCGAATCCGTGCGCCGTCGGCAGGTACTTGTTCAGGTCGCCGAGGTGGTTCTTGCCGAACTGGCCGGTTGCGTACCCCAACGGCTTGAGCAGTTCGGCAATCGTCGGATCCTCTTTCTGCAAACCGACATCTACGCCGGGCATCCCGACCTTGCTCATGCCGGTGCGGTAGACACTCTGGCCGGTGATGAACGATGACCGGCCGGCCGTACAGCTTTGCTCCCCGTAGGAATCGGTGAAAAGCATTCCCTCGTCGGCGATTCGATCGATATTGGGGGTGAAATAGCCCATCATCCCCCGGCTGTAACAACTCAGGTTCGAGATGCCGATGTCGTCACCCCAGATGACGAGGATGTTCGGCTTGTTGTCAGGCATGGTCTAGTCCTTCGCCAGGAATTCGTGCAGCTTCTCCACCGCCTGGTCGATGCTGAAGCTGGCGGGCGGGTGCCGCGGTGGGAACTCTTTGAACGTCTCGAGGAACTTGGTGGCCATCGCCGTCGCGTAGAACACGAAGAAGTCCCGGTGCATGAACCAGTCGTAATACGTGTTGGACGTGATGTCGGCGTACTCATACGGGTCGGTGCGCAGATTGAACAGCTTGGGTACCCGAAGCGGGGTGAACGGCTCGGCCCAGATTCTCAGCGTGCCCTGGCAACGCTGCTCCTGGAAGACCACCTTCCAGTTCTCGAACCGCATGGCGACCAGGTCGCCGTCGTCGGAGAAGTAGAAGAATCCTCGCCGGGGGCTGTGTTCGACCTCGCCCATCAGGTAGGGGAGCAGGTTGAAGCCGTCGATATGAACTTTGTACTCCACGTCGCCGATCTGGTAGCCCTTCTTGAGCTTGTCCATGACGTCAGGGTCGCCTGCCGCCGCCAGCAAAGTTGGCAGCCAGTCATGATGCTGGATGATGTCATTGGACACCGTGCCCGCCTTGATCTTTCCCGGCCAGCGGATCATTTCCGGCACCCGGAACGCGCCTTCCCAGTTGGTGTTCTTCTCGCTGCGGAACGGTGTGGTGCCCGCGTCCGGCCAGCTGTTGCGGTGCGGACCGTTGTCAGTGGAGTAGATGACGATCGTGTCGTCGGCGATGCCGAGCTCGTCGAGGGCATCGAGCACTGTGCCCACGTTCTTGTCGTGGTCGATCATCGCGTCGTGGTACTCCGATTGCCACAGTCCGGCCTGACCGCGGCTCTCCGGCTTGACGTGGGTGTAGAGGTGCATGTGGGTGAAGTTGCACCACACGAAGAACGGCTTGCCCGCCGAGTGCTGGCGCTCGATGTAGTCGACGGCGGCATCGGCGATATCGTCGTCGATGGTCTCCATCCGCTTCTTCGTCAGTGGCCCGGTGTCCTCGATGGTCTGCTTACCGACCGGTCCGTACTTCGGGTCGTCGGCTTCGGTTGACACCTCGTCGGTGGCATTGCATTTCAGTACTCCGCGAGGGTGCGCCAGTTCGTAGAGCATTGGGAACTGGTCCTTGTGTGGGTAGTCAAACTGCTCGGGCTCTTCCTCGGCATTGAGGTGATAGAGGTTGCCGAAGAACTCGTCGAATCCGTGCACGGTCGGCAAGTACTTGTTCATGTCGCCGAAGTGGTTCTTGCCGAACTGGCCGGTGGCATAGCCCAGCGGCTTAAGCAGCTCGGCGATGGTCGGATCCTCGGCGGCCCAGCCGACGTCCGCGCCGGGAATACCCACCTTGCTCATTCCGGTGCGATAGACGCTCTGCCCACTGATGAACGCCGCCCGGCCCGCGGTGCAGCTTTGTTCGCCGTAGGAGTCGGTGAAGCGCATTCCGTCGTTGGCGATGCGGTCGATGTTCGGGGTTCGATAGCCCATCAGGCCATCGCTGTAGCAGCTCAGGTTGGAGATGCCAATGTCATCGCCCCAGATGACGAGAATGTTCGGCTTTCCGTTCGGCATGGCGGCTCCTTCACCAATTGACGTCTTTGTCGAGCCTAGGAGCGCAACGAGGTTGGGGCTGGGCTTTTGGCCAGCGATTAAGCCGCAGTACATCTGGTGCCGCGTCCTCGCCGGGCGCACCCTGGTAACCGGAGGGTGATAACGATGTACGACAAGGATCTAAGCAACAAGTGGCGCGTCGAGATCGACTTCGTCGAGGACGAGACCCACACACACGCAACCGTGCGCGCCCAGTGCGGCGACGGCGAGACGCTGACCACGCTGGGGGACGCCTACCGCAACCCGAAGGACAGCGGCTCGCCGATGATCGGTGAGGAGATTGCCGCGGCGCGCGGCCTCATCGCGCTGGGCACCGAGCTGCTGCAATGCGCGTCCTCGCGGATCGAGCAGGTCACGCACCAGCCCGTGCACCTGTATCGCTGACCCGTGGCGCTGGCCGTCTGCCTACTGTTCGACCGGCGATCCGAGCGGGCGGTCCGGGCGCTCTGGGACCGGGTCGAGACGCAGGGCGTGCCGAGCCTGCGCTCCCACACCCACGGCAGGCATGTTCCGCACGTGTCCTATGCGGTGCTGCGCCGGTGGGACCTCGGCGCGGTCACCGATGCGTTGGCCGCCATCGGTGGGGGAGAACCCGTTGACCTCAGCTTCGACGGGGTCGGACTGTTCCGGCGCGGACGCATGTGGCTGGTCCCGGGGGTGAGCGCCGACTTCGTTGCGCGTCAGCAGCGTGTCGTCGAGGCGGTCACCGCCACCGGCGCCGATCTGCACAAGCACTACCGGCCGGGAATCTGGCTGCCGCACTGCTCGCTCGCGCCGCGCGCGACACTGGCCCAGCTCCCGCTCGTGGTGAAGGCGGTGATGGACGTGCTGCCACTTCGGGCCCGGCTCGACCGGGCCGCCCTCGTCAACAGCGCGACGGGGGACATCAGCCCGCTCGCGGAGCTGCCGTGACCGCCGCGAACGTTCCGTACCGCTCGAAAAATTGCCGAAATTTCGAGCGGTACGGAACGTTCGGCACTAGGCGAGACGGGCTGCGCAACGGCTCCCTTCATCTGGTGGAAGAGGTCGACGTAGTAGGGCAGGCACTCCGCCATCGCCCGCTCGGTGCTGAACAGCGGCTGGTATCCGAGATCGCGCTGCACCTTGGCGATCGAGAAGTAGTTGTCGAGGTAAAGCCGTTCCACCGCAAGGGGTTCCAGTAGCGGCTTGGGCAGGCCGAAGCGGAAGTGAAACCACTGCCATGCCGTCATCACGAACCACGCCAGCCGGCCCGGCACGCGAAGTATCGGCCATGGCTGGCCACACGCCTCGACGACGGGCCGGGAGAACTCGAACATGTTGATCGGCTCGCCGTCGTTGATGAAGTAAGCCTGCCCGGGTGCGGTCCCGCCGGGCACAAGATGCTCGGCGGCGAGGATGAAGCCGTGAATCAGGTTGTGTACGTAGGAGTTATCCAGCTTGACGTTCTTGCCGCCGACGAGGACCTTGACGTGACCGGCAAGCACGCTTTCGAACACCTTGCGGAACATCGTCTGATCGCCGCGGCCCCAGATCCCACTGGGCCGGATCGAGCAGGTGAGCAGGCCATCAACGCCGTTCTGCGATAAGACAAACCGCTCGGCGACAACCTTTGTCTCGGTGTAGAGGTCGTTGAAGCGTTCGGTGTAGGGGAGGGTTTCGTCTCCGCCCGAAAGGCGCTGGCCACCCATCACCACACTGTTGGACGCGGTGTAGACGAACCTTTTCACGCCGGCAACCTGCGCGGCGTGCACGAGGTTCTTGGTGCCGTTGACGTTGACCGCGAAGCTGCGCTGCCGGTACTCGTCCGTGACCGAGGCGCCGCCCATCAGGTCGATGATCGCCGCGGTGTGGAAGATCGTGTCGACGCCCTCGACGGCGGCCGCCACGGTCTGCGGGTCACAGATGTCGCCCTGAACCACCTCAAGCCGCGGATGAGCGGCGAGCAGGTATGGTGCTCGATCGAAGGAGCGGACCTGGTGCCCGCGGTCGAGCAGTTCGGTCACGAGGTTGGCGCCGACGAAGCCGGAGCCTCCGGTGACCAGCGCACGGCCGAGTTTCGTCTGGACGAAAGGCGCAGAAGGCTCGGGAGTCAACGATGAATCATCCATGCCGCAGAGCATAACTGAAACGTGTTACAGTTTAGACTCCCTGGGCGAAAATTCGTTCTGGACTCAACTATCTTCCTGATCCTTTGAGGCCAGCGCATCCTCCACTCGCTTACGCGCGCCGGCTAACTGTTCTTCGCAGCATTTAGCCAGCTCTTCACCTCTTTCCCAGAGCTTGAGCGACGCCTCCAAGTCCAGCCCACCTTGCTCCAGCTGCCGTACGACATCGATCAGCTCGTCGCGGGCTTCTTCGTACCCCAACTCACTAATAGCCTTCATTCTTTGCCCTCGCTTACGGCGGTGACGGCCCCGTCGGCGACCCGTACCCGCAACCGTGTGCCCGCAGGCGCGTCGGCCGTCGTACGCAAAATCGCGCCCGCCGCCGTCTGCACGACCGCATAGCCACGGTCCAACGTGGCCGCCGGTCCCAGTGCGGTGAGCCGGGCCGACAAGTGGCCGATCCGGTCGGATTCGGCCGCCACCAATCGGGCGATGTCTCGGCGGGCGGCCGCGCGGGACCGATGGATCTCGTCGGCTCGAGCGCTGAGCGCGGCCAATGGCTGTGCCAGCACCGGCCGGCTTCGCAGTTGGGAGAGGATGTGCTGCTCGCGGTTCACCCAATTACGCAGGGCGCGTGCGCACCGCCGTCGCAGATCCGTGACGAGCGCCTGCTCGGCCGCGGCGTCGGGCACGATCCGCTTCGCCGCATCGGTGGGCGTGGCCGCGCGAAGGTCGGCGACAAGGTCGCACAGCGGGTTATCGGGTTCGTGGCCGATAGCACTCACCACCGGCGTGGTGCACTTGGCGATCTCCCGGCACAGCGTCTCGTCGGAGAACGGCAGTAGATCCTCCACGCTGCCTCCGCCGCGGGCGATGACGATGACGTCGACGTTGGGGTCGGCGTCGAGTTCGCGCAGCGCCTCGACCACCTGCGGCACGGTGATGGTGCCCTGCACGGCGGTGTTGCGGACGGCGAAGTGCACCGCGGGCCAGCGGTCGGTGGCAACTGAGATGACATCGCGCTCGGCGTGACTGGCGCGGCCGGTGATGAGCCCGATGGTGCGCGGCAAAAAGGGGATCGGACGCTTGAGCCGCGGGTCGAACAGGCCCTCGGCGTCGAGTAAGCGGCGCAGCCGTTCGATGCGTGCCAGGAGTTCGCCCAAGCCAACGGCCCGAATCTCGCTGATGCGCAAGCTGAATGAGCCGTTGCGGGTGTAGAACTGCGGCTTGCCGTGCATGATCACTTGCGTGCCTTCGGAGAGCGGCACCGGGGCGTTGGTCACGAGGTCGCGCGGACAACTGACCGTCAGCGACATATCCGCAGCGGGGTCACGCAGCACCATCCAAGCGGTCGACTGGCGCACCTTCAGCTCGGTCAGTTGGCCCTCGATCCACACCGTGCCGAGCCGGTCGATGTACTTGGCGACGCGAGTGGCGACCGCCCGCACCGGCCAGGGATTGTCGGGGGACTTGCCCTGCTCGACGTCGGTCATTTGCCCAGCTCCGCTGGGGTGGTCACTTGGCGGTCGCGCGCGTGATCCTGTTGGCCAGCAGGGTCTGGAACGGCGCGCGCGCTTTGGTGGCGTCCTCGTAACCCAGCAAGGCCTCGAGGTCGGCGACGCGCAGTGACGTCAGCCGGGCGCGTAGCTGGGCCAGGGTGAGCGATTCATAGTCCAGCTCGGTGACGATGTCGGGCGGATCGGCCTTGGCGAGCTCGGTCTGCGTTGTCGCCGGGTAGTCGTCCGATGACTGGGGCTCACCGCCGGTGAACAACGCGAAGCGGCCCTCGGTCAGGCGTTCGCCGTCGAGGCTCGGTGTGGTCGGCGCGCTGTCTTCGAGGTCCTCGTCGAACGTGGCCCACTGGGGTTGCTCGTCCTTCGGCGGGAACAACTGGTCCAGCGCCTCATCGCCCTTATTGACCAGATCGGCGACGTCCTGCTGCAGTTTCATCACGAGGTGGGCAACCTGGCTCACGATGGTCATCGGATACATCAGGATGGTCTGCGGAAGCTTGCGGGTTTCCTCGATGGCGGTCACCGCCGCACCTACCAGCAGACGGACCCCATACGGTGCAGTTGCCATGGCCCCAGACTACGGGCGATCGTCTGGCTGGCCTCGGTAGGTTGCGGATCAGTACCCTTGGAACCATGCCGCCGACGATAAATATGGGGATTCCGGGTGCCTCCAGCTCGGCGACCGGCGGTGTCACCGGTAAACGGGTGCTGCTGGCCGAGCCGCGTGGGTATTGCGCGGGCGTGGACCGCGCCGTCGAGACCGTGGAGCGCGCGCTGGAGAAGCACGGCGCCCCGGTGTACGTGCGTCACGAGATCGTGCACAACCGCCATGTGGTGGACACGCTGGCCCAGGCCGGCGCCGTGTTCGTCGACGAAACCGACGAGGTGCCCGAGGGCGCGATCGTGGTGTTCTCCGCACACGGCGTCGCGCCGACCGTGCACACCACCGCCGCCGAGCGCCAGCTCCAGGTCATCGACGCGACCTGCCCGCTGGTCACCAAGGTGCACAACGAGGCCAAGCGGTTTGCCCGCGACGACTACGACATCCTGCTGATCGGCCACGAGGGCCACGAGGAGGTCATCGGCACCGCCGGTGAGGCGCCGGACCACGTGCAGCTGGTGGAC
>Ga0207693_10004877_pt1 | contig 11278 bp, 10 predicted proteins | sample LARL81metaG_FD_184347 | JGI IMG/M metagenome (GOLD analysis project Ga0207693, IMG submission 184347) | Corn, switchgrass and miscanthus rhizosphere microbial communities from Kellogg Biological Station, Michigan, USA - LAR L8-1 metaG... | ecosystem: Host-associated > Plants > Roots >... | reverse complement strand
GCCGGTAGCGGATCTCGGTCTGCAGGTCGGTGCTCGTGAGCTCGGCGGGCGTTCCCACCCGCACGATCTGCCCCTCACGCATCACCGCGACGCGGTCGGAGAGCTGCTCGGCCTCGTCGAGGTAGTGCGTCGTGAGCAGCACGGTCTTGCCGAGCGAGCGGAGCGAACGGATCATCTCCCATGCTGCGCGGCGCGCCTGCGGGTCGAAGCCGGTGGTCGGCTCGTCGAGGAAGACGAGGTCGGGATCCCCGATCAGCGCGATGCCGAGGTCGAGCCGCCGCTTCTGGCCTCCCGAGAGCGACTTGATGCGCGCGCTCGTCTTCTCCTGGAGCCCGACGAGCGCGATCACCTCGTCGACGTCCCGCGGCGCGCGGTAGTAGCCCGCGAAGATCGCGTGCGTCTCGCGCACCGTGAGGTTCGGCCACAGGTCCGACTGCTGGAGGACGACGCCGATCCGCTCGCGGAAGTCAGGCCCCGGCCGCTCGGGATCGTGGCCGAGGACGCGCACCTCTCCGGCGTCTCGCTCGCGGTAGCCCTCGAGGATCTCGACGGTCGTCGTCTTGCCGGCGCCGTTCGGCCCGAGCAGGCCGAAGACCTCTCCCTCCTCGATCGAGAAGTCGACGCCTCGGACCGCCTCGAGGCTCCCATAGGCCTTGCGCAGGCCACTGACCTCGATCGCAGGCATCGGCGACGAAGGGTAGACGGGACGCGCCGGTACAGTCGCCGCGTGGCAGGCAGTTTCCGTTTCGTCATCGCGGACGTCTTCACCGACGTCCCGTTCGCGGGCAACCAGCTCGCCGTCTTCACCGACGCGCGGGAGATCCCCGAGGACCGCCTGCAGCAGCTGGCACGCGAGATCAACTTCTCGGAGACGGTCTTCGTCTACCCCGCGGCCGGCGACGGGCACGCGCGGATCCGGATCTTCACGCCGGCGCTCGAGCTGCCGTTCGCAGGGCATCCGGTCCTCGGCACGGCGTTCGTGCTGGGCGGGCCGCTGCAGCTCGACGAGCTGTGGCTGGAGACCGGCGCCGGCGTCGTCCCCGTCCGCCTCGAGCGCGACGGGTCGCGGATCGTCTTCGGCTGGATGCGTCAACCGGTGGTCGCCGCGGAGGAGTACGAGCGGGCCGACGAGCTGCTCTCCCTGCTCGGCGTGGAGAAGAGCGGGCTGCCGGTCGAGCTCTACCGGCAGGGGCCCGGACACGTGTACATCGAGCTCGACTCGCCGGAGGCGGTGGCGGCGCTGCGGCCCGACGTCGATGCGCTGCTCGCGCTCAGCCCGTACGGCACTGCGTGCTTCGCGCGGGACGGCGAGAGCTGGAAGGCGCGCGTCTTCGTCCCGGCCCACGGGGTTCTCGAGGATCCCGCGACAGGCTCGGCCGCAGGGCCGCTCGCGCTCCATCTCGCCCGGCACGGCAGGATCGGCTACGGCGACGAGATCGAGATCCACCAGGGCAGCGAGCTCGGGCGGCCGTCGACGCTGCACGCGGTCGCGCGCTCGCCGGAGGACGTCGAGGTCGGCGGCTCGGCCGTCATCGTCGCGCGCGGCGAGTTCCGGCTGTGACGCGGATCGTCGTGATCGGGCCGAGCGGCAGCGGCAAGACGCGGCTCTCGGCCCGGCTCGGCGAGCTGCTCCATGCGCGCCACGTCGAGATCGACGCGTTGTGGCACGGCCCGAACTGGGAGAGCTGCGGACCGGACGAGCTGCGGCGCCGCGTCTCGGCCGCGACGGAGGGCGACGACTGGGTTTGCGACGGCACCTACCACACGATCATCGGCGACCTCGTCCTCGAGCGAGCGGAGACGGTGGCGTGGCTCGACCTGCCTGTGCCGCTCGTCATGTGGCGGCTCGTGCGGCGGAGCTGGGTACGGAAGCGTGACCGGGTGGTGCTCTGGAACGGGAACGTCGAGGCGCCGTGGCTGGAACAGATGCGCTGGCTCTTCTGGCCCGCGTTCAAGCGTGCGTTCGAGAACCGGCGCCGCCTACCGGAGCGCTTCGCGCTGCATCCCCAGCTGGTGGTGCACCGGCTGAGCTCGGACGCCGAGGTCGAGTCGTTCGTTCAGTCGATCCAGGCGACCGAGTCGATGTCGGGCAGCTCGAACGGCAGCGAGCGCCAGAAGACGCCGCCGTTGGCCGAGACGTAGAGCCGGTTGCGCGCGGCGTAGAGCATCCGGTCGGGGTCGCCGTCCGCGATCGCCACCGCGAAGCCCGGCGGCAACCCGCCGCCCGCTTCCCGCCAGGTCGCCCCGCCGTCGTTCGAGAGCATGAGCGGCGGCCTGCGCTCGACGACGGCGACCACGGTCGAGCCGGAGCGCGCCGCCGCGACGACTCGCGGCAACGCCACCTCGGGCCGCTCGGCCTCCGGAACCTCGTTGCCCTCGCCGAGCAGGTCCTCGGCCTCGACGTCGACGAGGAAGACGCCCGCCACGGTGCCGACCGCGGCGATCACGGACGCGTCCTTCCTCGTAACAGACTGTTACTGAGGAGGGCCGTTACGAGTGCGCTCGCGCGCCGGGCCGCCGAGACCGGCCTGTGTCCGCCGGCGCGCGCGCTCAGGTAGGCGACCGAGAATGCATCACCCGCTCCGGTCGGCTCGCCGCGGACCGGCCGGGCGGTCACCCGCACGGCGGCGTCACCGGTGAGGACGAGCGAGCCGCCGGCACCGAACGTCACGACCACCTCCGGCACGCCCAGCTCGCGCAGCTCCTCGAGCTCGCCGCCGCCGAGAATCGCCTGCGCCTCCTCCTCCGAGAGCTTGAGGATCGAGACATGGCGGAGGAGCGCGCGGTCGAAGTCGGCGTCGAGCGCGAGCGGGCCGACCCTGCGCACGCGAACGAGTCCGTGGCCGTCGAGCAGCACCCGCCGTCGGCGCGCGATCCGCTCCAGCGCCTCGGGCGGGAAGTCGCCGCGCAGCAGCGGCGCCACGTGCACCCACTCGACTCGGCGCAGCGCACGCTCGGGCTCGTCTCCCTCGCTCCACGGCTCTCCGACGGCGTCGACGCGCATCTCGCGGTTCCCGGCGGCGTCGTAGCGGAACGAGAACGAGGTCGTCTCGCCGGCCGCCGCGAGCGACACCGGGAGTCCCAGGGCCGCGAGGCGGCGCAGGTACGGCCCCCGCTCGGGCTCGCCGCACTTCGCGACGACTACCGCCTCCTGTTGCATCGCCCGCAGCGCCCGGGCCGCGTACCAGGGCGGGCCGCCGATGCGCTCGGCGCCGCCTTCCACGACGTCACGCGACAGAGGGCCGATCACGGCGAGCGCTCGCACGACCCGCAAGCGTAAGGCCGAGCGAGAGGAAGAAGGAGAGGGCAAAGCTCGGCAGCGACCCGCCGATCGCTCCCTGGCCGGGATGCGTGTGCTCGACGAGGTGGATCCACCAGTTCGGCCCGACCGGTGCGAGCCACTGGTAGAGGCAGAACCCCGCGAGCCACGCCACGATCTGCGCCGGGCGGACCTGCGGAGCGGCAAAGGGGTCGCGCTCGCCCGCGATCCACTGCGCGAGCAGGACCCCGAAGAGCGGCACGAAGAACGCGCCCAGCAGGTAGAGGAAGCTCTGGTAGTTGACGAGGTCGATGACGAACGTCCCTGCCGTCGCGACCGCCGCGACCGCGAGGATGAGCAGCCGCTGCGGCACCCGCGGCACGACGTTCTGCACCGAGACGGCCGCGGAGTAGATGTTCGCGAACGGCTCCTTCGTCTCGTCGATGCCGAGCGCCACGAGCGCGAGCGCGGCTCCGACCCCGCCCGTCGCGATCGCGGTGATCACGGAGGGGGCGTCCGCGAGCCCGCGCGTCAGCAGCAGGATCGCGCCGAGCGCGTACAGCCAGACGTTCGGGATGAAGTAGCCGACGGAAGCTCCCCAGAACGCGCCGCGGCCACTGCGCGAGAAGCGCGTGTAGTCCGCGGCTAGTGGAAGCCACGAGACCGGCAGCGCGACCACGAGGTCGACTCCCTGCCAGAAGCTGAGGCCACCCTGCCCCGGCTGCGACCACAGCGCGCCGAGGTCTGCGTCGTGGAGCGTCCACCACGTCAGGTAGACGAGCGAGGCGAGGACGACCCAGAGCGCGACGCGCTTCACCCAGACACGGACGAATCCGATCGGGCCGAGCAGCGCGAGGATCGTCGCCGCCGCGGCGGCCGCGAGCTTCCAGACCCAGAGCGGCCCGTGCACGAGGGCCTGGGCGGCGGTGGCGATGACGAGCACCTCGAAGATCGTCCAGCCGAGGTTCTGCAGGATGTTGAGCCCGGTGGGGAGGTAGGAGCCCGCGCGGCCGAGCGGGGCGCGCAGCAGGACCATCGCCGGCACGCCCGCCTCCGCGCCGATCGCCGCCGCGCCGCCGAGCAGGGCGTTGCCGAAGATCCCGCCGACGAGGATCGCGAGCAGGGCCTCCGGCAGCGAGAGGGCGGGGACGAGGAAGGCGCCGGCGACGAGGACGAGCAGGCTGAGCCCGAGGCTGCTCCACAGCATCCCGTTCTCGAGGCCGCCGAGCGTGCGCAGCCGCTCCGGAACCGGCGTGATGCCCCAGGCTGGTGCTCTCTCCTGAATCGCGCCTCCCTTCGCCGGCATGACCCGGATCAGGTTCGACGGGTGTGATCTCAGCCGCGCCCCACGCGGCACCCCGGTGCCTCGAGTGTACGGCTAGACGCCCGCAGTGCTGCCTGAGAGCATCGTCGAGTCAGGCCTGCGCGATCACGAGCACAACGGTCAGCAAGCTGAGTGCGACTCCACCGACCGTGAAGAGCGCGACGATGACGAAGGGCAGCGGTGCATGGCCGCCGGTCCGCAGGGCGTGCTCCAACTCATGCTGGCGTCGTGCGCCGACGATCGAGAGCCCGATGGCAAGAGCGCCGTAGCCGCAGCCGAGCAGGACGTACGGCCATGGCGCGACGTCCAGCAGCTTCGGAGCGAACCGGCCCACGGCGAGCGCCCCGGCGGTGGCGCCGAGCGCGGTACGCCACCATGCGAGCCAGGTGCGCTCCGCCGCCATCGACGTCCTCCGCTCCTGATCGAGCTCGGCCGAGGTCGGCGTGTAGGTCGTGTGCTCGGGCGGCGGCTGCGTCATGGCTCCATCTAACACCTCCTGTCGCGGACGGTCGATATTCGGAGCGATGAGCGCCGACGTAACAGTCGTTGCCACGGCGCGAGACGACGTCGGCCCTGCTGCGGAGGACTTCGCCAAACGCATTGCGGCAGCGCCTGCGCCGCGCGGCTAGTCCGCGAGCAGCCGCCGCAGCACGTACTGGAGGATGCCGCCGTGGCGGAAGTACTCGCGCTCGCGGGGCGTGTCGAGCCGGAGCCGCGCACGGAACTCCTTGTCGTCGGCGCGCACCGTGACCTCCTCGGCGTCGCCGCCCTCCAGCCCCGTGATCGAGAACTCCTCGCGCCCGGTCAGTTCGAGCGACTCGGCGTTCTCGCCCGGCATGAACTGCAGCGGCGCGATCCCCATCATGAGGAGGTTCGAGCGGTGGATCCGCTCGTACGAGTCCGCGATCGCGGCGCGCACGCCGAGCAGGTTCGGGCCCTTCGCCGCCCAGTCGCGCGACGAGCCGGAGCCGTACTCCTTGCCGGCGATCACGATCGTCGGCACGCCTTCGGCGCGGTAGCGCTCGGCGACCTCGTAGATCGTGCCCTCTTCGCCGTCGGGCAGGTGGGCCGTCCACGTCCCCTCGTTGCCGGGGACGAGGAGGTTCTTGAGGCGGACGTTGGCGAAGGTGCCGCGCACCATCACCTCGTGGTTGCCCCGGCGCGCGCCGTAGGAGTTGAACGCGCGCCGCTCGACGCCGTGCTCGGTCAGGTACCGACCCGCCGGCGAGTCGGGCCGGATCGCGCCTGCCGGCGAGATGTGATCGGTCGTGACGGAGTCGCCGACCCAGACGAGGCAACGCGCGCCTTCGACGTCGGCGACCGGCTCGGGCTCGCGCGGCATGCCGTCGAAGTACGGCGGCAGGCGCACATAAGTCGATGCGTCGTCCCAGGCGTACAGCTCCCCCTCCGGCGTCTCGAGCTTGCGCCAGCGGTCGTCGCCGGTGAAGACGTCGGCGTACGTGGAGGAGAACATCTCGCCCTTGACCGACTTGCCGATCACCTGGTCGATCTCGTCCCGGCTCGGCCAGAGGTCGCGCAGGAAGACGTCCTCGCCGTCGGAGCCCTGGCCGAGCGGCTCGTTCACCAGGTCGATGTCCATCCGTCCGGCGAGCGCATAGGCGACGACGAGCGGCGGCGACGCGAGGTAGTTCGCCTTCACCTCGCCGTGGATGCGAGCCTCGAAGTTCCGGTTGCCGGAGAGGACGGCGCAGACGACGAGATCGCCCTCCGCGACCGCGGCGCTGATCGGCTCGGGCAGCGGCCCGGAGTTCCCGATGCAGGTGGTGCAGCCGTAGCCGACGGTGTTGAAGCCGAGCTCGTCGAGGTAGGTGTCGAGGCCCGACGCGCGGTAGTACTGGCTCACGACCTTTGAGCCCGGGGCGAGCGAGGACTTGACCCACGGCCGCCGCTCGAGCCCACGCTCGACCGCCTTCTGCGCCAGTAGGCCCGCGGCGATCATCACCGACGGGTTCGACGTGTTCGTGCAGGAGGTGATCGCGGCGATCACGACGGAGCCGTGCTCGAGCGCGTACTCCTCGCCCTCGACCGCAATCTGCTTCTTCTCGAGCGTCGCGGTGGGCGCGGGCGCCGGCTCGTCGCCGTCGGAGACGCCGTCGCCCGTCGGCGGATCGCTCGCGGGGAACGAGTCGGCCATCTCCTTGTCGTACGTCCCGTTCACGAGATCGACGCCGAACGTGCCCAACGACTCGATGAACGCCTCCTTCGCGTTCGCGAGGGGGACTCGGTCCTGCGGTCGGCGCGGCCCCGCGAGCGACGGCTCTACGTCGTCGAGGTCGAGCTCCACGACCTGCGAGTACTCCGGGTGCTCTGCCGGCTCGTGCCAGAGCAAGTTCTCCTTGCAGTACGCCTCGACGAGGGCTATCCGCTCGGGGCTGCGGCCCGTCAGCCGCAGGTACCCGACCGTCACCTCGTCGACGGGGAAGAAGCCGCACGTCGCGCCGGTCTCGGGGCTCATGTTCCCGAGCGTCGCGCGGTCGGCGAGGGCGAGCGAGCCTACGCCCGGGCCGAAGTACTCGACGAACTTCCCGACCACGCCGGTCTTGCGCAGGATCTCGGTCACCGTCAGCACGAGGTCGGTAGCCGTCGCGCCCTCGCGCAGCGCGCCGGTCAGCCGGAAGCCCACGACCTGCGGCACGAGCATCGACAGCGACTCCCCGAGCATCGCGGCCTCGGCCTCGATCCCGCCGACGCCCCAGCCGAGCACGCCGAGGCCGTTGACCATCGTCGTGTGCGAGTCGGTGCCGACGAGCGTGTCGGGGAAGGCGACTCCGTCCCGCACCTCGACGACGCGCGCGAGGTACTCGAGGTTGACCTGGTGAACGATGCCGGTGTTCGGCGGCACGACGCGGAAGTTGTCGAACGCGCCCTGGCCCCAGCGGAGGAACGCGTACCGCTCGTGGTTCCGCTCGAACTCGAGCTCGACGTTGCGCTCGATCGCGAGCCGGGAAGCGAACTCGTCGACCTGCACCGAGTGGTCGATCACGAGCTCGACCGGGATCAGCGGGTTGATCGCCTTCGGATCGCCGCCCTGGTCGCGCATGGCGTCGCGCATCGCGGCGAGGTCGACGACGCACGGGACGCCCGTGAAGTCCTGCAGCAGGACGCGCGCCGGAGCGAACGCGATCTCGTGCGACGGCTCCGCGTCGGCGACCCAGTTGGAAACCGCGGCGGCGCTCTCCTCGGAGCCGCCGCGGAGGACGTTCTCGAGCAGGATCCGGAGCGTGTAGGGGAGCCGTGCGGCGGCGGCGTCGAGCTTGTGGAACTCGTAACTCTCGTCGCCGACCCGTAGCTGCTCCATCCCTCGATTCAAGCAGACCCCGTGCGCAGGTCGCCGGTGGCGCGGCGCCGTAGCTCCTGCTGCAGCTCGTGCGCCGCGGGACCGAGGCCGAACGCCTTGCCGTCGACCGACGCGACGGGCATCACCTCACGGATCGAGGAGCACACGAACACCTCGTCGGCTGCAAGCAGCCTGGTGAGCGGGAAGACGCCCTCGATGGTCTCCCGCTCCGCGGCCTGGAGCAGGAGGCTGCGCGTCACACCGGAGAGGATCGGCAGGTCGAGCGACGGAGTGAGGAGGGTGTCTCCCTCGCGCCACCAGACGTTGGCGGTCGGAGCCTCGAGCACGGTGCCGTCGCCGGCGACGAGCAGAGCGTCGTCGGCGCCGGCGGCTACTGCGGCGTCCTGCGCGGCCATGTTCTCGGCGTAGCTCGTCGACTTCGCGCTTGCGAGCGCGCCGGTCGACCACGGGGTCGAGACGAGCCGCAGCCCGTGGGCGCGCTGCGACTCGAGCTCCGGATCGAGCAGGCCCGCGGTGACGGCGAGCGTGCGACCGGTCCAGTAGAGGCGGAGCGCGAGATCCCGCTCCTCGCAGGCCCCGATCGCGAGCTCTGCGAGGCGTTCGCACTCGGCGGAGTCCGGCGGCGGGAGGCCGACGCGCGCAGCCGAGACGGCGAAGCGCGCGAGGTGCCGGTCGAGGAGAAACGGCCGGCCCCCGTAGACGCGCGTCGTCTCGAACACCGAGCGGCCGCGCAGCAGCGCCTCGTCATCGGCCGCGAAGACCGGCTCTCGCGGATCGACCAGCCCGCGCCCTGCGACGGCGACTGCACACACGTCCATCAGGCCAGCGCCAGGAGCGGTCGGGCCTTGACCCACGACTCCTCGATCTCCGCGTCGGCGACCGAGTCCCAGACGATGCCGCCGCCGACCCACAGGTGGATCTGGTCGTCGACGACCGCGAAGGTACGGATGGTGAGGGCGAGGTCGAGATCGCCGTTCGCGTAGATGCGGCCGAGCGCGCCCATCGAAGCGCCGCGCCCGACCGGCTCGAGCTCCTCGATCAGCCGAAGCGCGCTGCTCTTCGGGCAGCCGGTCACGGAGCCGCCGGGCAGGACCGCGTCGAGTAGCTCCGTCAGGGTCACGTCGGGCCGCAGCTCGCCTTCGACCGTCGCCACGAGGTGGGTGACGCCGGCGAGCTGGCGCTCGGCGAGCAGCTCGGGCCAGCGGACGGTGCCCGGGACGCACACACGCGACAGGTCGTTGCGCTCGAGGTCGACGATCATCACGTGCTCGGCGGTGTCCTTGTCCGACTCGATCGGGACGCCCGCGGGACACGTCCCCTTGATCGGCGAGGTGCGCACGATCCGGCCGCGTTTCTGCAGCAGCAGCTCCGGCGACGCGGAGACGATCGTCCAGCCATCGCCCTGCAGCGCGGCGCCTTCGAGCGGCCGCAGCGGGGCGAGCGCGGTCGCGAGCGCGAGCGGGTCCCCCGCGAACTCGGCCCAGAGGTGCTGCACGAGGTTCACCTGGTAGACGTCGCCCTCGCGGATCGCCTCCCGCACCCTGCCGATCGCGCCGGCATAGGCGGCGGGGCTCCAGGTCGTGCGCCACTCGCCGGTGCGGAACGAGCCGGTGGGGAACGCCGGCCGGTCGAGCGAGTACGCGACCCTCGGGATCCGGCAGGGATCCGGCGCCGACGGCGCACTCGCGCCGTAGCCGACGAACACGCGTGCAACGTCGAACTCCTCCCGCGCCAGCGCCGGCTCGAGCTCCTCGAGCGAGGCGAGCTCGACCGTCACGCGCGCCGCGGGCTCTTCACGTAGTCGTAGCCGAAGCGGCCCTTGATGCAGAGGTTGCCGCGGGTCACGTCGTGGTCGTCGGGCGAGCTCACCTTCACGATTCTCTCGTCCTGGACGTGGAGCGTGAGGTTGCAGCCGACGCCGCAGTACGGGCACACGGTGTCGACCTCGGTCTGCTCCTCCTCGCGCCAGTCGCCCGCCTCCCGCAGGTCGAACTCGCTCTTCGCCATCAGCGCGCCCGTCGGGCAGACCGCGACGCAGTTGCCGCAGTAGACGCACGCGGACTCGGGCAGCGGCACGTCGAGCTCGGTCGAGATGTGGGCGCCGAAGCCGCGGCCGGCGACGGTGATCGCGAACGTGTTCTGGGCGTCGACCCCGCACGCCTCGACGCACTTGTAACAGAGGATGCACTTCGAGTAGTCGCGCACGTAGAGCTCGTTGTCGACCTTCACCGCCTGCGCCACGGTGAGCGAATCGGGCCCGAAGCGGTCGGGCTGCGCCTCGTAGCGCTCGATGTACGCGAGCGCCTCGGGGGCCGTCGAGAGGTCGCACGCCGAGCCGAGCAACTCGAGCACCAGGCGCCGGCTCGTGCGCACGCGCTCGGAGTCGGTGAGCACGACCATCCCGTCGTCGACCTTGCGCGAGCAGGCCGGGACGAGCGTGCGGGCCTTCTCGAGCTCGACCACGCAGACGCGGCAGGCGTTCACGGGGGTCAGGGTGTCGCCGTAGCAGAGCGTCGGCGTGTCGATCCCCATCTGGCGCGCGGCGTCGAGGATGGTCGCGCCTTCGGCGACCTCCGTCGTCACGCCGTCGATCGTGATCTTCACGCGAGCACTCCGAGGTTGTGGATCGCCGAGTCGACGGCGTTGGCCGCAGTCTGGCCGAGGCCGCAGATCGACGCGTCGCGCATCACCTGCGTCAGGTCGGCGAGCACGTCGAGCTCGTCTCCGATCGTCTTGCCGGACGCGAGTCGGTGCAGTGCCTCCTCCTGGCGCACGGTGCCGATGCGGCAGGGGACGCACTGGCCGCACGACTCGTCGCGGAAGAACTCGGCGATGCGCAGCACGGCGTCGACGAGGTCGGCCCGCTCGCCGTACACGATCACGACGCCCGAGCCGAGGGTGGCGCCGGCATCGCGAGCGCCCTCGAAGGAGAGCGGCAGGTCGAGCTGGTCGGGCCGCAGGAACGAGCCGGCCGCGCCGCCGAGCAGGACGGCCTTCGGCGGCTCGCTGCCCGCGAGCTCGAGGAGCTCGGTCAGCGGAGTCCCGAGCTCGAGCTCGTACAGGCCGGGCCGCGCGACGTGGCCCGAGACGCAGAAGAGGCGCGTGTCGCGCGGGTCGTCGTCAAGCAGGATGTGCGGGACGTTGAGCAGCGTCTCGACGTTGTTCACCACCGTCGGCTTCCCGTACAGGCCGACCTCGACCGGGAACGGCGGCTTGTTGCGCGGCTCGACGCGGTAGCCCTCGATCGACTGGAAGAGCGCCGTCTCCTCGCCGCACACGTACGCGCCGGCGCCGATGCGCAGCTCGATCTCCACCCCGACGTCGGACCTGTCGATCGCGTTCTGCAGCCGCTCGTGCGCCAGCGGGTACTCCGCAC
>Ga0207693_10004875_pt1 | contig 11281 bp, 13 predicted proteins | sample LARL81metaG_FD_184347 | JGI IMG/M metagenome (GOLD analysis project Ga0207693, IMG submission 184347) | Corn, switchgrass and miscanthus rhizosphere microbial communities from Kellogg Biological Station, Michigan, USA - LAR L8-1 metaG... | ecosystem: Host-associated > Plants > Roots >... | reverse complement strand
TAATAAGTCGCCGTTCGCACAAACAATGCGCTTCCACAACGCGGGTTTTCGGAGAACGCTTGAGCCAGCGCCCCGTCACATATGCCGATGTCGGCAATGCGGTAGGCGCCCACCGCTGGGCAACGTCAATGGGCGAACCGCCCCCAGGTTATCATCCTACTCACGACATCAGATCAGTACCGGTCTATTGGCGAGCGAGGCGTTGGGATCGCACTCGAACTCTTCGCCTCTTGATGCGATATATGCCCTTCCTCGTCCTCGCTTTAGCAGCGCTCATCGCCACATGGCACATTCGGACCTATTGGTGACCGACGCCATTCAACACATACAATAGGCCGGCAAGGCCCGTCATGCTGCCGAGGAAAAGTGCGAGAAAATGCTCGGGAACATAGACCTGGTTCTTCGACGCGCACCACGAGCCGAAAACGCCCCCCGCTGCACTGAAGAAACCCCATGACCATTCTGGGTCGATGGCGGGAGTTCCCATGAGCGGCAGCACGAAGACAAAGGTCATGATGCCGGCGAGAGAGAGGACCAGCGTGTACGGGATGGTCGCAGCGACCATGATGTAGATGGGCAAACGCCAAGCGATTGCGAAGATGGGGACCAGCAGAAAGCCGCCGCCGACCCCCAGCGCTGAGGAAAAAATACCGACCCCGAGCCCGGCGATGAACAAATGAAAATTAGATAGCTCACGCTCTTCGGATCCGAAGCGGATTCTGATCCGCGAGAAGCTTCGCAAGGTGGTTGCTATCGTAAGCTTGTTTTGCGTGTTCGTCTGTTCCCCGCCTTCCGAGCTGACAAGAAAGTGCCATCCTGATCTGCGGCCGAAGCGGCGGTAATCACGAATTGCGCCGTAGCACAGTTGCAAACCGAATAAGACGAGTGCAGCACCCAGGGTTGCGTGGAAGGCGTGGGAATCGGCGAGGACTGTCGCGCGGAAAAATGGACCAATCAGGCCGCCAACGAGGCCCCCGCCGCAGACGGCCGCGGCGAAATCAATATTCCACTGTCCACCCCGGCGGAAGCCGAGTAGTGCTCCGACGGGGTTGAAGAGGGTAAGCACCAGCATCGTAGGCGTGACGTGAGGATTGTCGAATTGCAATACCGAGGTGCTGTAGGGCAACGCGAGTATGCCTGCGGCCTGGCCCACTAACGCCATGACGTACCCGGTCCACACGCCCATCCATATGAGGTGCCATATCGGCACACGTACTCCCGCAACTGGAAATGGGCGATCGCCGCCTGGCAAATAGCCGTGCTGCAGATAAGCGGCCGCGAACCCCGCGGCCAGCAGCGCCGTTATGATCGGAAGCTGTTGGCGACATAATTCCTGGAGAACGGAGGCTTTCAACGCCCGCGGCATTCTTTGCGGAGGGCCCGCGCCGTTATGGTCGAGATCTGGTTGTCGCATATCCAATCAGGGCATTAAGAGGCCGCGCATGACAAAAGCCAGGATGCTGATAGTCAGAAAGCAATAACTCGCGACATGCATGCGAAACCGCTGCTCGTGCGTTGGCCAATAAGGTTTTCGTCGATCAAGTATGGTCGCTCCGATGCTCAGCATCGCCGCCATCCCCGCGGTCATCAGCATGACCCACCAAAGCGCAGCTTCCCACTGGACGAGCGTCAACAACACCCTCCGCCAGCAACGACCTGTGTGGGAATGAGAGCTGTGGCGGATAGATACGGGCCATCGGAAGTAGAGTGAAACGACCCAACCACGATCAGCTGATCGCCAACCGTTGCCTTGAGTGCTTCACTACCCAGAATTTTCAATGGGCGCTGGGAGACGTCCTGGAGCAGAAATGTGGAATTCGAAACCGACTCGATCACGAGGCCGTAAATCATCACTTGGCGGCCTTCGTAGCGGCCAGGATCAGCAAAGAGTTCCGCAATGATGGGATAGGCGTCTGCTTGAGGGCCGTCCATGATTTGCCCGCGTGATGTCGAAGCGACCCCCAGAGCTACCATTAAGGTCAATATTCGAGCTGCCCTGACCATCAGCTGGTACCCGCTTTGTGCCGCATCTCGAAAGCCTGAACCAAGTCAGCCGCAGCGCGACTGCCGGCAGCAAACGATTGCAGCGCTTCCTCGTACAGAATGCCGAGAACGTGGGATTTCAGTTCCACATAGCCGCTCATCGAGAACACACTCATGTCTCTCGGCCGCGGCAGGTCGACTCGGATCGATTCCCGCACGGTGGCGGGCGCGCCCGATAACAGTACGAGATGGTCTGCCAGAAGAATTGCTTCGTCGATTTCCGTGGTTACAAACAAAATCGTCTGGCCGCTTCCTTCGAACAATTTCAACAGATATTCCTGCATCAGCTGCCTAGTCATGGCGTCGAGGCCGCGGAATGGCTCATCCATCAACAGGATGCGTGGCTGGTTGATAAGAGTGCGCGCGAGCTCAGCACGCCTCTGCATTCCGCCGGAGAGTTGATTTGGGTATTTGTCGCGGAAGTCACGCAGCCCGACCTTGGCGAGGAGATCTAGCGCGCTTCTTTCGGCGTTTGCCCTTCGACCCTGCACGATCGGGCCGTACATCACATTCTGAAGCACGGTCATCCACGGAAATAGCGAGGTCTCCTGAAACAATACCAAGCGATCTCGAGTCGGGCCGAGCACATCCTTGCCGTCGCAGGTAATCCGCCCAGAAGTTGGCTGATCGTAACCGGCAACGAGATTGATCAGCGTGGTCTTGCCGCATCCAGAAGGTCCGATCAACACCGTCAAACATCCATCCTCGATCTTCAAGGAGCAGTCGCGTACGACTGGCTTGGAATCGAACTCGTCGCCGAACGCTTTGCTGACGTCGCTGAGAATGACACCGCGTTCGCTCGTCCAGCTGGTGGGCGCCATGCTGCGCTTCCTCACCGCTGCCGTTGCCAGGGGGCAACGTAGCTTCCAAACAGTCTGACGATCTGGGACGAGACAAATCCGGCGAAACCGATGGAAATCATACAGATGATGCATTGGGCAATAGCGTTGACCTCGAAGGACTGCCAAAGCAAATAGCCGAGGCCGGTACGGCCGGCGACCATTTCGGCAGCCACAACCATTTCCCAAGCTATACCTATGCCTACGGCCATCCCTGTCACGATGGAGGGAATTGTCGCGGGAAGGACGATCCGCCAAAACATGTCGCGTGGCGTCGACCCGAGCGAGAGTGCCGCACGACGGTGATTTGGATCGATGTTGGATGCCCCGCCGATCGTATTCAATAACACGATCCAAAACGCGCCAAGGAACACAATGAAGATGACGCTCAGTTCGCGCGTGGGCCAAAACAGGATCGAAATTGGAATCCAAGCGACGGGGGGTATCGGGCGCAGGATCTCTACGATTGGAAACGCCGTCTCAAAAGACGTGCGGTGCATCGCCATGAACAGTCCGATCGGAACTCCGATGATCTGCGCCAGGAGAAATCCCGCCGTGATGCGCTGCAGGCTCAGCGCCCAGCCGTCCCAGTACCGGCTCGATGCGAGTAGCTGTGTGGAAGTCTGAAAGATTTCAGAGAGTGGCGGGAGATTGCCGAATACTGGAAGTCCAAGCGGTCGCGCGAATTCCCACAACAATCCAATGGTGCCGATCGAAATAAGGCCAAGCAGCAACTCAAGACGGAAGTAATACGAAATCCGTCGTGAGATGCCACGCCTCCGGCTGGGAACATCGAGTGTTTGCATCGAGGTCATCGTGCGGCCGGCTAGGCAAGCTCGCGCTCGCCGGCTTCAAATGCCTTGCGAGCCTCGTCGTGAATCGCTTCCCGCACTTCACGTTCAAGTTGAATGAAACGCTCGGATGTGAGAACCCGATGATCCCGTGGCCGATCAACGTCGATTGCGATCGTTTTCAAGACCCGCCCCGGGCGCGTCGTCATGACGATGACTGTATCAGCCAGGAAGATTGCCTCCTCGATATCGTGTGTGATGAAGAAAATAGTTTTCGGCACTGCATCGAAGAGCTCGAGCAGGAATTCCTGGACGACGCTCTTGGTCAGGGCGTCGAGGGCTCGGAATGGTTCATCGAGCAGGAGAACCTTCGGATCATTCATGAGCGCGCGTACGATCTCGACACGCCGTTTCATCCCACCTGACAAGCTGCCCGGATATTGGTCCTCAATGCCCGTGAGACCAACGCGTGCCAGCAGCTTACGCGCCTGTACCTCTGCAGCTCTTTTTCCAAGCTTGCCTTGCTTGATGGGACCGCAGCTGACGTTCCACAATACTGTTTTCCAGGGGAATAGGGCGCCTTGCTGAAACACCACCATGCGATCGGCACCTGGCAAGGGAGGCTTTCCAGGACGTGCAAGCAGGCCGCCGTCAAGAAAGATCTCGCCCGAGGTCAGCCGGTCAAAACCCGCAATGGAGTTAAGCAGTGTTGTTTTGCCGCACCCCGACGGACCAACAACAACGCAAAATTCTCCCGGCTGAGTGTCGAACGAAACGTTTTCCAGCGCGATCACGTGCAGGCCGTCGGGATCGTAAATCTTTCCGGCGTTCCTGATTGATAGGGCCCCTCGCCGGCCCGTGCCGCTCATCGTCACACTCCGGCAAGCAATCGGGTGCGCCAACGCATCAGTCGGTTTCCGGCGATGCGAACGAGGGCACTGGACACATAGCCGAGCAAGCCCAAAGTCGCCATCACAATGACCATCGTTTCATATTGAACGTAATAATAGGTCTCCCAAACCTTGTAGCCGAGGCCCGCTTGTCCGGACACGATTTCGGAAGCAACCAGCGAGAACCAGCAGGCTCCCATCGCAATCTGCAGTCCGACGAAAATATATGGCATGGCGCCGGGAATGATGATGTCGAAGAGAATGGCGGTTTCGCTGAAGCCCAGTGAGCGGGCCGCACGAAAATAGACTTCGTCGATCGATCTGACGCCGAGCAGCGTATTGAGAATGGTCACAAAAAACGCCGCCAGGAAAGTCAAACCGATGATCGGCGCCTCCCGGCCCGGTAAAAGCAGAATGGCGAGCGGTATCCACGCAAGGATCGGAATGGGTCGTAGCATTTCGAGGACGGGAAAGGTCAGTCCGCGGAAGATGCGGCTCCATCCCATCAACACGCCGATGGAAATTCCGAGGAACGTCGCTATCAAGAAGGCGCTGATCACCCGGTAAACCGAGGCCCAGATGTGCGCATAATACTCGGCTGTGAACAGCGACACTCCATAGACCGGGTCAAAGCTCACCCATTCTCTGACGCTCGGTACAAGACCTGGCAACTCGCGGAACCGCCAAACTCCGAAGACATCCACCAGCAGGTACCAGCTGGCAAAGAACAGACCGATCCCCAGCATTGTGTAGTAAGGGCGGCTGCTTCGCAGCAGCCGCCGGATTCGTATAGTCCAGGGCACCGTGGTCTGGAAGGCGATCTCCGCCTTGACGACGGGAGCAAGAACCTGGGCCATTTTAGTTTTTGTCCGGCTGGTGCACCTTAGATCTTGAAAAGCTCAACGTACTCCTCGACGCGCTTCGCATCGTTGTGGAGAGGATAACCCTTCTCGAGAGGGACCGCTTTCAAGCGCACCAACGGAGACGTTACTTTCATTTCCTTCATCGCTTCACGAGCCAGACTATCGTCGACGGCGCCCGGTAAAAGCTGGTTCGAGGGAATTACCTTCTCTTGCGCAAGATACTCGACGACACGCTTCTGCAGAGCTCGCACGTCATCATTCCAAACGAACAGCTTCTCGTCCCGGATTGGGCCGCCGTAATAAGGCTCGGGAATGAGACCCGCGAGTGAGAACCAAAGCGCTTTATCGGAGAAGCCGGTCACGTATTTGGAGGCTATCCTCAGCGTCTCTGCGTGGTTGCGCGGATCGTAGTACCATATCTGCGTCTCGATCTCGGCCTTCAACCAAGCCTTCACGACGTCGGAATTCTGATCCATGAAGTCCTTCCGAGCGACGATGGTCCCAGAATCGCGCTCGTTCCAACTCTGACCTGTCGCAACGATGCGAGCGATGCCCTCGCCGGCAATCGTGCTCACCGCCGCGCCTTGAGGGTCCCAGGTCGCAGCGCCGTCGATCTTCTTCGTTCGAAGGTTGGTCGTGATCACCCCGATTGGTTGATTGAGATATTCTTTCGGTTTGATGCCTTCGCGCTTGAACACGTCCTGGAAGAAGCGATCGGAGCAGCTTCCCTTAGGGGTCGCGACGACCTTCCCGTCAAACCACTGCATCGCCTCCTTCGAACTCTTGAATTCAGGGGCGTCGGTGCGGGCGAGAATCTGATAACAGTGATAGCCGCTGGGCGAGCTTCCGATCAGGCCGATGGCGCGAATGTCGACGCGTTCACGCTGGAATGTCGCGATCAATCCGGGCGCATCACCGTTGTGACCAATTTGAGTCTTGTTGGCGATCAACTCGTTCGTGACGATCCCCCCCTGAATGGGATGGGTGAAGGTGACCTCGCTCCCTTCCGGCAGATACTTCTTCCAGATTTGCTTTTCTTCATTGATGACGCCGAACCAGCCTTGCGTCCAATCGGGGCGCACGGCAACGTTCATTTTGATCGGCGCTCCCTTGAGTTGCTGGCCATAAGCAAGGTCTCCCCACGGAAATCCCGCCGAACTCATGGTTGCGCCAGCGAGGCCGGCAGCGGTATGGACAAGAAACTGACGCCGGCTCAGCGAGCGCTTGGCGCGTTTCGGCGAAACATAGGTTTTCTTTCTCATCATGTTCTCCCGATTGCGGGTGGAGGCTTCGGTGCCGCTGTCTCCGGCGTGTCCGCACTCCGACGGCGGTAACACGATGTAGAGAATGCAAATTCTGGACGGGCCGCTGCCGGACTGTCTGTCAATAAATTGACAATCCTTACCGTTTCACGATCAAACCCCTCGTGCCAGGGCCGAGAGCCCGCTGACATGGGCCGCCTTTCAGCCAGCGACACGGGGGCGACGTGACAGCAGTTTCTTCGGCTCGAGGATCACGGTCCGGCACTTACCTATACGGATCAGATTCTCGTTCCGCATGCGATCAAGCGTCGTTGTGACCCATTGTCGCGAGGCGCCCACCATTTGCGCCAAAACCTCATGCGTGAAGGGTTCGCCGATCGCGATGCCTTCTTTTTCCTTCACGCCATAAAGCTCGGCAAGGTTGCAAAGCAACATGGCAAGCCGCTCCGCCACCGAGCGCGTGCCGAGCATCTGCACCAAGGCCGAAAGGCATTTGCCCTTGAATTCGAGGGTCTCGACGACCGCAATTCCGAACATCGGAATTCGCTGCATGAGCTCGAATATGTCCTCACCGCGAAAGGACAAGACATCCGTTTTCGTTGCGGCCATTCCAGACCATTGATGAACGTGTGCGCCGAAGACCTGCGGTGTGCCGACGATATTGCCAGATTGCCAATAGGCGAGCGTGATCTCGCGTCCCGCGGGTGAGGTATAAAAAGTGCGAATGAGGCCATCCTGGATGAGATAGACCCCTTTGTGCTTTTCGCCTTGCGAAAAAAGCGTCTCGCCTTGCGATAGGTGCAAGCGAACGCCGCGTGCGATCACGCGGTTGCGCTGGCTTGCCGTCAGGCGAGAAAAGATGTGGGGCTGCTTTGGCGCCCCTGCGGTGAGTGCTTGGGACTGAGGTCCCCGAGAAGCTTCCAAAGGCTGAGAAGTTTCGACAACGCGCGAACGACTCGAACCACGCTCCATCACATACGGATCCTCGTCCCCTTTGGATCGAAAAACGGTATCGGAACGATCTTAGCCCCAATCGCACCGACATCACTAGTCAGCGTCAACTGGCCGCCGTCCTTGGCAGAGTGAGTGGCGACGTAGCCGAGACCTATGGCTTTTTTCAGGGTCGGGCTAAAGCCCACGACTGTAACGTGTCCTACCGTGTCGTTACCAATCTTAATCGGGCTTTTTCCCGCAACGGTCACCGGTTTGTCGCCGGCTTCAAAGCCAACGAGTTTTCGTGATGGACCCGCTGCACAAATTTTCGCCAGCGCTGCGCGACCGATAAAATCACCCTTGTCGAGCTTTACTGTGCGCCCGAGGCCCGCCTCGTAGGGGTTCGTGGTCTCGTCGATGTCGCGTGTGTAAATGTGATAGACCTTTTCCAGGCGAAATGTACCGATGGTGCGGTTGCCGCAGAGTTCGAGCCCTTCACCCTGCCCTGCTTTCACGAAGGCCTCGTACATCGTCCAGGCGTAGCCGGCCTCATAAAAGATTTCGTAGCCGAGCTCGCCCGTGACGCCGAGCCTAGCAACAAGGCAGTCTATCCCTGCGACCTTTCCGCGCACGAACCGGTAGTAGGAGAGCGTCTCGTTCGAGGCGTCGAAGTCCGCAATCTTCTGTAGAATCGCACGTGATTTTGGTCCCTGGATCTCGATACACGTCGTCCCGGACGACATATCGCACACGCAAACATTCATTCCTGCCGTATGCTTTTCGGCCCAGGCGGGCGTTTTATGCGTGTTGAACGCTGCCATCGTGAGAAGATAGTGATCGGGCGCCAGACAAAAAACGACGAGATCATCAAAGATGCCGCCATCTTCGGTGCAAAGGCTCGTATAGACCATCATGCCGGGCTGCGCCGGCGCAATGTCATTCACGCACAACTTCTGGGTCGCCTTGAGGGCATCCTTGCCGCGGATGTGTAGCTCACCCATCGCGTGACCGTCGAACAAGATCGCTGCATTCCTGCAAGCGTTCGCTTCCTGCGGAAGCGAGGAGAAGTGAGTAGGCATTTCCCACCCGGCGAAATCGAAAAATTCCTTCGCACCATGGGCAACGTGTTGACCGAAATGCGGTGAACGCTTGAGCATTTTCGCCATTGGCGCAGTCCTTCCAGTTTTCTGTTTGACGCTAGGACCGCATGCACTCACGTTGCGGAACTGCGGACCTTCACATTCGTGCCCTTGTGCCAAAGATCGAAATGGTTCTGATGAGTCTGCAGATAGGCACCTTTTTTGAAGTATTTGTCGTAGAAATCCAAATCGAGATGGTGTGCTTGGATGAAGTACAAAAGATGCATAGTGTCATTGAAAGCAGGAAACTTACCGTAGGTCTCATAAATATACGTGCAAATGTCTTGCACACATTGGATGCCCTCGTCGCTGACCCCAGGCACTCCCTTTTCGAACTCCTTGTTCGTGATCGTATGCGGCAAGACCATGCCGCGGCGCTCCCATTCGTCGAGGCTCTCGCCCATGTCCTTGACCGCAGCCTCCACCGCATCGCCCATGGTTTTGTAATAAGGCGGACAATAGCCTTCGAAATAGCCATCAAGACCGACCGGGTTAGGCAACGGCTCGCTCTTCCCCTGCACAAACCGGAATCCCAAGCCCTTGCAGACCGGTGTGCCGCCCATCACGACAAGGGGCGTGAACCCGCCATGCATCCAGCCTCCCACTCCCATCGCGGCCATCGCAAGCTGCATGAGCGTTCCCATCATCGCCCCTTCGGCGCAGAGCCAGCTCACAATGATTTTTTCGAGCGCCCCCAGTGGTAATGGCTTGTTCTTATCGAGCAGTCCTTTTTGCGCCCATTTCTCGCAGCCCGCAGGCTGCATCCCCTTGCGCTCGTCCAGAATGTAGTAGCCGCCGCCGGAGATGTACCGGCCCCCTTTCGGATCGCTCATGTTGATCATGAGTCGGATGAGGTCCTTGCTGATGTCAGTGACGGGCATGAACAATGTCGTGCCAGGTTTATTAGTTACCCACAGATTGTGGTGGAAGAGCCCTGGCGTTTTGCGCGGCAGGTCGAGACGCTTGTCGGAAAGTTTGACCGTATATTTGCGGTAGAAATCGAGCACCTTGTTGCGATCCTCGACGGTCTCGTACTCCTTCATTTTTGTCATCTGTTGCTGGGTGCCCCGAAATAGAAAGACACCGTCGTCATTGGTGAAGAACAATTCGGTGCGGTGAGAGCCGACCGCCGAGGGATGTGGCCGGCCCACCGATTTCACCATCCCGCCCTGGAATTCGCCTTCACAGAGAATTGCGCCCGTCACACCTGTGGCCGCGGCAATGAGCATCGCGGTTTCGGCTTCATCGAGCGGTACCGGATCCTTATCGGATTTGTAGCTGAAGGGACCGTGGCTGAGCTCCATGCCGAGGCCGAACCGGCGCGAACGGCGGCCGGCAATGGCCTCGAAGAGGGGGAAGTTCCAGGCCGCCTCGACTTGCGGCAATAGGCTATAAGGCGTTTTGGCATCGTCGCGGCTCATGACTTTCTCCCAATATTCTTCTCGGCGTGGCTCTTGTTCGATTTAGTCGCTCGGGCTTTGCCGGCCCGCGACAAACGGAGCTTTTAGCGCGAACAAGAGCACGACAGGAGACAGGACAAGCTTCCCCAGAATGCTTAAGAAGTCGCGCGGGCCGACATGCGTCCGAGCTTCCCAGACCCCCATCTTGCCGACGATCACGAGTTCGCTGCCTTCGACCTCGAAGCGTTCGATCGTGATGGGGAACTCTCCGGCAGGCGATTTGATCAGCACGCAGCCTCCTGCGATCCATGCCTTAGAAAGCCACTTTCCGTGACGGACCGCGAAGCCGTCAGTCAATTAGTTGACAATGGCCATGGAAGCGCCGCCGCCAGAGCGTAGTAGCCTTCCAAAGTGGCGGGATGCCGGTTCGCCTTCGACTGCATGTGCCCGGCGGCTCGAGGCTCCAGCCAGACGTTCGGCGCTGGATTCTATTGGCCGAGCCGACGCCAGCGCACAAGTGCGGCATTGTCATCTAGGATTCATATTTCGTTTCTTACATTGTGCGCGGTGGCTTGGCCGCGAGGTCCTCGCGGCGGCCGTGGCAACTACTCTGGGCGACCGTTCCCGCGAATGCGGAGGAACATGGGCTGCGGTAAATTCTGTGCCCTATCTTTGCGCTTCGCCTTTAGCTGTCAATCGAGCGGCGGTTTGTGGCACGCATCGCCACCTCGCAAAGTCGAGCGGCCACTCAACCACCGTGTGGAACATGCTTGTAGATCGAAACGGCGAGCGATCCGCGCCATCGAACGCGTGGAACCGAGGTCCGTGCGGCAAAATGACCTCACATTTGCAATAAAATCCCCGCATTTCGCCGCTCTCACGTACGCCCCGCGGTGTCGTCATCCGTGCGCAAGAGCATGATCTTGAAAAAGCGTACCCGATGATCCGGGGTGGCCACCGGTCTTCGTAAAAGATCATGCTCCAACAGTACGCTAGAGCGGGATGACGACTCGAAGTGAGGTCATCACGTTCTAGTCAACACGCGCCGATCGGCACCCGGCGCGCTCAGTCATGCCGCAATCACAAGGGATCTTTCGTGCGAGACTTTAACCTGCCATGGC
>Ga0207693_10004874_pt1 | contig 11282 bp, 13 predicted proteins | sample LARL81metaG_FD_184347 | JGI IMG/M metagenome (GOLD analysis project Ga0207693, IMG submission 184347) | Corn, switchgrass and miscanthus rhizosphere microbial communities from Kellogg Biological Station, Michigan, USA - LAR L8-1 metaG... | ecosystem: Host-associated > Plants > Roots >... | reverse complement strand
GGGCATAGCCACCCTGAGCTGAGGTCGTCGCGCAACAGACCTACCGTCCGACGGGTCTCCGGTACCATCGACCCAGGGTCGACGTGCGAGCATGGCTCTCGTCCTTCCTTCCATGCTCCCCGTCAGATGCTTCGGCCCGACGCGGTAACCTGTGCGACCTGCGCCGGTAGCTCAATGGATAGAGCATCTGACTACGGATCAGAAGGTTGGGGGTTCGACTCCCTCCCGGCGCGCAACACCTCTTCATTTTCATCGCGACCGAGCGTCGCGAGCGCCCGACGGATGAGACCGGACTCGCGAACCTTCCTGCCGAGGACAAGGCGGCGATGGAGCCGTACGCCGGGCAGCCGATGACCAACGGCCAGCAGGCCAAGGCGTACGCCGACCACTACATCGCCGTCCACCTCAGTGAGGTCGCGGACGGAAGAACCTATTCCGAGGTGAGCGGCGAGTTCCTCACACAGTGTTCGGACCCGAAGGCCGCCGCCTCGGCGGACTGCCAACAGCTTGCGGGCCAGAAGGCCACCCTCTTCCAAGGCGAGACCCTTCGAGGGCTCCTCCTTTATGGGTACGCGTTCGCGACGATGGGAACCGTGGCCGGGTGGGCTGCGATCGCGGCCTTCGCAGGCGCCGTCGTGCTTCTGATCCTGGTGTTCCTTGGGTTCCGCCACGGTCGCAAGGCCAGGGCGGCAGAAGCGAGCGCCGAGCAACCCAGCTCATAGACCCGGCAACCCAGCCGGGCCCAAGGTCCCGTCCGAACCGGGACCGTCGTCTGCTGGATTTCTCAGGTTCTTCTCGGACCCTGGTTGCATGGGAACCCGTGTCCTGGTCGTCGAGGACGAGCCGGGGATCGCCGAGCCGTTGGCGGCGCATCTTGCGCGCGAAGGCTTCGAGGCGACCGCGGTCGGGACGGTGGCGGACGCCCGCGACGCCGTCGAACACACGCCGCCCGACGTCGTCGTCCTCGACGTCATGCTGCCCGACGGAGACGGGCGCGATCTCTGCCGTGAGCTGCGTGCGTCCTCCGACGTGCCGATCCTGCTGCTGACGGCTCGCGGCGCCGACGCCGACCGCATCGTCGGGCTCGAGATCGGCGCGGACGACTACATCGTGAAGCCGTTCTCGGCGGGCGAGCTCGTGGCGCGGATCCGCGCGATCCTGCGGCGAACGGGGCGCGTCTCGGTCCGCCACGTGGTCGAGCTCGTCGACCTGCGACTCGATCTCGACGCGCGCACGCTGACTAAGGGTGGGACTCCGGTGTCGCTCGCGGCACGTGAGTTCGATCTGCTGGCGCTCCTGATGTCGCGCGCGGGCACGGTGGTTCGGCGCGAGGAGATCATGGACGAGGTCTGGGATCCCCACTGGTTCGGGTCGACCAAGACGCTCGACGTCCACATCGCGTGGCTCCGTAAGAAGCTCGGAGACGACCCGGCGCATCCGCGATACATCACGACCATCCGTGGCGTCGGCTTCCGCTTCACCGATCCGAAACCCACGGGGTAGCGCGATGACCGTTCGCAGCCGGCTCGTGATCGCCTTCGCGTACGTCTCGATCATCACGATCGCCGCGCTGATGATCCCGCTCGCGCTGACGCTGGACCGGCGCGCTCGCGCGGAGTTCGAACGGGAGAACATCATCCGCGCGACGACGATCGCGCAGGACGTCGGCGCCGAGAACCTGCGCCCGAACCGGTCGGCCACCCTCCGCGGGATCGTGCACGATGCGGCGTCGCAGGTCGCCGGGCGGGTGATCGTGGTCGATCACACCGGCGCCCTCGTCGGCGACTCGCTCGGGCCGGCGACCGGGCAGCCGTACGCCACGCCGGGACGTCCGGAGATCGGTGCCGCGCTCGCCGACACACCGACGTCGGTGATCCGCTACAGCCAGGACCTCGGGACCAACATCATGGCGACCGCGGTGCCGATCGTGGATGAACGCCCCGGTGCACAGCCGACGGTTGTCGGCGCCGTCCGGATCACGCAATCCATGGCCGCGGTCAACGAGAACGTGCGACGGGTTACGTACGGCGTCCTCGCGATCGGCGCCGGCGCGTTGCTCGCGGGCTTGATCCTGGCGGTTGCGCTGTCCTCGTCGCTGTCGCGACCGTTGCGTCGTCTGGCCGATGCCGCCCAGCGGTTCGGATCGCCGGACCTGTCGGTGCGGGTCGGTCCGGTGCGCGGCCCGACGGAGATCACGCAGATGGCGACCTCGTTCGACGCGATGGCCGATCGCGTGCAGACGAGCGCCGAGGCGCAGGAGGCCTTCGTCGCGAACGCGTCGCATCAGCTGCGGACGCCGCTGACCGGGATGAAGCTGCGCCTCGAGGGAGCGATCGCCGACGAGCGCGACGATGGCGTCCGCGCCGAGCTTGTCGCCGCGGAAGCAGAGGTCGACCGGCTCTCGGTGCTCGTGACCCGGCTGTTGGCGATGGCGGCGGGCGACCAGCAGGCCGCTGCTGCCCGATGCGATCTCTCGTCGATCGCGCGCGATGCGGTGGAGCGGCGTTGCCCGTCCGAGGTGGCCGTGTTCGGTGAACGCGCCGAGGCCCTCGTCCACGCCGACGACGTCGTCCAGATCTTGGACACACTGCTCGACAACGCGGCCGCGTACGCGCTGGGGCCGATCGAGGTGTCGACCGGCACGCGCAACGGCGAGGCGTGGATCGCGGTTCGTGACCACGGGCCCGGCATGCCGCCGGACGTGCGCGCGCGTGCGACCGAGCGGTTCTACCGGGCGCCCGGTGCGCCGCCAGGTGGCACGGGCCTGGGGCTCGCGATCGTGCAGGAGCTTGCGGACGGCGACGGCGGTTCGGTCGCGATCGACGCCGCCGACGGCGGCGGGACGCGGGTCGAGGTCCGGTACCCGCGGCCCTTAGCCCGGGCTTAGCACGTGGCCGCGTACGGTTCGCGGATGCGCCGGACTCTCGGAGTGATCGCATGGGGGGCGCTCGGCGCCGTAGTGGCCGTCGCGCTGATCAGCGGTGCATTCGTGGTCGCCGGGAGCAGCCTGACGCAGCCCGCGAGCGCGGTCCGCGTCGTGACCAGCACCCCGCTCCGCGCGAACACGCCCGGCCGTCACGAGAACGAGAGCGACCCGAACTCGACGGACGACGCGTCGCCGACGTCGGCTCCGACCCCCACGGTCGAACCATCATCGGTCGCGACGAGCGTGGTTCCCGCGTCGATCGTTCCGGTTCCAACGCCGTCCAAGGACGACGGCGCCGAGCGCGGCGACGACTGACCGCGGCGACTCGCGAGTTCCCGTCGAGCCATCGGAGCGATGGTCCGGCGTGCAACCGTTCCGGAGGGCTCATCTGCGCGCCGGGGTAGGGTGAACGACATGGCCGAGTCGCTCCCTCTGTATCAGCGCGTCGGAGTCCTTCGGCCGTTGCAGCACCGCGACTTCCGGCTGCTGTGGATCGGCCAGACCGTCTCGATGATCGGCGACGGGATCTACGTCTTCGCCGTCGCATGGTTCGTCTACAAGGACCTGCACGCGTCACCGGCGACGTTCGCGCTGGTCGGGTTCGCGTGGTCGGCGCCGCAGGTCCTGTTGCTGCTCGCGACCGGAGCGCTCTCGGACCGGATGGACCGACGGCACCTGATGATCATCGGCGACCTGTTGCGGCTCGTCGCGATCACGGCGATCGGCACGTTGATCGTGCTGGACGCGCTCACCGCGCCGCTGCTGATCTTGCTGGTGCTGCCGTACGGCGCCGGCCAGGCGATCTTCGGCCCGGCGTTCAACTCGATCATCCCGATGATCGTGCCCGAAGAGCATCTCGTGCAGGCGAATTCGATCGCCTCAACCGTCCGACCGCTCGCGTGGCTCGTGATCGGCCCGACGATCGGCGCGGTCGTCGTACACCAGGCCGGCACGGGGTGGGCCTTCCTCGTCGATGCGGCGACGTTCGGGGTATCGGCCATCTGCATCGGCTTGATGCGTGTGCGGGGCGATCGCTTCGCGCAAGAGACCGAGACGCATCTGTGGGCGGACGTGAAGGAGGGGATCCGCTATGTGGTATCCACCCGCTGGCTGTTGTGGGGGATGCTCGGCGGCATGGTCAGCCTGTTCTGCGTGTGGGGCCCATGGGAGACGCTCGTGCCGTTCGTCGTGGCTGATCAGCTGCGCGGGACGGAACTCCAGCTCGCCCTCGTGTTCGGTGCGGGCGGCGTGGGGTCCGTGATCGCGTCGCTGTTCATGGCGCAGCGCAGTGGGCTACCCAGACGACCACTGCGCGTGATGTACATCGCGTGGGCGGTCGGGATGGGCATGACGGCGTTCTTCGGACTCGTCGCGAACATCCCCCAGGCGATGCTCGTGTCGTTCATCGCCGAGGCTTCGATCGCGGTGTTGATCGTCATCTGGTTCACGGCGATGCAACGGCTCGTACCGGGCGAGCTTCTCGGACGGGTGTCTTCGTTGGATTGGATGATCTCGATCCTCGGCACCCCTGTGTCGTTCCTGGTTGTCGGGCCCCTCGCGAAGGCCCTCGGCGCGGATGCGGTCTTGATCGGGGCCGGCGTGCTCGGTGCGATCGCGACGCTGCTGTTCATGGTGATGCCCGGCGCCCTGGATCCGGAACGGGACGGACGGCTGACTACCGTCGATCGATCCGCGGAGCAAGTGCCGCCATCATGATCCCCGCCGCGGCGGAGATCGCGAACGCGATCGTCAGCCCGGTGACGAGCGACATCCCTGCGTCGGCGGTCCGCGCGATCGCCGCGCCCGCGACGCCCGCACCGACCGCGATCCCGAGGGTGTCCATCAGCAGCGTGGGCGACAGCTCGCGCGCCTCGGCGCCCTCGGCCGCGCCCGCCATCACCGACTGCGGGATCACCGGGAAGGCGGTGCCCATCCCGAACCCGGCGGCCATCCACGCGACGACGATCAGCCACAGGGGCGACCCGTGGAGCACCCAGATCGTGACGCCGATCCCGACCAGGAAGATCAAGGCGCCCATCGAGACCAGCCAGCCGTAGCTGCGGTGCCCGACCGCGTGCGACTGCCACCACGATCCGAGCGCCCACGTGAGCGCCGCGACCGAGATCGTGACCCCGGCGGCGGTGATGGACATCCCGCGAACGTGCGTGAGCATCAGCGGTACGTAGTTGTCCATCGCGGTGAACGCCATGGACAGCAAGAACGCGCACAAGGCAGCCGCGGGCGCGCCGCGCCGGGCGGTGAACGTGCCCGGCTGCACGAGCCGGCGCAACGCGACGATCAGCACGACCAGCCCGACGATCGCGATGATCGGCGCTACGAACGAACCGCCGTCGAGTCCGCCGAGGAACAGCCCGGCGCCCAGCATCACGAGCAGCGCGCCCCGAACCGGTGCAGGCGCGGCCTCCGCGTCGGGCCGGTCGTGCAGCGCCGGGTAGATCATCACCACCGACAGGAACAGGAACGGGATCGGCACGATGAACGCCCACCGCCAGCTCAGGTTGTCGGCGAGGAACCCGGCGATCAGCGGCCCGAACAACCCGGGCAAGAGCCACGCGGTCGCCATCACCGCGAGCACGCGCGGCCGCAGCGCCGGCGACATCGTCTTCGCGATCGCGCTGATCGAGAGCGCGTAGGCGGCGCCGCTCGCCGCGCCCTGCACGAAGCGACCGGCGACGAGCACCGCCATCGACGGCGCGACCGCCGACATCGTGAGCCCGATGACGTAGAGCGCGGCCGTCACGAGGATCATCGGCCGCGTGCCGAAACGATCGGCCGCCGAGGTGACGATCGGGATCGTGCCGATCATCGCGAGCGCCCAGGCCGCGCCGGCCCAGCCGTAGAGCGTCAGGTTGCCGAGATCGCTCAGCACCGCCGGCATCACCGTGGACACGATCAGCAGGTGGATCGCGCCGAGCGTCTCGAACAGGAGCAGCCCCACCACGAGCCGCCCGTTCCGGCCCCGGAAGACCTCGCGCCAGGGCGCCGGCTGCGCTGCGGGCGCGGTCGCGGCGGGCGCTGGCTCCATCACGGGGTCCATCGGGCCCCAGGGTAAGCGGGTTGCCCTCTGAAGCGGTCGTAGACTCGAACGCCATGGAATACACACACGTCGGCCGGCTCGGCCTCGTGGTGTCTCGGCTGTGCCTGGGCACGATGAACTTCGGCCCGCACACCTCTGAGGAAGACAGCCACACGATCTTGGATACGGCCGTCGCCAACGGGATCAATTTCGTCGACACGGCCAACGTCTACGGACGGCATCTGGGCGTCGGCGCGACCGAGGAGATCATCGGGCGCTGGTTCGACAAGGGGGAGGGCCGGCGCGACACCGTGGTGCTCGCGACCAAGGTGTACGGGCAGATGGGCGACCTTCCCAACGAGTCGCGCCTGTCGAAGCTGTCGATCATCCACCAGTGCGAGGCGTCGTTGCGCCGGCTGCGCACCGACCGGATCGACCTGTATCAGATGCAGCACATCGACCGCGAGGCGTGGTGGGACGAGATCTGGGAGGCGATGGACCATCTCAAGCGCCAAGGCAAGGTGCTGTACGTCGGGTCGTCGAACTTCGCCGGCTGGCACATCGCGCGCGCCAACGAGATCGCGTCGTGGCGCCGGTCGCTCGGACTCGCGACCGAGCAGTCCGTCTACAACCTGATGCAGCGCTCGGTCGAGCTCGAGGTGATCCCGTCGGTGCAGGAGTACGGCATGGGGCTGATCCCGTACAGCCCGCTCGCGGGCGGTCTACTCGCCGGCGCGCTCGAGAAGGTGACCGAGGGACGCCGAGCGCAGGACTACATGCAAGGACGGTTGGAATCGGAGCGCGAGCAGCTCGATCGGTTCGAGCACCTGTGCAAGGAGCTGGGGGAGCGGCCGGCCGACGTCGCGTTGGCGTGGCTGTTGCACCAACCGGCGGTGACGGCGCCGATCATCGGGCCGCGCACGGAGTCTCAGCTGCTGGGATCGATGCGCGCGCTGCAGATCCGGCTGTCGGATGACGTCCTCGAGGCGCTGGACATGACGTTCCCGGGGCCGGGCGGGCCGGCGCCGGAGGCGTACGCCTGGTAGCTCGGGTCTAGCTCCGGCCTACCAGCGCTTCGACCTGTTTCGCCGCTTCGACGACTGCGGGGCCGTAGCGCTTGGCCCGCAGCGGCTGGAGTCGTGATCGGGGCCCGGAAACCGAGATCGCTGCGAGCAGCTGGTGGTGCGGGCCGAAGATCGGAGCGCTGACCGACCCGACGCCTTGTTCGCGCTCTCCGTAGCTGTCGGCCCACCCCCGGCGGCGTGTGGTGGCTATCGACTGGAGGATGTCCTCGACGTCTTCATCGGACGGCGGACCCCATGCGAGGAAGACCTTGCCGGCCGAGCCGCGCCCGAGCGGAAGCGACGCGCCGACCTGGACGATCGTGCGGAGTTCGCTGTCGGATTCGACGGCGTCGATGCAGATCCGGCGGTCGCCGTGGCGCACGTAGAGCTGGGCGGATTCGCCGGTCGTGCGCGCGAGCTGCTCGAGCGCCGGGCGAGCGAGCTGGCGCAGCGGCAACTCACGGAGCGCGGTGGTGGCGAGGTCGAGCAGGCGTGGTCCGAGCGCGTAGCCGACGCCTCCGATGAACATCAGGAAGCCGTGCGCCTGCAGCGCGGTGATCATCCGGTGGGCGGTCGGCTTGGTCAGGCCCGTCTCCTCGGCGATCGACGTGAACGATCGGGCGCCGCCTTCGACGGCATCGAGAACGTCCACCGCTCGGTCGAGGACGCCGACGCCTGTGGTCGGCGCGGGGCGTGTCGCCGCCGAGACGCCTTGACGGATCTCACCTTCGTCTTCGATCCAGAGCTTCCGCCAGGCTTCGTCCTCGATCGTCTTGGGCATCTCGGTCGCTCCTTGGTCCGTTGTTCCCGAGCCGGCGGGCCGGGCTGCTGCTATGGTGATGTCCACTATTTGGAACTGAGTTCCATTATTTGGAACTCACGCTACCAGGGTCGCCCAGACCGGCCGCGTGCACCAAGGAGCAACCCACGATGCCGAAGACGCTCGCCGAGAAGATCTGGGACCAACACGTCGTCCGCAGTGCCGAGGGCGAGCCGGAAATCCTCTACATCGACCTGCACCTGGTCCACGAGGTCACGAGCCCGCAGGCCTTCGACGGCTTGCGCCTGACCAACCGCCCGGTCCGGCGTCCGGATCTCACCGTCGCGACGATGGATCACAACGTGCCGACCACCGACGGCCCGGTCACCGACGCCGTCAGCGCCCGGCAGATGCAGGCGCTCCAGGCCAATGCCGACGAGTTCGGCATCACGCTGTATCCGTGGGGCTCGGGCGGCCAGGGGATCGTCCATGTGATCGGCCCGGAGCAGGGCTACACCCAGCCGGGCATGACGATCGTGTGCGGCGACTCGCACACCTCGACGCACGGCGCGTTCGGCGCGCTCGCGTTCGGCATCGGCACCAGCGAGGTCGAGCATGTGCTGGCCACCCAGACGCTCCCGCAGAGCCGGCCGAGGTGGATGGCGGTCACGGTCGACGGCGACCTGCCGGCGAACTGCAGCGCCAAAGACATCATCCTCGCGATCATTAACCGGATCGGAACCGGCGGCGGCGCCGGGCACGTGATCGAGTACCGAGGCTCGGCGATCGAGGCGCTCTCGATGGAAGGCCGGATGACGATCTGCAACATGTCGATCGAGGGCGGTGCTCGCGCCGGTGTCGTTGCGCCCGACGAGACGACGTTCGCGTACGTGAAGGGCCGTGCCCACGCGCCGAAGGACGCCGACTGGGACGCGGCGCTCGAGCATTGGCGCACGCTGCCGACCGACGCCGGTGCGACGTTCGACACCGAGGTGACGATCGACGCCGCGGCGCTTCAGCCCTACGTCAGCTGGGGCACCAACCCGGCGCAGTCCACGACGATCGACGGCTCGGTTCCCGACCCGTCGTCGTTCGGTGAGACCGGGCGCAAGGAGGCCGCGGAGCGCGCGCTCACTTATATGGCGCTCGAGCCCGGCACCGCGATCCGTGACATCCGCCCCGACACCGTGTTCATCGGGTCGTGCACCAACTCACGGATCGAGGATCTCCGGGTCGCGGCCGAGGTCGTCAAAGGCCGTCACGTCGCGGACGGCATGCGCGCGCTCGTCGTTCCCGGCAGCGTCGCGGTCAAGATGCAGGCCGAGCAGGAGGGTCTCGACGAGGTCTTCAGCGCCGCGGGCTTCGACTGGCGAGGTGCCGGCTGCTCGATGTGCCTGGGGATGAACCCGGACATCCTGCAGCCCGGCGAGCGGAGCGCCTCGACCAGCAACCGCAACTTCGAGGGCCGGCAGGGCAAGGGCGGCCGAACGCACTTGGTGAGCCCGCGGGTCGCCGCCGCCACCGCCATCGCCGGTCACTTCACGACCCCGGAGGATCTGTGATGGAACCGATCGGCCGCATCGAGGGGATCGCGCTGCCGCTGGACCGGTCCGACGTCGACACCGACCAGATCATCCCGGCGGAGCACTTGAAGCGGATCGAACGGACCGGGTTCGGCCCGTTCCTGTTCGAGGCGTGGCGCAAGGACCCAGACTTCATCCTCAACGACACGCGCTACGACGGCGCCTCGATCCTGTTGGCTGGCCCCAACTTCGGGTGCGGTTCGAGCCGCGAGCACGCGCCGTGGGCGATCGAGGACCACGGGTTCAAGGCCGTGATCGCGCCGAGCTTCGCCGACATCTTCCGCAACAACTGCCTGAAGATCGGACTCCTGCCGATCGAGCTCCGCGAGGAGTCGGTTCGCGCGCTGATGGACGCGTCGCTCGACGACCCGACCACGCGGATCGAGATCGACCTCGACACGCTGACCGTGCGCGCCCCCGGCCTGGACGAGACGTTCGACATGGAGCAGTTCACGCGCTGGCGTCTGATGGAGGGTCTCGACGATATCGGGCTGACGCTCCGCCACACCGACGCGATCGCCGCCTACGAGACCTCGCGCTCGGCGTGGCTTCCCTCGGCGTAACGCGCCGGCGACCCGTACGCTACCCGGCATGTTCGTCTCGGCCGACCGCTTCGAAGAGCTCGTCGTGGAGGCGATCGACGGCTTGCCCGAGTGGGTCCACGAAGCGATGGACAACGTGTCCGTCCTGATCGAGGACTACCCGCCGCCGGGGCAACCGGGCCTGCTCGGCCTGTATCACGGCATCCCGCTCTCGCGCCGGGGCAGCGGCTACACGAACGTGCTGCCCGACACGATCACGCTCTACCGGGCGTCGATCGTCGCGTACGCGGGTCCCGACGAGGAGCGCGTGCGTACACAGGTCGCGCGGACGGTCGCGCACGAGATCGCGCACCACTTCGGGATCAGCGACGACCGGCTGCGCGAGATCGATGCCTACTGACGCCGAGTGGATGGACCGCGCCTTAGAGGTGGCGCGCGGGTGCCTCGACCACGACGACGTCCCGATCGGCTGCGTGATCGTCCAGGAAGATCGCGAGCTCGCCGCGGCAGGCAACGAACGGGAGCTTCGGCACGACCCAACTGCCCACGCCGAGGTGCTCGCCGTGCGCGCGGCCGCCGACGCGCTCGGCTCCTGGCGCTTGGACGGCTGCACGCTGGTTGTCACGCTGGAGCCGTGCGCGATGTGCGCCGGCGCGATCGTGCTCGCTCGCGTCGTTCGGGTCGTGGTCGGTGCCGCCGACCCGAAGGCCGGGTTCGCCGGATCGCTGGGCAACCTCGTGCAGGACCCGCGTCTCAACCACCGGACGGAGCTGGTCACGGGTGTGCAGGAAGACGCGTGCGGCGAGCTGCTTCGCGCGTTCTTCCGCGATCGGCGTTAGCGCTTCGGGAACCGCGCGATCGCCGCGTCGGTGATCCGCTTGCTGATCACCGGGATCTGCGCGGTCATCTCGAAGAAGTCCGCCCGATCCATCACGGCGGCATGCACGCGTGTTGCGGTTGCAACGGTCGCGGTGCGCTCGTTCTCCTCGAGCAGTCCGATCTCGCCGAAGAACTCGCCGGGCCCGAGCTCGGCCACGGGAGCGCCATCGCGCTCGATGCGCACGGTTCCCTCAAGCACGACGAAGAATCCATCTGGGTACGAGCCCTGGTTCAACAGGTGCCACTCGGCGGGGACGTCGATCGGTTCGAGCCATCCCACGATGCGCTCGAGGTCTTCAGCGGGAAGGCCCTCGAACAGCGGCATGTCGGCGATCGTGGCAACGTCGATCATCTACGCATCCTGCCACGTCGGGCTCCCGCCTGAAGGGGCATTGCTAGACTCGGCGACGGAGGCGTGCCGGAGCGGCCGAACGGGACCGCCTCGAAAGCGGTTAGGGGCCTAATCCGTCCCTCGCGTGTTCAAATCACGC
>Ga0207693_10004873_pt1 | contig 11284 bp, 19 predicted proteins | sample LARL81metaG_FD_184347 | JGI IMG/M metagenome (GOLD analysis project Ga0207693, IMG submission 184347) | Corn, switchgrass and miscanthus rhizosphere microbial communities from Kellogg Biological Station, Michigan, USA - LAR L8-1 metaG... | ecosystem: Host-associated > Plants > Roots >... | reverse complement strand
AGCAAAAGCTAGTCCTAGTAGAAGGTACCAGCCCCGATTGTACCAATGCTTGCGGTGATGGCTCACAGGGTCACCCCTATTAGCTGAGCGCGGTAACGACGCCAGCGAGCAGGGTATTGGCCGCACTATCCTGGCTCGACGTGATCACGTCGGTCTCCAGGTAGCTCATCAGAGCATCGATTTCCTGCGCCTTGAGGATGCACTCCTGGACGATGCCGCGGATATCGGCGCCAGCCGTATAGCCGACGTTAATGTCGGACGGCGTGAAACCAAACTGGAACACGTCGGCGGCGCCCGAAGAGGCGTGCGCAATGGTCGCCGACAGAGTCAGGGTGGTGCCGGTCGAACCAGCAACCACACCGATCTGTTGGCTGTTGGTGACGTCATAGACATTCATGCCAGCGACAACCCACGCCGGGACGGCAGAAGCCATCACAATGGTCGTGCCAGAAGCGGCAAAGGACGCGCCAGCAGCGAGCTGCTGAGTGGGGCCGCCTGCCGGGTTAAAGAGCTTGAGGAGGTTGGTCTGAACAGTCATTTCAAGAATTCCTTCCTTGAGGAAAAGTCGGTTTGAAACTTAACTAGGTCGTTAGCTACGGTCTTCATCAGACCAGACCAGTCGTTGAAAACATGCTGCCGATAATGGCGGACAGTTGGATACCAGGGACTATCCTTGCGATCACCCATCCAGCGCCAACAAGCATCGCGTCGCGACAACACCCATGTCGGCTTGCCTAATGCGGCAGCTAAGTGCGCGATCGAGGTATCGATCGTGATCACCAGATCACAATTCATGACCAGCGCGGCGGTATCGGCCATATCATCACAGTCTCCGACTAGGTCGAGGACTGTCATGTTAACTTGGTTCTGTCGCAGTTGGACTGCTGGCGGACCATGCTGTAGGCTGATCCAGCCAATTCCTGGCACTTCAGCCAGCGGCGCCCACATCGACAGATTAGTGCTACGTCGACGATTTGCTGCCATGCCGGTATTTCCAGCCCAGCAAAAGCCGACCTTTAGAACATCATCACGCAAGATCGAGGTGTGCAACGCAAAATCATCGACACGCGCTTGCGGCGCCTTCAGATATGACTCCTGTCCCGGAAACTCATCCTCTGAGAAATGCTTGAATATCCACGGACACGACAGCAGCATCTGCGTGTATTTGACGTCACTTGGTATTGGGTCGCCATATCCGACAACGCCATCAATGCCTTCAAGAGTATTCAACAGACGTAGCAGTGGAGCGCGAGTCTCCAGATACACCTTACCGCCGAATTGCCGCTTTAGCAGCGGAGCATACCGGCAGAACTGAATGACGTCGCCGAGACCTTGTTCACTACGGAGCAGAATGGCTTCATCGTCAGCGAGCTTGCCGCCGAGCCATTCAGGAGCGATGTAGCGATGTGGAAGCTTCAGCTTACGCCATTCGTATCGTTGCCAGCCTTCCTCGAATCTGCCTTGTTGCAGCTCCAAGAAGGCGAGGCCCATATGAGCCTCATGACAACTTCGATCTACACCTAACGCCACTCGGAACGCGGTTTCGGCTACATTAAGCTTGCCGCGTACCAGAAGCAGATAACCGAGATTGCTCCAGGCTTGCACTAGCTTCGGATTACGCTTAACCGCTTGTTGCAGAGCTTCCTCTGCCTGGTCCCACTGATCCAACTCAGCTAGCGCTGACGATTTATTTGTCAGGTACTGAGCATCTGGATCATTCGCTATTGCGCGATCGTAGTTAAGAATCGCGTCAAAGAATTGACCACTATCGTACAATAACGAACCGCGTACAGCAAAAGCTCGACTATGACCTGGATCGAGCAGGCATGCTCTTTCCAGATGCAACTTTGCGGTATTCCTGTCTCCGATCTTCAGAGAATTCAGGGCAAACTCGTAGCATTCTTCTGCTGTAGGCATGCCTTACAGTCGCCTCCGACCTGCTAGCTGCTTTGCTTTACTTCACCATGATGACGGCGGATGATGCCGTTAGCTTCCCTTACAGCGCGACCTTCGTCGCCTGTTTTTTTGAGGACTTCATTCGCGATGTGTGACCATTCGCGCTGGAGCTTCGGAGTATCGGCCGCCTTGTCGTGACGCTGTGCATCACTAGGAGTCCAAGGCATTCGTCGCTCCCGCTGAATTATGAGTCGTCGTCCAGCTCGTCGCTAATTTCCTCGATGCCGCCATGAATGACGTCCAGGCGGCGGAGAATAGCTGCAACATTAGCGCGCTCTTGTTCGTCGGCTCGTTCGTTACGCTCGGCAATGCGCTGCGTATAGATGAGCAGAAGAATGCTTTGCAGTTCGGCTAAAGTAGACAGAATCAGGTTTAGATAGGTCAACTCGCTATTGTCGAACTGCCATAGACCGGTCTTATTGAGACCGATCCACACTCCGATCCAAATCGCGAATAGACCTAGATACCAATACGAGGTCCTAAACTTGACGTACCAGTTCACCAGGCGACGAGACAGAACGCTCATGTCTGCCTCCCGCCTTAGTCATTCAATGCACCAGATTTGCTAAGTAGTAGAACACGACGAATTGTGAAAGCGCTGTCAGGCCATTCCACACAAACCAGACCATGGCTGCGGCAAGTGCGATATGCAGATGATCTTTCATTTTCACTGCTTGCCTCCAGTGTCGTCAAGCTGCACAGTATGGACCTTGCCACCAGTTTGTCCGTCAAACTCCATGGCAATCTTAACAGCCTGCCGTGCAGTCTTACCACATCGCATTGCTACTTCGGCAGGGAGGCTGCCAGAACCTATTGCGTAGTGTTTAGCTTTCTTCTCGACCCAGCCATTCTCTTCGAGAATCTTCACCAGGCCGTCTGGATAGACCACAATAGCTTCGCACCAATCATCACGGTGCTTGCTCTTGCGCCCCGATTTTGTGATTGTCAGAGTATTCGGGTCTTTCTTTAATTCGCGGATCGCTTCTTGGATCGTCGACAGTGTCCCTGCGAACCCAATCAAAACGCCATTACCTAGCTTAAAGACCTTCTGCACTTCACCTTGGTCAATTAGATCACCAGAGACGATGCGTGAGTCGCCGGCAAGGGTGCCATTTTTATAGGCTATTGTTGTCACGGCACCTCGCCTCCAAGATGCGACTCAGTTAGCTTGTGTCGACCCTGCGATCGGCTCCTCATTGGTAACTAGGTCTGGATCATGAAGCTTTCCGCAGACCGTAGCGTCCATCGGGACCATGAAGTTAATAGCGCCAACGCTTTTGTTTGTGGGACCTATAACTCCTACAGCGATCCCGAGCACGTTGCCTTTCTGGTCATAGAAAGGACCGCCTGACACGCCAGAAACAAGACTGATGTCAACTGGCGACGCAACGGGCCACGGAGAATGCGGCACAACTCGCTCAACTCCAGCAACATGGCCCCAATAGTGGACAAACGGCATCCCTAGCGGATTTCCGACCAGCTCGATTGGTTCTCCGATACGTGGGGCGCGGCAAGCAAGTTTAGCGGACTGCATTCCTGCTGGAACGCGGTCCATATGAAGTAGCGCGTAATCGCCAACCTTCATTGCTCCGGCAACCGTGGCGTTAAGTTTCTCAGCTTCCGCACCATCTCGGTCGACGATAATCGTGATCACCTTGGCGGCAGCGTTCGACTTTTCATCAAGCACGACATGTGCGGCTGTAACAACAAATCCATTGCCAATGTAGACACCGGAACCAACGCCGGTCAGCGTCTCAATCCTGACATCAGATGATGGGCCGGTTACAACATCGGCTCGCGCCAATGCCAGAGTACCAAGCAGAAGCGTAGCGACTACCGACAGAATGCGCAGCATCTTTGCCTCCAAAGTTGGCGCTTCAGCGAATAGAAAGCGGCGGGAGCCGGTGCGCGGAGGGCTAAGCCCTACATGACCATCTCCGGCTATGGCAGATTGGCGCGCTGCGCATGGAGCCTGCGCCCCGCCGCGGCGGGAGCCGGGAGGCAACGGCATGCCCGCGTGGGGCGCGCACCGGTGCGGCGCCGGTGTAGCGCCCTACCCAGTCCCAATTAAGCAGCAAGCCGCGCCGGCTCCGGTGCGCCAGATACTGGCGCGGGATTTCCCTCTGGCGGCGTGTTCTTCAAGACGCTATCAGCATATGCCCACGCGCCATTTAGAGCGCGCATACTGTCTTCGTCCTTGTAAGAACAGAACTGATAGATACAACGATCAAGATGGTCGGCTGCGTTACGCAGCACCGAGCGATATTCCACGTTCGAGCACTCGGCAGCCGTATTACGCATCTTGAGCAGAAAGTTCATTCGATGCCTCGATCAGCTTCAAACCATCACCACGATCGACCACGGCAGTTTTATGCCATAGCCAATCACCACAGTTCACGTAGTCGATGTCGTTAATGAGCTTATGAACAGGGCTATGAGTGTGACCGCAAATGATACCGTCGAAACCTAGAGACTTTACGTCAGCAATCGCGCCTTTCTCGATCCTTGACGTCATAATTCTAGAATGAACGTCGCGGCGATACGAAGTAATAAGGCGACGTAACCACTTTGGCCCGTTCCCGAGCCACATAGCTAAATCGTATCTATCGCCATGTACGATGAGATATTTGAGGCCGTTGCTGGCCTCATAGCGGCATTCATCAAGGATCAGAAAACGATCTGTAAGGATCGGAGCACTACGAAATCCTGCATCGTGATTACCAGGAAGGTATACGATGCGCTCGAAGCTCAACAATCTCCTCACTACATCGAGGTGCGATTGCGGCCATACCCGCATTATGTCGTCGAAAATATCTCCTACCAGGAACACATCATCGTCCTGGCAGGAATCCAGAAATGACAGTAGTTCATCAGCCTTGCATTTCGGATTACCGAGATGCAAATCACTCAGAAAAAGCGTCACCGGGGGTCTCGATGGCGCCTCGCTGCAATAAAGTACGAGCCGAGAAAGCCAATGCCCCAGTAATGGAACAAGGTCGAGGCATAACCCTGGCCAATGAAGCGGCGGCTCGATGAATTAACACGAAGCGCCGGATCGAAATTGATGCGACCTACCTTCGATAGCGCTAGCGCAGTCGAGGTGTCATCACCCCAGAACTTAATCTCTGTGTTATGACCACCAATGGCATCAAGAGCTTCACGGCGCACAATGTAATTGCCGCCCATGATCGTAGGACAGCGAAACTTGTTCATGGCGTGCATCACGCCAAAGACAGCTTTCGCGCCTAACTTGAGCGCCAACGATGCGCCGCGGTATCGGTATGGACCGGAAACCGCAACAATAGACTGATCAGCAAACCAAGCAACCGCTCGACCAATCCAGCCGGGTTCGAGTTCATTATCAGCGTCTACGAACGCTACCAGCGAATAGCGTGATCGCTCGAAACCGGTTTGTCTGGCCTGGTTGGTTCCACGCCTCGGCTCATAGAGCCACTTAGCTCCAGCAGCTACAGCGCAGCACGCCGTCGCATCGGTAGAACCGTTGTCGACGACGATGATTTCAGAATCTATCTTGGATCGAGATATCTCAGCCTTAATTGACCAGATACATCGCGCAATCAGCCGCTCCTCATTAAGAGCGGGGATTACGAACGAGATAGCGTCAAGCACCTACGCAGTAGCCGGCATGGCGGCGGCTACAGCAGCCGGCGCCGCCGACTTGGAGTTGGCAGCAGCAACAGCAGCCTGCGCGGTGGCAGCCTGAGCAGATTTGACCGCAACATAACCCTGAACGAGAGCCTGCGGAGTGCTCTGGCCAGCCTTGAGGGAATGACTGAAGGCGTTGAGCGCAACCACAGCGGTATTCGCCATGGCAATAGCGGCCTCGACCTGCGGGCTAACAATGCCAGCGGTCTGAACTAGAGTAAGCACGCCCTGAATGTCATTGGCGATTGCCGGAGCATTGTTGGCGACCCAACGCAGTCCGCTGTCGAGTTCGGACTCGATGACTTGAACGTCGGCCTTGATCTTTGCGATCAGCTTGAGAACGTCTTGCTCAGTGGTCGTAAAAAAGTGTTCAACGTCGGTAAACCAGGTCATTTCTTGCCTCCGAAATTACTTGCTGGTAGTGGAATTCTTCTGCTCATTCATCTGCGCCTGGAATTGAGCCAGCTCCGCGGCGATCAGCGCGCGACCATGCGCGCGATACCAGGCCCAGGCCATAGTCAATGCACCAACAACTAAGCCAACAAAAATCTGATCGAAGCCGGCTACTTGAGCCGGAGCCAACAGTCCATGAGAGACGAGAGCCGTAGCGATAACCATGCCCATCTTCTCAGCAGTCGCGATCAGTACAGACTTGAGAATCTGTTTTGTTGTAGGATTCATAGCTCACTCATGGCACCAAGCACACTGCCGCCACGCTATGCAGCCTTCGGTTCGTTCGAGGCGCGCAGCGCAACTAGGCGCTCAATAATCATCGAATCGATGTACGGATCGTTGTCGTCAGGATGGAACCAATTACGGTATATGTAGCGAATGCGAGTCTTGCCATTATTTCCAGTTCGCCACTTGCCATCATACAAGTCCTCACCAGGCAAAAGCTTGGGAGGAACCTTGAGCGGCGGCTTATATACCCCAAGCCCGCCAGTCATCGCCCACGAGCCGTACCAGACGATCACTTCCTCGACATTGTCGGGTATTGCCGGCTCGCCAGCATTACACCAGAAACTAGGCTGTATCAGGTACATGCCGGTGATCTTACGTGGATAAACTGCCGTGGCTACCCAGGCGCCCTTATTGGCGCCACAGCTATCTCCAGCGTAGAAAATCTGCTCAGTAAGAGGACGCGACTTGATATCGTTGCGCACCAACTCGATGCGGCTTTGCTGAAACGGAGAAGGAACCCTGAAGCCCTTAGCGCGAGCGGCATTGCAGATGATATTCGCGCCACCTGGATCGAAGACGTAGCCGCCCATACCGAGCGTGTAATCAAAGGTGGCTGGCGCAGTCATATTCTTATGCCTTCGGCTTGATCACATCGTCGAGACTGACGCCAACTGCTCCTGCAATTCGGCGCAGCAACTCCATCTTCTCGTCGACTTCGCAGTCCGGCTCGTTATTGAGTTCGTCGTATTCCTTGGCGCGTCTGAGAAGTTCTTTCATCTCCATGACCTGACGCTTCAGGTCGTCGAACTCTTGGCGAGTTATAGAGTCGAAAGCAGGCCCGACCGACCCAACTGAAAAGGGCACGGTGTGAGGAACATACTTAGGCGTCCACATATCGCGGTAGTGATCGCATACCATTGAAACGACGCACATGATTGCCTCCTTGCGAATTATTGAAGAAAAGGAGGGCGACTCCCGTAGGAGCCGCCCACCATGGCAATCACTCGGTACTAAAAATCAGATGGGCTGCCGGTTAGCTACTCCGGTCCTCAGCGTTAATACGCTGCATGCAAGCTCACACTACAGCCCTAAACAAAAACCGCCCGGTCGCTTAGCGTCCAGGCGGCTAACAAATTGACCGGGGCCTGATGGTAACTAGCCATCAGGGAAAATCCCGGTCTATTTCTCTTAGGGGTGAAGGGGTGTGCCTGTAAGCAGGCGACAGGCCCCTCTCATGAAACTTATACTGGGTGAACGATCAACCTCGAACGCTACTTTCCCAGTGTGCGGGTGTATATACCCGCCATGTCGTGTAATTGCAAGGGGTTACTTCGGGTTTAGCATACGTTTCTGTACTTATTCCGTATCTTCAAATACTTAGGCCATAAAGAAACATATTCTACGCACCGACCGCGCTATAGCTTACCCGCCGTACCAGGGCGCGGAAAGCGGCAGTAGCGGCATCCACCTGGTCATCATGGCTACCGTTGGGGAATCGACATAGCTCATCGACGAACTTATCGTTCCACGGAGCCTCAACCAGCTTGACCATGATATGCTCGCACTGGGCGGCAAATGGTTCTGCGCGTTTCTCTTTGCTGCCGGTGTCACGCTCGACGGACACGTTAAATCCCTGGAGGAGGGCCGCAAAATGATGGGCCTGGAACTTGCCTGCGCTGCCGACGTCCTGAGGAATGCGTACCTTGACCGCAGTCCCGTCAAGGATCGCAGTAGAGAGAACTCGTCGCTCCAGCTCAGCCGAGCCAAACCGTCCGCGGATCACATCGACGACGTAAAGTACGTGGGTGATCGGGTCTCTACCCATAAGCACGCCAACCGAGTAATCCGGATCGAAATTGCTCGACTGCTCGGTGCCGGCGAAATCCCATGCCCGCACAAGCTCCAAGGTCTGTGGAGCGAATTTCACAGGGTTATTGAACCAAGCAGCCTTGAACAAGCCTCCCTCACGCGCACTCGGACGTTGCTGGTACTGACCGGCAGAAGCGTGACTGGTCATGTCCTTGGTCAGGTCAACCAGGACCTCCTTGGGGAACCGCGACGGCCACAGCAGGTCTCCATCCTTACGCTTGTCCTCCCAGACCTCTCCAACCTTAGGACCTATATCGGTGCCGTAGCTACTATCTGACCTGCGGATTACCTGCTGTTTCGGATTAGTTGGCTTGGCGAACACATGGGGGTGCTTAGCCTCATACTCGGCGGGCAGACAAACGTGCAGTCCATTGAATTCTCTGGACAGGATGTAGCCAACAAGATCATTCTCGTGCGACCTCTGCATGGCGATGATGAAGATCGATCCCATGGCTCTATTGTCAAGTCGACTCGGCAATGCCTCAGCCCAGGCATTAATCACTCTTTCTCGATCGATCTCCGGCGAATCAGACTGAATGTTATGGGCGTCGTCTATGCCGATTATGTCGGCGCCGAAACCCGTCAGCTTTCCCGAGAAAGACAATGCCTGGCGTGACCCTCCTCGATTATTATTGAACTTCTCGATCCTGGCGTATTTCAGCTTGAACCGATCTCCCCATCGCGCTTGATACCATTCAGATGTTACCAAAGATTGACACTTGGTCGAATCTCTATTGGAGAGGTCCTGGTCATAGGAGATGAAGGCGAAACGAACTCCTGGGCCTCGCCAGGCGCTCTCCTGAACGAATAGTCCCTTGCGCTGAGCCTCGATCGGGACCGGTTGCGCCCAGGTAAAAGCAGGCAAGAACACGTTAATGCCGATTGACTTCATATGCCGCGGCGGCATGGTGAAGATCAATGGACCCTTGATCTGCCTATCGATCGCCGCCGTAAGATGATCGGCAATACAATCGATATGCCAATTACTCTGGAACTGTCCCGGCTCATCAGCCCAACGCCACCCCTTGCGCATAAAGACCGCAAGCGAATCCTCACACGCCTTGGCCTCCAGCATCATACGCTCGGTCATAGGGATACGACCGTAACGCGACTGCTCGGAATCCTCTCGCAATGGATACATCAAGCAGCTTCCTTCAGCTCCGGAGCTGGTAGAGCTGGCGTCACGTCCTTCATCTCAACATCGATCACGTTATTGCTGCTGGCCTTGGTAACCAACGAGAAGAAGCGCGAGCGCATGAGATCGGTGAGTGCTAGAAGCCCCTTGTCATCGACCATGTCGCACAGATCGGAAAGTTCGACACGTTCTTCGGGGGCTAACAGTAACGGATTGATGCCCTTGAGCAAACGATCGGAACTATTACCGCCGCCTTCGAGGCGGATAGCTCCATCAAACTCGATGGTTGATTTGTCGGTTTCGCCGAGCCAGTGCTTGGAGAGATGAATTGCCATCTGCACGGCAGCGGGGCCAAACCCAGTGGCGTGCCGCCATTGTAGACGTCGTAGCGACAAGCGAGCCTTCGCGTATCCTCGCTCCATCCGCTCGCGGAATATGTTATCGTTCGTTGACAGGCGCCTGGCATCGGAGTGAGAAATATCCAATCCTACAGCGATCTCCTCCAAGGTACACTTAATTGACGCCAGCCTCTCCACGAGGTCGTAGTCCAATTCTTTCTTTTTCGTCATTAAAAAGACCTTTATCAATATATTTTTCAATGGCGTCGAAATAACGCGCTATGCACTTCTCAGCCATGCGCCGAGCACTAGCAAATTGGTGCGGAGCCATATCTTTACCCAATCCTTGACCGCGAGACGTTTCCAACCACATCTCCATACGGCTCCAGAGAATGTTCAACGTCAGAAGTTCCATACGAACTAGTTCAGCGTTAACATCCATCAGCTCCTCCTGGCCGCTATAGCCAACTCGTAGCCGATGGTAATGCCAAGCAACAGACCGAGAATTGAGCCAATAAGAAACGACTCCATTAGTTCTTCTCCGGCAGGCTAGGAACCACATCGATCGTCACATCGATCGGCGCGTCTCCACCCATCTCAGCAGACCCGTAGCCTGCTGCGTTGCTGCCCTTGCCGCCTTTCGCGTTATTGCTTCCCTTACCTCCCTTGCCGTCGCTGTTGCCGTTGCCATTGCCCTTGCCTCCCTGACCATCCCCCTCCTGATTCTTTACGTGACCTTGACGGAACAACATCACGCCCTGATTGGCGGCGGCCTTAGCTTGCGCCTTCGCTATCTCATTGCCAAGGCTGTCGCTATAAGGCAGTCGATAGGCACGGGGACCTTCTTTCTCTGCAATCCAGAAATAAATTGAGCCTGCTTTCTTCTGCACGTTGATTGCGATGATTATCGCCTTGTCTTGCGGGCTGGTATTAATGGCGTAGCCGAATGCGGCCACAGAGATCGACCAGGCGTAAATCGACAGGCCGACCACCACAGTAGCAAGCGCGATCTTGAGCAGGTAGTTCGCCTTGGCAAATATGAACATCCCTCCAGATATAAGAGCGATGATCGCTAGTATCGCACCCAGATGCAGATATACATCGGTCATCGTTTCATCTCCTCGATCCAGTGTTCATAAGGCGAAGATACCTCTGTATCATTGCAGCGCTCCATGATCGGCTGGCATGCTTCCAGGCGGCGTCGGAAGAACGTCGACCGAACCATCATCGTTCACATGAAAAGCAGCTACGTTCTGAGACTGCTTTATGTGATCAAAATGGAACTCCTGCTCGAACAACGTAGTCATATGCGGGTTAACTTTCTCGACGCGCACCTTGAAATCTATATTAGCGCGAGGATCGCGCCTGCCGTATTCATAATTGTCGCCCTGGCCGCCATCTGGATTGACATCACCGCCATTATAGTAGCTGGCGCCAACAAGGTAGTCTCCAGGAATAACCGCTCTAATGGCAATTATCTCGCGATTATCTGACCTGATAGTTGTTCCGTTTGGCAATGTCGTCATGTTGGTCAGATATCCACGCGAGTCGCGATCCAGAGAAATGTTGCTAACTTCACGATTGTTATAATAGATGATATGGTTGAACGGGTCTTGCAGCCACAGATCGAGATCGACGT
>Ga0207693_10004871_pt1 | contig 11287 bp, 26 predicted proteins | sample LARL81metaG_FD_184347 | JGI IMG/M metagenome (GOLD analysis project Ga0207693, IMG submission 184347) | Corn, switchgrass and miscanthus rhizosphere microbial communities from Kellogg Biological Station, Michigan, USA - LAR L8-1 metaG... | ecosystem: Host-associated > Plants > Roots >... | reverse complement strand
GCCATTCGTAGATGGGTAGTCCGTGGTATTGCTGCAAGCTAGTTTCGCAGTCTTTCCGGCGCGTCAGGAATGGGAGCAGCGCGGCCACTAATGCTTTATCCGTGTCCACGCAATTTGTAGAGGCATGACACAGGAACATCGGCTTACTCATCGTAGGTCTCCCAGAAAGCCGTAAGAGGCTGAACCTTCAACTTGGAGCGGCTGACAATCTCCGATGTACCGCCCCAGAAATATTCGCCTGTTTCGCAATAAGCATCCCGCTTGCCCTCATTGTTGCTGTACTCAGTCATATGGCACAGGTTGCCATGGAATAGGAATGGTCCGGGCGGACACTCCTGCAAAGTACAGGGCCAACCATTCTGGACCAGAATCAGACGTTTCACTCGCCTACACCTCTCTATGATTGCTGGGGGGCAGAACATCAACCGCCGGGAACATAGGTTTCAGCTTTGAAGAATTCCGGCACATTCCGCCATACTGGAAATTCATTGGTGAAATCGCTCACCCACTTCTGTTGTAGAACACGCGCGTAATGTGGGTCACCAAGCCACGGAATAGTCGCGGTAGCTCCGTTAGGATTAACTTCTACGGTATTCCAGCGAAGTTCTGCCGTGGGCCGATAGTTCTTTAGCTTATTCTCTGCGTCTTGTTCGCTCACTGTGTTCCTCTCCTGTGGATTGAAGGGCTAACCGGGGATATAGTTTGCATTACGGAGCCAGATTCTTAAAAGGTCAGTGAAATTCGCAAACTCCCTGTCTAGTTCCTCCGGTTTCCATTCGTGAATCTCTACCTTACCATCGGGTATGCAGACAAACACATTAAGGCAGCGGGAATCGTGATTATTTACCCCGACCCTGTACGCTGCTAACTGCTGGCACATCTCAGGGTAGTGCATCTTCCCCGGCTTCCACTTAGTAGCATCATTCTTGCTTTTCCAGTCTACCGTGAATGACGGCGAGTGAAGGTCTATCTTCCCCCCGTAACCCATAGGATGCGTGAAGGAATGCTCCGCTATCCAGTCCTGTTTACCGCAGTATTCGTTGACCGCTTGCATGGCGTTCTTACAGGGTAGCTCATGCTCTTTCGGTACGGGTTCGCCGCGTAGATATTTCTCCAAGCTATCGTGTATGTCCGTACCCTGTTGCGGGGCTTTGTCTAGCGCTTCCTGGGTCTTTTTCTCAATGACGCTGATAAATTCATCCAGCGCCGAAAATCCTTCGAGGCTCCCAAGTTCAAATACTGTCTTTAGATGCTCCCGAGTGCGCCAATCATTCAGCGCCTTCCGGTTGAGCATGTCTTGTACCGTGGTGACAGAAACGTGCCAGCCGTTTTTCTTGGCATCAGTAACCCTGGTAGGTCTCAACTCACCCGGACGGCTTGCGTTGGGGACGAAGTGCCGGGGCTCAACCACCCCGGCTTCGTTCTTTGTGTAGTAGTGTCCCATGATTAAAAGGGAATCCGGTCGCCAAATTCATCGGACGCCTTAGGAAGCACCGGACGAACCCGAATGCTATCCACAGGCTTACCGGCGAAGTCTACGACTTCCGGGTAGATGATGATTTCCTTCCCTACCCACAAATCCATTTCGTCGCCAAAGGCGGCGGACAGCTTGCGGGCGTTAGTGCGGTTGAGGGCTAGTCCCTTTTGCTTACCGACAAACATCAAGGCAGGTTTGTTTTCCTCCTTGAACTCCGCTACCGAGATAGCGGCAATCTGGACCTTCACTTCATGTCCCTGTAGCTCCGAGGCTGACAGCCATTTGGAATTGTTAGGGAACGCTTCACTTACTTTCATCTTTCTCTCCAGTTAAGGGCATATCGCCCGGTTATTTATCACCACACGTGCAGGCCATCTCCAACCACATCTGCTTACGTGATTGTTCATCCAGCCCGAAAGCTCTCAGCACCAAAGCCCGGTCATCCGGCGCAAGGCGTGGCTCTATGTAGGCGTAGATTCGTGAAAGTTCTCTCTGCCATCCGTCCTGAATCTGTTGCTCTTCCCCGTTCGCATCATACTCATGCAACGTAGTCATGCTTCTACTCCCGTTAGATATACAGCAGAAGATTGTTCAGCTTCGCCCTCACCCATCTGCGGAACGGCGAACCGGAGTCTTTCATATCACGCATACGGGCTCTGTAGTAACGGCGGTTGATACGCATGTTCACTCCCTGGGTTCAAACAGCTTTGCACTTTCACCGCAAGGGCCTGCGCGCATGGACTGACACATACGCATGACAGGCGGCGCTCCGGTCACAAGATACCCCTCCGGGCGTTTGGCGCTTTCGGGATGGGAGCAGTCGGATAAATCCTGTCTCTCGGGATTAGACCAGGGGATGAAGTACCGACAGTCCTTGCAGAATTTAGGCTCGCTCATTTTCTATGCGCTCCTGTTGCTGTTTCAGTTGTGCGGCCAGCTTCACGATTTCCCGGTGAGCGGCTAACGTGGCCTTGCGGGCTTTCGGTCCCGCCCCTACACATTCCATCCACGCTTCCCATAGCGCAGGTGTGGCGGGTTGTCCGTTTATCAGGATGGTGTCGGTCATGTGGCTCCCCTACAGTTGATAAGACTATAGACCCCTTAACAGGGCTTGTCAACCCCTATCGCATGTGCTATAAATAGACCATGAAATACCATGAACGCCTGTCCCGCGAGGCATCAAAACGCCGGGAAAGATTCCGCAAGATGAAAGAATCCGGTATGTCCTATAGACGTATCGGAGAACAATTCGGCATATCGGGGCAACGGGTCCAGCAGATACTAAAGGTGAATCCATGAACCTGAAAGACGAAATTAATGCGCTCGCGGACGAATGGGGGAAGCCACCATCACGGAAGCCAAGACCATCCCCGAAATGGTGAAGATGGCCCGCGAGAATGAAAAGATGCTCTGCGCTATCCAGCTAAAGAAGCTGATAACCAAGTATCTCTTGGATTCTTGCCAGCTCTCCCAAGAGAGCTAAGGGGAAACGATGAAACGCGCGCGCTCAAAAATAGAAGATATGAAACCCGAGGAAATCTCGAAACTCCCAAATAGAGTTCGAGAATATTTCCTCCAATATCTGAGAATAATAAGCGACCCTGATTCAAAGCATTATTCCGGTAAGCGTGCGAAGGGGAAGGGGAAATGAAGTGCAACCACCCAAGGAAATTCTGGCGCATCCGTACAAACGGAAAGGAATTCCAGTGCAAGCGTTGCAAGAAAATAACTATTATTTCTGTAATTGCTAGACGCTGGCGTAAGCCTAAGAGCCAACCCCCAAAAGAGAGGGGGAAGAGATTTTGGGTGATAAGAGATAAATCCGTAACTGCGTGTAAGTTAGTGGTGGAGTGTTCAAGAGTGAACCAGTCTGACAGATTAAAAGAGTTCAAGAAGACTCACGAAGCTATGGAGCTTTGGGAGGAACATGGAGAGTGGGAGCGCTGGTGGTGCGAGAAGTGCGGCGCTCTCTATGAATGGAATGCGGAAATGGATAAGCCGTCTATCGAGATTCCACCTAATACCAAAGCATGTAAGGATAAGCAATGAGCGAAAGTCAGTCAGAGCAATTGCTTCCATGTCCATTCTGCGGGAATGAGGCGGCACGCGTAGACATTCCCAATATTGACCCGCATGAAGGTGGGGACTCAAATGCTGGCGGTTCGTATATCCATTGTCTGAGCTGCGGAGTAAGCGGGCCCATTAATTTCGGTGAAAAAGAATGCCTATATGAGCAGTGGAATTATAGGGTAGCGGAAGAGGGCTCAAGTAAATGCCCAATATGCGACAAGGATTCTCCACACTATCACGCTCCCGAAGAAGCCACAATGTATAACGCTAAGTTCGTCGGGATTGGACCGCAATATGTCCAAGATGCGATTCAGGAAGTTTATGCGGCTATGGACGCCATGCGCCGGAAAGGTGCGCGAGAGAATCAGGACATAGGCTACAACGCGGGGTTCAATGTATCGGCAGATATTCTGGAAGCCGCCATTAAGAAGATGAAAGATAAACTTGGATTTATGGCTGATAGGGTAACCCCCCATATTCAGGTGAAACCCTAGAAGGCTTGCGGGTAAAAACCCTAGACAGGAGCGATTATGTGGTCTAAGATTATCGGGAGGTTCGGCGGTGCTGTAACACCGTCGCTCCTGAATTTGAGCCCCGGGCGCTATGGTGTAGCTTCCCGGGGAGACCATGCAGGCACGCATGGGAGAGGCCGCCCCTCACTGTGGGGAATTATAGCCTCATCCCGCCTAGGTTTCCATCCCGGAAACACCTGCATTTCCACAACGAAAACACCCGACGCCGCCCGTGACGTGAGCCTAGCGGGGGAACCTTTGACGGCCAAGCCGTTCCGACCCCGGATATGCGCAAGAACCGCGCACACAGCCCAAAGCCGAAAAGAGAGGCTTCCAGGATGGAAACTGAATCTTTGGGATATTCGCTAGTTTCAAAAACGCGCCTTGCGCGGGTGGATTAATCGTGAGAGTTAAGAACTAGAGTCTAAGACTTGGATTCTGGATTGCCTCTTTCCTTGGAGACTTCTTATGAATAATGAATTACCAGAGCCGCAAGAGACAATAGAAATCATGCAAGAAGATATGAGTCGCCTTTATAGACAAATAGAATTTGCGGAAGATGTTATAGATAAAATTCTTATTGGGAGGCCTGATTCAGCACACATTGCTGCTAGAAGTTATAGAAGAATATATCCGAAGGTGGAAATCTGAGACATAGTATGAAGGGGAGTTATAGCGGTGGCGGTGGTTGACCATAACAAAATGAGGATATGTAAATGCCTATCGCGCGAGTAATTGAGGGGAAGACTCCTGTAAAGGCTTGGACCTCAGATATTGAGGAATCCGCCTTGAAGCAGCTTGAGAATATGTCTCAGCTTCCCTTCATCCATAATCATATTGCGGTAATGCCGGACGTTCATGCCGGTTACGGCTCTACCGTTGGCTCTGTGATTCCTACTCGGGGCGCGATTATTCCCGCTGCCGTGGGGGTGGATATTGGCTGTGGGATGATGGCCTACCGCCTGAATCTTCGTGCCGAAGACCTCCCGGATAGCCTTAGAAGCATCCGTAGCGCGATTGAGTCCGCTGTCCCTCATGGGCGCACCGATAACGGTGGCAAGACCGATAGAGGGGCCTGGAATGATTTACCGGCTCCTGCGGAAGCGGCTTGGCTCTCCCTTTCCTCAGACCCAAGATGGGGGAAACTGCTTGAACGCCATTCAAAGATAGTCTCTCAGCATGTTAATACCGGGCGGCATCTAGGAACCCTCGGGACTGGAAATCACTTCATCGAGCTTTGCTTAGATGAGCATGGAGACGTTTGGGTAATGCTCCACTCGGGTTCAAGAGGCATCGGGAACAAGATTGGAACCTATTTCACTGAGCTTGCTAAAGAGGATATGCGCCGCTTCTTTATCAATCTCCCCGACGTTGACCTTGCCTACTTCCCGCAGGGGACAGAATACTTCAAGGATTATTGCGAGGCGGTTTCATGGGCGCAGGATTACGCGAAGACCAACCGAGAACTAATGATGAAGGCGGTTATCTTTGCTTTGGCTGAATCCTTCGGTAGACCGATTGAAATAAACGAATGGGCCGTGAACTGCCACCATAATTATGTGGCCTGGGAAAATCATTTCGGCGCTAATATCATGGTCACTCGCAAAGGTGCCGTAAGAGCGCGCAAGGGAGATTTAGGCATCATCCCGGGTTCTATGGGTGTCCGCTCCTTCATTGTCGAAGGACTTGGTAATCCAGAATCGTTTTATTCCTGTTCGCATGGTGCGGGCCGTAGAATGTCACGCGGGAAAGCTAGACATACTTTCACCGCCGAAGACTTGGCAACGCAGACCGCAGGCGTAGAATGCCGAAAGGATATTGACGTGGTAGACGAAATCCCAGGAGCGTACAAAGATATTGATGAAGTGATGGCGAATCAAATAGATTTAGTGAAGCCGCTGTTTACTTTAAAACAGGTGCTTTGTGTCAAAGGTTAATCAGGGTGTAGCTCAGTCCGGTAGAGTCCTCGGCCTGGAACCGAGATGTCAGAGGTTCAAATCCTCTCACCCTGACCATTTTGCGCCGGTAGCTCAGTCGGATAGAGTGCCGGTTTCCGAAACCGGAAGTCACAGGTTCAAATCCTGTTCGGCGCGCCAAACCGCCTATAGCTCAGTTGGACAGAGCATGGGATTTCTAATCCCACGGTCGGCAGTTCGAATCTGCCTAGGCGGTCCACTATGAAACAAGACATCCTCTACGAAGCCTGGGTAATGCTTGCCTATAACAACCCTAGGCCGAACCTCACCTCTAGTGAGCGTGGAAAGCTGAACAAGGGGCTCAAGGAGCTTCGAGAGATAGGAGCTACTCCCGAAGATTTGCGGCGCAAATGGAGCGCCTATAAATCCAAGTGGCCCAAGCTAGGGAACCCTAGTATCACGGCGTTGACGGGGAACTGGAACAATCTCATGCCCGCAAGCCGTCCCCAGCTTTCGACCTACAAGCCGCCGACTCCTGAAAAACCTACGGCAGAGGGATTGAAGGCTGCTTATGATTTACTACCGCCTAATTTACGCAAACGAATGTTAGCTAAGCATCAATGAAACTTAGCACCGCTCTTGAACGCAAGGACTTACGCTAATGAGCATGAATTCTTGGTTTCCGAAATCCAATCTCTCATAAGGAGCGACAATGGCTAAATTCAGCCCTCAATGTAGAGCCATATTCGACCATCTATTGCGGGGAGGGATATGAACGAGGAATGGCGCGATATTTTAGGATTTGAGGGGCGCTATCAGGTGTCTAATATGGGCCGCATTAAATCCCTATCTAGGCGCGTTAATTCCCGCGTAGGCGGTAGAACGCTTAAAGAGCGTATCTTGGTGACATTCTTTACTCCCGCAGGCTATGAGAGCGTTGACTTAGCTAGGGAGAAGCATTTTCTAGTCCATCGGGCCGTAGCATTGGCGTTTATTCCTAATCCAGAGAATAAGCCTTGCGTAAATCATGTTGATGGAGACAAGAAGAATAATAACGTTTCAAATCTAGAGTGGTGTACTTATCAGGAAAACGAGCAGCATTCATGGAAGGAATTAGGTAAGACTCAGCCGGGGACTTGCCTAGGTAAGTTTGGATGGGATGCTCCATCATCTAAGCCGGTAGAAATGTATACGCTCGATGGGAAGCTAGTCCATACATTCGGCGGAGCAATGGAAGCCGCTAGGAAATTAAGGACGATGGGATTCCCGAGAGCCTCTCAAGGCCGTGTATCTTCCGCTGCCAGTGGCGAGACAAAAATCTGTTATGGGTATGTGTTTAAATATAAGTTCCCGCACAAAGGCAGACAAGTTTTCCGCAAACAACCGGGAGAATCAGATGAGTCCGCAATGTAAGATGATTTTGGAACATCTAAGAAGAGGGAATAGCATTTCGACGCTTGAAGCAATGCGCCCTCCGTTTAACTGTTGCAGACTTTCGGAACGTTTGAGAGAGATTGAAGCTACCGGGATAATCATAGACCGAGAGAGAGTGAAAATAGGGAAGAAGCACTATACCCGTTACAGCTATCATAAGGCGGCTGAAATGCGAAATGAAATGGCAAAATATGAAACTACAATTCCTAGCGCTAAGCTCTTGTTTACGATGCTGCCATGAATCACGACCGCTTTTTCCTAGACCACGGCGCTATCCACGATCGCCTGACCGGCAAACATGTCGGCATGCAGGCCGAGATTGACTGGCAGCCGCGTCTTTTATCCCTGCTAAATGATATGTGGGAACAGATAGCAGAAAACACGGTTAATGAAGATGCTATTCTGCCGGAAGGATATTTAATGGTACCGCGTGAGCCGACTGATAGGATGTTGGCATGCGGACAGATACAGAGGGATAGCGCTCAATCTTCAACCGCACAAATTTATAGGGCTATGATTTCAGCTTCGCCATTGAATGACCGCCCAAATTTACATCACGTCCCGCCCGGCATGAGATTTTGCGCCATACATAATACTTTCTATGGGTATCAAACTGATACCATCCCAATAACTAAATGCCCGCTATGCTCGATTGCCATATAAATCATAGCTGGAACCCCGCGTGATTTCCGCTCTTACTGGGCTGGCGCTCTACCTCACCGCCGCGCAGGCTACAGCAGTATCGCAAGCATTTAATCTAGGAGCGCCATATGGGCAAGGTCTTACCCTTTCAGCAGTTATCGGACAGGAATCGAGCTATTGCAAGTTTAAACGCAACGGCTGGTCCTTCGGCTGTGCGGGAACGAAGAGAGCTACGGTCCGCAAGCTATTCGACGGGAGCGCTTCTCGGGCACGGTTGGAATCAGATAACCTGTACTCAATTAGAGCAGGTCTCGCAATCCTGCTATATTGCAAAGACCACACGAACTCATGGCGCAGGGAATTGGCTTGCTACCATTGGGGCCTTCCTCATGAAAGCCAAATGTCTGACGCAGAGATTGATTCAGATTCTTACGTCAAAGCTGTATCCGAGAGAGTAAGGCAGCTTCAACAGATTCCGGTGGATACTAAATGATAGAGCAACCTCTGTTTAAAAAAGTCTGCAAGACAGAAAAGGAATGGGATTCTGCTCTAATGGCTATGCAGTTTTGCGGCGCGGATAACATCAATAAATATGGCAGACCCATTGAAATTACTGTCAGTTTATATAAGCGCAAGCGTACAGACCAGCAAAACCGTTACCTATTCGGCGTGGTTTATGCGATAATTTCTCAAGAGACGGGGAACGAAGTAAACGATTTGCACGAATACTTTTTGGGTGAGTTTTTCGGATGGGAAGAACTGGAAATAATGGGGCGCAAGAGACTAAGACCGCGCGAACGCTCCGCGAAACAGATTAAGGCTCGTTTCTCTGAATACCTTGAGTTTGTTATCTCGAAAGCCGCCGGTCTCGGAATAGTCATCCCGCCGCCGAACCATGATTTACCTGATAACCTGGGGAGTTAAAATGGAACTCACAGAAACCGAACAGGCTTTGATATTGCAGAAGGCTATAAGGTCTCAGGCTCGCGCCGAGAGGAAAGAGCTTCGTAAAAAGGTCATGGCCTTGGAGCTTCGAGAGGGAATGGTGTTCCAAAGCACTAATATGGATTATAAGCAGAAGCATCGCCGGATAATCGCGGCTGCTAACGGTTATTGCATCTATTCAGACGGTGGCGACACAAACAAAGAGTGTCAGATAAAGACAATCAAGAATTGGATTATCTACACGAAGGCGCGCTGGGATGAAAAGACGCACTAATAGAAAACCAAAACCCAAACACTACCCCGTCCATCCTAAGCTCTATCCAGTTATAAAAGCGTTCCATGATATTTGGATGAAGGGTAAATGCAAGTGTGAATACTGTGTCGCTAAATAAATTCTCATACGTACGAAGCAAGAAACTCCGCGACAGCGCCAGGGGACAGGAATGTACCATGCGGATACCGGGAATCTGCAACGGCGACCCTTCTACTACCGTATGGGCTCATAGCAATATGGGGATACACGGTAAGGGTAAGGGCGTGAAGGCAAGCGATGTGTTCGGGTGCTTTGCGTGCGAGGCATGTCATAGGTGGCTAGATTCTGGAAGTACCGGACGCGCTGAGAAAGTTACGGCGTTCTACGATGCCATGTCCCGCTCATGGCAGATATTGATTGATATGGGGATAATCACTGTTGCGGGCAGCTAAGCGCGATGCAAACGAGCCTGAAATCGTCCAAGCGCTTCGTGAGGCTGGATGGCTAGTCCTCTACCTAGATAAGTTTGACCTGCTATGCTGGCATCCTACGCGGCGACAGCTAAGGATGGTGGAAGTTAAAACGCCGACAGGAAAGCTCAAACCCTCGCAGGAAAAGTTACTCGCAGACGGATGGCCGCTAGAAATCATCCGCACGAAAGAAGATGTTCTCCGGTGAACTGGACCCCCACGCAAGCCGGGCTTACTTCTGGAAAATATCTTATCGTCCAGGAAGCTCCCTCACGATATCAGTTGCGACAAAGAATAATCGTAGACAAGGAAACTTGGTGGGAGACGCTTAGAACACTTCCGACGGAGCAATTATGCCGCGAGGTAGCGGAGCGCCGGGAGAATCGTTAATACAGTATTCCATCCCGAAGGCCAATAATTAACTTGGCTTGTTCAAACCACTGGAACACTTGATACAATTCTCCCGTTGGAGAGGATTCCCAAATCTCATCGGCAGTCGGCGCGGTTCCATCAGGCTTCCGGAGGAAATCCGCTTTAACAATCAACTCGCATACTTCTTTCCCGGTCATACGCTCTCCTCTAAATGAACTGGTAATGGCTAACGCGGAGTTACTCTTACTTCTTGTCGGCCTGAATCTTCTTCCCCTCTGGCTCCCCTCGGGCTTTGGCAATAGCTCTTAGGGGTTAGCTCCTAAGGGGGATTAGGCTGAAATAATCTCAAATTTATCCGCGTTTTCGTCTCCCATCCTGTATAGATACAGTTCAGCATCGGAAAGCTGCTTGAATATTTTCTTATGTTTCGCGCCTGTGGCCTTATTGCGAATCCTAAAGCCTTGAGGTGTCCCATAGCGCGGGAGAGTCTCTGGTTTTGGTATGGTTCGCATAAATTTCTCCCTGGTAACGGTTAATCGAACAACTTGTAACGTGTTACTCCAACTTCTTATCGCCCAACCCTCCCCTTGGAGGTTATGGGCGCTATAAGGGATTAGGCGGCTCTAGTAACAATTGGATTTGCATCGGTCTTATTTAACCAGGAAGTCCAGTTTGGGCAGCCCTCATGGTCTGCACAGGCTGCTACCCAGAGCTGTATATACCCGCTCCTGCCGGGTTTGTGATACATCGAATAGCCGGTGTACTCAATAAACGCTACTGGAGACTTATCGCAGTAGTTGCAGCGAGTAGGTTTGCGTGCTTTCATGTATCTGCTCCTTATCTCTCTATGTAATCTCTATAGGGGGAGTTAGGCGGGTTTACGGGAATAGCGGTCATGGGCCTTCCCGAGGTCCCGGAAGGTCAGCACAGCCAGAGCCATGAGCCAGAAATAACGGCCTGAGCCCATGCGCTGCATGAAGGTGCGGGTATCGTACTGATAGCCACGGCTCATCCAGCCAAGGGCCACACCGATGTAATCGACGGCGGTACGGATGCGGCCACTATACCGAACAGTGGTCTGTACTGACTTGCCGCGAGCCCAAGTGCTGAGAAACTGGCCGATGCTGCGAAGCGGGCGGAAGTTGTTCATTTGGTCTCTCCTTGGTTTGTGGGGCTTATGCCCTGTCTCTGGGATT
>Ga0207693_10004870_pt1 | contig 11291 bp, 11 predicted proteins | sample LARL81metaG_FD_184347 | JGI IMG/M metagenome (GOLD analysis project Ga0207693, IMG submission 184347) | Corn, switchgrass and miscanthus rhizosphere microbial communities from Kellogg Biological Station, Michigan, USA - LAR L8-1 metaG... | ecosystem: Host-associated > Plants > Roots >... | reverse complement strand
TGGATGAATCCATTCGACAGCCCCGAGTTTTGGAACGCCAAGAATCGCAGTCCTATTTGCTTAAATCCACCCGCCGCTCGAACGGTGCTGCCGATCACTTTGATGAGGACAAAATTGGTTTTGGCTGGAAAATCGAAAGAAGAAGTCAAGGAGAGTCTCAAGGCCGCGATTGAGAAAAAGGAACTGCCGGAGCTCGAAAGTGGCGCAATGAGCTACATGATGTCCAAGGATGCGTACCTAACTGATAAGGGTGGGCACAACATGGCCCATCTTATGTTCTACATGCCGCACGGGACGGTATGGGGCGCCAATCTGGTGGACTCCTCAAATAATGTGTCGGAGCCGTTCCCGGGCTCTCCGCTCTTACTGGCTCCGACGTACAAAGGCAACCCGGAACCGATCGATATGTTCCTGATGGGTACTGGCGTGTGGTCGGATGGAACGCCGGCTCCGATGTAGAGGCGCCGCATGTAGAAAAATGCGGGGACTCGTGCCCGACTTTTTCCTCATCAGGTCGTTTAAGAGTTGAAGTGTGAGAGCCATGCAAAGTGAATTCGAGAGAGCGGAAAGGACAGTCTCGCAGTGCGGGAGTCTTCTGCTGGCCGCGTTGGTTTTGTTCTCGTCAACTGCGTTTGGACAGACGAAACCGGCGCCAAAGTCAGATCGTGTAACCATCCGCCCATTCAAAATGCATGTCCCTGACTCGGTTCTTGCCGACCTCCATCACCGCTTGGTGGAAACCAGATGGCCGGACCAACTCCCCGGCACAAGTTGGGAATACGGTGTCGACATCAAAAAGGTACAGAAACTGGCGGAGTATTGGCGGAACGGCTACGACTGGCGTGCACAAGAGGCAAAGATCAACCGTTTTGACCAGTTCACCACGGAAATTGATGGACAGCAGATTTATTTTATCCACCAGCGCTCACCCCGCCCTGACGCCATACCGTTGATGTTGATTCACGGCTGGCCGGGTTCGATTGTTGAGTTTTTGGAGTTGATCCAGCCGCTTACCCAGCCGAAAGACCGCAACACGCCCGCATTTGATGTGGTTGTTCCATCCCTTCCCGGGGTCGGGTTCTCCGGACCAACCACAACCCGCGGCTGGAGTCCCGATCGGATGGCCAAGGCTTTCATCGTGTTGATGGACCGGCTGGGCTATTCCCGCTATGGCGTTCAGGGCGGCGATTGGGGTTCCACCATCGCACGCGACATGGCCCACGACGCCGCGGAGCACGTGATCGGCGTGCATGTGAATCTTCTTGTCCTGGATCCGCCCAACAAGGAGGCCGTCGCGCAAATGAGCGACGCCGAGCGCAAACGCTATTCATACTTTGAACGGGAAGAAAGCAGCCATTTCTTCATCAAGGCCAGTGAGCCGCAGACTCTGGCTTATGGATGTGCTGATTCCCCGGTCGGATGGCTGGCCTGGGTGATGGACATATTTCAACAAGGCACGGACAATAACGGCGATTTTCTCACCGCGGTCGATCGCGACGCCTTTCTTACCGATGTCACGCTCTACTGGGTCACCAATACCGTGGGCTCGTCCATGCGGATTTACCGTGAATACCGCCTGACTGGCGAAGGAAAGGAGCCTCAGCCCCGGGTGACCGTTCCGATGGCGTTTGCGGATTTCCCCAAAGAGATGTTTGCCTGTCCCGTGCGCTGGGCCAAGCCGACCTATAACGTTGTGCAATACAGCCGGATGCCGAAGGGCGGACACTTCGCGGCTCTGGAACAGCCCGACCTCCTGCTTGACGATATACGGAAGTTCTTTGATGAGGTGCTCGCACGCTGAAACGGAGCGTGATCGACACTCCGAGAATGGAGAATTAGCGGTGACAAAAGAAGAGCTCGAAGAAAACGGCCACCAGGCCTCCGTGATCCCATCTACGTCTGGGCGCGACGAATACACGACCTTTGCAAGCGAAAAAAGCGTTGTCGATCACGTCCTTAAACCATCTGGAGTAGCTCGAGTCAGGAGAGCTTTAGATGCGGCGTTTCGATGCACTGCGGAGGAGTGCGCCGCGGGATCGGCCGACACTCTGCCGCAACGGCAGTCCACCAGAATCGCGATCAAAGCCAACGGGAAAATTGTTTTCGTCGATCCCGTTGAAGTCATCGTCGTTGAAGCCGAAGGCAATTATGTGTCACTGCGGCATCGGTCTGACTCATATTGGCTGCGGGAGTCCATCTCTGTCATGGCGGAGATACTCAAGCCGTACGGTTTTATCCGGATTCATCGATCCGTACTTGTTAACAGTTTGTTTGTGGAGCAGATCAAGTCGCTGCCGGCAGGGGCATACGGGCTTCGTACAACGGGTGGAAAAGAGTACACAGTTACACGGACCTACAAGAACAATCTTAAATCGCTGGCAGCAGCCTGGATCGGGACCGACATTTTTCTTAATCAATAGGAAAATCAAGAATCAATTTGCGAAAGTCTTCGAAATGAAGACTGCACTTCGGTGTGTCCCGGGGATGGTGAGCGAGTGCTATTCCAGATCGGTCGGGGCCAGGGAAAGGTAAGGTTTCAGCGACGTGGAACAATGCCGCCGCCAGATGCGGAGCGGATCGTTCGGGTACACTTTGTTGCGCCAGAAAAAGCTAGGGCGTTTACCGGAGTTAGCCCGTGAGCAGTGTCGAGGACTCCAGGCGCTGCTGCTGTGGAACGCGAAGCACTCCTCGCCCATTTCGTAGGTGCTCTGTGGATCTCGAGTCAGCCATGGTTCCAAAGCCATCAGTTCCTGTTACCCATACCAGGAGACCTAATCAATGATGGTCGCCGTTTACTCGGGACTGGCCACCGCGAACACCGCGTTTCATTTTGCCCAGGAAGAGGTCGCGCGAATACACGAGTGTCAATAACCGACCAAAGTGAATCTCCGCTATATCATTCCAAACGCAATTGCCAGTACCATAGACGTTCACGTCTAGCGAGAAAATCGTAAAATTCGATATCGTTAATGCCTAAGACTAGCCGGCGCACCGGCTCTTTTGGGGAATCCGTAATTCGCGGCATGACTCGCATCGCGAGTCAGTGCGACGCGATCAACCTCTCGCAGGGGTTTCCTGATTTCGATCCGCCCGAGCCTGTCTTGCGGGCTGCAGAACGCGCAGCGCGTGAAGGGCCGCACCAATATGCTGTCACCTGGGGGGCGCCGAACTTCCGCGCAGCTCTGGCAAGAAAGCAGTCGCGTTTCATGCAGATTCCCCTCGATGCCGATGACAACATCGTCGTAACCTGCGGAAGCACCGAGGCAATGATGGTTTCGATGATGACGGCCTGCAACCCAGGCGACAAAGTCATCATTTTTTCGCCCTTCTACGAAAACTATGCCGCCGATGCGATTCTCTGCGGAGCCATCCCCATTCACGTGGAGCTGCGTCCGCCCGATTTTTCCTTTGATCCTGATGAACTGCGACGTGCGTTCGAGCTGGGTACCAAAGCGTTGGTTTTGTGCAATCCATCGAATCCCTCAGGAAAAGTCTTCACGCGTGACGAGCTACTCTTCATTGCAAACCTTGCCGAGGAATTCGACGCGTTTGTCTTGACCGACGAGGTGTACGAGCACATCGTGTACGCACCGCATCAGCACACGTATTTCGCATCTTTGCCAGGAATGTTCGAGCGTACATTCTCCTGTAGTTCGCTCTCAAAGACCTTTTCCATGACAGGCTGGCGGTTGGGTTACATAATTGCTTCACTTGCGGTGATCAATGAGGCGAGGAAGGTTCATGACTTTCTTACCGTGGGCGCAGCGGCTCCGCTGCAAGAAGCGGCAGTCACTGCGTTAGAACTGCCGGATAGCTACTATCAAGAGCTGCAAACCCTGTACACCGAAAAACGGACGCTTTTCTTGCGTTATCTCGATGACGCTGGTCTGCACTACACGGAACCGGACGGGGCTTACTACGTAATGGTTGATATCTCTGAATTTGGTTGGAAGAACGACACAGCATTTTGTGAATGGATGGCCCGCGAAATCGGTGTCGCTGCAGTGCCGGGATCGAGCTTTTTCCACGAACCCGTGAACCACCTCATCAGACTGCACTTCGCCAAGCGATCGGAAACTCTGAAAGCTGCTGGAGAGCGCCTGTTGGAGTTGCGAAACAAAGCCTCTAAAGTCAGTGCGAATGGAGCACCATGACTCCGAAGTGTTTTCCTTCCATCGTTGTCGCTGCTTTCTTACTCTTCGCCGGTGCTGCGACGGCGCAGCAATATAAGTATCCTTTCCAGAATCCGAACTTGCCTATAGAGCAGCGGGTCAAGAACATTCTTTCGCTCATGACCGTGGACGAAAAGCTCACTGCTCTGAGCACCGTTCCTGATGTCCCCCGGCTGGGAATTGCCGGCTCATCGCACATTGAGGGACTGCATGGGGTTGCGCTGGGCGGCCCAGGGGGCTGGGGAGGCCGCGGGCTGCAGCCGTTGCCGACCACGCAGTTTCCGCAGTCGGTGGGATTGGGCGAGACATGGGATCCGGAACTGATTCGGAAGGCCGCAGCCATCGAAGGGTATGAAGCGCGATACACCTTCAATACCGATATGCAGTTCACCACAAATTTCCGCGGGGAGAAGCATCGCAGGGTCGGCATCGTGGTCCGCGCGCCGAATACGGACTTGGCTCGGGACCCGCGTTGGGGCCGAAGTGAAGAGTCCTTCGGCGAAGATCCATATCTGACCGGCACAATGGCGGCAGCATTCGCACGAGGGCTGCAAGGGGACGATCCGAAATACTGGCTTTCAGCTTCGCTGATGAAACACTTTCTTGCGAACAGTAACGAAAACGGCAGAGGCGGCTCCTCCTCCGATTTCGACGAGCGTCTGCTGCGCGAATACTATTCCGCCCCGTTTCGCATGGGGGTAATAGAGGGCGGTTCTCGTGCTTACATGGCCTCCTACAACGCGCATAACGGCATCCCGATGACCGTCAGCCCTATTTTGAAAGACATCACTATGCGCGAGTGGGGCCTGGATGGCATCATCTGCACGGATGCCGGAGCTCTGACCAACATGGTCACGCAGCATAAGTACTATCCGGACATCAACCAGGCTTCGGCGGGCGCAATCCACGCCGGGATCAATCAGTTTCTCGATCGCTATCAAGCTGGCGTGAAGACCGCAATCGAGACAAAGCTGGTGAACATGGCGGAGATTGATGACAATCTTCGCGGCGTTTATCGCGTGATGATCCGATTGGGCCTGCTCGACCCGGCGGAAATGGTGCCCTATAACAAGATCAAAGGCGACAAGCCGGTGTGGGACAACGCTGAGCACGAAGCATTCGCGAGAAAAGCTACTCAGGAATCCATTGTTCTACTGAAAAACGAGAACCATGCTCTGCCGCTGGACAAGTCAAAACTGAAGTCTGTCGCAGTGATCGGGCCTTACGCCGACATTGTGGCGCTTGACTGGTACAGCGGAACACCAGGGTATGCCGTAAGCGCCATCGAGGGGATCAAGAACAAGCTGGGCAGCGGCGTGAAGGTGGACTTCGCGCACGACAACACTGACGACGCTGCCGTAAAGATTGCGCGCGGCGCCGACGCGGCCATTGTTATCGTGGGCAACCATCCCACATGCAACGCGGGCTGGGCGAAATGCCCGCTGCCGAGCGACGGCAAAGAAGCAATCGATCGGTCGTCGATCACGCTTGAGCAGGAGGAACTCGTAAAACAGGTGTACGCAGTGAATCCCCACACGGTTGTCGTGCTAATCTCGAGTTTTCCGTTCGCAATTCAGTGGACACAGGAACACATTCCGGCGATTCTTCACATGGCCCATAACAGCCAGGAAGAAGGCAACGCACTGGCAGACGCGGTTTTCGGCGACTACAACCCGGGCGGACGGCTGGTCACGACCTGGCCTGCGTCGCTCGACCAGTTGCCTCCGATGATGGACTACGACATTCGCAATGGGCGGACCTATATGTACTTCAAAGGGAAGCCTCTGTACCCGTTTGGATTTGGATTGAGTTACACCACGTTCGAGTATTCGAATTTGAAAACGAGCACGGGACAAATCGGCGCCAACGGAGAGATCACAGTCAGCGTCGATGTGCGCAACACCGGTGATCGGGCAGGCGATGAAGTCGTGCAGATGTATCTCGCTCATGAAGGATCGAAGGTCGAGCGTGCGAAGGAGGAGTTGAAGGGGTTTCACCGCGTCACACTCGATCCTGCGAAGAAGACGACAGTGAAGTTTGTTTTGAAGGCGCAAGATCTGGCGTACTGGAGCGTCGAAAAGGGCGCCTGGGACGTGGAACCTGATCAGGTGAATGTGATGGTCGGCAGTTCGTCGGCCGATCTGAAGTTGAAAACGAGCGTCAAGGTCCAGCCGTAAGCGCTCGACCATAAGCCGACGGATCGAAACCTACATTTGTCAGTGTGAATGGGCGGGTCCTGTAATTTCGATTCGCTCGTTGGCGATGGTATTCGTTGACCCATCGAGAGTTCCGCTTACCTTGACTTGCTGACCGGCATACTCGTCAACGCCTTCCTGATTCTGCAGTCGATAGACGTCGTTGCCGGAACGCAAAACCCACTCTCCGCCGCGCCTAACGCAGGCTCGAGCGCACGACGCAGGATCGGTCCCCAGCGTCTTTCTCTTGATCATCTCCTCGTGTGAGCGGCTGAGCGAATGAACGTTCAATGCGCACTGCGAGTCGGATATCTCGCCTGAAAAGACTTTTGGAGCGGATCCAGCGCCCGACAAAGCCACCGCAAACAGTACTACTAGCGCGATTCCGAACGACTTCATGACTTACTCCTTCGCGTTATTGCCTGGTGCGGATACGACCAGGGTGAAACCCATGCCTTCATGCATGTCACTACAAATAATCGTGCACACAGCCGTGTATCGACCGGCCTGGAGCGGTGCAGTGACCGCCAATTCCTGAACACCCGGATGCAAGTAAAACCGCCATCCCGGTACGGCGTTTTCGTCTTTATCCAGCAGCGCCAGTCCGTGGACACTCCCATCGCGGGCAACCTGTTTAGCACGGGTCGCCGTGATCCGCAGGATCAGGTGCTCGCCCGGAGAGGCTTCGATTATTGGCGCAACCTTGCCGTCCTGCCGGAAGCGGCTGTCCTTGTCAGCTGTTAGCTCAATAACACGCGGAGACGGCGCGATTGACTGCGCGTTGCTGAGCAATGCAGCGCCAAGCACCCCGCAAACAATCATGGTTTGGAATCGACTGAGCATCAATGCGTCATGTAATAGAGGACGTACTTCATGTCGTCCTGAGTCAGCATGCCCCGAACCCTCATGTGCCGAACCGCCATGCTCATCACCCGCGGCGAAAACGTACGGGGTGGCTGATGACAACGGCCACAATTGATTCGGTAGCGTTTTTCGCCTTCCATGATCCACCGCTGGTTGACCTCGCTGGCGGAAGCGGCGGAAGGTTGCGTTACGACCCGCGGCGGTGCAGCAGCGGCGCTGCCAAATGCAAGACTCGCAGCAGCGAAAGCCAGAACAAGAGCGACGGTACGAACGAGGTTCATTCCGACGGCCCCAAGGGAATGACGAAGCGATACGTCATTCCCACAGTCCAGATGTTGCTGTTTCCGGCTGAAGTGAAGGTCCGTCCATAGCTGGCAAGCGCCTTCCAGCCATCGTTCAGGTAATAGTTCACGCCCGCTTCGGTACGCTTTGTGTCCACACCGGGAAGATCGGGATTGAGGTCTCCGGTTGCTCCGGTGTGAAACGCCTGTGTGCGGCCGACGATTTGCGTGCGCCGCAGCAGGGAAGCACTGGCATTCCGAAAACGGTATGCGCCCTCGACCCAAAGGCCGTTGCCTTCTTCTCTCGAATACGCACCCTCGGCACGCAGGTCGAAAGGCACTCGGACTGGCTGCCATTCCAGATAGCTCCCTATCCGTGTGATCCGGGCGTCCTGCAACTGATGCTGCGCGCTCATTCCAATCTCAAGGCGCTGCCGCGGAAGGAAAACGCCAGCTCTCATTCCGAAGTGGCGCTCGGATTCAAAATGATCGATGGTAGAAAGCGCGGAGAAATATGTCGCGCAATTAAGAACGACATTCTTGGAGACGGCGATGCCGCCGCGCAGCATCAGCCCATTGTCGCTCCCAGTCCCAATGGGGTAGATCAACGGATCAGTCTGCGTATTTCGAATCCAGTTGGGGTAGAGACGCTCGTTGAAGATATTGAATGGCGTGAGAAACCGCCCTGCGGTGACAGTGAGGTACCTATTGGCGACATAGTCGAATTCTGCGTACTCCAGCGATTTTTCGACCGCGCCGGTGAAGTCGCCGGAGTTTCCGCGGCGCCGCTGGAAGTCTCCTTCGAACTCTGCGCGAGACTCAAAGAACAAGTTTCTGTTTATTGGCACGAGCAGGACCGGCGAGACGATCGAGATAAGCGTTGGGGTGCCGGAATCCCATGTGGGGACAAACGCAGCGCCTCCTGATAACACGGGAATTGGGCGTGCCTCGTCCGCAGGAATAGCAACTGCGGTGTTCTCCTGCGCTGAAGCCAGCAGAGACATCGCAGCCCCGACGGCTACTATCAGGCACACGTTCGCAATTCGTCGTTTCATATTGGGTTCTTGGTATTTTCGGAGAACTGCAAAGGCTTAGTTGTAAAGGCAATGTCAACGCCGATTACGGCGGTAACTGGATGAGTGACCAAGCCTTTGTATTGAGGAGAGAATCTGAGCTAGGCGACTTGCGGAAGACTACAGCAACACAGGAGACGTAGCAAGCTACGTCTCCTGACGGAATACCTGCCGTTATTGGGCCTTGCGCGCAGTCGTCACACCGAGCTTACGAAGCCGGTCTTTGGCTTGGAGAGCCTCGTTGGAACGCGGATAACGTTGAACAACGTGCCGGAGAGCAGCGATCCCGGCATCTTTCTGTCCCGACTCAATGAGCGAGAACCCCTTCTTCAATTCGGCCGAGGCGGCTTTGCTCCCGTCCGGAAAGTTCTGCAGAACTTCGTCGTATCCCTTCACTGCCTCGGGATATTTGCCGGCGTGATAATCCAATTCCGCAATGTAGAAATAGGCGTTCCCGGCAAGGTCGGTGTTCGGGTAACTCTTGACGTAATCAGAGAATTCCTGGCGCGCAATGTCGGTGTTTCCGCCATTGTAGTCACGGAGGCCGTTGTTATAGAGCACGTCCGGGGGCAGGGTCGCCAGCTGTTTTTGTGTGTCTTGCGTAGCTTGCGCTTGCACGCTAGCCTGCGCGGCCAGCGTTTGCTGGGCGGCTTGCATGTCTTCCAATTGCTTCGTTACTTTTCCAAGCCGAGCCTTCAGTTCATCCAGGCTGTCGTTCAGCGACTGCATCTGCCCGGAGAGTTGATCCACACGATTGCCGGAATCACTCTGCTCTTTTTGCAGAGTGGTCTGCATATTGGTGATGGCGGTCGTCACCTTGTTGATGCTGTCCGTGTTCTGGTCCATCAGGTGCCGAAACACGCCCATGCGTTCGTCGAGTGACTGCTGCAGTTGGGTCATCTGCGTTTGCAGGTTTTGTACCTGAGTTTGCAGTTCGACAATCTCGCGGTTCACGGCCCATGCCGGGCTGCTGCAGAGGAGTCCGGCGGTCAACAAAACAAGCGACAAACGGGGAATCAGATTTTTCATGTTGTTCCTAAGATGCGGAAAGATGGCTTGGAGCAAGTGCAACAGATGCGCTTCTACAGGTCAAGTTTACCGCAGGGCAGGGGTGACGAGATGGGCACGGGTGCTTGGTTCGCCACCGACGAGCGCCTTTTCGTCACAGATAGCTGAGCCAGTTCCAATCGCGGTGTTGCCGCTTGAACTCCATGAACCAGCGGCACGGAAGGTAGAGGGTGGCCACGACCGCAGCCCATGTGGCATAGATAAACGGCAATCCATGACCATAGCCCTTGGGCACTCCCAACACGAACATGCTGCCGTGCCAGAGCCATGAAGATGGCTGGTGAAACGCCATGGCTGCCGCGATCGCCACCAGGTGAATCAGGTACAAGTGCAGTACGTAATAGAACAGAGGCACGCGCCCGTATACCATGAGAATGCGCCCGATGCCCCGTTCTGCTTTCATTCCGTCGAACAGCCCGAGCAAAATCAACGACGGTCCGAGCGTCATCAGCAGGTAGTGCAACGACGGTGGATATTTTAACGTATTGAAAAACGAGATGACGGTCAGCGAAAACGTCGGCTGAACGCTCCATGGGCCTGCCGACAATGGGTACCCGAAACCCTGTCCCACGACGCCATTTCCATAGAGATTGAACCCGCGCAGCCCAAAAAACAGCGCCGTCATCGAAGTCCCTAGGATGAGTATCCACTTGCGGCGGTCCGGCCTCTGCAGCACGGTTCCGAAGGCATACCCCGCCGCCATGACGCCGACCCACGGTATGAGCACGTAAAGAGTCAGGAACGAGAAGTGAGGGGTCACCTTAATATTTCCCGGTGTGTGCAGCATGATCCACAACCAGGACAGCTTTCCGAAGTACGCCGGGTCAATTCGGTCGAGCATGTTGTGGGTAACGACCATGGCCACGCCAAAGATCCCAACCCACCGGACTGGCATGCGCACAATCAGTGCCATGCACACCATGCTCCAGCCTAATATCCAGATCACGCCCGCGGCTGCCCACGGTATGAACGCCCAAGAAAAATCGACGATGGTGATTTCCAGTAACACCAGCCACAGACCGCGCGTCAGAAAGAACTGTGAGAGCTGCGGAATTGACTTCCCGCGCGTCGTAGCCAAGAATGCGCCAGTCCCAGCAAGAAAACAGAAAACCGGAGCGCAGTAATGCGTGATCACCCGCGTGAAAAAGAGCCAACCGTAGGTGTGCGCCAAATCCTCGGGTGCGAAGGGAATGTTGGTCATGAAATCGCGGGTATGGTCGAGGGCCATAATGACCATCACTAAGCCGCGCAGTACGTCGACCGAAACCAGGCGGTTAGTTTGTGCGGCAAAATTCGAGCTTGTCGATCGCACGGCCGCGACCGCTGCAGAAGTGGACGCAGTGACCATACTCCCCCACGAAGAATTGCAGCAGTTTAGCACGCACAAACGTACTTAGGAATGGCGAAGCCCAGGTTACTTGATGTCTTTCATCGCGAGCATGGAGCCGTAATCTCTACCCGACGGTTCGACCGCTCTGATCACGATTCCATCGAACGCGTCGCGCAGTTCTGGGAATTTTGTCAGCACGGCATGCATGACGTTCGTGTTTTCCTGAAAGGTCTGTCCGCTGTTGGAGACGTCGGGCGTCAGGTACTTAACCACAAGATTCAGATTTTGATCGACCGGAAGCGCGAATA
>Ga0207693_10004866_pt1 | contig 11299 bp, 11 predicted proteins | sample LARL81metaG_FD_184347 | JGI IMG/M metagenome (GOLD analysis project Ga0207693, IMG submission 184347) | Corn, switchgrass and miscanthus rhizosphere microbial communities from Kellogg Biological Station, Michigan, USA - LAR L8-1 metaG... | ecosystem: Host-associated > Plants > Roots >... | reverse complement strand
GCGCGAGGTAGGGGATCTGCATCTTCCAGTGGCGCGAGTGCACGAGCGACCACGTCGGGAGCAGGAAGACGGTGTCGGCGCCCTCGCCGTAGACCTCGTAGAAGAGGCGCTGGCCGTCGCGCTCGAGAAATCCCTCGGCGTCGGGGTAGCGCGCGCGGGTCTGCTCGCGCGAGCGCAGAGCCGGGACGTCCTTGAGCAGCTGCCCGGCTGCGGCCTGCGTCGCGGAGATCTCCGTGGCACTCATGGCCGCGCCTCGAAGACGAGGTTGAATGGCGTTTGCGCAGCGCGCCTGAAGCGGGTGAATCCGCCGGCCACGGCCACGTCGCGGATCCTCGCCTCGCCCGCCTGAGCGCCAAGCGCGAGCCCAACCTCCTGCGAGAGCGAGGCGGGAGTGCACAGGAACGTGGAGAAGCCGTAGTAGGCGCGTCCGATCGGGTTGAGGTTGTCCTCCACGCGGTCGCCGGCCGCCGGCTCCACGATCATCCACGTTCCGTCCGCGGCTAGCGTGCTGCGCACGTGCCTGGCGGCCCCCACCGGGTCGCCCATGTCGTGTAGGCAGTCGAACATGGTCACCAAGTCGTACCCATCGCCAGCATACGCCGCGGCGGGCGCCTGAACGAAGCGCACGCGCTTGGAGACGCCGGCCTCGCGAGCGCGCTTTCGCGCCACCGCGACCGATGCGCCGTGGTAGTCGAACCCGACGAACGAGGAGTTCGGGTATGCCTGCGCCATCAGGATCGTCGACGCGCCGTGACCGCAGCCCACGTCGGCGACCACAGCGCCGCTCGCGAGCTTGTCCGCGACACCCGCGAGCGCGGGCAGCCAGCTCTCGATCAGATTCGCGTTGTAGCCCGGCCGGAAGAAGCGCTCGCAGCCCTCGTGCACGTCGTGCACGTGCTCGTGCCAGCCGACGCCGTCGCCGGAGCGGGCCGCCTCCACGATCCTCGGAGAGTCGACGACCGAGCCCAGCGCGATCTGGAAGAAGCCGGGCAGGTACGCCGGGCTGTCGGCATCCGTCAGCGCAAGCGCCTGCTCGGGCGGCAGCGTGTAGCGACAGCTGCCGGGCTCGTAGTCGACGTAGCCGCCGGCAGCCTGTGCGTTCAGCCACTCGCGGACGTAGCGCTCGGAAGTTCCGGTGCGCTCGGCGAGCTCTGCGGGCGTGAGCGGCCCGGCTCCGGCGAGAGCACGGTACAGACCGAGCCTGTCGCCCATCACGACGAGCGCGGTGTTGAGCGTCGCGCCCACTTCCTCGACTGCGCGAAAGACGAACCGCTCGAGCTTCTCAGCGTCGAGCTCGACCAGGGCTTGATTCGTTGCCATGATGTCCTCCTCAGTTGGATCGGCAACGCCACGCTAGGGTCGTGCGGCATCGATCGCATCAGGGCCCCCACCTAGTCTTGGGCGGCGCGGCAGGTGGCCGGGGCAGCGCCACCTAGAATCGTGGCCATGCTGCTCGGCCGCGACCGTGAGCGGCAGGAGCTCGAGCGGCTGCTCGCGTCTGCGCGCTCCGGACACAGCTGCGTGCTGGGGCTTGTGGGCGAGCCAGGTATCGGCAAGACCGCGCTGCTGGACTACGCGGCCGGTCGCGCGGGCACCATGCAGGTCCTGCGCGCTCGCGGGATCGAGTCCGAGACCAACGTCCCGTTTGCTGCTCTGCTCGAACTGCTCCGGCCCGCGCTCGGGGCACTGGGGCGCATTCCCGCGCCGCAAGCCACGGCGCTCGAAGTCGCCCTGGCGTTGCGACCCGGTGCAGCCGGCGACCGCTTCGCCGTTGGCGCGGGCACTCTGAGCCTGCTCGCGACGTTCGCAGACGAGTCGCCGCTTCTGCTGCTCGTCGACGACGCGCACGGCTTGGACGACGCGAGCGCGGGCGCTCTGCTTTTCGCCCTGCGGCGTCTTCTCGCAGAGCCGGTAGCGGCGCTACTGGCCGTGCGTAGCGGCGAGGCGTCGCTGCTCGACGACGCCGACCTGCCGACGCTGCCGCTGAGCGGTCTGGATCCCGAGTCCTCGACGGCTCTCCTCGGCCCGCTACCGACGGATCTCGCCACGCGTCTGCATCGCGCGACGGGGGGAAATCCACTCGCGCTGCTCGCGCTCGCCAGCGAGCGGGAGCAGCTCGAGCCTGCGCCGGTAACGGCTCCGATCCCGCTGCCGAAGACGATCTCAGGCGCGTTTGCGCGCCGAGCGCACGCGCTCGAGCGCTCGGCCCAGCGGCTCCTGCTCCTGGTCGCGGCGAGCGACGTCGCCGAGCTCGCGACGCTCGAGCGAGCAGCCGGCTCGCTCGGCCTCGATCTCGGCGGCCTGGAGGCGGCTCAGCAGGCGGGGTTGCTCAGCGTGAAGGACGGGCGCGTTGGATTCAGCCATCCGCTCGCGCGAGCGGCGATCTACGGTGAGGCCTTGCCGCAAGCCCGCCGAGAGGCGCACCGCGCGCTCGCGGGGGCACAGCCCGATCGCGACGCCGACCGTCGCGCGTGGCACCTCTCGCTGGCAGCCGTGGGGACCGACGAGACGGCGGCGTCGGCACTCGAGCAGGCTGGGCTGCGCGCGCAGGCGCGCAGCGCCTACGCCGCCGCGGCCGCGGCCTTCGAGCGGGCAGCGAGGCTCAGCGCCGACGAGGCAGTGCGCGGGCGGCGGCTCTTTGATGCGGCCGACTGCGACTGGCTGTGCGGCTCCGGCGAGCGCGCCGCGGCGCTGCTCTCCGAGGCGGAGGGGCTCGGCGCCGATGACGAGCGCCGGATCGAGATCGAGCATCTCCGCGGCCGCATCGCCACGCGCCGAGGACCGGTGATGCATGGCCACGAGATCCTCGTCGCGGCGGCGGAGCGGGCTGCTACTCATGATCCAGAGCGCGCGATCACGATGCTCGCCGAGGCCGTCGACGCGAGCTTCTTCGCGGGCGACGCGCGCGCGATGGCGTCGGCCGCTCAGCGAGCTCAGTCGCTGCTTCGGCCGGATGCGTCCACGCGCGCCCGGTTTCTCGCCGCGATGGCGCGCGGGATGGCGGGGGTCGTCGGAGGCGCGGCGGAGCAGGGCATCGCCTCGATCCGCCAGGCCGTAGCGCTCGCCGAGCGGTCAGAGCAGGTTCGCGGCGAGTTGCAGTTGCTGCCTTGGCTGATCATGGGCCCGCTGTGGCTCCGGGAGGTGGATACGGGCCACACGCTTGTCGAAACGGCGATTGAGAGCGCGCGTGCGCGCGCCGCGATCGGCATTCTTCCGTGGCTTCTGAACCGCGTCGCGCGCAGTCACGCAACCACGGAGAGCTGGGCCGCTGCGGAGGTCGCCTACGACGAGGCGATCGGGCTCGCGCGCGAGGCCGGACAGCGGACCGAGCTGGCCGCAGCGCTTGCAGGCCTGGCGTGGCTCGAGGCGCGCCAGGGCCGCGAGCAGCGCTGCCGCGCCCACGCGGGCGAGGCGCGGGAGCTGTGCGACGCCTTGGGCCTCGCGCTCTACGCGTGCTGGACGACCCGCGCAATTGGGGAGCTCGAGCTTGCGCTGGGGCGCCCGCTCGAGGCCGCGAATCACTTTGAGCAGCTCGATGCCGATCTCGCGGCTCTCGCGGTCTTCGACGTCGACCTGGCGCCGGCGGCGGAGCTCGTCGACGCATATCTTCGCCTCGGCCGTCGCGAGCAAGCCGCTGCAGTCGCGGAGCGATTCGTCGGCGCGGCGCGCGAGAAGGGGCAGCCGTGGTCGCTGGCGCGCGCCGAACGCTGCTGTGGGCTGCTGGGCGAGGACGACTTCGAACGCCACTTTGAGCAGGCGCTGCGCCTGCACGAGCAGACACCGGACGCGTTCGAGTCGGCCTGCACCCGTTTCGCTTACGGGGAGTGCCTCCGGCGCGCGCGCCGGCGCCGACGTGCACGCGTGCAGCTCGGTTCTGCGCTTGCGGTCTTCGACCGCCTCGGCGCGGCTCCGTGGTCGGCGCTGGCGGCAGATGAGCTCGCCGCCAGCGGCGAGACGGCGCGCCGGCGTGACCCCTCGACGCTGGACGAGCTCACGCCGCAGGAGCTTCACATCGCGCATCTGCTGGCGTCCGGCCGCACGACGCGCCAGGCCGCCGCCGCCCTGTTTCTGAGCCCCAAGACGATCGAATACCACCTGCGGAGCGTCTACAGGAAGCTCGGCGTCAATTCACGCGAGCAGCTCGCACGGTCGCTGCCGCCATGGAGCTACGGGGCAGCGGGCCGCGGGCAGCCGAGCTAGTCGTCCTGGCGGATGTCCAACGGCGAAGAGTCGTGCGGGAGGACGGTCTCCTGCACGGTGTCGACGCGCAACTCCGAATCTCGCACGAGCAGGAGCGCGATCGTGCTCTGATACTCGGCGAAGGCCGCCGAGGCGTAGTGCGCATCGAACGCGGCCCGGTCGCGCCAACGCGACACCAGCAGGTAGTGGCCGGGCTCGCCGAGCAGCTGGGCGAACGCGAACATCACGCAACCGTCCTCACCACGCGCCGCCGTCTGCGCTCGCAACATCACCTGCTCGGCGGCGTCCCGCTGTGGAACCTGCGTGTAGACATCCGCGACCGCGACGATCATCCCGGGCGCCTCCAGTCTGTCGGGAGTCCGGACAGATCCTAGTCCGGGTGCTAGGCACGTGGGAGCCCGCGAGCGCGTCCCAGCTCATGCGACGACGGAGCGCTTGAACGCTCTGAGCGCGAGCGCGCCGAGAGCGAAGGTAGACGCGACCACCACGGCGAAGCTCAGCCACGCCGAGGCGGTCGTGCTCGCTAGCCCCCAGATGTCGTGCAGGCCGGCACCTTTGGGGTCGACGAAGCCGTAGCGGAGGAGCGCCATCGCGTGCGTGAGCGGCAGGAAGCGCGCGACCCAGATCAGCGCGCCGGGCAGCACGCTGATGGGGAACAGCGCGCCGGCGAAGAACCACGGCAGGATCGCGATCGCCGGCGTCGCGCCGATGTACTCCTCGGCCGTGCGGATGCGCGCGGCGAGCGTCTCGGCGACGGCATACATGAGCACGACGAACAGCAAACTCGCGGCCGCGAACCATCCGACGCCCGCGGCGTCGATGTGAAAGTGCGCCCCGCGCAGCGCAGCGGCGGCAATCACCACGACAACTTGCAGCGAGCACAGTCCGACGACGACGAGCAGGTTGCCCAGCAGCAGCAGCGAGCGCGGGACGGGAGCCGCCAGCAGCTCGCGCTGGGCGCCCGAGTCGCGATCCACGATCACGCTCAGACCGGCAAAGGTGGTCGCCAGCGGGACCAGCAGGCCGACGGTCCCGACGGCGACGAAGGCGGTGTAGTCGATCTGCGAGTGCAGGCCCCCGAGCGCCATCTTGAGCGCTGGGGCGATTACGAGCGCGAACAGGATCGGCGTCAGCATGGGCACCGCGATCTGGCGAGGGTTGTGGGCAGTGAGCGCCGCGCGCCGGACGGCAAGCGTACGCAGAGCCGCGAGCATGGGCGCGCGCCGTCGCCCGCGCACCGCGCGCAATCTCAGAGTGGGTGTGGCGGTTGCCGTTGTCATGGTGCTGGTCCTCTCTGTCGCTGGGTCGTCGGGTCGTCGGAGTCGCTCAGGCGGCTGCCAGCTCGGCGCCGGTGAGTCGCAAATAGACGTCGTCGAGCGTGGGGGGGCGGGTTGAGATCGCGCTTGCCGCCAGTCCCGCTCGATCGATTGCGGCGATCGCGTCGGCCGGGCTCGCGTCGTGCAGCGGCACCGTGAGCGTCTGGCCGACGACGAGCGCCTCGCCGGCAGAGATGCCGTGGGCGCCCAGCGCCGCGAGCGCTACCGCGGTGTCGCCGTGCACGCGCAGCTCGAGAAGCTCCTGTCCGAGACCCGACATCAGCGCGCGCGGAGTATCGAGCGCGACGATCTCGCCGAGATGCACGATCGCAACGCGGTCGCACAGACGCTCGGCCTCATCGAGGTAGTGCGTGGTCACGACGATCGTCATCTGCACGCGCTCGCGCAGCCCTGCGATTGCGTCGAGCAGCTCGACCCGAATGCGGGGATCGAGGCCCACGGTCGGCTCGTCGAGGAACAGCACGCGTGGCTCGGAGACGAGCGCGCGGGCGATTTCCAGGCGCCGTCGCTGGCCGCCGCTGTATCCGTCGACGGTGCGGTCGAGCAGCTCGGCGACGCCGAGGGCGCCTGCGAGCTGCGCGATTCGGCTCGCGAGCTCGCTCGCCGAGACACCCCAGAGGCGTCCATGCAGCTCGAGGTTCGCACGGCCCGTCAGGCCCCTGTCGACGACGGCCTCTTGAAAGACCACGCTGCTCACGCTGCGGGCCCGCAGTGGCTGCTCCACGACGTCGAAGCCCACCAGCCTCGCGCTCCCGCGGGTCGGCAGGATCGTCGTCGTCAGCATCCCGATCGTCGTCGACTTGCCCGCGCCGTTGGGTCCGAGCAGACCGAAGACTTCGCCGGGAGCGACAGCGAAGTCGATCCCCTTGACCGCCTCAATCCCGGAGGCGTAGGTCTTGCCAAGCCCGCTGACCTCGACCGCCGGCACGGCCTGCGGCTGCCTCGGTATCGGCGCTGGGAATGAGCGGACGTTCGTTGTGGATGCCACTTGGGACCTCCTTCTCGATGTCGCCTTGGCGACGCGTGTGACTTCACGCATATGACGGAATCGATCGAGGCAATGTGACCGCGCACTCGCGATTGACCCCCTTGCGGTCGGGGGCGGGGCCGCTCAGAACAGCGACCACTTGCGCCGGGCCGTGCGGGCCGCTCGCGCGCTGCGGCGCGCGCGGCTGTCACACGAGGGCCGGCGGTTTCGTCATATATGAAAGGGACGCCCCCGACCAAGGGAGAGCAGCGTTAGATGGGCGAGCACGATCTTCTGGCCGAGCAGTTCGAGCGCTACCGCGCCCACCTGAGGTCGGTCGCATATCGCATGCTCGGCTCGATTAGCGATGCCGACGACGCGGTGCAGGAGTCATGGCTGCGGCTCAGCCGCTCGGAGCCCGAGGCGATCGCCAACCTGCCGGGCTGGCTTACGGCCGTCGTAGCGAGGGTGTCGCTCGACATGCTCCGGTCGCGGCGGTCCCGTCGCGAGGACTATGTCGGAAGCTGGCTGCCCGAGCCGGTCGTGAGGGTCGATGACGCCTCGCACGACCCCGAGCAGGAGGCGCTGCTGGCGGACTCCGTCGGGCTGGCGCTGCTCGTCGTTCTGGACACGCTCTCGCCTCCAGAGCGGCTGGCGTTTGTGCTGCACGACATGTTCGCGGTGCGGTTCGACGAGCTGGCGCAGATCCTCGGCACGACCCCGGGGGCCGCGCGCCAGCTCGCCAGCCGCGCGCGCCGCCGCGTGCGCGGCGCGGCGCCGGCGGAGGACCCCGACACGGCGCGACAGCGAGAGCTAATCGACGCGTTCCTGGCGGCGTCGCGCAACGGGGACTTCGACGCCCTCGTGGCGGTGCTCGACCCAGACGTGGTTTTCCGAATCGACGCCGGTGGCGCCGGCCCACGCGCACGCGAGCCGGTCGAGGGCGCCGCGGCGGTGGCGCGACAGGTGCTCACGAGCGGAAGCCCGTTCGCGCGCTTCGCCAGACCGGCGATCGTGAACGGCGCGCCCGGAGTGGTGGTCGCGCCGGGTGGGCGGCCGCTGGCAGTCGTGGGGTTCACTAGCGCCGGAGGCAGGATCGTGGAGATCGACGTGATCGCCGACCCGCAGAAGCTCGCTCGGCTGTCGATCTCCCCGTGAGGGCGCACGACGGCCCGGCCCAGCGACTGATACTCGCCACGCGCCTCCAAGGCCGGCGTGGGAGGATCCGTCAGGCGCGCCGCGACGACCACCGAATGGCATAGGAGGATTCATGATCGTAAGCACCGTCGAGATCGACCGTCCGCAGGCCGAGGTGTTCGCCTACCTCGACGAACTCGACAGGCACCCCGAGTGGCAGGAGGACCTGATCAGCAGCAAGATCGTGAGCGACGGCTCGGTCGGCGTCGGTGCTCGGGCCACAGACACCCGCAGGGTGCCGGGGGGCCCTCGGGAGATGACCTACGAGATCACGGAGCACGACCCCCCGCGCAAGAGCTCGTGGCAGGGCCTGGATGGGCCAGTGCGCGGCGCCGGGTCGGTGAGCGTCGAGCCGATCGGGGACGGCTCGCGCTCGCGCGTAACGCTCGAGCTCGACCTCAAGGGACACGGCCTCGGCCTGCTGATCGCGCCGTTCGCGCGCAGGCAGGCGGCGAGGCAGATCCCCAAAAGTCAGGCCAAGCTCAAAGAGATACTCGAGCGCCGGGTCGAGTCGGGCTCCGCGAACGGCGGGGGAGCGTCGTCGCCGCAGTGAGCGCCGCCCCGAGCTCCAACGTGCCTGAAGTTGACCTCGGATCGCTCGAGTTCTGGGGCAGGCCGGCCGAGGAGCGCGACGAGTACTTCGCCGAGCTTCGCCGGCACGCCCCGATCTCTCGGCATCGCCCGCCGGAGGACCTCATGGGGCTCCCCGACCAGGAGCGCATGGGTTACTGGGCGATCGTGCGCCATGAGGACGTGCGTAAGATCTCGCGCGACCCAAAGACGTTCTGCTCGGGGCGGGGCACGCAGTTCGCGGACGCCCCGCCGGAGTTCTTCGAGGCGTCGCTGTCGTTCCTCGCCATGGACGCGCCGCGGCACACGAAGCTGCGCGGGCTCGTCTCCTCGGCGTTCACGCCGCGCCAGGTGGCCCGCATCGAGGAGCGAATCCGCGTCAACGCCCGTCGTATCGTCGCCGAGGCGGCTCCGAGCGGCGGCGGCGACTTCGTCGAGCTGATCGCCAAGCGCCTGCCGCTGGTCATGATCTCGGACATGATCGGGGTGCCGCAGAGCGACCGCGAGCGCGTCGTGGCCGCGGCTGATCTGCTCGTCACGACCTCCGACCCCGAGGTCTTCGGCGAGCGGCCGCCCATCGAGGTGGTCGGCGAGGCCCTGTGGACGCTGAGCTCGTTTGCGAGCGACCTCGCTGCCCACCGCGAACGTCATCCGGGCGACGACCTGATGACCGCGCTGGTTGGAGCCGAGATCGACGGCGAGCGCCTGACACACCCGGAGATCGCCGCGTTCTTTGTGCTGCTGTCGGTAGCGGGCAACGACACGACGCGCCACACGACCTCTCACGCGATGCGCGCGCTGACCGTCAACCCTGCCCAGCGCCGGCTGCTGATGGACGACCTGGACGAGCGCCTTCCGACGGCCGTCGAGGAGTTCGTGCGCTGGGCCTCGCCGGTGCTGACGTTCAGACGCACGACGACCCGCGAGGTCGAGCTGCATGGCGAGCGCCTGGCAACGGGGCAAAAGGTGGTGCTCTTCTACCACTCCGCCAACCGAGACGAGCGTGCGTTTGAGGATCCGTGGCGCTTCGATGTGAGCAGGGACCCAAACCGCCACCTGGGCTTCGGCGGCGGCGGCCCGCACTACTGCCTGGGCGCCTCGCTGGCGAGAATGCAGCTGCGCTCGATCTTCGGCGAGCTGCTGCGCGTGATTCCCGACATCGAGGCCGACGAGCCGGAGCTCCTGCGCAGCGCATTCATCCACGGTGTCAAGCGCATGCCCTGCACGTTCACTGCGCGAGCGTGAGTGGAGGGCGCCGCACCGGCGGTCCTCGCCCTATCCGCCGGCCAGGTGCGCACGCAGCATCCAGAGCTGCTCCTCGAGCGCGCGCAGAGCGCCCACGAATACCTCTTCACTGACCGGATCGAGCTCGCCTGCGCGCTGAGTGCGGGCTCTGGTGCGCTCGGCGACCTCGGCGAGCCGGGTGGACAGCTCGCGGACGAGCTCGCGATCCTCGACGGCTCCGCGTTCGACCGGGGCGACGGGGCTGTCGGCGGCAACGGTCCGAGCCTGACCGTCCGGCCAGGCGCCCAACGCGACGGCGCGCTCGGCCACCGCGTCGGCGAGATCTCGCCAGGAGTCGACGAGCTCGTCGAGATACAGATGCAGCGGCCGGAACTGCGGCCCGACCACGCTCCAGTGCAGTTGCTTGCCGAGCAGGGACAGATCAACGAGCTCCACGAGCGTGGCCTGGAGCTCATTCGCGAGTTCGGCCCGCTCGTGGCTCGCAAGCGCCGGAAGGTGGGCTTGGTCGGGGACGATCGGCGACATCGTGCTACCTCCTGTCGTGAGTACCGTGCAGCGCACGGCGCATGCCCGGCGAGTCTCGCACGAGCACGGTCGCGATGCTCACGCGGGCCGCGGCGAGCTGCGCGCCTGCAGCGGTTCAATGCGCGTCGCGGAGGCGGTCGGCCAGGACGCCGCTCCGACGCCGCTACTGCAGGTACCGCTCGACGGTGTCGGTGTCGCGCGCAGTAGCCTGGTCGGGGCTCGCGCCGGCGTCGCGAAGGGCCCGGCGCTGGCGCAGCAAATCCCAGCATACGTCGAGTTCGAGCTCGATCGCGCGAAGACGTTGAGCGTCAGCATCGAGGGCCTCGGGGCTGTCTGATTGCTCGCGGCCGCGCAACTCGTGCTCCTCCTTCACGAGGCGCTCGATGCGTGCCGTGACTCCGTCGTCGCTGATGGCCTCATGCTAGGGCTTTTGCTAGCCGAGCATCCGCCGGGTACGGTGTCGCGACGCCGCCACGCGCACGCCGTTCGCGGAACGAGGCGCACGAAGGTCGAGCGCTACGATCAAGCGCGTGTCCCACCGGGCCGCAATCGTCGATGAGCTCGCCGTCGAGCTTGCCGAGTGGCCGGGTGTGAACGTCGAGTGGCGCGCCGATGGATCGGCGGTCGTTCGCTACGAGCAGCTCGAGCTCGGCGTGCTCGACCGGGAGCGCGGAATAGCGGAGCTGCGTTTCGCTCTGCCCGAGCGCGACGCGCTCGTCGAACACGGGGACGCCGCGCCGGCCGAGCCGGTGTACGACTCGGAGAACGTGCGCCACGACCTCAACGGCCCTTCGGATCTCACTGCGGTGCTCGACCTGTTCGACCGACGGTATAGAGACCTGCGAGGAGAGGATGATCCGTAGCGCTTGCAAGGTCGGCTTCGAGGCCACGAGGGGCAGGCGGCAATGAGGGGCAGCCGCTCGTGAGGCAGGAGCAGGAGTGGGTCGTCGAACCGCTCGACACCGCTTTGGACCACGTGCGCGGCCCATCGGGCGCTCGCCTGATCCTCGAGTACGGCGACTACGAGTGCCCGTACTCGCGCGCCGCGTTTCGAGAGATCGAATCCGTAGAGAGGCAACTGGGCGGCGGCGTGCGCTTCGCCTACCGTCATTTCCCGCTGACGGACATCCACCCCCACGCGCTGGCGGCTTCGGCGGCGGCCGAGGCCGCCGCGCTGCAGGAGGATTTCTGGCTCATGCACGGAGTGCTCTTCCATCACCAGAAGGCACTCGAGGAAGACGATCTGCGGCGGTACGCC
>Ga0207693_10004864_pt1 | contig 11302 bp, 12 predicted proteins | sample LARL81metaG_FD_184347 | JGI IMG/M metagenome (GOLD analysis project Ga0207693, IMG submission 184347) | Corn, switchgrass and miscanthus rhizosphere microbial communities from Kellogg Biological Station, Michigan, USA - LAR L8-1 metaG... | ecosystem: Host-associated > Plants > Roots >... | reverse complement strand
GAGGGCGCCGAGCACGGGACGCGGATCAGCGTCAAGTAGCGGGGGTTTCCCCAGCCGTTCGGTATCAGACCAGGGCGGCCTGGTCGTAGCCGGCCGACGGCGGGCCGCTGAACAGGTCGTGGGCCTCGGTCCACGGCCGGGTCGCCTCGAAGTTTTCCCTGGTGTACTCCAGGAAGACGATGCGCTCACCGGTCCCGAACGCTCGCACGTCCACCTGCTCCCGGTACTTCGCCGGCGCGGACCGCAGGTGGTAGTGCTTGTAGAGCTCGGGGCACAGGTCGATCTCCATCTGCGCGCGGCGCAGCGCGCCCTCCAGCGCCTGCACGGTGGCGGTTTCCGGGCCGGTCAAGGAGGCGTTCCGGCGTATCGTCGGCGTGGGAGGCGAGCATGTCAGAGCAACCTTCGACCCGGGTGCTTCCGCACGAACTGCCGGCGTCGCTGCGGGGGGCGGGCCTAGACCACTGGATCCGCGAGCCGCTGGACGACGCGGTGGACCGGCGGCGGCGCATTATCATGCCCCCGGCCGCGGCGATGATCGGCACCCCGGCCCGGGACTACCAGGGCGCGCTGCTGGCCGAGGCGAAGCACGCCGACACGGTGTTCATGATGGGCGACAATCCCGAGTTGCCGAAGATGCCCGAGCGGCCGTGCCTGAAGGACTTCTTCCTGCTGCGTTTCGGCCCCATCCCGCGGATGCACCTGCTGCAGAGCGCCCGGGTGGCGCGCGAGAACGGACTCGACGAGAAGGTAATCATGGCGTGCCTGCTGCACGACATCGCCATCGCCGGGCTGCTTTCGGCCAACCACGGCTACTGGGGTGCCCAGCTGGTCGCCCCGTACGTGGACGAGGAGATCGCCTGGGCCATCGAGAAGCACGAGGCGCTGCGCTACTTCCCGGACGAGACGGCGGGGTACGCCTACCCGGCGGCGTACATCGACTACTTCGGCCCGGACTACCGCCCGCCTGCTTATATCCAGCGCGAGGCCGAGGCGGCGCGGCGGCACCGCTGGTACATGACGTCGCGGCTGGTCACGATCAACGACATCTACTCGTTCGACCCGGCCACGGCCGTGGATTTCGGCGAGTTCGAGGACGTGGTGGGGCGTCATTTCCGGCAGCCGGCCGAGGGGCTCGGGTTCGACGGCTCGCCGGTCGCGCACATGTGGCGGACGATGATCTGGCCGAACAACCTCCTGTGATCTGACGTTCCCGTGATCGGAGAGGGTCGGCGTGGAAGACGCCGGTGGCGTGGCCAGGCACGCGATGGAGCACTACGTCGACTTGCGGCGTCTACGTACGCGGCGCCTTCCTGGGGCCCGAGGTAGCGGCCGGGCCCTCGCGGCCGCTCGCCAAGATTGGCGGCGGCCGCTGAGTTCCAGGTGGGTTCGGCCCCCCGGGCCGGGCTCTGCACACCGGTCGCGCTAGCCCGGCCGAGTGATTACCTCCTCGCCATTCAGGGGTTCTTGGCTGGCAGGGCCGGGGCGAAAAAGTCGATGAGCAGTTGGGTGACGCGCTCGGACTCATCGTGATGCACCCAGTGCGAGGCGTCGGCCAGGCGCTCGACCCGGTCCAGGTTGGGCACGTCGTCGTGGTCGGGCTCGGCTAGTTCCGGGCCGAGGTAGCGATCCTCTTCCCCCCAGATGACCAGTGTGGGTGCCTTGATCGGGCGGATCGCCGCTTCTGCGCGCTTGGGCGGGGTTCGCACCGAGGACCGGTAGTAGTTGATCATCCCGGTGGCCGCGCCTGGCTGCGACCACGCGTCGATGTAGCGATCCATCTGCTCCGGCGTGAAAGCCGGGCGGGCGTCGCGCAGGAAGTGCCGGAAGAAATGCCAGTGGTTGGCGCGCACGATGCTTTCGGGCAGATCCGGGAGGTCGAAGAAGAAGAAGTACCAGGACTTCCGGAGCTGGCCCGGGTGGTGCAGTCCCTGCGATAGCTTCCGCGGATGGGCCGCGTTGAGGATGGCCAGCCGGTCCACCACCTCAGGGTGGGCCATCGCGGTGGCCCAGGCGACGGATCCGCCCCAGTCGTGACCGACCAGCAGCGCGGACTTGGCACCGAGTTCGGCGATGAGATCGCGGATGTCGGTGGTCAGGTGGTCGGTGTCGTAGGCCGCGACGCCGTCGGGCGCCGATGACAGGTTGTAGCCGCGCATGTCGGGCGCGACGACGCGGAATCCCGCCGCCGCGAGCGGCTGGATCTGCTGCCGCCAGCCGTACCAGAACTCCGGGAAGCCGTGCAGCAGAAGCACCAGCGGCCCCTCACCGGCCTCGACGTAATGCAAGCGCACGTCGCCGATCTCGGCGTAGCCCTCACGATATTCGCCGCTGGCGCGGTCCTCGGTTGCGCTCATTGCCGCCTCCCTGGAGGTTGTCGTCAGGGATGACGCTAACGACGTCAACCGTTACATCGCCCCCGCGAGGACCACTGGTACTTACACTGGTCTGCCCTAGTCCCGCGGAGCCAGTGAGGTCATGGCTGCCGGGTCAACTCCAGAATCCGATCTGGGCCTATCTCCTGCGTCCCGCCTCAGCGGGCCTGGGGCGTGCGCGCCAAATAGCCGACCACGGCGACCTCGCCCCGCAGCGGCAGCCCGTCTCGGAGATGGGTAATGGCCTCGTTCGTGGCGGCGTCCGCGAAGGCGGCCTCACCGACGTTCTGGATCGCCTCGTACCCGGGACCGGTCGACGCCATCGCCCGGGCGAAGATTTCCGGGTCCGCGAACTCCGCCACGAACGGCACGTCGATCCGTTCGATGTCGACGAAACCGTACCGTGTCATCCCTGAAGGAGCGGGGCCGTGTCAAGCGGGGTTTTACAGGTCTTTTGTCGGTGTTCTGGGCGGTTGCGGGCATGCTGGACTGGCCCGCGGGCCTGGTAGGCGGCCTGGGGCCGTGGTCTGCCCTGTTTCCCCGATAGCTGCCGATCCCGGGTGAGCGGGCGGGCGGGTCAAGGACCGGGCGGAGCCCGGCCGGCGTCGCCGGCGCCGCCAGGCGTCCTTGACGCTCCGGGCCGCGGGCCGATAATCGGGCGGCGGGGAACAGGAGCGGGTCTGCGGTTGTGGTGGCTGCGGACCCCATGGGCAGCTCCGGTGCTGGCGCGCCTGGCTGCGGTCATCCCTCCGGGTGGCCCGCGGCTCGCGGCCGCGGGGCATGGGGCTGGTCCGCGCGGGCAGCGGGATCAATCAGGAGGACGGCCGCCGCGCGGGGCGGGGCCAGACACGGAAGCGATCACGCGCTGCCCGCGGCCGGGCCTGCTCACCTGGCCTCGTGCTCTGCGGCGGGGGTGTCCAGCGCCCTGACGTGCCCGTCGCGCATCGCGTAGAAGACGTAGGTGAGCAGCTTGCGGGCCGCGGCGACCTTGGCGATGTTGCGCGCCTGGATGCCGCGGCGGGCGATGATGGCGTCCCGGGCCTGGTGGACCGGGGTGCCGGCCGGGGTACGCTGGACCGCCTCGACCAGCGCCCAGCGCAGCGGCCGCGAGCCCTGCTTGGTGATCCGGCCGCGGACCACCTTGATGTCGGACTCATGATGCCGCGGGGTCAGCCCGGCCCACGAGCACAGCCGGGCCGGGTGGCGGAACCGGGTGATGTCGCCGATCTCGGCGACGATGACCGCGGCCAGCACCGGCCCGATCCCGGGCAGCTGCTGGACCGCGCGGTACCCGTCGTGCCCGGCCAGCAGCTCGGCGGTCACCTGCTCCAGCACGGCGATCTCGCTGGTCAGCCAGCCGATCAGCTGCCGCAGCGAGGCCACCTTCCAGCAGTATGGCTGGGGCAGGGTCAGCTCATCGAGCCACTGCGTGCCCCAGGCGCCGAAGATGTCCGAGCAGGTCACCTCGATGCCGAGCTTGGCCAGCACCCCGTGGACCTGGTCCTTGCAGCTGGTCCGCAGCTGCACCAGCTTGCCGCGGTACCTGGTGACCTCGCGGAGCTCGCGGATCTCCGCCGGAGCGATCCACGCTTCGGCCAGGCGGCCCATCCGCAGCAGGTCGGCCAGGTCACGGGCGTCTAGCTCGTCGTTCTTGACCCGGCGGCAGCTGAAGGCCTTGACCCCCAGCGGGTGGGCCAGGTGCACCTCCGCGCCGGCCGCCGCCAGCGCGTCCGCCGCCCAGTACCAGCCGTAACAGGCCTCCAGCACCACCTGGGGGTGCCCGCCCGCCCGGGCGACCTCCGCGGCTAGCCGCGCCGGGCTGTTGGCAATCCGCGCGGTGCCGAGCTTGCGGCCATCTTCGGTCATCCGGACCAGCACCGACCGGCGCCGGTGCAGGTCCATGCCCACGATCTGCGGGCCGTCGTACGCTTCCACCAGGGGCCTCCCATCGTCGTAGATGACGTAGACACCCCGAGCATGAACGCCCGGGACAGCTACGGGGAGCGAGGAGGCCCCGCTCCTTCATGGCATCAGGGTGTCGGCATTTCGGCTCTAGTGGCCGTCGCATCACTGTGACCTGGGCATACGCTCGTGAACGGTCCTCAAGCTACCTTGCAATGTCCTGCGTTTACCTGCGCCGTCCTCAGCGTTGTAGGGCCATCCCTCGGGCTGCGCAGTACTGGTCCTCGACCGTCTGCTCAGCCGCAGCGGACTGCCTGTTCGGCTGATCAGATCCAAGCGTGGCCGGATGTCATGTGCCGATGAGAGGCTCGCTGCCGTCGTTACTGTCAGCCGCACGGACCCACTGGATCGCGCGGGGATTCAGGGATTACAGGCAAGCTCGTGGCCACACGTGGACCATGAATCAGCGCAGTATCCAAGTTTAGTGAGGAATTACCGCGCCTGGGACTTCCCGGGCCGACGCCGAATTCGCAGGGCACCCAGGAGAAGGGCACCGAGAAACACGGCAATGCCGATGAACAGCAAATACAGCAGGCCCTTGGCGACGACACCCACGATGCCGAGCACGATCGCGACGATCACGAGGAGTAGAAAGAGGGCAAGCATCGGATGCTCCGCTCAGTCGTGCTGGTCAGCGGCGGGCCAGTTGCCGTTCACCGCTGGCGCCTGCCTGATATGTCAGGCCGTAGTGCTTGAAGATGGCCTCTTCGTCGGCCGCTGGCAGCTCGCCGTCAGTGCTGATCGAGGGAGAATCCTTCACTTGCTTCCTGTCGTGAGCGACCTTGAGGTACCCGGGACCCACGGTCGCCTGGGCCAGGGGAACGAACACGAGCCGGTGCCGGGTAGGCAGCCCGACCGTGACGGTGGCGAACGCGGGCAGGTCTGTGCTCGTGTCGACGTAGATGGCCTCCAGGGCCCCGATCTTGTGACCGTCGGAGTCGACAACGTCGTGGCCCCGCCACTCCCGGATATCACCTGCCTCGAACACGGCCGCCTTCCTCTCCCCGGCATCGCACGTGTTCACAGTCATTCCCTGCATGCGACGCCGTACAGACTCAGCGTAGTCCTGCCAAACCCAGGTGAGTGGTCGCCGGGTCTAGGGTTGGCGCAGCCGATCATGCGACGGCCCGGAGGCCACCCAATGACCTATGCGACTTGACCTGTTCGACTGTCCTGATCGAACAGGTCAAGAAGCTGCGGCGCCTCTGCGGCGGGTTCTTAAAACTACGCTCGGTTACAGCCATGGGCCTGTTTCTCGCCGTCTGCGTGGAACGCTTCGTGGAACGACGCGTCGAATAATCCCAGCGCAGCGGGAGCCGTCAGTGCGATGACCCGTGCCATCCGTGCAGCTAGTGCGTTCGGTGCATGAGGCCGTACTACTTGTAAACGGCAGGCCAGCGGTTCGAACCCGCTCACCGGCTCCCAGGTCAGAGGGGGTAAACGGCCTTTGCTTGTCTCGGCTCGTGGAACGAACGTTACGGGCCGGGGCTGCCTGCCGGCACTCCGGCTTCCGTTACGGACGGTGGCGGCTGGCATCCGTCCAGCGTCGGGCCGCACCATGACGCCATGAACGCCCAGCCCGCTGAACACCCGGAGGATCCGCAGCGGATCCTCCGGGAATTGCCCGATCGGGAGCGCGCGAACTTTCTCGCCGCTACCGGAGGAGCCCTGGACGGTGCGCGAGATCCGGCGGATGGGGACATCCGCGGCGGGATGCTCCCGGGGATTGCATCCGACTGCGCCGTTCCCAGGAATCAGCGTCATGCTCCGGAACCACTTGCCCCGGGCGATGACCGGCATGCCGGTCGGGAAGTCGGTCATCAGCCGAACGGTTACTGCAGCTCCACGAGTTCCTTGTTGGTCGCCTCGTCGCGGAAGTTCGGAAGGTACAGAGCGAGCTTCATCGATCGGCCTCCTCAAGGCGACCCTGGATACCGCAGGGCTGCGTTCTCCGTTTAGTCCACCGCTATGTCGCACACATCTCAACGCACGATCAACTGGCGCTGGATAGGTGCACATCGCCGCCAGGCACCTCTACAGTCAACCCATGGCACCCCGGCTGGCAGCCGCCGCCGTCGATGCGCGCACGGTGCGGCGGCGCAGATGACCGACACGCTCTGGAGCCCGACCGCGGACCGCATCGACAGGTCAGCGCTGCGCGAGTACCTGAACTGGCTGGAAGTTCGCGAAGGGCGCCCGTTCCCTGACCACGACGCCCTGTGGGCCTGGTCGGTGGAAGACCTGGACCGGTTCTGGAGCTCCATCGTCGACTACTACGAGGTCGAGTTCTCGACGCCGTGGACGACGGTGCGCACCGCCGATCCGATGCCGCACGCCCGCTGGTTCAGCGGCGCCCGGCTGAACTGGGCCCAGCACGCACTGCGCCACGGGACCGACGACGCCACGGCGCTGGTGTGCGTCCAGGAGGGCGGCGGACCGGCGCGCGAGATCACCCGTGCGGCCCTTCGCCGATCGGCGGCGGCGGCGGCGGCCTGGCTGCGCCGGGCCGGCGTGCGCCCGGGTGACCGGATCGCTGCCTACCTACCGAACACCGAGCACGCGGTGATCGGCTGCCTCGCCGCTGCGGCCGTCGGGGCGGTATGGGCGTGCTGCTCCCCGGACTTCGGCGCAGACGGCACCATCGGGCGTCTCGCGCAGCTCGAGCCGAGCGTGCTGATTGCCGCGGACGGGTACCACTGGAACGGCAAGGTGATCGACCGCAGCGACGTCGTCGCGCAGCTGCGCGACAAGCTCCCGGCGCTAGAACGGTTCGTCCATGTCCCCTACGCCTTCAGCGACCGCCCGCATCCGAAGGGCTCGACAGCGTGGGACGAAGTGCTGGCCCAGGACGAACCGCTGGTCTTCGAACAGGTCGAGTTCTCCCACCCGCTATGGGTGCTGTTCAGCTCGGGCACCACCGGGCTGCCCAAAGGCCTGGTCCATGGTCAGGGCGGGATCACGCTGGAGGGCACGAAATGGTCCGGGCTGTACTGCGGACTGCGTGCTGGAGAACGTATGTTCACCTATTCGTCCACCGGCTGGGCGTTGTGGAACATGCAACTGGGCGCGCTCACCCAGGGTGCGAGTATCGTGCTGTACGAAGGAAGTCCCAGCCACCCTAAAGGCGCGGTCTGGGAGGTCGCAGCACGCATCCGGGCGGACGTCATGCTTATGGGCGCCGCCGTAGTGACCGCTTCGGCGAACGCCGGGGTCTCGCCCCGGCAGGAGCATGACCTGAGCCGGCTACGGCATCTCATGGTCAGCGGGTCGGCGTTGCCGGCGGACGGCTACCGCTGGATCATGGAGCACGTCAGCGCGGACCTGCGGATCGACTCGACCAGCGGCGGGACGGATATCAGCGGCTCATTCGTCGGCTCCAACGAGTACGCCCCGGTGCGAGCGGGGCGCATCGGCGGCCGACTGGCGGGGGTGGACTGCGCGGCGTGGGACGAGGACGGCGTCCCGGTGACCGACACTGTGGGAGATCTCGTCGTCACCCAGCCCATGCCCTCGATGCCGGTATCCCTGTGGAGGGACCCGGACTCAGAGCGCTACACAGAGTCCTACTTCGACACCTGGCCCGGCGTGTGGCGCCACGGGGACTGGGTGACGATGCACTCCGACGGCAGCGTCTCCATGCACGGTCGTTCGGACTCGACGCTCAACCGGCAGGGCGTGCGCCTCGGCAGCAGCGACTTCTATGACGTGCTCGAGACCATCCCGGAGATCTCCGAGACGCTGGTGATCGGCGTGGAGCAGCCCGACGACGGCTACTGGCTAGGCCTGTTCGTCGTCCCCGCCCCTGGGCACGCGCTGGATCACGAGCTGAAGCGGCAGATCGTCACCACCTTGCGCACCCGGCTGACCCCCCGGCACGTCCCGGACGAGATCGTCGAGGCGCCCGCGGTGCCGCACACCCTGAGCGGCAAGAAGCTCGAGGTCCCGATCAAGAAGCTGCTGCGCGGGACGCCGCTGGAGAAGGCGGCCAACATCGCGTCCGTCGACGACCCCGACGCCCTGCGATGGTACGAGCGGTTCGGGTCGGACCGGTTCACCCCGTCGGCCTGATCCGGGACGAGGAGAACACGTGCGCCTAGGTGCGACGCTCGCCCACCTGTCCGATGCGCCCCCGTTTGCGGTCGCCGCGTGGGCTGACCGCCTGGTGACGGCGGGCTTCGAGAGCCTGTGGACGCCCCACATCATCGGGCGCGGGTCACTGATTCCGGACCCGTTCGTGACGCTCGCGACGGCGGCCTCGGTAACGCAGGACGTCGAGCTGGGAACGGCCACCGTGCAGGTCCCGCTCTACCACCCCGCCGACCTCGCCCATCGAGTGCTCTCCCTGATGTCGGTGTGCGGCGACCGGCTGACCCTCGGGGTCAGCCCAGGATCGACGGAGACCGACTTCGCCACGTTGGACCGGGACTACACCGCTCGCTTCGCGACCTTCCACCGCAACACCGGCCGGCTCCGGGTCCTGCTCGCTCACGGGCGGGACGAACACGCCGACCTCGCCCCCGCCGTGGCCGGCGGCGGACCGGCACTCCTGCTCGGCTCGTGGGGCGCCAATGTCGAGCGGGCAGCGCGGGACTTCGACGGCTGGCTGGCCTCCGGATACCGCAGCACGCCAGATCAGATCATCGCTGCCCACGAGCGCTACCGGGCCGTCGGCGGCCAACGGGCGATCGTGTGCGCCATCCCGCTGGACAGCAGGGACGACCTCGAGCCGACCGGCGAGGTACTCCGCCGCTACGCCCGCTCGGGCTTCGATGACGCCGTCGTACTCATCGGATCCGGTGGGCCAGATCCGGAGGAGGTCAGGGCCCTGCTCCCGCGGGAATCGTCGACGCCCTGAGACCGGCATGTGCAGGAACGGACGGTGCCGCGTCGCAGAAGGCCAACGCGCCCCTGCCATGTCCACGCCAGGACCACCGCTGGCTGCACCAGGTCCGGCGGCTTCGCTCGCTTCCACAGGTCAAACAGGTATGGTCGCAGCCACCTAGGTCGATCGCGGTCGCACCGTGACGGCGGCGAGGCCCATCCCGGGTAGGAGCACGGGTGGCACCCAGCGCGGCAGCCGACATCCGGCCCTCACTGCTGGTGATCTACGACGACAGCCGGGTACGCACCGTGGTCTGCCGGCAACTCGAGGCCGAAGGCTATCTGGTCCGCGAGGCGGCGGTCGGCAACGCCGCCTGTCAGCCGGTCGGTATCTTGAAACCCGCGACGATCACTGCATTATTGTCCGCGGCAGCGTGGCGTCGGCCAGCGAGCCCTTGATACTCAGCCGGCCTGTACCAGTTCCGCGGTCTCCACGGATTCGAACTCGAGAAGGACGGTCCGCTGACCGTGCCAGGACCCCTCGATCAGCTCGGGTGCATCGTCTGCCACGAGGACCTGGCCGCCTGCTTGCAGGATCGTCGGAATGGCCTGTTACGCGTAGGCGTTGATCTGCGCTTCGTCGCGGATGTCCTCGGTGAAGGTCACGTATCCCTTGGGCATAAGAAACCTCCCTCTTGGCAGTGGCGCTATGGAGTTAGATGGCCTCGACCCTCGGCATGATCTCATGCTTCAGCCGCTTGAGGTCGTCGAGCGTCTTCGATACCGGCACGTCCCGAAACGGCGGCCAGATGAGCAGCAGCGTCAGCCCTCTCCTTCAGCCGCTTGAGGTGTCCGTGACCTGCGCAGCGGTTCCCACCAGGAGTGTTGTTCGATGAGCTGATGGGCGGTCCGCGGAGGCCGACGCGGCCTGCGGCGCGTCGGCTGCGCTGAAGTGGCCGTGCGGCAGCTGGACTGGCGGAGCTGGTACGGCATACCTGGTCATCACCTCCCCTTGGCCCGGGATCAACGGTCGTTTGCGGCCCAGCCGACCACGCCGACCATATGCAGCACCAGTACCCGAGCAAAGGGCTGGTCCTGGTACTGCGGGTACCGCCCCGCCAGCCGGGCGGCAAGGGCTGCCGCCCGGCTAGCGGCGGTGTCGCGCTGCCAGCGCAGCTCGGCTCGCACCCACCACAGCCGTGACCAGTCGCTGTGATCCCAGTGCTCGACCAGCAGTGTGGCCCGCGGGTCCGCCTCCAGGTTCCGCTCCCGCTGTAGGCGTAGCGACGCTTTCGGCTTCACCAGGTCGATGGGCACGCCCACGTAGCCGTCGTCGTCCACGGCGTACGCGACGGGCACGGCGTCCACGCCCCGCTCGGCGTGCACGGTGCAAAGGATCCCGTGGTCGTGCAACTCAAGTCTTGCTCGCGCCTCGGGATCCGCGAGCCTCATCGCAGTAGCTCGGTAGCCATGGACACGGGTTCGCGTCACAACCCTTCGGGCGTTACGGATGAGTGGTATCTGCGATGATGATAGTTCGTCGAAGACCGGTGCCGACGGGGTGTGCATCGGTGTGCGGTCACCGACTTTGACAGCCCGCTCCGCGGCACCCTGGCTCCCCGCCTTGGAGCGGCAACCCTCCTGTGCAGTGCTGCTTTATTTTGGGATTGAGCGGCAGCCTTACCGGCGTTACCCTGCTGTTTTATGGGAGGCTTGCGCCCGCATGATCGCGTCCCTGTCCTCAAGCGGAGGACGGACGAGATCGCCGCCCTCTTGGGGAGGCGGCCGGGGAAGTCGTCCTTCGCGCCGCCCGCCATGGTGAAGCGGCTGGCCGACGACCGAGCCATCGCCGAGGCGGACCTCTCACACCTGAAACGATCATCTACGGTGGCGCGCCGATGTACCTGGCCGCCGTTGTCGGCAGGACGGACGCGAAGTGGGGCGAGGCGATCGTGGCCTTCGCGGTGGCCGCCGACCGCGTGGCCCAGACGTCGGTCAAGGATCTCGACCAGACCTGCCTCGACAACATCGCACGGTTCAAGCGGCCCAAGGACTACCGGTTCGTCGATGCCCTGCCGACCAACAAACTACGGCAAGGTCGTGAAGCGCGAACTGCGCGACCGGCTCCGCGCCGAAACGGCGGACGG
>Ga0207693_10004863_pt1 | contig 11303 bp, 7 predicted proteins | sample LARL81metaG_FD_184347 | JGI IMG/M metagenome (GOLD analysis project Ga0207693, IMG submission 184347) | Corn, switchgrass and miscanthus rhizosphere microbial communities from Kellogg Biological Station, Michigan, USA - LAR L8-1 metaG... | ecosystem: Host-associated > Plants > Roots >... | reverse complement strand
CTGCCTTTAATGCAGCACGCTCTTTCCTGGCTTTGGAATAAAGCCATCTCTGACGCTGGGCTTTTCAATTCTCCCCCACGACCCAATGCAATCGCGCCGTCTCAAAGGATCACGCTCGCCTATGACCAGTATGTGACCCATGGCGGTCTAAAGGGGATTCTCAACGAACATGCCGACAAGCTGCTGGGGGGCCTGAGCGAACGAGAACAAGGCATCGCGCAGGTGGTGTTCACGCGCTTGTCGGAACGAGACGAGAATCGATACCGACGATCACCAACATCCGCTACGGGTCTTGCAACACTTGCCAATTGTACAGTAGCAGAACTTGAAAGAGTGGTTTCGGTATTTGCCAATCCCAGCGTTTGCTTCCTCGATCGTCGACCTTTGCCCAATGAAGCTGGTGAGCTCATCGACTTGAGCCACGAAAGTCTCATTCGGCAATGGGATCGGCTGCGATGTTGGGCCGACGAGGAGGCTGAAAAGGTTCGACGTTTTCGCGAGCTGACTGCGTCGGCAGGCCAGTGGCAGCGCCATGAGCAGTCCGCCGACTTTCTTAAGAGAGGTGCTGAACTCGGCGTGTGGCGGCAGTGGTGGAGATCGCAGAATCCTAGTGACGAGTGGGCCGCACGTTACAAGCTCGATGGGGGGGATGGATCATTCGCACCCCTTGACCTGTCTAAGGAATACCTGGCGCAAAGCCACAAGCGCTACATAAGACAGCGGGTGACCAACTGGGTAATCGGCTTAGCAGTAGCGGCTGTGTTTGGTGTAATAGCGACTGCAATACCGGTAAACAACATCAAGTGGGAAAAAAACGCCTTAGAGAAAGCAAAGTACGAGACTGCGGCCGCTCGCGGGAATGACCTACTCGACGATGACGATCCGCATCTTGCTCTCCTCCTTGCCCTCGAATTTCTAGGATCAAAGGGGCAAAAGAACGTGAACGGCTGGGCAATCGAAGGCCTCGCTTACAAGGCCCTCGAATTTCTGCTCCCCAAAAAGGTATACGATTCTTTGCTCCCGAGAGAAGCGGACGACCGTTCAATCGAAGCACTCGCTTACAAAGCTCTGCAAACGCCGCAACCCAAGGCCATTCTTGTAACCGAGGCTCCATTTCCGACAGCCACGTTTTCGCCGGATGGCCAGCTTTTGCTGATCTCGAATGGAAACGCTTTTCAGCTGTGGGATACCGATAAGATCACACCGGTCGGCAAGGAGTTCATCCCTAAAGGTATAGATGCGAGATGGCGCACCACCTGGAGCCATGACGCTCAATGGATGATCGGCTCAAACGCTAATAAAGAGACCATGCTCTTTCGGCCGTGCTCGGTCGATAAACTTCGGAAGTTTTTCCAAAGATGCGACAATGACGTGGATTTCATAAGGACAATTCATGTGGGTGACGATACAGCTTCATGGCCCAGCGTATTGAATCCGGCAGGCGATAAGTTGTTGAGTGGCGGGATGGGCGTCGCGCCAAAAATCTGGGACATCGAAGCCAATAGGTTCACGCCGTTGTCTCGGCCAGAACCAGACCCCCAGGGACCGGTGGGACTTGCGATTGCGTTCAATCAGGGGGGGGATTTGTTCGCCTTGGGCAGCGCCGACGGATCAGTCCGAATACATCAAACGTCTGACCCGACCAAACCACTTCGCATCCTTCGCATTCGACCGGAAGATACGGCCACCACAGTCAACTCAATGGCATTCAGCCCTGGAAAAGGTAAAGACGATGAACTCGTTTCCGCAACACTGGACGGATGCGTGAGACTATGGAGCCTGACCAAGGAAAAAGTGACAAAGGCCTTAAACATCGGGAATGCGGGTTTCTCTTTCGTAAGTTTCGATCCCAGCGGCCAAAAGATTGCCATGACCTCGGATGACGGCGTGGTTAACATCTGGGACCTCAGCGTTTCTGAACCTCGTCGCAACGACCCATCTGCTAGGTGCGCGAGCGATGCTGTTCAGCCCAGACTGTTAATCCTTCGCGGGCATCGTCATGCAACATGGGTTGCGGAATTCAGTCGCGAAACAAACTTGCTGGCATCCGCATCCAGCGATTCGGTCCGGCTATGGGCGCTCGAACCTCCATTGCATTCTTCGATGCTGCCCGCGCCACCCAAGCGTCTCGGGGAGGTGACAATTGTTTCCCGATCTGGGGAACTGATTCTACGCACCGAAAACGGTCGAGATATACGGTTAGAGGATCCGCATTCTGGGGACAATGCCGCTGCCGCGGCGCTCTCAATGGATGGGAAGCGCGTTTTGGTGGCGGAGCAAAAAGGAACGCTTAAACTTTACGACTTGAGCGCTTCGCGCATACCACTAGCAAAATTCGAAATCCCGGGTGTCGAATGGAAGGCCGTGGGCTTTGTCGAGCCGGATCGCATGGTGGGTGAAACCACGAGTGGCCAGTTTTATGCTTGGCCGGTTTTCAAGGATCGTAATGCGTTGATCAACTTCGCGGAGAAACACCTGCCGCTCAACGAAAAAGGAGAAACAATAATACTCTCTCAAAAGGATAAGTGTCGGTTCGGAATGGTTACGACGCAATGTGGCCTGTAGCCCGTCGGCTACGCAGGCCGTAATTGCACCCTCCTCGACCAGCGCTCCGGCGGGTGGTGAAATACAGCTCGATCGCCTCGCGGCAGGCGCCTGAACACGGCTCGACGGCGATATCCCCGGGACCGGACTCGAGGATCAGCGCCGCGGTCTTCTCGGCGTAGTTGATGCAGACCCCGGCGTGGAGCATCCCGCAGCCCGTGCAGTTGTGGCGAACTTCATGTAAACGATTGATTTTATTGGCGCTCCCTAGGGGACTCGAACCCCTGTTTTCGCCGTGAGAGGGCGAGGCTCACGCGCTACTTGATTATGTTGGCGCACCCCTTCCAGCCCGATCGCGAGGGCCAGGCAGCCGAGCCGTTTCGTCAGCGGCGTTCAACATCACCCCATCAGGCTGAGTGCTGGAGCGGCTCGCGGTGAACACCAGCCGAACGTTTTGGTCACCAAAATGGTCGCGGACCGGTGACCATTGGGCGGGAATGAACGGCACGTGCCGACACGTGCGGCCATAATTACCAATGCAAATCAACACTTGGATGGATGGCCCGTCACAAGTCGGCATGGCCACAAACAAATTTCGAGTGCGGTGCCTTCAGGCACTCAGCACACTCTTGGTGTCTGCAAAGAGATCTATTTGGTTTGGCCGCCTTCGTGCGTCACCGTGCGCCGCCCCAAACGTTGGGATGATCGTTGGTCCGGAGCGTCGGAACGCGAATCATATAATGATATCAATGGGGTTGGGCGGACACTCCCTCCGCCAGTGCCCCCTAGCCACGTGTTCTCTGAAGCGGCTGATTGGGCGAAAATTTCCAATCGCAGCGAACTTATCCGCTTGGTGCTGGAGGAATAAGGCTGCGCCGCGCACTGGCCGAACCGGCCGTATGAAACGGCCGATAGAGAGTGAGGGGCGCGCTCCGAATAGAAAGCGTCGCCCCTTTGCCTGACCGTGCCTTGCCGCGAAAACTCGACAGCCGAAGCCGATGAAGTCTTCTTGCCGGGAATGCTCCTGCTTCGTCCGAGCAGCGGATTAAAAAACTCGCATAGATCACACATCAATTTGGCTCAGACTTTGGCGGCAGGCTTGCCTCCCGTGAAGCCATGGGCTTTCCTTGCCCCTGGACCGCACTAGACCGGAGTTATCGGAGTTTCGCAAATGACTCGCTTTCGTGAACCCTGCATCTATCTCGCCTCTGTTGTTATAGCCCTCGCGATCTCCTGCGCCTCGTGCCCTTCTATCGCTGAAGAGCAAGGTGTTAGCGCCACTGGAATCACGATTGGTGGTATGGGGGCCTTGACCGGCCCCACAGCGTTTATCGGGACGCCCGGTCGCGACGGGATGATGCTCGCAATCAATGAAATCAACGACAAGGGTGGCATTTGCGGACGAAAGCTCACACTGCAGTTCGAGCACGCCTCGAGCCCTGCCGAGAGCCTTGCGGCCGTCAAGAAGCTCACGGAACAAGACAAGGTGTTTGTCGTCGTGTTGGCGTCTGGGAGCACTGGGGCGGCCGCCGCGGCCGATTACGTACGCACTAACGGCATCCCGACGTACAACCTCTATGGCTCCACGCCGATCATCCGCGAGCCCTTTGCCAAGAACGTCTTCCATGGTGCTATCGTGCCTGTAGAGGTCGCCGCTCGTGACCTCATCGCGATGTTCTATGACGATGGCGGAAACCCGCAGAAGTTCGGAATCCTGGCGGGCACCTATGCATTCCCCCAGGCGACGCTCACAGCGGTCGAAGCCTATTTGAAAGAGAAGAAAGCCGATTACGTCGTGGAGCGGTTTGACCAATCCGCACGTGACTTTACGTCGCAGCTGGTCTCTCTGTCGCGCCAGAAAGTCGATTCGGTCCTCATCCTCGGCAGTTTCTCGGAGGCGGGCTTTGCAGTTAAGCAAGCGCGTGAAATCGGGATGTCGAATGTACGCTGGGTGCTAGATGGCTCGGCAGTCAGTAAAGCCATCATACCGATTCTTGGAAATGCCGATGGTCTGCGAGGTTATTTCAACGTGCCCTATTTCCCCGGGCAAACCGCGTCGATGCGCGAATTTGAAGAACGCCTGAAGACGCTGATCGGCTCGATGCCTCAGGGCCGCCCGAACAACTACGATATGATTGCCTACGGCTCGGTCTTTGTCATCGCACAGGCAATACAAGCAACGGGATGTGATCTGAGTTGGCCCAAACTGATCAGCGCGTGGGAAAATCTTAAAGACGCAGGACCAACGAAAATGGGTGGCCTCGATGTAACTTTCAGTGAGAGTTACACACCCACCGATCATCAAGGGAATTACCGGCTAGGGGCCGCAATTGTGCGGAACGGCGAATGGCAGGTTTATCGCGTTCTCGATAAGCCGTGAGTTGATCCAGTGCTGGTGGAACTTGGGTTGGTTTTAATAGCCGGACTAAAGTTCGGTGCCATCTACGCTCTTGCGGCGCTTGGTCTCGTTGTCGTGCACAAAGCCACGAAGACCGTAAATTTCGCGCATGGTGCGTTCGCCATGCTTGGTGCGTTCGCGAGTTTCCTCATTGTAGTGCAGTGGGAGTGGCCATACTGGACGGCGTATCTGCTCATCCCGATTACGATCGGAGCAGTCGCCGCCCTTCTAGAATTTGTCATACTCCGTCCGCTTAGACGTGCCGACATGTTCACCGTCGTGATCGCGACAGTGTTTCTCGGTATCGCTTTGGGAGAGGCGTTCAGACTCACTTACAATACTGAGCTGCTTGCCGTCCCAGGGATGTTCGCGGGATCCCCCTTTGTCTACTGGGGCGTGATTATAACGCAGGAGACCTTGTGGGTTATAGCCGGCGCGCTCGTAACTGCGGTCGGCTGTGTCATCGTGTTTCGGTACGGAAAGCTTGGCCGTGGCATGCGAGCCATGGCCGCAAGCGTGCGGGGGGCGCAAATTTGCGGCTACTCAGTCGACCAAGTCTACATGGTTGCTTGGTGCCTCGGCGGTGCTCTAGCCGGCCTGGCAGGGGTCTTCGTGGCACCTATAGCTGGCGTTTCAGTCGAATTGTCGATCGCAGTGATTACCGCCGGCTTTGTCGCCGGCGTGCTCGGCGGATTTGACAGCTTGAAAGGGGCCATTCTAGGAGGCCTTCTCCTCGGAGTAATTGAAAGCCTCGCAGCGGCATACATCTCGAGCGCCATGAAGAACTGCGTGAGCTTCTTTCTCCTTTTCTTCGTACTGATGTGGAGGCCCGAGGGTCTCTTCCCTGAAAAGGTGGCCCGCCGTGTTTAAGCGGTTCGCTTTTGGAGGAGTGGCTCCGTTCGTCGCGGTGCTTCTTTGCACGGTTCTCGGGTTAGCACTCGAAAATTATCTAAAATACGTCATTGCGATTGCTCTCGTTTCCATGCTGATCGGAGTCGCGTTAGTGGTGCTGGTTGGGCTTGCGCGCTGCATAACGCTCGCGAGTGGCGCCGTCATGGCTATTGGCGCGTACACATCCACCCTACTGATGACACGTGTCGGCATCCCGTATCTGATCGGGCTGGTTTGTGCGGCTGCCACGGGAGCGCTGGCGGGCTGGTTAATCGCGCTTCCAGGAACTCGGTTTCGCGGTCACAACCTTGCCATGGTCACGCTAGTGTTCCAAGCCGTTGCAATTATTCTTTTGCGGGAGGCGAAGTGGCTTACCGGCGGCGCCGAGGGAATTCACGTCCCACAGCCTGTGATCTTCGGTTGGCGCGTTGCGAATGATGCAGATTTTCTGCTGCTCATCGGGTTACTCTCTGCCGTCGCGATCCTTTTGCTTTCCATCCTTGTTCGTGGGCCGTTCGGAAAGAATTTGCAGGCGGCGTCGGGCAACGAAATCGCAGCCGAGGCCTTCGGTATCAGCGTGCCGGCTTATCTGCGTGCTGCTTTCGTGATCAGTTCGATGGCAGTGGGGTTTTCTGGCGCGCTCGCGGCGCCACGCATCCGCATCTTAGATCCAGAGAGCTTTGGCGTCCTGCCCTCTATTTTCATGCTCGCGTATCCAATTGTCGGGGGCATGCAGTCGGTCTGGGGTGGTCTTCTCGGCGGCGGCGGACTGCGAATTCTGCCGGAGTTTCTGCGGCCCGTTGCAGATTTTCAAGAACTGTTCTTTGCATCACTAGTCATTGCTGTGGTCATGTTCTTCCCGGGAGGAATGGTTGAACTCCTGCGACGCAGCACTGGGCGCCTATTCTCCCGCACAAACAAACAGCTCGCTGGCGAGGCGCCCCCTCTGCCTGCGATTATTCCTGCTGAGCCGATCGCTCACGTCGCGCCTACAATGCCCGCGAATTCATCCGAGGTGCTATTACGGGTGGAAGGCATCGACCGTCATTTCGGCGCCTTACATGCGGTAAATGCCGCGAGCATCACAGTTCCGGTCGGCGGCATCCATGGTTTAATCGGGCCTAACGGCGCCGGTAAGACTTCATTATTCAATATCATTTCCGGTTTTCTTGAAGCGGAGCAGGGTGATATCGACTTTGCTGGCACCTCCCTGCTTGACCGCCCTGCACGCGATCGGATCGCGCTCGGTATAACCCGAACTTTCCAGCATGTCGCAGTCTTTGGGCAGCTGTCGTGTTTAGAGAACGTGATTATCGGACGCGGCCGCAACGCCGTAGTGGATTCGATTAAGCAAAGTTTCGACCACTTTGTCGGCGGTCGAGCGGCGGAGGCGGCAATCCGAGAAGCACTGGCCGCGCTCGATGCAGTCGGTTTAGCTGACCAAGCCTCTAAGCCTGCGAGCTCGCTTTCCCTTGGTAATCAGCGACGTTTGGAGCTAGCCCGAGCAATTGTATCCAACCCCCGACTCATTTTGTTGGATGAGCCGGTCTCAGGATTAGCATCGGACGAAGTTGAAGAGCTTCGGCAACTGCTATCGCGCACTAGTGCTGAGCGCCAGATCGCAATGCTCGTGGTCGAGCACAATATCCCATTTGTGGCCAAGCTATGCCGTACGCTTTCGGTAATGGGCTCCGGTGCAATCGTAGCTGAGGGCAACCCGAAGGAAGTAATTACACGACCCGGCGTGCGGCAACTCTATTTCGGTGAACAAACCGCAGCATGAGTGCGCTCCGCGTAACAGACCTATGGGTGAGTTACGGGCAGGTCGCGGCCGTCCGCGGATTAAGTCTCCATGTCGAGCCCGGGGAAGCCGTCGTGCTGCTGGGCCCAAACGGAGCAGGCAAAACCTCGGCCGTTGAGGCGATTTGCGGCTTCGTTCCCAAGCGACGAGGCAAAGTAGAGTTCCTGGGCGAAGATATTTCGGGACTGAGCGCAAGTACAATTGCGCGGAAGGGACTAGGGTTCGTGCCGCAATGGCGTGATCTATTCTCGACCTTTTCGGTTGAGGAAACCCTTGTAGCCGCTGAAGCGGCTGCGCGGCGCCGTAAGCCGACGCCCATCGAGGACATCTACGCGCTGTTTCCTGTGTTGCGGGAACGTAAAGCTCAGCTCGCAGGCTCTCTGTCAGGTGGCGAGCAGCAGATGTTGGCGATTGGTCGGGCGCTTGTGACAAATCCCAAGCTGCTCCTCCTGGATGAGCCATCCGCGGGGCTTGCTTCTGGCATAACGTTAGCCCTGGTTCAATCCATCAATCGGGTCCGTGAGAGCGGCGTGGCTATACTGCTAGTAGAGCAGAATATGGAGATCGCGCGCGCGATAGGCGAGCGGTGCTGCATGCTGGCCGCCGGCGACCTTGCGTGGCAAGGTTCAATGAAAGAAGCGATTGAACGTAATGAGGCCGCCCGCGTCTATTTCGGCGAGCACTGAGCCGGTCGCGTGCCTGCAGTAGTGGATGTGGGCTTCGTCTAATATGGCATTTGCCTCCCGTGAGAAACCGTGCATCTTGCAGTTATCGTTGTGCCGCGCATGCTGCGCAGAGCGGAGAAGGATCGGATGAGTTTGATCTTCAGCATTGGCTTCCCGACTGGAATGGAAGGGCTGACATACCCGATACCCTTTTCTGATCCCGAAGCACTGGTCCAGATCGCGCAACGCGCTGAAGCGCTTGGCTATCACTCGATCTGGGGCAACGATCACATGACCACCCAGCATTACGTGCGAGCCGAATTCAAGGTGCCGCCTCGTTTCTGGGAGCCCCTAGTGACCTACGCTTTTCTTGCTGCGCACACGAAGACACTTCGCTTCGGCACGGGCGTACTGGTGTTGCCTATGCGTCGCGACATCGTAGTGACTGCCAAGCAGATTGCCACGCTTGACCACTTCAGTAATGGCCGCGTGGAGATCGGTGTTGGAGTGGGCGCTTATCGTGAGGAATTCGAGGCCCTCAATCCCCGCAGTCAGGTACATCGCGGTGATATGGTGGAGGAAGGGGTAAAAGCGCTGCAATTACTCTTTAGTGAGCGCAACGCTTCCTTTGACGGCAAATACTATAAGTTCAAAGACGTGGAGCTGTATCCAAAACCGGAACAGAAGCGGCTCCCCATCTATTTCGGTGGAAACAGCCCAAATCACTTACGTCGCACAGCAGTATCGGCGGATGGCTGGGTACCGGCTGGCCTGCCCCTTGAGACCTTGCGCCGAATGGTCGAGGAACTCAAGCAGATGACTGAAGAAGCCGGCCGCAACTTCGCGGACATACAAGTCGCCCCGCAGTATGTGTTGCACCTTGGCCGAGATCAGGAGAAAGCCGTCGCAAGCTACCAGCGCAGCCAAATGTACAAGCATTTCGAGTCCTTGAAAAAGTCGACACTAAAAGCCCAGCGCTCGACCAAGTCGGAAGACATCAACCTCATCGGCAGCTTCCAGACAGTCATTGATCGCGCGAACGCGTTCCGCGATGCAGGTGTGACACACTTTCTCGGTCTCTTCATCGCCGCAAACAGCGTATCGGAGTTCCTGGACCAAATGCAGATGTTTGCGGAAGAGGTTCGGCCCCACATCCGATGACAGAATCGGCGCTGAACTCTAGGCATCTCGCTTCGGGGCGCGCCTCGAGCGCTATCGGACAGCGCTCACTGGGTGATCTGAGCCTTGTTTTTCCCTTGTACCCTCCGCTCGTGAACGGCTGTCCGCGCACCAGTAGTGCGGAGATGCAATATCCGCTCGAGATCGCCTACGACTACACTAATGTGTCGCGCGAAATCTTTGGCCAGGGGCCACTTCCCGGATTGACGCGCTGGGCGCCGCTTCTCCCGCCGCTCCTGCCCGAGCTTTCGATGGGTGAAGGAGGCACGGCACTCATCGAAAGCCGTCGCATCGGGCAGTGGGTCGGCCTGGACGGTCCAATCTGGTTGAAGGATGAAAGCCGCAATCCCACTTGGAGCCACAAGGACCGGCTCAATTACTGCATTGTGAGCGCCGCCGTCGCGAGCGGGGCGCGAGGGATCGCGGTCGCCTCGACGGGCAATCATGGCGCTTCCGCGGCCGCGTACGCACGACGAGCGGGGCTGCCATGCGTAGTGATCTCGACGCCTCAGGCGCAGCCAGCCTTTGAGCATTTCCAGGCGGCGCTCGGCACTACGTTCCTGCTGCTTGAGCCCGATGAGCGCTGGCCGGCCCTACGGCGCATCGTGCAGGAGACCGGCTATATGCCGGCAAGCAACCTAACGCGATTTCACACGGGGAATCCGTTTGGGCCTGAGGGCTATAAGACCATTTCCTACGAACTGTTTGCGCAATTGAGAGGAGTACCGGGTACAGTCGTGCTGCCGACCGGATATGGCGAGCTCCTTTTCGGCGTAACGAAAGGCTTCCATGAGCTGAAGAGCCTTGGCGCCACAAGCCGAATGCCCCGCATTGTCTCGGCGGAGCCCGCGGTCCGTGGGCCGCTCGCATATGCAATGGCTCACAACCAAGCCGCAGCGGAAGTCAGCGGCCCTACCTCACTCGCCGCGGGCATTGCATGCACCGTGAGTTCTTATCGCGGCGCGGCTGCGCTACGAGCGGCTGCAGGGCGGGCGCTCACATTTCAGGAGAACACGGTAGCGGAGGCGATGCGTGAACTCGCGCACGAGGGCCTTTGGCAGGAATTCTCCGGCGTGGCGGGCATCGCGGCTTTGCGCGACGCCAAACAACGCGGCGAGACCTTTGAGGAGCCGATCGTGACCGTTCTGACTTCGACTGGGCTGAAGGACGTGCCAGCCATCCCGGGAAGCTTGCCAGCTGCCGTGCGGCCGTCTCTCGAGGATGTGATTGCCTCGCTGAAATCCCAATGAGCGTTGTATGACCGTCAAGAAGCGGTTCGGGATTTCGCTCGATGGCGCGGATGCGCCTCACTTGTCGAGCGCACTCGTCACGGAAGCTGACCGTGCGGGGGCAGCGAGCGTCTGGATCGCGTCGCACCTCTTCCATCGCGAGCCTATCGCCTGTGCGGCGATGAGCCTTGCGGCAAGCCGACGGATTGGCATCGTCCTAATGGCGATGAGCCCCTACACGGTGCATCCGGTTTATGCCACCATGGCCGCCGCAACGCTCGACGAGTATTTCCCGGGCCGCGTGCAACTCTGTTTCGGCGCGGGCGCGCCTCGTGATCTTGAGGCCGTCGGACTGTCCGCCGAGCAGCCGGTTGTTGCCTTGCGCGAAACGATCGAGATATCGCGGGCGTTGCTAGCCGGCGAAACGGTTTCTTATGTCGGCCGTCGTTTTAGCGTATCCGGGCGACGGCTGGCCGGGGGCGCACGCCGTCTCCGGATCTGGCTTGCTGCATCCGGCCCGCATACACTCGAGCTTGCGGGCGCTGCCGCGGATGGCGCGTTGATCAGTGCCGCAACCTCGCCCGAGTTCATCCGCT
>Ga0207693_10004862_pt1 | contig 11307 bp, 8 predicted proteins | sample LARL81metaG_FD_184347 | JGI IMG/M metagenome (GOLD analysis project Ga0207693, IMG submission 184347) | Corn, switchgrass and miscanthus rhizosphere microbial communities from Kellogg Biological Station, Michigan, USA - LAR L8-1 metaG... | ecosystem: Host-associated > Plants > Roots >... | reverse complement strand
CACCCTGCTCAAGGTCAAGGATCCCGACGGTGCCGGCTACCCCGACACGTTCAACGTCAACGGCAGCCACAACATGACCAAGGTGGCCCGGTTCGACAGCTACCGCGGCTTCCTGTTCGGCAGCCTCAACGCCGACGTATTGCCGCTGGCCGAGCACCTCGGGGACAGCACCAAGGTGATCGACATGCTGGTCGACCAGTCACCCGACGGGCTGGAGGTGCTGCGCGGGTCGTCCACGTACACCTATGACGGCAACTGGAAGGTGCAGGCCGAAAATGGCGCCGACGGCTATCACGTCACCGCCACGCACTGGAACTACGCGGCGACCACGAGCCGGCGCGGCACCGGCGAGTCGACGAACGACACCAAGGCCCTGGATGCGGGCAGCTGGGGTAAGTCCGGCGGTGGTTACTGGTCCTTCCCCCACGGACACCTGTGCCTGTGGACGTGGGCGGCCAACCCGCAGGACCGACCGCTGTGGGACAAGCTCGACGACCTCAAGGCGACCTTCGGCGATGCCAAGGGCGAGTTCATGGTCAAGGGCTCGCGCAACCTCTGCCTCTATCCGAACGTCTATGTGATGGACCAGTTTTCGACGCAGATCCGCCACTTCCGCCCCATCGCCCCGGACAAGACCGAAGTCACGATCTACTGCATCGCGCCGAAAGGTGAGAGTGCGGCGGCCCGCTCGCACCGGATCCGCCAGTACGAGGACTTCTTCAATGCGTCGGGTATGGCTACCCCCGACGACCTGGAGGAGTTCCGCTCCTGCCAGCTGACGTTCCGTGCCCAGGCCGCCCCGTGGAATGACATGAGTCGCGGCGCCGAGCACTGGCTGTCCGGACCCGATGAGGTCGCCCAGTCACTGGACATGCACGGTGTCATCTCCGCCGGCGTCAAGAACGAGGACGAGGGGCTCTACCCGGTGCAGCACGGCTACTGGCTGCAGACCATGCGCGACGCGCTGTCCCGCGAGCAAGACACGAATAAGGAGAGCTGACATGACCTCGGTTGAAACGCAGGGCACGGGAACAGTGCTGGCCAAAAACAAGCCCGTCACCCAGAACATGATCGAGCAATTCCTCTACCGGGAGGCCCGCTACCTCGACGACCGCGAGTTCGAGAAGTGGCTGCAGTGCTACGCCGACGACGTCGTGTACTGGATGCCCTCATGGGACGACAACGACATGCTGGTCGAAGACCCGCAACGCGACATCTCCCTGATCTACTACGCCAACAAGGGCGGCCTGCAAGACCGGGTGTTCCGCATCCGAACTGAGCGCTCATCGGCGACATCGCTGCCCGAACCCCGCACCAGCCACAACATCAGCAACGTCGAGGTGATCGAGCGCCGCGGCGATCTGGTTGACGTCCGGTTCAACTGGCACACAATGTATTTCCGGTACAAGACGATCGACCCGTATTACGGGACGTCGTTCTACACAATCGACTTCAGCGGTGACCAGCCATTGATCCGGCGGAAGACCGTCGTACTCAAGAACGACTACATCCACCACGTGGTGGATGTCTACCACTTCTAGGGACATCCGATGACTGCTAGTTCCATTGCTCCTCACGTGCGCACCGGCACTGACACCGAAACATATTCCGTCGCATTGTCCTTCGAGGACGGAGTGACCCGGTTCATCACCTGCCGGGACAACCAGACCGTTGCCGACGCCTCGTACAGGCAGCGCATCAACATCCCCCTGGACTGCCGCGACGGCGCCTGCGGCACGTGTAAGGCGTTGTGCGAGTCGGGCAACTACGACGGCGGCACCTATATCGACGACGCACTGCCGCCGGACGAGGCAGCGGCGGGGTACGTGCTGCCGTGCAGCATGAAGCCGAGATCGGATCTCGTGCTGCAGATAGCCAGCACGTCAGACGTCGCCAAAACCCAGGCGGCCACGTACACCGGGACTTTGACGAAGCTCGATCGACTGTCGGCCACCACCGTCGCCATCGGCGTGGAGATTCCAAACCGCGCCGAATTGGCGTTTTTGCCCGGCCAATACGTCAACATCGCGGTGCCAGGCACCGACCAGTCGCGTTCGTACTCCTTCTCCAACGCCCCCCACGACGAGCTACTCACCTTCCTGGTGAAGCTGACCCCGGGCGGCGCAATGTCAGAGTATTTGGCTTCGCGCGCTTGTATCGGCGACTCCATATCGTTCACCGGTCCCAACGGATCGTTCTTCTTGCGGGAGGCCGATCACCCGGTGTTGCTGCTGGCCGGTGGTACGGGGTTGGCACCGGTGCTGTCGATGCTTCGTTCCCTTCGGGACGCGAACAGCCAGCGCAAAGCCCACCTCGTCTATGGCGTCAGCAGCGATGAAGATCTGGTGGCGGTCGACGAGATCCAAGAAATCGCCTCTGTTCTACCAGGATTCACCTGGGATTTCTGCGTCTCGGATCAAGCCTCGCGCGCCGACAACAAGGGCTATGTCACCAGCCTCATCAAACCGGCGCATCTCTACGACGGTGACGTCGCGGTGTATTTGTGCGGCCCTCCACCTATGGTCGAGGCGGTCCGGACCCATGTCACCGAAGCCGGGATCGAGCCGATCGGCTTCTACTACGAGAAGTTCGCGCTGGCCCACGTCGGTGGTACACCCGAGCGAGAATATTCGGAGTCCGTTCCCGTAGGACCGGAGCAAGCACTGCAGTTCTCCGGGGACGCACGCAGCATCGCCGGTCAGGCCGTGCTGCCGCAACTCGGAATCGCCGCCTACGGCGACTCCGTGCCCAGAATCGACGACAGCAAGGCCATCCGATCCATCGCCGGCCAGCTCATGGCGCCCGTTACGGAATCTGAGGTATCGAACCCCCTCGACGCCGATGACGGCACTCTGATCCTTAGTGGTGCAAGGAATCTGGCGGGGCAGGTCGTGTTCGACAGCGTCGAGCCGGGCAGTGTTCAGCCACCCGTTGAACCTGTCGTCGCTCAGGATGGCTATCAGATCGGCGAGGAGCACCCAGAGGTCCACGCCTCCGATGCGCTGTTCGAGGCACGGCAGGCGCTGGAACTCGGTGCACTGGAGCTGACCTTGGGACGCCTGACATCTCAGCAGCTGGCCGGCTATCGGCTGCTGGCCGAGTCCACGATGCCGTATGTGGAAGACGACCATTTCGTCGACGCCGCGCAATACACCGAGACGAACGCGGCGTTTCACGACTACCTGTTCACTCTCACCGGCAATCAGCACCTCCTGCAGGCGTACCAGGCCCTCGGGGTGAAGGGCCGCATGAGCGAGGTTCTGCGCAACGCAAGGTGGTGTCACCCCCTGTGCGCACAGGACCACGTGGACATCGTCAGCGCATTCGAGGCCGGCGACCGTGATGCGGCCCGGGCGCTCATCGTCGCCCATGCAGGACGCTCCAAACAGACCATGCGCCGGGCCATGTCGGATACCGCCGGCGCTCGCCGACCTCGATTCATCACGCCGGGACGCTTCGCCGGCAAGGTCGTCGTGGTCACGGGCGCAGCCCAGGGCATCGGCGAGCAGACAGCGCGCCGGATCAACGCCGAAGGTGGCACCCTTGTGCTCGCCGATCGGTCCGATCTGGTCAAGGAACTCGCCGACGAGCTGACCGTGCAGGGCACCAAGGCACTCGCGGTCACGGCCGATCTCGAACACTGGGAGGGCGCTGATTCATTGGTACAACAGGCGCTTTCGGCGTTCGGCCGCATCGACGTACTGATCAACAATGTCGGCGGAGCAATCAACTTCAAACCGTTCACGCAGTTCAGCGACGCCGAAATCCGGGCGGAGATCGACCGGTCGCTGATGACCACCCTGTACAGCTGCCGCGCCGCACTGCCGTCGATGGTCGACCGTGGCCACGGCGTCATCGTCAACGTCTCGTCGGCGGCGACCAAGGGTATTCACCGCATCCCTTACTCGGCGGCCAAGGGTGGCATCAACGCGATCACCGCGTCGCTGGCGATGGAATACGCCGGCGACGGAATCCGAGTGGTCGCCACCGCACCTGGCGGCACCGCCGCCCCGGCTCGACGGATCTCGCGCGGTACTCCGGAGCCGCGCACCGAGACCGAGCGCGCCTGGTTCGAAGCGCACATCGAGCAGACCGTTGAGTCATCGTTGTTGAAGCGTTACGGCACTCTCGACGAGCAGGCAGCCGCCATCTGCTTCCTGGCCTCCGACGAGGCCAGCTACATCACCGGCACCGTGCTACCCGTCGCCGGTGGCGACGCCGGCTGACCCCGCCACGCAACTACGATGTGACGGTGCTCATCCGGCCGACCGGCTGCGTCGGGCGCGAGCTCGAACTGTCCGAGCTCGCCGAACGCCTTCACGGCACCGTCACCGACGGCGCTGGGGTGGTGGCGGTCGTCGGCAGCCCGGGTATCGGCAAGACCGAGCTGCTCGGTGCGCTGGTAGCCCAGCATGGCGGCGCGCTGTGGGCCAGGGCCACACCATGGGAAACCGAGCTGCCCGGCGGTGTCCTCGCCCAGATGTTGCAGGATGTCGTGCGCGACGATCCCGTGGATGCGGCAGCCCAACTCGTCGAACGGCTGCGGGGCCCGGAGCCGGTGCTGCTGATCATCGACGATGCCGAACACGCCGATACCGAGTCACTCCAAGCCATTTCGACGTTGGTGCGGCATCAACGGGAACTGCCCGTACTCGTGGTGCTCGCGATGTCGTCCGCATCGTGCGCGCCGGCTGATCTCGCCGTGGAGCAGCTAACGCTGACCGGATTGTCGGAACACACCGTCGCCGCACTCGCATCGTCGCGCGGCCGAATCCTGCACCCGTCGGTCGCGGGTGCGCTCACCCGCCACACCGCGGGAAATCCGCGCGACGTACTCGCTCTTCTCGACGAGGTCCCCGATTCGGTGTGGTCGCAACCCGATGCTGTGCTGCCTGCACCGCGTCACCGCCGTACACAGACCCGTGACCGGTTGGCGGACTGCATGCCCGAGGGCCGTTCGCTCGTCGAGGCATTGGCGATCCTCGGTGATGACTGCTCCCTCGCGGACGCAACCGCGCTGGCGGGCCTGGTCGATCCGCTGCCGGCCGCGGACTCCGCCACCACCGCGGGGCTACTCGTCGCAGCGACGCCGTTCGAACCACGCCTGCGCGATTCGGCGACCCGCGCCGCCGTGATCGACTTGATGGGTGTGCAGGCAGTCGCCGATGCACACCGGCGGGCCGCCGACATCGTCGCCGACCCCGTCCAGCGTCTCGGGCATCTGGTGGCCGCCACGCCCACGCCGGATTCCGCTCTCGCAGATGACGTCGCACGGTTGGCGCGCGACCGGGGAACCGAAGGCGCCTGGGCGCAGGCGGCAACGCTGTTCCGCGATGCCGCGAGGCTGACCGCCGATCCACTCCTGCGTGATGAACGGCTGACGCGCTCGGTCGACGCGCTCGTCGCCGACGGCGACTGCGCGGCGGCGGCCGCGAAAGTCCCCGCGGTGGAGAACCTGCGCGAGACGCCGCTGCGAAATGCGGTCTTGGCCTACCTGGCCATCCTTCGAGGCCGCGCAGCCGAAGCCGAGTTCCGACTGGAGCGCGCGTGGAATATCGTCAACGCCGAGCGTGATCCCGACACGGCTGCCTTGGTGGCGCAACGTCATGTCCTGCACTCGCTGATCCGTTGCCGCGGAGACGAATTGGTCGCCTGGGCTGATCGCGCTCTGGGCTTGGCCGACAGCGATTCTCCTGCCGCCATCGAGTCGGCAGCGATTCGCGGCCTCGGACTGCTGGCGGCCGGACATCCCCGACGCGCCACCGCGGCCTACGACGATCTCAGTGCGAGGGTCCAGCATGGCGCCCAGGCTCAGCGTGTCACCATGGGGCGGGGCTGGGTGCAGTTCATCCGCGATGACGTCGACGGGGCACGCACCAGCTTAGAGAGCGCTGTAGCAGCCGAGGGCCTGGGCGGCTCGCGACGAATAACGTTGTGGGCGTTGGCCTGGCTGGCGAGAGTCCAATTCGCAATCGGTGAGTGGGACCGGGCGATGAGCACTGTCGAGCGCGGACGTGCGCTGGCGACCACCAGCGGGATCGTCGTGACCACACCACTACTGGAGTGGACCGCAGCTCAAATCGCCGCACTCCGCGGCGACTGGCCCGCGGCCGCGTCGGCGGTACAGACGGCATCGTCGGTGACCAATGAGTACGAGATGATGGTGCTCCCGACGCTCTTGGCGCGTGCGCAGATCGCCGAGGCGGAAGCGGATTACGCCAAGGTTCGACGGCTGGTCGAGCCGCTGACCCGGATGGCTACCGGCACATCGCTGCAGGAACCCGGCTACTGGCCGTGGCCCGATCTGTTGGCCAATGCTCTGGTGCTCGACGGGCAGTTGGATGCCGCGGAAGCATTCCTGAAGCCGCACGAGCAGCGGGCCAAGGCGCGAGGCCACCGGTCGGCGCAGGCCCGTCTCGGCTACGCCCGCGGCCGCCTGCACGGCGCACTCGGAGACATCCACGCCGCACGGCGGTCCTTCGAGGCATCCCTGGAGTTGCTGAACGGGTTGCCGCTGCGGTACGACGCGGCGCGGGTCAACTTCGCATACGGGCAGACGCTGCGGCGCGCCGGGAAGCGGCGCCAGGCTGACGTGGTGATCAGCACCGCTCGAGATCTCTATCTGTCGCTGGGCGCGCACACCTATGTCGCCCGATGCGATCGCGAGCTCAAGGCCGGTGGCCTGCACCAGGTCCGTGGTTCGCGCGACGACGTCAATCTGACGCCACAAGAAGAAGCCGTCTCAACGCTTGTCGCCCAGGGTCTTTCGAATCGTGAGGTGGCCGCGGAGCTCTACGTGTCGACGAAGACGGTGCAGTATCACCTCACCCGCGTCTACGCCAAGCTCGGTGTGCGCTCCCGGTCGGAGCTGGCGGCGCTGCGCCGCTGACGCCCGTCGGTCACCGGGGCGGCGGTCTTGTCGACCACGTCGTGGTAGTTCACACCTTCGGCGAGTTCGACGACGGCGAATCCGGTTCCGGTCACATCGAACACACCCAAGTCGGTGATGACGCGGCTGACCACCGCCTTGCCGGTCAGCGGCAGGTCGCAGGCGAGAACGAGCTTGGCGGCACCCGATTTCGACACATGGTCCATTAGCACGATCACTCGTCCGGCGCCGTTGACGAGGTCCATCGCGCCACCCATGCCCTTGACCATCGAACCCGGCACCATCCAGTTGGCCAGGTCGCCGTTGGCGGCCACCTGCATGCCGCCGAGCACCGCGACGTCGACGTGGCCCCCGCGGATCATCGCGAAACTGGTAGCGGAATCGAAGTAGGACGCGCCGTCGACCACGGACACGGTCTGCTTGCCGGCATTCACCAGATCCGGATCCACTTCGTCGTCATAGGGGAACGGCCCGACTCCGAGGATGCCGTTCTCGGCGTGCAGGGTGACGTCCGATCCCTCCGGCAGATGGTCGGGGATCAACGTCGGCAGGCCGATCCCGAGATTGACGTAATCGCCGTCGCGAAGTTCGCGGGCCGCCCGCGCGGCCATCTGGTCACGGGTCCAGCTCATGACAATGCCTCCTGAGACTCCGCCGGGCGGGGTCGGGTCGTTCGCTTCTCGATTCCCTTGCGCGACGCCTGCTCCGGCGTCAGCTCGACGACCCGTTGGACGAAGATGCCGGGTAGATGGATCTCGTCAGGGTGCAGCTCGCCGACCTCCACCACCTTTTCCGCCTCAACGACGGTGAATCGGCCCGCCATAGCCGCGGGTGGGTTGAAATTCCTTGCGGCCGCGTGGAAGACGCAGTTGCCTGCCTTGTCGCAAACGGCGGCCCGCACCAGCGCATAGTCGGTGACTATCGACTCCTCGAGCAGCATCTGACGTCCCCCGAAGGTCCGCACCTCTTTTGGCGGTGACGCCAGTGCCACGCTGCCGTCGGGGTGGTAGCGCCATGGCAGGCCGCCGTCGGCGACCAGGGTGCCAACTCCGGTCGGGGTGAAGAACGCGCCGATCCCACTTCCCCCGGCGCGCAGCCGCTCTGCAAGCGTGCCCTGAGGTGTCAGTTCGACCGTCAACTCGCCGGCCAGGTACTGGCGCGCGAACTCTTTGTTCTCGCCGACGTACGACGCGATGACGCGGGTGATCCGCCTGCCCTCCAACAGCAGTCCGAGCCCGCCGCCGTCGACACCGCAGTTGTTGCTGACGATCGTCAGATCGCCGGCACCCTGCTCCAGCAACGCATCGATGAGAAACCAGGGGATCCCGGCCAGTCCGAAGCCGCCGACCGCCAGACTCGCGCCGTCGGGGATGTCGGACACCGCTTGTGCGGGTGTGGCCACGATCTTGTTCAAAGTCATTGCTGCTCCAGGTGTTCGATGAGCGCGGCCGTGATGATGCCCGGCTGCTCGGCGTTGGCCAGGTGGGCGGCCCGCGGTACGGTGAGGAGCCGCGCGCCGGGTATCCGGGTGGCGATCTCCTCGAGTTTGGCCGGCGGGGCGGCCGGGTCGTCGTCACCCGCGATCGCTAGTGTGGGTACCGAGATGGCCGAAAGCTCGTCGCGCAAGTCAAGTTTGGCGATTGCCTCGCAGCAACCTGCGTAGCCTTCGGCGGGTGTGGACGCGACCATGCGCTCGTGTGCACTGCGTGCGTCGGGATGCGCGTGAAGGTAGGCCGGGGTGAACCAACGCTCGACGACGGCGGTGGCCACGGCCTGGCTACCCTGCGCGCGAACCGTCGCGGCCCGCTCAAGCCAGGCTTCTGCGGGTGGCAACTGCGCTCCGGTGCATAGCAGCGCAATGCGCTCCACCCGTTCGGGGTTGCGGCTCGCCACCCGCATGACCGTCATTCCGCCCAGCGACAGGCCGACGAGGCGGGCCCGCTGTACACCGAGACGGTCGAGCAGTGCGACGAGGTCGTCGGCCAGATCGTTGATCGAATAGGGGCCGTCGGGCACGGGCGAGTCACCGTGGCCGCGGGTGTCGTAACGCACGACCCGGAATCGCTGCTCCAGATCGGCGAGTTGCGCGTCCCACATCCGGTGGGTCGAGCCCAACGAGTTGGACAGCACCACCACCGGCGCATCCGCGCGGCCGCTGACGACGGCGTGGACGTCGACTGCGCTCATCGGACGACCTCGAACACCGCGGCCAGGCCCTGCCCGCCGCCGATGCACATCGTTTCGAGGACGGTTCGCGCGCCGCGTCGGCGCGCCTCGTAGGCCGCGGTGGCAAGGATGCGGGCACCCGTTGCGCCGATGGGATGGCCGAGCGAGATGCCAGATCCGTTCGGGTTCAACCGGTCGTCGAGCGGGTCGACCTTCCACTCGGCCAGCACCGCAAGCACCTGCGCGGCGAACGCCTCGTTGAGTTCAATGAGGTCGATATCGTCCAGCGTGAGCCCGGCACGCTCCAGCGCGGCGGCGCTGGCGCTCACGGGACCGATACCCATGATTTCTGGTCCACACCCGGTCACCGCCCACGAGCGCAGTGCCAGCATCGGGGTCAAACCCAGCCTGTCGGCGTCACTGGCCGTGGTGACGACACACATTGCCGCGCCGTCGTTTTGACCCGAAGCGTTGGCTGCGGTGACGGTGGCGTCGGGATCGACCTTGGATCGCATGGGGCGCAAGGTCGCCAGTTTCTCGACGCTGATATCGCCGCGGGGATGCTCGTCACGGTCGACGACGACGTCGGGTTTGCCCCGTTTGCCGGGCACAGTCACCGGCACCAACTCTTCGGCGAAGCGACCCGCATCATGGGCGGCGATCGCGCGGTGATGGGACCGCACGGACAATTTGTCCTGCTCCTCGCGCGAGAGCCCGTATTGGCGGCGCAGATTCTCGGCGGTCTCGATCATCCCGCCGTCGATCGGATGCGAAGCACCACCCGCTGTTTCACGGGCACGGTCGAGGCGATCCATTAGTGCTATACCGCCTTGACGCACGCCCGTGCGAAGGCCGAGCGCGTAATGCTCGACATTGGACATCGACTCGGTCCCGCCGGCCACGACGACGCGGGCGGCACCGGTGGCGACCTGACCCGCGGCGTACAGCACCGCCTGCAAGCCGGAACCGCAGCGGCGGTCGATCTGAAGTCCGGGGACGCCGGTGCCCAACCCCGCATCGAGGGCCGCGATCCGGCCGATCGCGGGCGCTTCGCCGCTGGCGTAGCCGTTGCCGAGGATCACGTCGTCCACGTCGCCTTCACCGAGTCCGGTCCGGATGACCAGTTCGCGCAGGGCGGCAGTGGCGAGCTCGGCTGCGGTGAGTGCGGCCAGCGCGCCCCCCATTCGCCCGACCGGAGTGCGGAGCGGATTGCAGATCACGACGTCGGTCATGCCTCGACCGTATGACACCGAGTCGATATTCTGAAATACTTAGATCGCCGCTATTGAGAGTCTGTAGGTTTCAATCATGGAACTGCGTCACCTCCGGTACTTCCGCGCGGTCGCGGAGGAACTGCACTTCGGCAGGGCCGCTGAGAGATTGCACATCGCGCAGCCGCCGCTCTCCCAACAGATTCGGCAGTTGGAGCGGGAACTCGACGTCAGGCTCTTCACAAGGAGCACCCGAAAGGTCGAACTGACGCCCGCGGGCCATGCATATCTGAAGCGAGCCGTCGCCATTCTCGACGCCGTCGACGACGCCGGACAACAGGCGCGACGAATTGCGCTCGGCGTCGAGGGCCAACTGACCATTGGGTGTGTGGGGTCGGCGACGTACTCCTTGCTACCCCGCCTGGTGCGTGCGTTGCGCGACGAGCTGCCCCACGTCGAGATCAGTGTTCGTGGCGAGATGCTTGCTCCGGCACAGCTAGACGCGCTACTGGCCGGTGACGTAGACATCGCTCTCTTGCGGCCGCCGGTCGAAGACAGCAATATCCGATGCGAGCTGCTGCGCCGCGATCGGTTGATCGCTGCACTGCCGGCAGACCACCCCCTTGCGAGCCGCGACCAGCTTCGAATCGGCGATCTTCGGGGCGAGGACTTCATCGCCCATGCGGGGCAGGGGCGCTCAGTGATGGGCGCAGTGCTCGCCGCAGCGTGTGCCGACGCCGGGTACGCTCCGCGGGTCCGCCACGAGGTCTCAGAAACCTCGACGCTGGTGACCCTGGTTGCGGCCGGCCTTGGGGTCGCGGTGGTACCGGCACCGACGGCTGACCTCGACATCGCGGGAGTCACCTACCGCCGATTGGAGCCGTCGTCGCTCGGCGTCGACCTGGTAGCAGCGCATCTTGTGGACGCGCAATCGCCGGCAATCGAGCGTGCGCTCGGCGTCCTGCGCGGTATCGCGCAGTAGCCCCTCGACTGTTCAGCGCCGGTGTCGCTCCAGCTCAATTTGCGCTGCTGGAGCTAAGG
>Ga0207693_10004861_pt1 | contig 11307 bp, 16 predicted proteins | sample LARL81metaG_FD_184347 | JGI IMG/M metagenome (GOLD analysis project Ga0207693, IMG submission 184347) | Corn, switchgrass and miscanthus rhizosphere microbial communities from Kellogg Biological Station, Michigan, USA - LAR L8-1 metaG... | ecosystem: Host-associated > Plants > Roots >... | reverse complement strand
GGTCAGCGGAGCTTTCGGAGGCTCGCGCATCGCCGACTGTTGCCGCTGAAACTCCGCGCGCTCGGCCGCGAGCCGATCACGCTCGGCTTGCGCTTCGGCCTCCTGGGCGGCCCGCTCATCGGCGATGCGCTTCTGCTCCGCATCCAACGCAGCCTGCCGTTCACGCGCTACGCGCTCAACCTCCTCGCGTTGTGCTCTGAGTTGGGCCTCGTGCTCGGCTCGTTCTCTCGCCCGCTGTGCGGCGGCCTGACGTTCTTCTTCCTCTCGCTGCCTGCGAGCTTCCGCGTCTCGTCGCGCCTGTTCCTCGCGCAAGCGAGCGAGTTCGGCGCGCTCGGCCTTGATGCGCTCCTGCTCGGCTTCGTGGGCGACTGCAGCGGCATGCAACTCGCGCAGCCATATCAGTCCGCTAACCTTGGCGTCTTCGGCCTGCTGGCGGTACTCCTGGAAGGACTCGTCGACGGGGATTAGCTCGAGGTCCGCGACGTGCCCGGCGATCAGTTCCGATCCCGAAAGAACTGATAGCGTCCGATTGCCGCGCAGCTCTGCAACGCGCTCCTGTAGGTCGGATACGCGCGCGAGTTCCGCCTCAATCTTCGCTTGCCGTTCCCGTTCCTTGCGCTGCTCTTCGGCCTTGATCTGGCCGTCGATGGGATCTTCAAGCTTCAGCAGCTCGCGCTCGATGCGCGCGGCCTCAGCATCGAGTTTCTTGCCCAAGTCCAGCAACGGCTTCTTCGCATCCTTTCGGATGCGCTCGACGCTGTAACGCGGTTCCCGGATGGCGAGGCGAGCGGCCTTCGCCTCGTCCATACCTGCCGTCGTACCTACCTCGAAGACAACGCCGGCATACTGCTCGCGCAAAGCGGCGATTCCGGCCGAGACCGCATCGATGTCAACGAGGGCCTTGGAAACAATTTCGAGTTCACTGCTCATGCCGCCATCCTTTCTTTCAACTTCTTCAGCGCTGATACCTCGGCTTCCACTTCGCGCAGGAAGATATTCAGCTCTGCCTCGTACTGCTTGAGGTCGAATTCGTTGCGGTAGATGCGGACGCAGAAGTACTGCAACCACTCCGGCAGCCGATCATCGAAGCTCACGAAGTCGTACCACTCGGCGCCGGTCACCCACATTTCGTGGGTTGCCTGCGCGACATATTCAGGCGGCAGACGAGCGGCCTTCGCGTATTCGACGTGAGTCGCGGACTTCGGGCACTTGAAGCTCACGAGTCCCTTCATCCCATCGACATGTCCGTCGAGAGAGCAGCCCGCGAGGTATTCGGTCATCGACAGAAATCCCGTCTCGGTCACGAGTTGCCCGGATCGCGCCTCGTACTCCATGCGCGCCATCGGCTCCATGTCGATTCCGCGCTGCATGTCTTTGTTGACGAAGTCTGATTCCTGCGGAACGCCCGTCAGTCGCTCAACCGCAAGTTGAATGCGATAGTCGCGGCGCGTCACGGCCTCGCCACTGCCGCTCTTGGGCTTCGCGCGCACGGCGGCGGCCCTAGAAGCGGTTGCCCTTCCGGCCCGAGCGGCGTACCACTCTGGGGAGCGTTGCTCAGCGTTGATGACGGTGAACCGACTCACTGGGTAACCTTCTGCGCTTTGGCCTTCGTATCGCGCCACCACGCCTCGTCCCATTTGATGACATACTTGCGGAAGTCATCGGACGAGCCCTTCCATGCTTCCTGGAGCGCCGCGCTGCCGTCCTCGGCCTTCACTCCCATGTCGGCTTTCCAACTGTCGTAGCCCTTGGGTGCTTCGGCCTGCAGTTGCTTGCCGCCGCGCCCGTCGTCGTCCATGTCCTTGGCAGACAGTCCGACAGCGGCCATCAGCGTATATCGCTCCAGATACGTAACCGTAGAGGCGATCTGCTGAATGTTGTTCTTCTTGCCCGAGTCGTCAGCCGGGGCGGCCAGAGTCGTGCGCTCGCTGTGCCCAGCCTGATGCGTCAGGATGCACGTCACTTCCGGCCAGCCGTTCTGAAGCTGTTTAAGCTCCCAGCGGTGCGACAGCCCGTGCTTGCTTAGGACCATGACGACGCCGTCGCAGACATCCGCGAGCGTGGCATGCGCAAACTTCGCGCCGCCGGGAATGTCGACCTTCTTCGTCTTCAGGATCCGCACGGGCTCCGCCTTGAAGGCCGCGAGCGCGGCGGTGAAGGCTTTGCGCGCCTCGCCAGCTTCCCAGCGGTCGCGCAGGTCCATGAGCTTTTCGAGCTTCTGGAGGTCCGCGCCCTGCTGCACAGCGATCGCGAGCATCTGGCCCGGCGTGAGGTCTGAAGCCACCGTAACCGCCTGCCGTTCAGGCTGGCGAGCGCTAACGCGGCTCATGTCAATGACTGCATCGTTCATTCGCTCAGCTCCTCAATTTCCTCTTTTTCGTCGGCATCGTTCCAGTGCTCGTCCTCGGCCACCGAAAACCCCGTCTGCGAATCCATCAGGTGTCGCCGACGCTCCGACAACTCCTCTTCCCGATCCTCAGCGGCCCACTCTTCGCGGCGCCAGTCGGGAATCTGATCAGGTAGCAGCGGGCCGTCGCCGAGGGGGTCAACTTCGACCCGCTGCGCCTGACTGTCGAAAGGGTTCACGCTTGCTTCCTCAGAAATATCGGCAGCGCCTGCTCGCGCGGCGTGCGCACGAGGAAGGCCACGGCGTTGCCGTTCACATGCTCGACGCGGCAGACGACTTCGGTGTCGTTGTCGGAGAACGCGCGACACATTTCGCCGATTTGCTCGACGGTCGTGTTCGGGAGGATCCGCAGGCGGCTGATGGCGTCCATTAGACGGCCACCAGCGGTTCGAGCTGCGACAGGGGGATATTCGGTGAACCGTTCCCGGTGAGGGGCGCATTCACGTCGCCCGTGTGGGGCGAGGATTCCTCAGACTCCAGCGCGCACATCAGGCGCAACCACGCGCCGATATCGCGGTTGGTATAGAAGGTGGCGGCGTCGGCCATTGACTTTCTCCCGGCCTCGGTGCGTGAGGCGATGGGAGAAGTATGCAACTATCGGTTGCAGTCTGTCAACAACCGATAGTTGCAATTTACCACGCACCCCAGGGCCATAGACTGGAGATTCTGAGGGAACGCTTACGCCTGACGGCGTTTCGCTGGCGCGGTGGGGCTTTGTGCGGGTTTTACGGCGGCGTAGGTCGCCATGATGGCGTTACGTACCGCTTCGGTTAGCGTCGGCCATGCGCCCTGGAGTTCGGCGAGGCGGGGATCCTGTCCGCGGGCGGGCTCAATCTTGCCGGTCCTTAGCTGGTGCTCGCTGAGGGACAGCGTATCAACCAGGATCGTCATATTGGTCTGATCGGGCATGTCCTTGCCGGACAACCATTTCCGACAACTTTCTCTTGAGACGACCTTGTTTAGTTTCGCGCGCAACCAGTCGGGCCGCCCGCGAACGGGAGCTCCGAGCGCCTCCACGGCCCGATTGAGGTTCCGGCTGAATTCCTCTTTGGCTGCGTCTTTTGTGCGAACAACCATGGATTGCATGGTATTCGTGCCGCCAGCACGCAGCGGTTGTTGACTAACTGCAACTATAGGTTGCATACTGCGCCCCATGGACGTAGTAGATCGAGCAATTTCGGCGGCCGGCGGACTTTCGTCCTTCGCGGCCAAGTGTGGCGTTCGATACCAGGCCGTGCAGAAGTGGCGCCGCTCCGGAAGGGTGCCACCGCTTCGCGTGCTAACGGTCGAGGAAGTCTCTGGAGTGTCCAGGCACGAGTTGCGGCCAGACATATATCCGCTGCCGAAAGCCGCTGAATCTTCACGATCGTTGTCCACTACCACCCGCAGACGCGGTTGATTTTTCTTCGTTGAATCAATGATCGCCGAGTTGTTGTCGGCTGGGTCGGAAAGTACCGGAAAGACATGAGGGCGGCAGTTTCCAAGCTTCAGTTCTCGTTCGATCTCGAGCCGGGCATCACGGAGCAATTCCGCACCCTCAAGCAGGTCGTCGCCGCGAGCGTCTATGGATGCCGGATCGGTCTCGGGGGCGTGGCTAGTCATTGCGATCTATCTCCCTCCGCTTTGTCGCGGATGTTGAATGAGAACGAGGGTGATCCCCGCCATCTACCCATGGATCTTCTGCCGAAGATCCTTGAGGCGACGCAGGATTTGCGTCCAGTCCATTGGCTGAACGCGAAATTCGTATTGGATGAGGCGACGAAGCAGCGGGCGGCGGTGAGTGAACTCGCTTCCATGTTGCCGCATATCACGTCCGTGCTCGCTACCTTGCAAAAAGGAAACGGGAAGTGAGGCCCCGATTCATTGTTCTTTTCCGTGGTTTTTCTATGACGCTCCGCAACGGTGCGTTGTACGCCTATCGGACAAACGTCGCAAGGTTCCTGCAAGACGTCCGTAAGGCGGATGTATGTCGTTCAATACAAGTCGGCCGCGGGCCTCTGAAGTCTCTGATTTCCAAGACCGCGCGTAAATATCTCACCGCGGAACGCACTTTTTTCGCAACCGGTTGAACGGAGCTCGCGCCGCGCACGGGGCGCGTCTCTAGGGGAGGGTCGATGTCTGCTCAAAACGCTCAGCGTAAGCACATCCTACGAGCGTCGCAAGAACCGCGCCCGCATCCGGTCGCAATCACGGTGTTCGGGATGATCGGCCTCGCCGTGCTGTGCGGCTTGACGATTTGGTTTTCCGAGTGGCTCGACTCAGTGCCGCGCTAACGCAACGTCCATGCGTGAGTACGGCATGATCTATTCCGCGTTCTGGACGAGCACAGCCTCGCAGGGCTTCTCCGATGACGCCAAGCTGCTCGGGGTGTACCTGCTCTCGTGCTCGCACGGAACGATTGCCGGCGTCTGTCGGCTCTCTGACGGTTATGTTTCGGATGACCTCGCGTGGTCCGTCGAAACAGTTCGCAAAGGGTTTGACGAACTGTCTGCAAAGGGTTTCGCAGACCGTTGCGAAGCCACGAAATGGGTCTGGGTTCGCAAGTTTCTGGAGTGGAACCGGCCAGAGAACCCGAATCAGTGGAAGGCCGTCAGGAAAGTTGTCGATCAGATTCCTGAGCAGTGCTCTTGGCGCGCTGAATTCATTAGCTTTCTAGCGAGTTTGCCGGGGTCGGGATACGGGGATGGCGGAAACCCTTCTGGAACGGTTACGCAAACCGTTTCGAAATCTCATACCCATTCCGATTCCCATCCTCATTCCGATACCCAACCCAACCCAACCCAGAATATTACGGCGGCTCCGCCGCCCACGCACAGGCAGGTTTCCCGTGGAACATCCGCGCAGAGCAATCCCGAGTGGATGCTCGATTTCAAAGTGGCCTATCCGAATCGAGCAGGGGATCAGGGCTGGCGCAAGGCCCTGAAGGCAGCGAACGCGCGGCTGGCGGAAGGCCATACGGCAGCCGAGTTCATCGCCGGCGCACTGCGCTATGCCGAATTCTGCAAAGCAGCCGGGAAGACGGGGACCGAGTACGTGAAGCAGGCGTGCACGTTCCTGGGTCCTGACAAGCCTTTCCTGCTCCCCTGGCACCCTCCGCCTCGTCAACTCACCGCGACTGAGCGAATCCTGCAGGGCCTCAACGGCAACGACGACTCCCGAGTGATCGAGCATGAACCCGAACGAAAACCCATCGCAGCAGCGCGCTAACGAACTGTGGAAGCACTTCGTCGGCATGTTCGGCGGTGATGCCGTCGAGCGGAAATACGGGCCGATTCCGCCGCCTGAGTGGGTAGCCATGATGTCGCGGCTGAAAAAACCCGAGGTCGATCGGGGTGTGCGCAGACTCGCCTACAGTGGCGCGAAGGCCGTCCCGACGCTGCCGGATTTCACGCGGCTCTGCCGGACGATCGGGAGTGACGACTTCGATGAGGGCGAGCGCCCGAGGGTTCTTCCGAACCCCGACAACTTTCAGGGCGACGAGTGGGACGTCGTGGCGAACCGGCACTTGCTGGCATATGTCACGGATCGCATCAAGTCTGATCCGCAGTGCTTCGGTCGGCCGGCGACGGTGCAGGGCACGCGTGTTGACAAGTCGCGCAACGCGGATGCCTCGTCCGATTTTGTAGGCTGCGTCGATCGACTCGTGCGCGCTAAGAACCTGTGGGCTGTCGATATGCGCGACCTCGCCGCTGGAGGTGGCGTGCCGGTTGAAACTCAGAAGTCAGTTTGGGCCAATTACATCGCGGACGCTGAGCGCGAAATTGCGCAAAGGATGGCCGCGTGAACTTCTCGTCGATCACCGCCTACGCGGCTGTGTCAGATTGCAAGCTGTACTCGGTCTGCCTCGCTATGGTGAACGGACGTTTCAGACATTCTGCGTACTACGTTGCGGCTGGGGTCATAGAGGGAAAGTTCTCGCTGTCGAAACTGCTGGGCGTGAAGGATTCGCGCGGCGAAGCCGAGGAGTTATGTCGACAGCACGCACGCCGACAGGAGGCTGCATGACTTGGGAAGCTCCAAAGACGTTCGTGAAGGGGATTCCGGTTCCAGAGGAAGTGCGCGCGATGCTCACGCAAAACGACAAGTTGGGAATTCGCGTATCTGCGAATGTTGGCTATTGGTCGATCAATGGCGTCGAAAGATTCAGGAGTTGGGCGCATCCTGGAATCGACGCGCCGGCCGACTTTCAAGCGGGGCCGCTGTGAACATCAACTGGCGCAACATCATCCTGGGCGTGCTCGCGATTCTCGCGGTGTCATATGTCACCTTTGCGCGCGCTGACAGCGTGCTCGCATGGTCGCAGGTCGTCACCTACGTGGACGGCACACCGATCCCCGCGAGCCTGCAGTCCCAAGTCGGCTATGCGATCTACTCCAAGCCCTGTGGGAGTACGGCTGCGGCCACGCGGCTCAACATGCCGCTGCTCGCCTTCACGACGAGCTACACGTGGAAACCCGCGCCGGGGTGTTACACGCTCACCGTGACCTCGAATCTGCAGGGCGCGGAGTCGGCGCCGACGAACGCGATGAACGTCACGATCCCGCAGGTACCTGCTGTGCCTGCGAATCCCACGACGGGTTTCGTGACCAACGATACGACCGCCTACCGCATGCGACAGACAGTCGATGGCTACGCATGGGTAGCTTTTGGGACCGTCCCACTCGGGACGGCCTGTGATGCCACGCATAGCGCCGATGGAATCTATCGGCCTGTACCGCGCGCTCAAGTCGCGCTCACCAATCGCTTCGACACGTTTCCACTCGTGTCCTGGGCTAAGTGCCAATGAAACTCAGTTTTGCAGAGATTCTAGGTTCGATTTCCGCTGCCATCATCAAACCGATTAAGGAGAGTATTGCCGCCATGTCACAAGCCGTAACCGATCTCACCAACGAAGTCGCCGCGCTCAAAGCGAAGGTCGACGCCTCGAATGCCAACCAGGACGCCCTCAAGGCCGCACTGAATGCTGCGTTGGGTGCAAATGCTCCACTGCAGGCTCAAGTCGCGACGCTCCAGGGGCAGCTCGCCACAGCCCAGGCGAATCAGGCTGACCCGGCTGATGCCGCCGCGATCGCATCGGCGACTGCTTCACTCGGCGCCATGGCGCAGAGCCTGTCAGATACAACCGCGAAGGATGCCGCTGGGAATTGATCCCTATGGTCATCTGGGTCGCTGGATATCGGACTGCGGGCTCTTCGCCGCGGGCTTGCCGTCCTCATAGACTCGGCGGCCAATTTTTTTCACCACACGCGGCGCCTGCGGATTGGAGGCCCAGCGACGCCGCGCCTTCTCGGACGCCTTCACGTGGACACTCATGATTTGCCAAAGCCGGCCGGCTCGCTCATAAGTGGCCCCACGAAACGCTGCTGTCGATGCGAGGCGGTTTTACCATTGCTGTTTTTCTGGCGCGCAAGTAAGTCACCGGACGGCCGGCAGTCCATCTGCAAGAGCTGTCACCAGAAGCATTATGGCGCAGCCGCCCGCCGAGGGTATGGCCTGCATCCGGTCGTATCCGCCTGGTTCCGGGGTAAGTCTACCCCTCCCGCCGTGGAATCGCTTGAGGAGGCTCTCGTAGCCTAAATGGGTATCGGTCGACCCTCCCTGTACTCCGACGAACTAGTTGATGCGATTTGCGATCGACTCATTGAGGGCGAGAGCCTGCGCAGCATCTGCCGGGATGAGTCCATGCCGGGTAAGAGGACGATCTTCGACTGGCTGCTCGTCCACGAGTCTTTTCGTACCAAGTACGCACGCGCGCGCGAGATTCAGAGCGAGCTGAAGTTCGACGAGCTGCAAGAGATTGCGGACGACGGCACGAACGACTGGATGGAAAAGCGCAATGGGGAGGGCGAAGTCATCGGCTGGCAGCTCAATGGCGAGCACGTCAAGCGCTCGGAACTGCGGGTCGCAACGCTGAAGTGGAGGCTAGCGAAACTGCAGCCCAAGAAGTACGGCGAGAAAGTCGACCTCACGAATTCGGACGGTTCCTTTTCGGGTGCGTTCGCCCGGCTGATTGCAGAGGAAGGTGGCGTTGAGCGCGATTCTCGAGGCGACCCGCAAGATGCGGGAGCGCGCTCGGGTTGAGCCGAACTGGTTCGCCCGTGAGATTCTGGAGCTCAAGGCACGCCGCGGTGAGCCTGAGGTTGGCGCGTCCGGCTTCGACTGGCGCACGAGCTGGATCAAGGACGGCTGGCAGGTCGAGCTCTCCGAGGCCGTGGCGGACGTCTTCCGCAAGCGCTCAGGACTGCCTACCGTCGTCAACCACGAGGGCAAGAACCTCATTTCCGTGGTCGCGCCGCAGGGACCTGGTAAGACGTTCGGGATCGCGGAGCTCGCTCACTGGTTCGGCTTCTGCTGGTACCCCTCGATTGTGGCCGTCACGGCTCCGAAGCTCGAACATGTCAAGACGCGCTTCTTCGGCGAGTTCTCCAAGATCCGCAACCGCGCCATCCCTGAATATCGGACGCTGCAGGACGTCCAGGCGACGCGCGTCTACTGGCGCACCCATGACCCGGACAACCATCTGCTCGTGGCGGAAACCGGCACGCAGCCTGAGAACATGCAGGGTCTTCGGCGGCGTTACACGCTGGTGCTCGTGGATGAGGCCAGCGGCATGGACGAGAACATCTTCCCGGTCCTGCTCGGCAACCTCGCGAGCTCGGAAGTCGGGATTCTGGTCATGATCTCCAACGCGACCCGCATGACCGGAGTGTTTGCACAGAGCCAGCTGTCGACGCGGCTCGCCGGCGACTACTACCGGCTGCCGATCACGCTGGAGAAGGCCAACCGCGTATCCCGAGATTGGGTCGCGCAGATGATCCGCATGTGGGGCGAGCAGTCACCGCAGGTTCGCATTCGGTGCTTTGGCGAGTTCGCCGATTCCAGCCCGAACCAGTTGATTGCGCTGTCGTGGATCCAACGCGCCATGAGCCGGGCACCGCGAGACACGGATGGCTCGCTGCCGAAGCTACGCGTGTCGATCGATGTCGCGGACGGCGGTATCGATGAGAGCGTCGTCACGGTCTGCCGGCACTACCAGAGCTTCCGACGCGTCGAGAAGGTCAAACGCTATTCGTTCCCGAGTTCCGAGGCGCCGATTCTCGTGGCGCAAGCGGCGCTTGAGCTGTTCGAAGCGTGGGAAGGCGTGAAAGGGCAGGACGACCTGGTGGTGGATTCGCTCGGCGTCGGCGCGGGCACGGCTGGGTATCTCATACAGAAAGGCCATGCCGTCATTGCGTACAAGGGCGGCGCGGGTTCCGACAACACGAAGAAGTGGAAGAACCGGCGCGCGCAGAGCTTTATCAACCTGCGCGATGAATACCGGGACGGCTATGTGGACTTCGCCGCGACCTGTTTCGACAGTCACGAGGACGCGGACGAGTATCAGAATCAGCTGTGCACGATCGAGAAGCGGCCAGGCGATGAGCGGTTTGAGGAACTCATATCCAAGGAAGCCATGCGGCTCAAGGGTTTGAAGTCGCCCGATATGGCAGACTCGCACGCCATGCAGTATGCAACGCAGTCTCCGACGCTCGCATCGCGCGCGGAGATTCCCGCGGCTGAGGCCGAAGTCATTGAATCGCGCTCCTGGGAGGGCTACGTGCAGTAGGTGGCGAATCTCTTCACGCGTCTTCGGGCTCGGTTCGCATCAGTCGGTACCATTCCCATTGGCGCCGGTCCCATGCAGTCGAGCATGGCGCCGGGATCCGGGATCGCGGACGTCCCGCCGGTTGAAGCGCCGATTACTCCCCAGCCGCTCGATGAGGTCGCGGGCTTCGAGAAGAGCTTCTTCAACTTCGGCCCGCGGTACAACCCCGACCGGCTCGTCGGCCAGAAGGGCATCGAAGTCTACGACCGCATGCGCGTGGACGAGCAGGTCAAGGCGGTCATGAACTTCAAGCGCGACGCCATCACGGCGCGCGGCTGGATGTTCAGCTACGACGAGGGCTCAAAGCTCTCGCCGGCCGAGCAGGACCGCCGTATCAGGGTGTTCGGCAAGATCCTGGAGTCGATGAAGGGCTCGTTCCTGGACGCCCTGAACGTCATTGCGACGGGCCGCGACTTCGGATTCAGCATGACCGAGAAGGTGCTGAGCCAGGTCACCGTCGACGGTCAGGCGTACGTGGGCGTGAATATGCTCATGGGACGCCAACCGAGTACGTTCCAGTTCTACACCGACGAGCATGGGATCCTACGCGAGACGTGGCAGGTCGCCGCCGGACGCCGGGTTCCGGTCGACATGGGCCGGTATATCCACTACGTGCACTCGCCGGAGTTCGATCGCTACTACGGTCGCTCGGACCTGCGCGAAGCCTATCGCGCCTGGTTCATCAAGCAGCAGATCGGCAACTACTGGTCGCTATACTTGGAGCGCATGGCCGGCGGCTTCGTGGTGGCCAATCGGATAGCTGATTCGGACGTGCAGTACGGCTCGCCCGAATACGTGTCGATGCAGAACGTCCTGCGCAATCTGCACGTTGCAACCGGCATCATTCCATCCAAGGGCTTTGCGATCGAGGTCCACTATCCCACGAGCACCGATGCCTACGAGAAGGCGATGGTGTTCTGGGACCTGTGCATCGCCAAGGCGCTCTTGGTCCCGAATCTGCTGGGTATCACTCATACAGGCCAGACCGGCGCGTATTCGCAGGCGCAAACCCAGCTCGAAGCGTTCTTCTGGACGCTGAACGCCGATGCGGCGCGGCTCGAGGCGGTGCTGAATGAGCAGCTGATCCACGAACTGCGCAATGCCTACGAGGGGGGCGCGAGTATCCGGACCCTGGTGGCCTCGACCGGTCGCTCGTACGGGTCGATCCATTCCATGCTGCGCGAGTCCGGCGCCACGATGCGCAGCCGGGGTGGCCCCAACCACCGCACGCGCCGCGCCGGCTGAGATCGCCTAG
>Ga0207693_10004860_pt1 | contig 11309 bp, 10 predicted proteins | sample LARL81metaG_FD_184347 | JGI IMG/M metagenome (GOLD analysis project Ga0207693, IMG submission 184347) | Corn, switchgrass and miscanthus rhizosphere microbial communities from Kellogg Biological Station, Michigan, USA - LAR L8-1 metaG... | ecosystem: Host-associated > Plants > Roots >... | reverse complement strand
CGCGCGACACGGTCGGCCGTCTCCGACCACACGCGCCGCCGGGCCCCGAACACCGTGGACTCTTCGCGCGGCCGGATCTGCGCTGCCCGCCGCAATCCCTGGGTCAAATACATGGAACATCCCCTGAGGTTTCGCTTCGCCATGTCGACGGCTAGTTCAACCGGATCTGACTGTAGGACACCTGTGAGATACCGGTGTCGCATTGCGGCTTTAGTCGACTCGGACGGAGCTAAGGTGTCCTTCGCTCATCCGGTTCCACCTGGTGCACAACCGATGCGGCCGGCGAAATCTGTTGCGCCCGAAACGCTACGGAGAGGCAACGGCGGACAGGCGCCATTCGCCGGGCACACCCTTGAGCTCGTGAGCGCCGCGGTCCTCGAACTCGAGTCCTGACCCGATCACGAGGTCGCGCAGCGTGCTGGACACGAGCACGTCGTTCGCCCCTGCCAGCGCGCTCACCCGCGCACCGATGTGCACCGCGAGGCCGCCGATGTCATCGCCGCGGACCTCACACTCGCCGGTGTGCAACCCGGCACGCACCTCGATGCCCAGCGACTGCACCGCGTCGCGGATAGCCATCGCGCAGCGGATCGCTCGCTGAGGGCCGTCGAACATCGCCAGGAAGCCGTCTCCCGCCGTGCCGACTTCGCGGCCTCGAAACCGAGCGAGCTGCGCCCGCACCACGGCGTCGTGCGCATCGAGCAACGCATGCCAGTCACGGTCGCCGATCTCCGCGGCCCGGCGCGTCGAATCCACGATGTCGGTGAACAACACCGTGGCGAGAACCCGATCATCGGCCACATCAGCCCGCTGTCCGGTGAGGAACTCGGCGATCTTCTGGAAGGACTCGCGCCAGGGTTCAACGAAGTGGTACCAGTTGCGGCCTGGCAGCTCAACATATTTCGCGTCGGGTATGTGCTCGGCGATGTACCTGCCCTTCGCGGGCGGGATGATCGCGTCCTCGGCATGGTGGACGACCAGAGTCGGCACACGGATTGTCGGAAGGACCGCCCGCACGTCCACTTCCGTCACGAGAGGTATCACGAGAGCTAGCGTTCTTGGGCTCGCCGCCAGGCGTTCCAGTCGGGCCACCGTTGCCCGGATCTCCTCGTTCCACGGCATGTCCGGATTGATCACATGTTGGTTCTTCCCGCTGCCCCACATACGGACCCACGCCGCTTGAACTTCGTCTCGAACGAGTGCGGTTCCGCCTGCATCTGCGTAACCGTCGAACACGACCAGCGCGGTGGTGCGAGACGGATGTGTCGCCGCGAACAGCGCCGCCGTCGCGAACGCGCCCGCGCTCGCGATGAGGACCGCTTCACTACTTCCGAGATCGTCGAGCACCGCGCTGATGCTGTCCGCCCATTGCTCCAAGGTCGGCAGCGCGCCCGGCGTGACGGGATCGGATGCTCCCGTGCCCGGCTGGTCAAAGAAGATGAGCCGACCGAGAGCTGTCATCGCTTCGACCCACCCTTGGATGGACGGCAGCTCCGGCAGGAGTTCGCAGTTTGTGAACCAGTTAGAGACGAACACAAGGTCGCGGGGGCCTTCACGTGACGTGCGATAGGCGACGCGCAAGTCCCCGTTCATCGCGTAGCGCGTCTCGGAGAACACGGCGGAAGTGTAAGCCGAGCAGCGGGTCGAGTTTCGGTGTCTTGCGACCAGCTGAAACATAGTGTTCTTCGCGTATTCGGTGTCAGGTCCGAGGTTGGACACTTGATCGGGTGGCTGTTCTGCGCGGGCCATTGCCGTAAGCGCTTGAACCGGTATCTCAGGAAATTTCCCGACAGCACCATCAGGTGGACCTCACCACGGCGTCGCACCTACACCCCCCAACCGCTCGGTGCGCGGTTCTTCCCCAACTAGGCCAGCCGCCCGACACGCCGCCGACCCACCACCCTTGAAGGTGCGACGGTCAGCCAGTCGGCGAAGCCGGACGGGTCGTGTGGGGTCGGATCCTGACGAGGTACGGCGGCAGGCCGGGATTGCGCAGGACCGGGGGTTGGCGAAGCTGGCGCCGATCGATTGCGGACACCACTAGCCGTTTGCTGTGTCAGGACGGCCCAGTCCGCAAAAGTCCGCAAGAACTCCGTAACTGGCCCACGCTCGCCAACGCTGCGGTTCAGCATCGGCGCAGCTCAGGAGCCATTTCCAAACCAGCCCGCACCCAGACAATCTTTGCAGTACGGTTCTGCAGTAATGGCCCTTCCCGCACCCGATACCCACGACATCGACCATCTGCTCGCCCGGTACCGCACCGCGCGTGCCCAGCAGGCGCTGTTCGATGTGCGGGGCGAACGTGCAGGCACCGGATACGACGAATTCGTCGACGCGGCAGGCAATGTGCGGCCCACCTGGCGGGAACTCGCCGAATGCGTCGGCGACCGAGGGCGCGGCGGACTGGACCAACTGCGGTCGATCGTTCGCGGCTTGGTTGACAACGACGGCATCACCTACATCCAGGTCGACCGGCACGGCGACGCGGTAACCAACGGCGACGGCACCGCGGAGCCGGGGCCGTGGCACCTCGATGCGCTGCCGCTGCTGCTGTCGGCCTCAGACTGGGACATCCTGGAATCCGGTCTGGTGCAACGCTCCCGGCTGCTCGACGCGGTGCTGACCGACCTGTACGGGTCACGGCGCGCGGTGACCAGCGGGGTGCTGCCACCTCAGCTGCTGTTCGCGCACCCGGGATACGTGAGGGCCGCGCGCGGCATCGACGTGCCGGGTCGCCATCAGCTGTTCCTGCACGGCTGCGACATCAGCCGCGCCGCCGATGGCAGCTTCCGGGTGAACGCCGACTGGACCCAGGCGCCGTCGGGGGCGGGCTACGCGCTGGCCGACCGGCGAGTGGTCGTCCACGCCATCCCCGACCTGTACGAGCGGATCGGGCCGCGGCCCGCCTCGCCATGGGCGCAGGCGCTACGGCTGGCGCTGATCGACGCGGCCCCCGAGTCGGCCGAGGAGCCGGTGGTGGTGGTGCTCAGTCCAGGCATCCACTCCGAGACCGCGTTCGACCAGGCGTATTTGGCGAGCGTGCTGGGCTTCCCCCTGGTGGAGAGCGCGGACCTGGTGGTGCGCGACGGCAAGCTTTGGATGCGGTCGATGGGCACACTCAAACGTGTCGACGTGGTCCTGCGCAGGGTCGACGCAGAGTACGCCGATCCGCTTGACCTGCGCGCAGATTCGCGGCTGGGTGTGGTTGGGCTGGTGGAGGTGTTGCGCCGCGGCGCGGTGACGGTCGTCAACACGCTTGGTAGCGGCATCTTGGAAAGCCCTGGGCTGCTTCGCTTTCTACCCGAACTGGCTGAGCGGGTGCTGGGTGAGACGCCGCTTCTGCAGACGGCGCCGATGTACTGGGGCGGCATCAACAGGGAGCGCTCGCACCTGCTGACCAACCTCTCGTCACTGCTCGTCAAGTCGGTGACGGGCGGCGACCCGATCGTTGGGCCGGGGTTGTCGGCCGCACAACGACAGTCGCTGGCGAAGTGCATCGAGGCCATGCCCTGGCAGTGGGTGGGCCAGGAGCTGCCGCAATTCTCCTCGGCGCCCACCGACTACTATCCGGGCGGGCTGTCATCGGCCAGTGTCGGGATGCGGTTGTTCACGGTGTCGCAGCGCGGCGGCTACGCGCCGATGATCGGTGGGCTGGGTTACTTGCTGGCCCAGGGCAACGCCGCCCACCGATTGAATACCATTGCGGCCAAGGATATCTGGGTGCGCACGCCGACACGCGTCACGGTCGAGCGGATTCCAGGCGCGGTTGAGCTCCCCGCCGTGACGCCAAGCCCGACGCGGGCCGTCAGCTCGCCGCGTGTGTTGTCCGACATGTTCTGGATGGGCCGGTATGCCGAACGGGCCGAGAACATGGCCCGGTTGCTCACGGTCACGCGCGAGCGCTACCACGAATACCGCTACCGCCGCGAGATGGAAGGCAGCGAGTGTGTGCCTGTCCTGCTGGCCGCCCTCGGACACATCACCGGGACCGACACCGGCGCCGGCAGCGACTACGCGGAGATGGTCGCGACGGCCCAGAGCACGCTGTGGTCGCTGACCGCCGACCGGTACCGGTCAGGGTCGCTGGCGCAGTCGGTCGAGCGACTCGGGTTGACCGCCCGCGCCGTGCGAGACCAGATGTCCAACGACACGTGGATGGTGCTGGCAGCGGTCGAACGCGCGCTCCTGCATGCACCGGCTAGAGCGTCTGGTCGGCCCGCCGACGAGCCGCCCGAATCGCACACCGAGGGCGACGCGTTCCTGTCGTCGACGAACAACCTGACGCTGGCGGGAATGTTGGCGCTGTCCGGCGTCGCCGCCGAGTCGATGGTGCGGGACGTCGGCTGGACGATGATGGACATCGGCAAACGAATCGAACGTGGCCTGGCGTTGACGGCGCTGCTGCGTGCAACGCTGACAACGGTCCGCAGCCCCGGCGCTGAGCAAACCATCACCGAGTCAACGCTGGTGGCCTGCGAATCGTCGGTCATCTACCGGCGGCGGATGCTGGGCAAGGTTAGTGTGGCTGCTGTGGCGGACCTGGTGTTGTTCGACACGGAGAACCCGCGCTCGCTGGTGTACCAACTCGAGCGGCTGCGGGCCGACCTGAAGGCGCTGCCCGGATCGTCCGGATCATCGCGGCCGGAGCGGTTGGTCGACGAGATCGCCACCCGGCTGCGCCGCCTCGACCCTGCCGACCTGGAAGAGGTCACCGCCGACGGCACGCGGGCCGAACTGGCCGATCTGCTCGACGGGATGCACCGCGATCTGCGCGAGCTGTCCGGCGTCATCACCGCGACCCACCTGCGGCTGCCCGGTGGCATGCAGCATCTGTGGGGTCCCGACGAGTTCAAAGTTGTTCCATGACCGACGGGCCTATCCCCTCGGCGTCGAGCCGGTGCTATCAGATAACGCACCGGACTGTGTACCGCTACTCCGACGTCGTCACCAGTTCCTACGGCCGCGGCTTCCTGATTCCGCGCGACTCGGCACGCCAGCGCTGCCTGTCGCACGAGCTGATCATGGATCCCGACGCGGCCGACAGCTCAACCAGCCGCGACGTCTACGGCAACGTCAGCTCGTACTTCCACGTCACCCAGCGCCATCACACGCTGTCGATCACCAGCAATTCGGTCGTTGAGGTGGATCCACCGGCGCCCGAGCTCTACGGCGGCGGGTCGGCGCGGGCGCCGTGGGAGATCGCACGACCCGTCGGTCTCGACGGCGCGTTGGCCACCGAGTTCACCCTCGACCTGCAGCCGCCGGAGATCACCGACGAGCTGCGTGCCTACGCCACACCGAGTTTCGGGCCCGGCCGGCCGCTGATCGAGGTGCTTCGCGATCTGGCGTCGCGGATCTACTCCGACTTCACGTATCGGTCCGGGTCGACCACGGTGTCGACTCAGGTCGGCGAGGTTTTAGCGGCGCGCGAAGGGGTATGTCAAGACTTCGCGCGGCTGGCCATCGCCTGTCTGCGTGCCAACGGGTTGGCGGCCAGTTATGTATCGGGGTACCTGGCGACCGACCCGCCGCCGGGAAAGGAACGCATGATCGGCATCGACGCGACGCACGCCTGGGCGTCGGTGTGGACACCGCAGAACCAATGGCTGGGCTTGGATCCCACCAACGATCAGATGGTCGACGAGCGCTACATCATCGTCGGGTTCGGTCGTGACTACGCCGACGTGCCGCCGTTGCGCGGCATCATTTACACCGACTCGAAAAGCAGCGTGATCGACGTCGCCGTCGACGTGGCACCGTATGAGGGGGGTGTGCTTCGTGCGTGACTTCAACTGTCCCAATTGCGGTCAGCGGCTGGCGTTCGAGAACTCGCTGTGCTTGTCGTGCGGGAGCCGACTGGGTTTCTCTCCCGACGACATGGCTCTGCTGGTTATCGCGTCGGGCGCGGACAGCGACCACGGCGGCGCCGTCGACTCCAGCGAGTACCAGCTATGCGCGAATCTGCATCTGGCCGAATGCAATTGGCTCGTCGAGAAGGGACCCGCACCGAGACTACTATGCAGGTCGTGCGCGCTGACCCGGACTCGCCCCAACGACGCCGACACCAAGGCGATGGCCGCATTCGCGGCCGCCGAAAGGGCAAAGCGTCGGCTGATCGTCGACCTGCGCGAGTTGAGGCTGCCGATCGTGGGCCGCGACGAGGACCCGCGGTACGGCCTGGCGTTCGATTTGCTCTCCAGTGAGACCGAGAAGGTGCTCACCGGCCACCACAACGGTGTGATCACCCTGGACCTCGCCGAGGGCGACGACGTGCACCGCGAGCAGCTGCGGGTCGCGATGGCCGAGCCCTACCGCACGCTGCTCGGACATTTCCGCCACGAGATCGGGCATTATTACTACTTCCGGCTGGTCGACCCGTCGCAGGACTACAAGAGGCGGTTCCGGGAGTTGTTCGGCGACTCCGACGCCGATTACCAGGCCGCACTGGATCGCCACTACAACGAGGGCCCACCCGCGGAATGGGAAGAGAGCTACGTCTCGTCGTACGCGAGTATGCATCCGGCGGAGGACTGGGCCGAAACGTTCGCACACTACCTGCACATCCGCGACGCCCTGGACACCGCCGCGGCATTCGGTTTCGCACCGTCCGGCGCCACCTTTGAGCGACGGGTGTTGGGGCCCAGTGGGTTCGACACCATCATCGAGATGTGGCTGCCGCTGGCGTGGGCGCTCAACATGGTGAACCGCTCAATGGGCAAAGAGGATCTCTATCCGTTCGTGCTGCCCCCTGCGGTGCTGGACAAGATGCGGTTCATCCACACGATCATCGACGAGATCACCTCCGACCCGGCCAAACTCGCCGAGGTCAGTGGCGGGGTCTAATTGCCGCGAGCGACCGTGTATGTACGCGACACGCCGGTGATTGGTGTACAACAGCGGTCGCTCACGCTAGTTGACTAGCCGCTGAGCGCAGCCTCAGCAGGCTCTCGCCGGTGTCGGCCACGGTGTAGGGCGGCACTCGCGGCATCGGGGAAAGTGCGAGGAGTCGATCATCAGGCCGGCCCGCACGAACTCCATGCCGTCGCGGATCGTTGGAATCGCACCCAGCGGGGTGTATTCCACCGCCATGCCTGCACCGACACCGTCGAATGCCTTGGCGCAGCGCTTGATTCGTTGAGGCGGCACCCTCGCGGTGAATACCGTCAGCACCCACTCCGCGCCGATCGTCTCCGCACGGTCGGCCAGCAGTTCGGCGCTTGCCATCGTGGCTGATTCGTCGTCGCTGACGACAAGCGCGAGCAGTTCATGGCAGCGAACCCCGGTCGCCGCGCAGCCTCGACGACTAGCGGCCCAGGAATGCCTTGCCGCGCGGCGACAGCCGGTAACCCACGTCGAGGCTGATGGTCAGGCCCAGTCCTTTGAGCTGGCGGACGCGCCGCTTGAAGCGGGGCACGTCCAGTCCTACGCGGGCGGCCAAATCCGGCGCGCGCACCGCCTCGTTGGCACCGATCATCTCCAGATACTTTCGCGTCCAGGGAGTTTCGGCTGCGGCGTCCCACCGGCGGAGCCGGGCAGCGATCGCGTCGACGTCGGCGGCAGACAACCGATCGTCGGCTGCCAGTTCCGGTCGCTCGTCGGGCGCCAGGTAGGACACCGTGATCACGTATGTGTGTTTGGCCGGGCGGCGGTCGAGTTCCCGCCGCGCGGTCTTGGCGTCCGGATAACCTGCGGCGCGCGCCTGCGCGGCAGTGACGCGGTAGCTTCCCGGATACTCGGCGACGTCGTCGATGCGAACGGTGCCCGCGACGGTGCGCTGGGTGCCGCCGGCCTTGGCCCTCGGCGCGTCCCATCGGCGCAAGACAAGCGTGATGTCACCATTCGCGATGCCTTCGGCCGTGTCGCGGTTGAGCAGCACGGGTGTGACCCTACGATCACCCGGTGGCTGATCGCTATGGCACGGATGTCCTCGCCAACAACCCGCACCGCAAGCCTCGCGCAGGCGAGCAGCCGGTGGAAATCGGCATGGTCGTCGAGGACGCCCAGACCGGGTTCGTCGGCGCCGTGGTTCGCATTGAGTACGGCCGGATGGAGCTCGAGGACCGGCACGGCCGCAGGAAACCGTTCCCGGTCGGACCCGGCTACCTCATCGACGGCAAGCCCGTGATCCTCACCGCCCTGCGACGTGCAGCGCCTGCCGCACCGGCGCGCACCGCATCCGGCTCAGTGGCGGTACAGGCGAACGCCAGGGTGGCTTTGGCGAGCAGGATCTACGTCGAAGGCCGGCACGACGCCGAACTCGTCGAGCAGGTCTGGGGCGACGACCTCCGTGTCGAGGGCGTGGTGGTCGAATACCTTGGCGGCGTCGACGATCTCGTGGGCATCGTCGAGGAATTCCAGCCCGGCCCGGGGCGCCGCCTCGGCGTCCTCGTCGACCACCTCGTGGCCGGTTCGAAGGAGGCCCGCATCGCCAGCCAGGTCGAGCAAGCCGTCCGCCGTGGCCCCGGCGGTGTGCACACGCTGGTCGTCGGCCATCCGTTCATCGACATCTGGCAGGCGGTCAAGCCGACGCGGCTGGGCGTCACCGCGTGGCCTGTGGTGCCGCGCGGCACGGACTGGAAGCACGGCGTGTGCAAGGCGCTGGGCTGGCCGCACACCCAGCAGACCGACATCGCCAGGGCGTGGCAGCGGATCAGAAGCCGGGTGCGGGATTGGAACGACCTGGAGCCCGCGCTGATAGGCCGCGTCGAGGAACTCATCGACTTCGTGACTGCCAGCGCGTAGCGCGATCGGCTCAGCCGAGCGCGTGGCCGGTGGTGCTGTCGATGTGGTCGGGGATTTCTCCCTCGTGACGATCTCCGGTCGACGAGGTTCCGCGGGGCTCGAACATCAGGATCGAGCCGCCGGGTGACGATGGCTTGTGCTCGGTGCCCTTCGGAACGACGAAGGTGTCGCCTTTGCGCAGCACGACGGTCGATTCGCCGCCATCGGCATCCCGCACAGCAACGTGGAACTCACCGTCGAGGACGAGGAAGAATTCGTCGGTTTTTTCGTGGACGTGCCAGAGATGCTCACCTTGGGCATGGGCGATCCGGACGTCGTAATCATTGACCTGGCCGACGATTCGCGGACTGTAGATGTCGTCAAACGACCGGAGCGCCTCGGTTAGATTGACGGGCTTGGTGACCACGATTCGATCGTATGTCTGGTCGACGTGGTAAGCAGAGAGCGTGTCCGACGGTCTGTTTGACGTCCCCGGCGAAGTAGGCGCGAGCGCGGGCGGGCCCGTCGGCGCATCGGCTCCGTTGGCGGTGAAAATGCGGCCGGCCACCCTCGACGAGGTGGTCGGGCAGGATCATCTGCTGCGGCCCGGCTCGCCGCTGCGGCGAATGGTCGAGGGCTCGGGCGCGGCGTCGGTCATCCTCTACGGCCCGCCGGGCACCGGCAAGACGACGCTGGCGTCGCTGATTTCCCGGGCCACCGGCCGCCGGTTCGAGGCGCTGTCGGCGCTGTCGGCCGGCGTGAAAGAGGTGCGCGCCGTCATCGATGTCGCGCGGCGCGCCGCCGCGCACGGTGAGCAGACTGTGTTGTTCATCGATGAGGTGCACCGGTTCTCCAAGACCCAGCAGGACGCGTTGCTCTCAGCCGTCGAGAACCGGATCGTGCTGCTGGTCGCGGCCACCACCGAGAACCCGTCGTTCTCCGTGGTCGCGCCGCTGCTGTCGCGGTCGCTCATCCTGCAACTACAGCCGCTCGACGCCGACGCCGTCAGGAACGTGGTGCGCCGCGCCATCGACGACCCACGGGGCCTCGGTGGCCAGATCGACGTCACCGACGACGCAGTCGAACTGCTGGTGCAGCTCTCTGCGGGCGACGCGCGGCGCGCGCTGACCGCGCTGGAGGTGGCCTCTGAAACAGCCGGAGCGGCGGGGGAGCAGGTGACGATCGCGACCATCGAGCAGTCGCTCGACAAGGCGGCCGTGCGCTACGACCGCGACGGCGATCAGCACTACGACGTCGTCAGCGCGTTCATCAAGTCGGTCCGCGGCTCCGACGTCGACGCCGCCCTGCATTACCTGGCGCGGATGCTGGTGGCGGGGGAGGACCCGCGGTTTGTGGCCCGCCGGCTGATGATCCTTGCCAGCGAGGACATCGGGATGGCCGATCCGATGGCGCTGCAGACCGCCGTCGCCGCGGCGCAGACGGTGCAGCTGATCGGCATGCCCGAGGCGCAGCTGACGTTGGCGCATGCGACGGTGCACCTAGCTACCGCGCCCAAGTCGAATGCGGTCACCACAGCGCTGGGCGCGGCGATGAGCGACATTCGAGAAGGCAAGGCCGGCCTAGTGCCCGCCCACCTACGTGACGGCCACTACTCCGGCGCCGCCAAACTGGGCCACGCAATCGGCTACAAGTACAGCCACGACCACCCCGATGGTGTTGTGCCGCAACAGTATCCGCCCGACGAACTGGTTGGGGTCGACTACTACCAACCGACCAACCACGGCGCCGAGCGGGAGATCACCAGCCGGCTGGAAAAGCTGCGCGCCATCATCCGTAAGAAGCGCTGACAACCTCGCCTCCCACCCACCGAGATCGACCCTTGACAGCCCCCGCACCCCCTCTTATCGTTGTAATCAATCAATTGATTGATAAAGTGTAAGGTTGATAATTGGGGAGTGATGGAGATGCAGACGCCCGGCTGGACCGCGCCTTCATGGCGCTGGCCGACCCGGTTCGGCGCGCGATCGTTGCGCGGCTGTCCCGCGGACCGGCCACGGTCAACGAGCTGGCCGCGCCATTCGACATCACGAAACAGGCGGTTTCCAAGCACATCCAGGTGCTCGAGCAGGCGGGGCTGGTCAGTCGGACCCGCGACGCGCAGCGCAGGCCGGTTCACTTGGACGCGGCGGCACTGGAGCGGCTGACCGCATGGATCGACCGCTATCGGCTTGACGCGGAACGCAGCTACCGCCAGCTCGACACCCTGCTGGCGACGATGACCGATACCCACACGGAAGGAAGCGACAAATGACGAACCCGCTGGACCTCAACGCCCCGGTCGACACCCTGGCCATGGAGTTCACCCGCGACTTCGACGCGCCGGTGGAAGCGTTGTTCCGAGCCCACGCCGAACCCGAGCTGGTCAAGCAGTGGCTCGGACCGCGTGACCTTGAGATGACGATCGAGCACTGGAACTTCAAGTCCGGCGGCGGCTACCGCTACGTGCACAAGGCCGATCGCGGCGAATTCGGATTCAACGGGGTGTACCACAAGGTGCGCGAGAACGAATTCATCATCCAGACCTTCGAATTCGAGGGCGCGCCGGACATGGTCAACATCGAGTTCAT
>Ga0207693_10004857_pt1 | contig 11313 bp, 11 predicted proteins | sample LARL81metaG_FD_184347 | JGI IMG/M metagenome (GOLD analysis project Ga0207693, IMG submission 184347) | Corn, switchgrass and miscanthus rhizosphere microbial communities from Kellogg Biological Station, Michigan, USA - LAR L8-1 metaG... | ecosystem: Host-associated > Plants > Roots >... | reverse complement strand
CAGGATGTCCTGAAGTCGGAAACGCCGGTGCTGGTGGACTTTTGGGCCACCTGGTGTGGGCCATGCCGTGCCATCGCTCCCATTGTGGAAGAGCTCGCCGCCGAATACGCCGGAAAGGTAAAAATCGGCAAAATGGATGTTGACCGCAACAACGCCACTCCTATGCGATATGGCGTACGCGGGATCCCCACGCTGTTGCTCTTCAAAGGGGGCCAGGTCCAGGAACAGATCGTTGGATATTTGCCCAAGGACCAGATCCAAAAGCGTCTCGAAAAACACGTTGGCTGAATTCTAAAATTTATGTTCGAAAATGGACGCCTGGACTCGACTCCAGGCGTTTTTCTTTTTCCCCCTGCCGCTCAGCGCGTCCCGTGGGATAATGTCGCCATGCGCCGCAACCTGCCGTTTGCTTCCTGCATTCGCATGCCTCATTGCGAGCAGCCTCAAAGCCCCGGCCGATCGGTCCCCGGAGCATGAGTTGAATCATATTGCGATTGGATCCCCGTCATTGACGGAGGAGGAATATGGAAGCCACTGAACAAGCACGCTTGCGGGCGCTGCGCAGCTATAAGATTCTCGACACCGACCCGGACAAGGCTTTCGACGACCTCACCATTCTCGCATCGCATATCTGCGAGACTCCGATCGCGCTGATCAGTCTTATCGACTCCGACCGCCAGTGGTTCAAGTCGCGAGTCGGCGTAGATATCGCCGAAACGCCCCGCGAGCTCGCGTTCTGCGATAAAGCCATTCAGCAGTCCGACCTCTTTATCGTGCCCGATGCCACCAAAGATCCCAGGTTCAGTTCCAATCCCTTCGTGGTCAACGATCCCAAAATCCGCTTTTACGCCGGCGCTCCCTTCAAAAGTTCAGACGGCTACACATTGGGAACGCTGTGCGTGGTCGACATGGTCCCGCGGCAGTTGACTGCCGGGCAGCAAACTGCGTTGCTCGCGCTCAGTCGCCAGGTACAGGCGCAATTTGAGCTGAGAAAGAATTTGTCCGAACTCCGCGCCGCGCTGCAAGAACGCGACAAGGCTGAAGCAGAGAGAGATGAAAGCATTGTTGAACTGCAGCACGCGCTCGAGCACGTGAGCCGCTTGAGCGGACTGCTGCCCGCATGTTCGGCCTGCAAGCTGGATATCACCATCCCCGCCGATCCCAACGCGATTGACGGAGTTGTCGACGGCGTCATGCAAATTGCCCGGCAGATGAAATGCGGTAAGGACAGTGAATTTCAGATTGAGCTTGCCCTGCGCGAAGCCCTTGCCAATGCCATCGTCCACGGCTGCAATAACGATCCCACGAAAAAAGTTGAGTGCTGCGTGGCCTGCACCGACGCTTCCGATGTGGTGATCGTGGTGCGCGATCCCGGCCAGGGATTCAATCTCAACGAAGTTCGCGATCCGCTGGCCACCGAGAATCTCCACTCCGACCACGGCCGCGGAATCTATCTCATCAATGAGTTGATGGACGAAGTCTCATTCGAACGCAACGGCGCCGAAATCCGCATGCGCAAGGCGGGATCCAGTTCGGAGGATTCAAGTATGAAGGCGATGGGCACCGGGGATTGATTCCGTCCGGGTGCCCCATCCTTGTCGCGTTCTTTGCGACAGGGTGGGGATTTTGATTTCCCGCTATCGATTTTATTGCCTCCCACCCTAGCCAAAAGCGGGCTGACTCTACCCGCTATCCACTAAATCGCGCTTGGGTCAGGCAGCGACGTCTGGCATTCGATTGGCACACCTCCAAGAACGTTTCGGTATTCGTTGAGCGTCATGTTGTAGGTTGTCTCTGCAGACTGGCACTCGTTCCCGGTTGGATTTTGCGCGCATGCGCTGTCCCTGTCCTGCCGCGCACTCCTGAGTCGCACAATAATGTTCTCCGTGCCGGCTGTAGCGGTTGTGCAGTCCTGACAAGAAGCGCCGACCCGAGTCTGACCCGGCCCGCATTGCTGTGCCCCCATAACCACGCATTGGGCACCGTTCCAGACTTGACCTGCGGCGCATGCCTGCTGGACGGCGTTTTTCGCGCCCCTGGCACCAGTCACGCTACCGTTCTTGACCACGCGCGGCGCCGCTGCGCAGGAGCCATCTTTCCCCTCCACTTCTCCTTCGGGACAAGCCTTGCAAGCTCCGTCCTTGCAGATCTTGTGCGGTGGCTCAGGTACTACGGGCTTGGGCTGTACCGGCTTGGGCGCAGGTTCCTGACACGGTCCGTCTTTGCAGACTGGCCGGCGAAGGTCGGACTCGACCGGTGTTGACGCGTGGTCTTTCGGCGTGGTGCTTACCGGGACACCATTGATTTTGCGCTCCACGCTGCCAGGTTGGATTTCTGTAGTCGCGCGCTTGGCATCAGTTGCGGACGGGCGCGCCGCTGTGGCGTGAGAATCTTCCCTACTCGTGTTCGAGTTCGGCACGGAAGGTTCGCTCGAAGAGTGTTGCTGCAGTTGCGTGCGTTCCTGTTCTCTCTGCAGTTGCTCTCGCTGTTGCTGCTCCCGCTGTTGTTGGTCGCGTGCCTGTTGCTCCCGCTGTTGCTGCTCACGCTCCTGTTGCTCGCGCTGTTGCTGATCCCTCTGTTGCTGGTCACGCTGTTGCTGGTCTCTTTCCTGCTGCTCACGCTGTTGCTGATCCCGCTGCTGTTGCTCACGTTCCTGTTGCTCACGCTGTTGTTGGTCGCGCTGTTGTTGCTCTCGTTCCTGCTGCTCCCGTTGTTGCTGCTCACGCTGTTGCTGATCCCGCTGCTGTTGCTCACGTTCCTGTTGCTCTCGCTGTTGCTGATCGCGCTGCTGTTGGTCGCGTTCCTGTTGCTCACGCTGTTGCTGGTCGCGCTGTTGCTGCTCCCGCTGTTGTTGCTCCCGTTCCTGCTGCTCCCGCTGCTGCTGTTCCTGCTGCTGGTTGGTTTGCCCAAAGCCTACTTGAGGGGAACCCGTAGCCAGCGCAAGGCCAAGCAGAAGCACGCCTACCCACCTGGCCTTTCGTCGTCCGCTTATCGGAAGAAGCACGAATTGATCCTGCAGAATGTTCGCCATAGTCGTCGCCTCGATATCGACGGTGTTGCCTTTACTTCAGGGAGACTTCGGGGAAGGATCGCAGATGCAAGACGTTTCATAACCAGTTAGGTGCTGCCCTGCACCCAAAAGGATACTTTCAAACCATGTCAAAGTACTTAGAGATTGGTAAAGATTGGTCTCAGCCTCTCCCAGCCCCACATCCGCGCCGTCACTTGGCTGGCCAACGGATATCCGAGCTGATGTGCCAGCATGCACACCTGTCCGCGATGGTGGGCTTCGTGAGAAATCATGTAGCACAACATTTCCTGGCCAACCGGCCAGGGCTTGGCCCAGCCGTCTCGAAGAAATTTCTTGACGCGGCTGCTGCTACTGCCGAGCGCTTCATCAAGCATCTGCGCGCAACCAGCAGCGCTTTCAGCTAATCCCAAACGGGCCTGCTTCGGCGTGCAGTGCGCGCGGTTGAGCTGTTGTGGAACCTTCAGATGCGGAGCTGTAAGCCTGATCCACTTACAGCGGACATTATGCATGTGGGTGAAGATCGCCGCGATGTTGCGAACGTTACCGGGCGGTCTGGCTGTCCAGGCTGCGGGGTCGAGATGTTCGATCAGCACCTGGTTGATGCGGTCGTTGACCAGAAATATTTCGGCTGCAGGGCTCCACACTGCGGCCACGTCACCTTGAGTCTGAGCCTTCACTTTCTTGACGACGTCTTTACCAGAAGTCACGGCTGCCGCTCCTCCCCAATCAATACAGTCCCTTCTCGCCCTTTGGACGGGTCTTCCATCTCCGGTGCACCCACAACCACTGGTCGGGATAGCGGCGAATGTAGTCTTCGATAACCTTCGTGAACAGAGCTGTGTTCGCCACCACGTCGGCTTCTCTGTCCTTGGTGCGGACCAGTTTCACCGCCGGATCGAAGCGCAGCCGATACTTCTGGAGTTGTGGATCCCAGATGGTGAAGCCGGGTATGACTGCCGCGTCCGTCTTCAGCGCAACTCGCGCCATGCCGCTGGCCGTGCATGCGGAGATGCCGAAGAAGTCCACGAACACACCCTGGCTGGCGATCATGTTCGTGTCCATCAGGACGCCGACGGTTTCCCCTTTGCGCATGGCGGCGATCAGGCCCCGCGCGAAATCCTTGTCCACAGCCTTGTTGCCGTGCATGGTGCGATAACGGCGCGTCAGGCGGTCGAGATAAGGATTGTCCAGCGGCCGCATCACGATGTTCAACGGATGTCCATAAAGCGAGTGAGCGAACGCCGACAGCTCCCATGCGCCTAGATGTCCGGTCAGGAAAAACACGCCTTTGCCGCGGGCCACGGCGCGCTCAAAATTCTCAAAGCCCTCGTACACCACAATTTTGCTGACATTCTCGGGCGTATATTTAGGAAACAGGCAGACTTCGGCTACCTGGCGTCCTAGAGATGTGAAGACCCCGCGCAGAATGTGCTTCCGTTCGGCCCAGCTTTTTTCGGGAAACGCCAGCTCCAGATTGCGCAATCCCACCCGGCGCAGCTTGCGATGAAGCAGATAAACCGTCCAGGCAATTGAGATTCCGGCAGCGCGTGCCAGCGGCCTGGGCAGTGCGCCGACAAACTTTATAAGGACCCACGCCAGTGCGTATTCGAGACGGTAGCGCAAAGGAAGGCTGACGGTAGCACCCGGGAAATTCCGCTGTCAAACCGGCTGAAAAAGACTTAACCGCAGGGGTCGCCAGGAGTTCGCAAGTTGGGAGAGAGAATCAGGTGCGGTCTGCTCTCAGCCTTCTCCGCGGCAATCCAGTGATCTCTGCGGTTAAGAGTCCCTTCTTTCAGTTACTTGCTTGCGAGTTTCGCCCACTTTGCCAGGTCGTTCAAGAACGGCAGTGCTGCCGCCGGCGAACTGACCGTTGTCAGGCTGGTGCTGAAGGGCTGCATGTGCCCGTAAAATTCGAGGGTGCTCTCGCGGTCAATCTTGACCACAGCGCCGTTGAGCTCCAGCCCGGCAAATGCGCCCCGCGCCCGCGAATAGCTGAGCACCTGCGCCCGCATCTTCCAGTCTGTATCTGCCGCCGCATGGCGCCCCACCGGGCCGGCAGCCACGCTGGCATCGGCTCCCAGCTTGAACTTGCTGTTCAGGAGGTTCTGCATCCCCCGATTGTTCATAACCAGCATCACCAAATCGACCGCCTGGCCGCCAATCTGCAAGCCGAAGCTGCCGCCTTCAATGGTGAAGAACGCCGGGTCGCTCCATCCTTTCGGGGTGCGGCAGCTCGCCACTCCACGGCCGTAGCGCGCCCCGAAGACAAAGCCCGCCTTCAGCATGGAAGGAACCACAGCCACGCACTCAGCTGATCCCATTACTTCGTCCGGGATCCGGGTGTCAGGCGCGGCCTGGATCTCTTGCAGGATCGTGGAGGCGGCCTTGGTGCGGTCAGCAGCCTTGTTCTCGGCGTCCTCAACGGCAAAAGTGAAAGCGGAAAGGCCCAGCACGGTCACAAGCACAAGCAGCTTTTTCATGGATGTCACACTTTCCTGAGCGAAGATTTTCGAGTGTAAACACCTGATTGTAGGAAATTACTCTGTGGAAAGAACCACTATTGCCGCGTTTGTGGCGGAAAACTGTTGGCGATTCGGGTACTTTAAGCCCCAGAAGGCAAAAAAATGCGGGGTTAGCAATAGCGGACTAGCCGCCACTTCCAACCCCGTCTCCCAGGTTCTGTGGTAGGTGATGCGAGTATGGCCCTGAAGAGACCAGGTAACAAGATTACCGAGGGCGTAGTCCTTTAGTAACGTAAGCGGGAAATCTCAACTGTCTGGAAAAAGCGCGACGGCGGTGAGTCAATAGCATGTCTAGAATGGGCCCTGTTCACGTTAGCAGTGCTTCTCAATGCGGGGCACGTCCCACCCACCAAAGCGCGACCACAATGAGGACGACTACCGCACCCATAACCACACGAATTAACTTTGTGGGAGTGAAGCGGAGCAGCACGGCGAACACTCCGCCGAGCGCCAGGCATCCGAGCACAAACCATCTCGCAACGGGAATACCGACCAGGCCCATTGCGAGAAAGCCGACTGCAACAATAATTCCGGCAAACTCCGAGTCCACTTTCATGACTCGCCAAGGGCCGGGATGCCGATTGCTGTCATGATCCTTCATTGGTCCTATTGTCCCACCAGCTTTGACAAAAGGCGAGTGTCGCCATGTGACTATCGCAAAATCCCCATATCACTCATTGACCGCTGGCCAAGGTAGGAAGACGCTTTCCCGTCCTTTGAAGGGCGTTATCTTGACGTCGCTCGATGACGCAATCCTCTGCGACACATTCAAACGTCTTGTCTCGAAAATAGAACAGGAAGTGGTGGAGTTCGCACGTGGCGTTCGTACTCACCACATGCCAGTCGGTCGGGCCTTTCGTGCTCATTTCATCACCAGAAACCTCATAAAACTCTCCCCATTTCGGTGCGATCTTGCTGAATCGACACTGGCCCCGATACCACCCCTCGTCATTGGTCGGGCCAAGACGGTAGCGCAGGCAATTTACGAATCGCAGAAAACCAATGTCGGCTTCCGCAAAATCCTCGAACTGGAATGGATTCACAAAGAAGCGCAGCAAAATGTCTTTGCCTAATACGTCGATGTGAGGATCGGGCGCATTCGGTTCGGCGTTCCAATCGACATTAAGCGGCACAAAACTCGGCTGCATGGCCCAACATCATAGAAGAATCGAGCCTCGAACGGTCAGTGTTGATAAATCCCTATAGCACTTATTGTGACCATCCCTCGGCACCCCGCTCGACCGCCGGAGGTTCCACCGCGTCTGGAATAAAACGAATGCCCGATTCAGGAGGCTACCCGAAGCGGCTGTTGGCAGGGCGTCGAAACGCGCCCATGAAATCGTCCAGTTCTTGGAGCGAGAACGGTTTTTTCAAAAGCGGGGAACCCGTCATAAAAGCAAATTGCTGTTTTGGATTCTCCCGAAGTATGGCATCAATGAATTTCGTACCCCCGGCACTAGAACCGCGAACGAATTTCAACGCGATAAGAACAACATCGTAGGGTCCTCGATTGCAGTAGGTACGGAAGGCCTCGCCGCAGTCCGGAGCAAGTCCAACTTCGTATCCCAGCTTATTGAGCATGAGGCCGGTGGCTTTCAAAACCACGTCTTCTGCTTCGACTACCAAGACCTTCATCCGTCTCCTCTCAGGTCACGAACCAAATAACATCGGCATCTGTGAAAGCTAGGCTTCCGCGACCTTGCCCATTTGGCTTGTATTTTGTCACTTCGGAGAAGTACTGTCACCAGTGTTCGTGTTAACTGTTGCAAAATCTCTATCACTGATTGACGCTACTGATCGTCGCCGACTCTTTAATTTCTGGTTGTGTGTTATCGACGTTTTCTTTTTGCCCCTCGAACCTCGAGCCTGAACACTGGGGTGCTATACGGCTTGTGTATTCTTGAAAGCACGTCCCAAGAACGAAGCCAGATGCCAGCCATCAAGGTATTTGTAAGGGGCTTCGCCGATCGAGTAGTGGCCACAGGGAAGCGCCGTAGCTTTGTGGTCGAGTTGGTGGCGCTTGAATTCGGCGACAACTTGCCGGGAAAATTCCGGCAAGAACGTCAGATCGTATCGCGCATAAACGATCAGCGATTTTCGCGGGAAGCGGGCGAAGTGTTTGAAGTACGAGATTGGGCTGATGGCCGTCCACAGCCCGCGCAGTCGTTCCAGATCGATATGCGGTTCGAGGCCCTGACGGATATGTCGCGTTGATTGACCGCACCAAACGACGTCCGCGAAGTAAGTTGAAGCGTGGTTGAAAGCAGCGACCTGGATGCGAGCATCATGTGCTGCAGCCAGAAATGCGTAGCACGATCCCAGGCTCGTGCCCAGAATTCCCAAGCGTTCATAGCCTTGCGACTGTAGCCAGTCGAGGCAGCAGCGGACGTCGAGCACGCCTTGACGCGCCGCATCAAGCGTGCGGCCGATGTTGGCGGAAACTGCATAGTCGGCGCGGCGAATTTCCGCCGGCCGGCGGATGTCGTGGTACGGCATGCTTAACCGCAGCACCGAGATTCCCAGACGGTTCAGAATTCCCGCCAGGCCGTTATGACTGAGCGCGTCGGAATTCCACTGCGGGAGCAGGACAATCGCACTCTTGCCCTTAGCCGGGAACCAACGCGCGTTGGCGAGATTGTTCTCCGGGTACGGCGTACTCACCGGCGACGTAAAACGAAGAAACTCGCCATAGGTACCGTGAACTTTTTTCTCTAACTTCGGGTCGGGAATCTCACGTGTGCTGAAGACCTGAACTTCGCGCAGTTCCAGGCGGAAATCCGAAGGCGTCCGGTAGGAGAAGAATTCATCGCTGGATGCGACCGCGCGCAAGTTGTACTCGCGCAGATAGCGTTCGCGTTCTTCGGGGGTCTGGGTGGGCAGAAAGCCATTGCGGCACGGCCACTCGCGCGTCCATTCAATCCCCCAATCGAGCGGACGCACCACGCGATTGTTGTCAACCGCGGTCAGCCGCGTTTCCCAGTTGTACATCCAGCGGGCGTAGGGAGAAAGCATCCTTACCTAGGGTAGCAAACTGAACATCCGGTGCGCTCAGTGCCAGCATCAAGTGGTAATAATCGGCATCCCAGCAGGTAGCATTCAGCGTCGGGAGAACGGTCCCTCCTTATCGCGGCCGACTTTCCGCGGTTCCGAGTCGCATGTCCTGCGCAAAATTCTGAAATGCTGACAAGTCCTCAGCCGGACCGTTGCGAAAGTCGTCGGCCCTCCTAAGCGCGTCGCGCGCCGCTTCCTCCGATGTCCAGTACTTAAGGAACACGCCTTCCCGGAGATACCTTAACTGTTGAAGGGTAGAATCGGAGGCGCCCGCGTACTTGTCGACCTGCAAGAGAAAGAAATCGAAGAGCGGTTTAGGAAGCTCAAAAGAGTCTGGCGCATCCCGCCGTGTGTACAGGTAAATAGACTTTTGTTTCCAGGGATTAAACTTCCTGGTGCCAAAAGAGTCGGTTACGCCGAGGAAAATCTGCGAAGTGGGAACGACCACACGGACGGGATTCTTCCCCCGTGGTTGCAACACCCAGACCGCAACTGTGTGATTTGGGAAAGGCCAGAATAGCCCGATCCCTTTGATTCCAGCACGTCCGGCAAGAAATGCATAGAGAGCGGAGAGTTCGTCGCATTCCGCAGATGCGGTCGGGAGTACGGGAGAAAGTCCAGCAACCCGTTTCCACTGGCGCCAAATATTGTCCGAGTTTGCAGGCTGATCCGTAATCGTCCAATGAAGATTCCAGAAACCTGCGTCCCTGGTTGCTTCATACAAGAGTCGCGCCACAACATAATCGGAATAACTCACACTCTCAGGCGGAAGCTTGTATGCGGTTGTGAACGAGCGAAAACTGCTATGCATGCCGGAGGCACCCTCCAGAACTTTCGCCTTCCAGCGGATCGCTCCTATCAGCTGCGCCAGGTCTGAGCTTGAAGTGGAAGGGGTCTGTGCTGCCGGCTTAGGACTGGCACCGCGCACAGCCTGAGCCATCAGGATTGTACAAAGCAGAGCTTGTGCGGCACGAAATGTTTGTGCCCGGTATTGCATTCCCGCCTTCAGTAGCACGAACAAAATGGGAGCATGTCATTCCGAACCGCTTCAGTGGTGAGGAATCTGCTTGTGCCTGTGTTAGAAACAGCAGATTCTTCGGGCCAGAAGCCCCCCGGAATGACAAGTATGCAGTTACCGTGTGCTCCTGGACTTACTTCCCGGCTAATTCTACGCATTCCTCGAGCACATCCATCGCAACGTCTGCCTGATCTTTCGTAGTAATCAGAGGAGGCGAAATACGGATCGTGTTCGGTCCGCTGCCGAGGAACAGCACCCCGCGCTCGAACGCCATCTCAACCACACGGTCGCGCTCGGCGGAAGCCTGATGCTTTGTCTGCTTATCGGAGACAAGTTCAACGCCAATCATCAGCCCACGTCCGCGAACATCTCCGACCAGGCGGTGCTTCTTCGTCCACTCTGACATCCGGCGAAGCATATGATTGCCAACCTCTTCCGTGTTGCGCAGCAGGCCTTCACCCTCGATGACGTCCAAAGTCGCGAGCGCCGCCGCAATGCAAACCGGGTTGCCGCCAAAAGTCGATGCGTGCGAGCCGGGGACCCAGTCCATAATGTCGGCCTTGCTCACCGTAACCCCCAGCGGCATGCCGGAAGCGATTCCCTTTGCCATACAAACGATGTCCGGATGCACACCGCTGTGCTCGATTGCCCACCATTTACCCGTACGGCCCGCGCCGCTCTGGACTTCGTCGGCGACCAGCAGGATGCCGTGACGATCGCAAATCATCCGCAGTTCCTGCAGGAAAACCGGTGGTGCCGGCACGTATCCGCCTTCGCCCTGGACAGGCTCGATAAATATCGCTGCAACTTCTTCCGGCGGAACTGTGGTCTTAAAGAGCTTGTCTTCGATAAAGCGTGCGCACGCAAGCGCGTCCTGTTCGCCTTTGCGGTAGACGTCGGGGAATGGGACGTGGGTCACTCCCGGCACCAGTGGAGCAAAGCGGCGTCGTTGCTGTGGTTTCGATGCCGTCAGCGACAGCGCTCCCATAGTGCGGCCGTGGAATGCGCCGAAAAAGGCGATCACCAACTGGCGCTTGGTGTGATAGCGCGCCAGCTTCAGAGCACACTCGACCGCCTCCGCGCCGGAGTTGCCGTAGTACACGCGATGCGGCCCCGGCATCGGCGCGATTTTCGACAGGCGTTCGGCAAGCGTCACTAGGCTCTCGTAATAAAAATCAGTTCCCGACATGTGGATCAGTTCGCCGGCTTGCTTTTGAATTGCCGCAACCACGTCGGGATGACAGTGGCCGGTTGAAGTCACTGCGATGCCGGAGGAGAAGTCCAGGAATTCGTTTCCATCCACATCGGTGACGACGACTCCGCGCCCTTGCTTCGCAACCAGGGGGTAAGAGCGTGTGTAGGAGGGCGAAATATAGCGCTCATCGCCTTCCAGGATGCGCTTGGCATTTGGTCCAGGCAGCAGGCCTTTCATTTTCGTCCTTCCATTCTTGCTTCCGGTGATCGGTCCATCGATGACCGATGTGCTCTTGGTTGACATGGAATCCTCCTGTACGGCGCTCATAGATCGTTGAGGTCGGTCGTCGGCCTGAAGTCGTTATTAGAGGGCCGCGACGTTTTACTCAGGAGAGGAGGATTGATTAGTCGCTTCCGAAAAGGCTGGGACGCGAATGCGAGGGCAGCACCGCCAAGTACCGGCGCGGGCACACCAGCATGTGCAACCAGCAGGCGGG
>Ga0207693_10004856_pt1 | contig 11313 bp, 13 predicted proteins | sample LARL81metaG_FD_184347 | JGI IMG/M metagenome (GOLD analysis project Ga0207693, IMG submission 184347) | Corn, switchgrass and miscanthus rhizosphere microbial communities from Kellogg Biological Station, Michigan, USA - LAR L8-1 metaG... | ecosystem: Host-associated > Plants > Roots >... | reverse complement strand
ACTCCAAGACCCGTCAAAGGCCGAACCGCCGCCTCGACGCGCGGCATTCGTCGGGTTGCAAGCCAACACCAGCACTGCGGCAAGTGTCGGGGCGAGCAACAGACCCGATAAAACTTTCATCCGTTCGCTCATTTTTTGGTCGTCGTGCGGACGCTACGTCACTCGCAGGTCGTGACTTTGAAATCAGTTAGAGCGAGCCCGTCCTTGGTCCTGTAATGGTATTCGTAGCTAAAGCCTTCTTTTTTCATCGTGCTCGAATTGTCGGCGTTTGTACAAACTCCAATCTGAACCTGCCGCGCTGTTTCTTGAGGATCAAATTGGTCAGCCTTGTCGATTACATACCAATAAGTGCTGTGGGTTCTGTCGTACTTTACGTCGACCAAGGTGGTGTTCTGATCAACCCGCAGGGGAAGGTTGCTCTTCATGTCTGCTTCGGTCCTGCGTAGTCCCTCTTCCGTCCACTTGCTGTAAACCCCGTAGCCTACGGCACCGGCGACGATGAATGCCGTCACGATGATCCAATCGCGGTTTCGTACCCGGAACATCACTTCTTGCTTTTCAACTGACTTGGCGGGCAGCCATGCGATGCTGCGTTAGAGGCACCGGCGGGCTTCGACGCTATACCAAGCGACGCAGCCGGTCGAAGGTCCGAAGGTATAATGCGGTAGCGGCTATTTGCTGCAGTGCAAATGTCTGCTAGCGCACATCCGGTTAGCGCCCGTCAATGTCCGCTTTTGGGGGAACGCGGACATCAATAGCCGGCAATCCGATGTCTGCTTATGACCCAAAGCGGACATCGAGCCACCGATTTTGTAATGACCCGCCAACCGAGCCGCGTAGATCAAATCGTGAAAGCGTTTTCGACCCGACCATGTCGGGGCTGTTATCAACCTCTCGTTTGTGCGGCCATTTTGTCAGTCAGTTCCAAGAGTCGGACAGTTTCTGCCAGCAGCTTTAGGGACTGGCCGGAACCAGCCACTCGCTAATCCAAAACCGCTCAGCAATGGCGTCAGCCGCCGGGATGGAATGGCATCCCTGGATGCCCCGCGCTCGCAGGTTCCGGCGTTTCCACGTCAAGATTAATGACCACCGGCTCCTGCCCACTTCTCACCACGACCGCCTCGCAAATCTCGTTTGGACTTCCGTTGATCTCCTGATGCGGCACGTAAGGCGGCACATAAATAAAATCTCCCGCCCTGGCTTCTTCGCTCAGTTCCAGGTGATCGCCCCATCGCATTCGCACCCGGCCCTTCACCACGTATAGCACCGTCTCTAATTCACCGTGATGATGCGGTCCCGTCTTCGCATCCGGTTGCACCACCATTGTGCCCGCCCACAGTATCTCTGCGCCCGTCCGCGCATGCGTGATCGCCGCCGCCCGCGTCATCCCGGACGTCTGCGGCGTGTTCATGTCCAGTTCTCCGGCATGTACAATCCTGACCCCATGTTCCTTCCAGTCCATGTTCGACCCTTCTCTACAGGATGAATTCGTCTTCGCTTACACCAGCGCCGCACGCCGGACAATGTTACCTCGGCCGCTGTGTGGCTTTAGACGCGGCGTTCGCTGGCCGACTTTTTGATCTAACGTAAACACGTTTGCCCGATGCCAAATTTATCCTTCGCCCGTTGAGAGGATGGCCGTGCGCGATCTGGCCAAGTCCTGATCCAGCATCCGGAATGGTTTCAATAAAAGATCGGCGGAAGAGATATTTTTCGACGGCGAGCGTCGCTCAGCGAAGGAGAAAGACAATGAACGACGTTGCTCAGTTGTTGGAACATCCGGAAACGGAGTTCACAAGAAATCGCAACAACCTTCGCTTTGACCGTTTTGGTGGTTGAGAAGCGTTAAGCTCAAGAGCAGGGTTTGACTAGGTCACTGGGTCAAACGCCCGATCCCGGCCAGCCAGTAACGCGCCCATGAATCCCTACAGCGCCCACCATTTGTCGTCGCCTCACAGCTTCATCAGGCGGCAAACTACCGGAACTAACAACGACAAAACGCGTTATTGCCCCTGCGCCATGCTGGCGAGGAGACGGAGCATGCGGAGATATTTTATTGTTGCTGCCATATTTGTTGCCATTGGCGTTGCAGTTGCATTTCTTTCACCACAACCGGCCGGCGCCTTCGTGGCCAACCAGAATGGCGTCGCCAAAGCCGCGACGGCCACGAACGCCACTATCGAAGTGAAGCGCTCGCCGCATAGGGGGCGGCCGCCAGGATGGAATCACGGCCGCAAAGTCGGCTGGCACGGACGCGGCAAACCGCCCGGCCAGTAAGACGCCGTCGTCGCGCTTGGTGCGATCGCGCGCGAAGCATCGGACCAGCGTCTACAATCTCTCAGACGACAGCGTATTGCAGCTCGAAACCTGTCCCGAGTTGAACCCGTTGAGGAACCAGCGCTTGCGCTGTTCGGAACTGCCATGCGTGAACGAGTCAGGCACGACATAGCCCTGCATTTCTTTCTGCAGCCGGTCGTCTCCGATGGCTGATGCGGTCTGCAGGGCCTGGTCGAGGTCGCCGGGATCGAGGAACTTGTTCTTTTGTTGGGAACGATTTGCCCACACGCCGGCAAGGCAATCGGCCTGCAACTCGACCCGGACTTGCATCGCATTGGCTTCAGTCCGGCTCGAAGCGGCCTGCTGCGCCTCCATCACCCGCGGCAGGATACCGAGCTCGTTCTGCACGTGATGTCCGACTTCGTGCGAGATGACATAAGCTTCCGAAAATCGGCATGCGCTCGCATCCGAGCAAGCGCCGAACTTGCGCTGCATATCTTGGAAGAAAGAAGTGTCGAGATAGATGCGCTGATCGCGCGGGCAGTAAAACGGTCCCATGGCCGAGCGGGCAAAGGCGCATGGCGTCGGTTCGGAGCCCGCGAACAGGCGCAATTTCGGCGGATGATAGGTTCGCCCGCTGGCGGCAAAGATCTCGCTCCAGCGATCCTCGGTGTCGCCCAGTACTAGAGCGACAAATTTCCCGGTCGGATCGATCGGCGTGCCGGGCGCGACCGATGGAGCGGGGCTCGTTTGTTCGGAGGGTGAACCGACGCCGCCAAGCAGATTGAGGATCACGCTCGGATCCACGCCAAGATACCAGCTTACCAGGCCAATGATGATGACGGCTCCGATACCGAGACCGCCACCGCCCCCCGGAATCCCGCGCGATGCGCTGGCTTCGCGATCGTCTTCGACATTGCTGCTGGGACGGAAATCATCTGTGCGCATCTGTCATTCTCCAATCGAGTTCCGCTGGAGCTGCAGGCGGCGGCTGACTTTTATTATCGGTCTCATCGCGCGGTAATGAAAGGCTGTTTTTGTCAAAAAATAATACGCGCGCGCGCGCCGAGCCGCGCGGCTTGCGCGAAAATCGTCATGAGACGGAGAGACGGTCAAGCGAAGCTATCAGCGAGCTTCTTCCTATTGCCGCCAACAGGCTCGCCGCGCTACCAGCGTCGCCCCCAACGCCGGCGACCCCAACCGCCACCTACGAGCCGAAGCAACAGAAGAAGCACCACCGCACCAATGAAGGCGTTGATGATCAGGGCAATGATCCCGGCGCCAAGATGGATGCCAATCCGCGGCAGCAGCCAATCGCCGATAAATGCGCCGATCAGGCCAACAATCAAGTCACCGATCAATCCAAAGCCGCCGCCTTCCATGACTCTACCGGCGAGCCATCCGGCGACAATGCCGACGATCAAGATGACGAGAAGACTCTGATTTGACAGATACATGACCGCCCCCAAGCAAATCCGTTACCCAAACAATCTACAGCATGGGCCGGATACGGACAACTGAACTTCATGCGGTTGCCGGTTGCGGATCAACGGACCGACCATCGCGGTCGCACGCTGGCGCCGGCGCGCCCTGAAGGTACGCACTCATCCGCTGCCGGAAATTCGGATTTCCTGAAGCGCCAGCCGACCGAGCCGCGCCGAATCCCGTATTCCGGTTTGCGCGAGCTCAATAATCTTCTTTGCAACAATCTCGGTGATGGGATCGGACCGGTCGCTCAGCTTCAAGGTTCGCAGGCAATCCTCGTAGGCCGCCACGAGCGGAGCGATATCTTCGGGTGCAAAGGCTGAATTCTGCAAGAGCCGGTAAATGGCCATGGCGGCGCTCCATCGAAAAAAATTAGATCGGCGGGAGCGAGAGCCATCCCCCATTGCCGCCATGCAGCCGACAACGCCAGCTTATCTACACCGGGTCGATGAACGCCACCTGAACCCGGGTGGCAGTTCGATACGTCAAAAGACGCGTTTGGCCACGACTGCTGTTGGGCCTGCGGCAACGAGAGCGATAGCGCCTGGTATCTATCGCAAGTGCGCGCAGGCCGATCGGCCGGAGCGTCGTGCGCTTTGTCGGCGACGCTCCCGGCCGGTACGAAAACCACTTAACGGGGGGCAAGCGCCGTATCGCTCATTCTCCGGACAGCATCGTCCGCCAGTTTGGTAGATACTTCGGCGGCGCGGCGCGCGCTGTGCAGGAGGGCCTCGATATTGTCACGGACCACGCGGGTTTGCAGAGCAAAACATTCCTGGGGCGTACGGCAGCCGAGGAACTCCTCGAAATGTTCCAGATTATCCTCGATGCGATTCTGCACAAAGCGCATCCATTCTCCGGAAGCGTTCTGCAGACCGTCGACCACGAAGGTCGAGCTCTCGATCAGCGCCTGCACGTTGCCGGCCGACTGTTGCATGGTTTCTCTTGCGGTGTCGCCCGTAAGACCGAACAGCTTTGAAAACTGATCCACCGACCGCTCGGCGATCCGGGTCGCGGCTTCGCTGCTGTTGCGCCAGGTGCTGCTCATGGTTTCCGTGTTTCGGCGAAACGCTTCGGTTCCCGCTCGGGCCGTGCGCTCTGCCGTATCCGACATTGTGCGGCTGGTCTGAGAAGCCTGATCAGCCGTTCTTCGGGTCGTCTCGTGGACTGAATCGCTGGAATCGCGTTCAGCTTGGCGCGGATTGGCCATTCGATTCTCTCCATTGCAAGGATTTGTGTCGCCTCAGACTCCCACTGATATAACCCGCGCCATTTTCATTTCTAGGCAATAATTTCCGCGCCATCGCGGAACGTAGTCTGCATTCAACGCAATGGTTCTGGAAAATCTGACGCAAAGCTGAAATTGTGATGTAAGGTCAAAGCGCGTTGACGGAACCAATCGAAGCGGAACACAGCGCGCTGTGGAACCGCATCGGTGCGACGCAATGCCGCTAAGATCACCGATTCAATTGCCACGATTGAAATGGTCGCGCGCAACGTCCATCGGAACTACATCCGAAGCGCGAAATTCTCGCGGCAAAACTCCGGCTGACAATCTGACAAGAGGATAGGTGCTCAACCTGCGTCCGCGTGAGTTCAGTAGCCATACCATCGGCGAGGCGGACCGCCGACCGGACCTTGATAGGGTGCGCAGTTGCCGCCCTGCACGGTGTAGCCCGGCGGACAGCCGTTCCAGCTACGCCATCCGCCTCCAACGGGGCCTCCATACGGCGCACAACTGCCGCCCTGCACCGTATAACCCGGTGGGCAGCCGTTCCAAGTTTGCCCGCCATAGCCGTAACCGTATGGCGGCGGCGGCGGATAATAATACTGAGCATTCGCCGTCCCTTTCGCGATTGCGGCAGCCGCGCCGCTTGCCGCGAGAAATTTGCGGCGGCTTATCTTTCTTGCCACGTCCTCCTCCCTTCGTCGGCGTCCGCTCCCGGTCCTCCGGGTCACCTCCATTTATGTTTCCAATATGCGAGCGAGCTTATTGGGCGCTCGCTCGGTTCTACCATCAAGCGGCGTTGTCGGACCGGACCGCAGTTTTCGATTTCGCCCAATAGTCCGCTTGCGCCTTGGTGGATTTGAGATCGTCCGCGGTTTCAAATCCTGGCGCCATCGAAGCCGACGTGCCTGCCAGCACCTGATGATGCTCGATATTGAGAAGGCGCAGCCAACTTTGCTGGCCCAGCGTGAGTCCGATCATGCAGCCGAGTTCGACCAGTTCCGACTCGGTGAGGTGGTGACGCATGCGCTCCCAGAAGTCATCGCCGGTGTCGAGCCGCCAAACGATGGCTTCGGCATAGGCGAGCGCTGCCTTCTGGCGCTCGTTATACTTCGCCGACTCTTCAAAATTCAAAAGATCGAGCACTTGCTCTTCGATCAGGACGCCGCTGGTGGTTGCCTTCACCGAGCGCTGGTTGCCGCAATATTCGCAGGTCACTGAGCGGGAAACGTAGAGGCGGCACAGTTCCTTGATCCCGTGATCGAGCACGCCGTTGCGGAAAATGTTGTGCCAGGAGTCGGCGAAAAACCAGAAGCAAGCGGGCACATGGGCGCGGATGGCCGAGCTTTCCGGCCGTGGTGTGCCTTCGCGCTGACAGCGCTCCATTTCCGCCCGCATCTTCGGGTCCATTTTTTCGAGCGGGACGTAGCTGATCCTTTGCTTGGACATTTCCTGACCCTTCTTTGGATATTCTCACGTTCACCGCTGCGCCGCGGCCGAATGGCCTAACATAGCACGGCAAAAATACCCCGGCGAACCGAGCTTAAGCGATGGCCTTGCCGCCGGCCAACGTTCTGGGCAGCGCCTGAAAGGGTGCCAACATATGATCGAGATCAAGCGTGTTGTTCATCACCCGCAATCGATGAAGGCATTTCACCGCATCACCTGCAGCTTTACACAGATACGCTTCGAAGATTTTGGGCGATCGGGCCCAGCTTTTCGATTGCGGCTCCACGATTTTGCCGGCTCGATGAACCGGAATTAAACGCGCATCTCACGGCCAATTCAGCATCGTCAGAACAAAATCCCGGATGGGTCGAAACTCTCTTGCCGACCGCTGAAGGAGGAAAAATCCATGCGTGCCTTATCGAAGATTGTTGCTTTCGTTATTTCGTTCGCCGTCGCCGGCACCGCGGTGTCGGCTGCCTTCGCCGAGACGCAGTGGGAGCGCAACCACCCGCGACGCGATCAGGTCAATGACCGGCTTGCAAACCAGAACCGCCGGATCAACCGTGAACTGAAAGAAGGCGAAATCACGAAACAACAAGCCCACCAGCTTCACCGGGAAGACCACGCGATTCGCCAGGAGGAGCGCGACATGGCCAAAATCAACGGCGGCCATATCACCAAAGGCGAGCAAAAAGTGCTCAATCAGCAGGAAAACGCCGTCAGCCACCAAATTGGGCGGTGAACAATCTGGCGACGGCCGCTCGCCGCAACGAACGCCATCTTACGCAAACGCTCCGGCTCTTGCCGGAGCGCTTTGCCTTCGACCTTTAAGGCCGATCGAGCAGATTATTTTGTAGTGACCGCCGCGGAATAGCGCGTGTAGAACTGCGCCACGCGCTGCTGCCACATTTCCACGAAGGCGCCCGACGTCAGGTTTTCGACCGACTTCCAGATTTGTTTGATGGCTGGCAGCGTGTTCTGCCAAATGGCGCGCTTGCACCACTTCTCGCCTTTCTGCCGGCCCTCGTCGGTCGCGCACATGGACTTCCACGCGACGCGCTCCGGATGGCTGACATGTTCGGCAGCGCCTTGGGTTCCTTGCTGATGAATTAAATAAAGATCGCTGAGCGTCGGCTTTTTATGCGTCTGTAGCTCAAACATGATGGCCGCCGTCGTGAATTTATAAGCGGCGGCAATGGCATTGTCGCGCGGGCTGGTGATGCTTCCGGAGCCGTATCTATCGAACTCATAATTACTCAATTGGAATAGACCGATATAGGAACCGGTGCGCTGCTTCGGATCGAAGTCGGATTCAATCTTTGCAACCGCTTTCATGAAAGTGAAATCGATACCCAAGGCGTCGGAGGCGCGCTTTATTTCCTCGATCGGCGTGCCGACCGGAATGTCCTTTAACGTCGCCAAAATTGTATCCGCCGGTTTCTGGTCGGGCGGGACTTCCGAATAGGCGTAATCGGCGAGATACACCAAGTCCTGTTCCGCTTGGCTGGCTTCGGTCGAGCGCGCATTGAAGAACGGACGATCGTCCGCAGTTTTTGGTTGCTCAGCCGGCTGTTCAGCCTTTTGTTCAGGCGGCGGCAGCGATGCGAGCACGATCTTTTCTTTGTCGAGCTTTTCTTCCTCTGCCTTTAGCGCCTGCGCGAGTCGGTCGGCTTTCAGCGTGCGCACGAAGCCGTCCGGCGCTGCTGTGCCCTTCGGGAACAACACCGGTTCGTGTCCGTAAAACGGATAGATGATCGCGATCGCCAGAATGATAAAGGCGAGCTGCAACGCCCTTATGATCATCCCCCAGGTCCCCGACTCGTCCGCAGTTCGTGCCTATCGATTCACTGCGGCCCGTTAAGTCAGCATAGCACAGCGGAAATGTGGCAATTGTCACCGAGCCGCCACAATGCAACAAAAATCGTCTCCTCACAGAAGCGACCCTGCACAGTGGGCCAATCTCACATCAAATAGATGCAAAATCCCTTACAATCGGACCGAAACACGCCGTTCAAGGGCCGATTCGCGCAATTGTCGTAAACGGACATTTGGTCCCAAGACGGGCAGATTCCCTATTTTGCGCCGGCTTCCGGAAGCGCGAGCAGGTGGCGCGCATGACTGATTCGGCGATAACGGGTAGCCGGCGCCGTGTCGACCGGCACGATGTGACACCGCCGGCGATGGCCACGTACCAGAAAATTCGCCATCCCCGGCGCAGTCACCACTAACTGCACGCTGCGACCGGGGCACAGCCGGGATCAAATAACTCGAATGACGATTTTGCCAAAATGCGCGCCGGCCGCCATGTGCCGATAGGCGGCTTTCGCCTCGGCAAAACTGAACACTTTGTCGATCACTGGCTTGATCGCGTTCGCCGCGACGGCGCGGTTCATTGCTTCGAACATCTGCGTTGAGCCGACCGAAATACCCTGCACATTGGCGCGGCGGCCGAAGATCAGCGCCGGATTGAGCTCGGTGGCGCCGCCGCTTAGCCCGCCGATAAGCGTGACTTTGCCGCCGACGCGAATGGCGCCGAATGCGCGGGTCAGCGTCGCGGCACCGCCGACTTCGACGACATGATCGACGCCGACGCCGCCGGTGAATTCCATGGCCGCTTTTTCCCAGTCCGGCGTCGTTCGGTAGTTGATGCCGAACGCGGCACCGAGCGCTTTCGCGCGTTCAAGCTTTTCGTCGCTCGAGGACGTGATGACGGCGCGGATGCCCATCGCGCGCGCGAATTGCAATCCGAAAATCGAAACGCCGCCGGTGCCTTGCAGGAGCACCGTGTCGCCCGCCTTGAGCTTGGCGTGCTCGACCATGGCGTGCCAGACCGTAACCGCGGCGCAGGGAAGCGTCGCGCCCTCCTCCAGCGACAGATGCGCCGGAATTTTTACGACGCCGTCTTCTTCGAGCACGGCGTGTTCAGTCAGTATGCCGTCAATGCCGCCGCCAAGCGCGCTTTTGTGCGCGTCGGCCGCCGGCGCGCCGCCGCTCCAGCGCTGAAAGAAATTGCCGGCGACGCGATCGCCGATCTTCACCCTCGTCACGCCGGAACCGATTTCAATCACTTCGCCGGCGCCGTCAGAAAGCGGGATGAGGTTTTCCCGCACCGGCATGCGATAGCTGCCGCGCGCAATGGCGAGGTCGCGGAAATTGAGCGAGCACGCTTTGATCTTCACCAGCACCTGCCGATGGGCGGGCTTGGGATCGGGGCGATCGACCTGGACGAGCGCTTCGATCCCGGCGCCGCCTTTGGGCAATTGATAGGCGCGCATGATTTTCCTCCCTCGTAGAGCGGCAGTGGTTAGCGTCTCGGCTCATTGAAAATATTTCTGCGCTGCCGCGGGTGCGACTGCCCCGGCAAGCGTTGCGGCCGGTTCGGTGGCTGCTGCGGCGCCCGCTCGCGGTTTTGACCGCCGCGCGGGCGCTGATTGTTCGGACCTTGCCGGCCGGGTCCACGCAAGCGCTGCCGCTGGATCAGCATCTGGCGGCCGATTGTGTGGGTGAGACCGAGGCGCTGCAGGGCGCCGCGATCGCGCGCTGCTTCCGCCGCGGGAATTTGATACGGCACTGCGGCGATCCGGCCGCCGGGACCAAGTCGCAGCGCAAATGCGCTCGCGCTTTGAGTGAGCGCGCCAAGATTCGCGCCTTGCCGATTGAAGACTTCGATGCGGCCGACATGCCCATCGGCGTCGGGGTAGAGCTTGACCGTCGGCGCCGTGGCGCCCCCGCCCGGCGGCACCTCGACGATGCCGGTGGTGCCGCGGATACCGAGGGTTGCCTCGGGCGTCGCGATTTTCATGTCGCCGGTCTTGGCGACGAGGCTGGCGATGAAGGAGGCGGTGCCGGTCGCCACGTTGAACGAGGCGAGATTGCCGTGCCCGCCCTCCTGATAGACGAAGGAGTCGATCGTGATCCGGGTATTGGCGGAAAGGCTGAACGTCGTTTCGTCATCGAAAGTGATGCCTAATGAGGAATTCACATCGGTCTGCAAAATGTCTTTTGCATAGATGACGTCGGAGACCTTCAAAGCCGCGCGGGCGGCATTGCCGCGCGTCACCGTTGCGCTACCAGTCATGCTTGCGACTTGGCCGATCGAATTATCGGCCGCGGCCGATGCCGGCTGGTTCGCCGGTGGAGTGGCTTGACCACGGCTCGCAAGCGGCCACAGCGCCGGAAGAGCCGCCGCGCCGCCGGTTAGCCATGCGATGAATTCGCGCCGCTTCATTGCCCCGCCCTTGCGAGCGCGCATGGTAACGATCCGACGCGCGGTCGCAATGGGCTCGTGCAATCACTGCAAATATGCAGCAAGCTCGCGCGCACCGGGCTTTTTGATTTCTTCGTCCATGCGCGCGTCAGTGGCCGCGATCAGCTTGGCGACGACGTTGTTGCGCTGGGCCACCGGATTGTCAGCATAGCCGCTCGGCCGAAAAAAATTCGCGGTCGGCACCTGGTCGCGCCACGAGAGCGGCATCGTCATCATATCAAAACCGTTGCCATCGCCGGTCAGGTTCATCATTTCGAGTTCGGCTGCAGTCAGCGACCGCGAAAATCCCTTGCGGCGCGCGAAGACAACCGAATCCAGAAGCTTCTGCGCCTGCAGCATCGGTCCGACATCGAGATCGAGGTTAAGCGCGTGCACGGCTAATCCCTTCGGCGTGCCGGCCAGGATCTCGTGCCGACCCCACGCGTCCGGAACGCTGCGCGCGAATGCGACCATCTTGCGCAATATGTCGATTTTGCCGTCAACCGGCTGATGCTCGGCGCCCGAGGCCAGGGTGGATTTGCTCTGGACCTGCCTGATGAGCTCGTCGCCCTTTTCCGCGAGGATTTCTACCGAATTGGTCGCCAACAACTGATTGTAGCCGAGCGCG
>Ga0207693_10004855_pt1 | contig 11316 bp, 7 predicted proteins | sample LARL81metaG_FD_184347 | JGI IMG/M metagenome (GOLD analysis project Ga0207693, IMG submission 184347) | Corn, switchgrass and miscanthus rhizosphere microbial communities from Kellogg Biological Station, Michigan, USA - LAR L8-1 metaG... | ecosystem: Host-associated > Plants > Roots >... | reverse complement strand
ATTGAACAAGCCGCCGCGGTGAGGGGAACGAGCGCCCTCCGAAGTGTCGCAGCGGGCTTGTTACGATCTCGCGGCGCGGCTTCTGTTTGTCGTCACCGTTTCCGCTCATCATGGCGAAAGTGACGCTCTCCGCCTTTCGCCTTTGGGCATGGGTTGCCAACTAGCTTTTGCTTTCGCTTCGCTCGAGCGCAGCCGACCGGCTATTGTTCGTTGGTCAGGATGGAAACAGGACAACCTGTTCGAAGCTCGAACAAGATCGGGACGGCACGCTCCGGACGATCGTGAGTTACCCAGGGGGTGGTTCAGAGCAATCCGCGAGTGCGCGCTTTGCGTCATCCGAGAGGCCGGGTGAGAGGTTCAACGTTAGGGCGCGCTGCAGCAGTCCCTTGCATTCGTCCCACTGTTTGAGCTGGTGGTATACCTCTCCAAGGTAGTACAGGAGCTCAGGATCATCCTTGCGATTTGCGCTTGCCTGTTTCAACAGCTCTAGCGCTTGCGGGTAGAGCCCACGCCGATAGTCTAGAATGCCAAGCGTTTTGGCGATGTCGGGATTGTCCGGGTAATCTTGGCGGGCTTTCGTAACCACCTCGTAGGCTTTCGCGGTATCCGTCGAAAGTTGACCATAGAGCAAGGCGAGTTGTCGTGTGGCGGGCGCATAAAGCGGACTGTCGGCGACCAACTTCTCGTACGTCTTGACCGCTTGGTCCACGGCCACGTCGCGCTGTTGAAATTCTCCGAGTCGCATCAGGGCCGCGGGATCGTCGGGCTGTTTCCGCAAGTAATTTTCCACTTCGGTCCGTACGGCGGGATTTCCTGCCTTCGGGTCGATGGCTAGCAGGGCCAGCCGTTGACGCGCTTCATCCTTGCCGGGAAAATCAGAAGTTGAATCAGCTGCTTTCTGCAGTGCAATGCGGGCAGGGTCTTCCTCGCCCAACATGTACTGCGCCATCCCCACATGGAATTGAATTTCGGGCTGATCAGGCAGCTTGCCCGCACTTTCCTGCAGCAGCCGGGCCGCGTTGCCATAGTCGCCTTTCTTAAACAAAATCCAGCCGAGCGTATCGGCTAGGTGCGGCTCATTCGGGGCGGCCTCGTTCGCCTTCTTCGCGAGGTCATAGGCCTTATCAAGCTCCCCGAGGCGGTCGGAATAGAGAACCGCGAGATTGTTGAGAGCTAGTGGGGAATTTGGCGCAACGGTGAGTAGCTTCTCGTAGGCGTCGCGAGCTGCAGCAAAATTCTTCAGCTGTTCGTTGATCATCGCAAGTTGCATAAGGGCGGGAGCCGCTTGCGCCGATTTGTTGTTTTCCACGAAAGCGGTGAGTTTTGCGATTGCCTCTTGTTGCCTGTTCGAAGCGACATAGAGCTGAGCGAGCAACAGGTATGCTGGCTCAAGCTTCGGGTCCAACTCAATCGCTTTCAACAGGTCTGGCTCCGCGTGCGTGAAGTCGCGTTGTGCTAGATAAATCTTCGCCCTGAGGGCCAATGCTTGCGCTTGCTTTGGGTCTTTTTCGATGAATTTCTGCACCCGTTCAATCGCGGCGGGATACTGTTTTGCGGCAAGGTCTAGGTCCACGAGCCTTTCCGTCGCCGGTAGAAAGTCCGGCGAGATCTCGGCTGACTTCTCGAACGCTTTGCGAGCCTCCTCCTGCTTGCCTTGGCTTAGCAGGATGCTTCCCGCGAGGAAGGAGGGTTGAGGCTCTTTAGGGAACAGTTCCGTCATCTGACGGTAAACCGCCAGGGCTTCATCCCTCTTCTGTTGAGCCAAATAGGCAGTGGCTAGCAGGTAGTGCGCCTGAACCATCTGCGGCCGTTCTCTCGTCAACGGTAGCAACAAATCCACGGCAGCAGCCGGACTACCCTTCCGGATCTTGAGCTCAGCCAGCGCCAGGATCGCCTGCTCGAAGCGGGGATTTAGGTTTACTGCTTCGGTTAAGCTCCTTTCGGCCTCTTCGATGGCATTGCGGCTATTGACCGGACTCGCGTTTTGGGCGGCGAGCAAATAAGCAAGCGCGAGCTGGTATCGGCTTTGAAAATCGCCCGTGTAGGCGTTTCTCAGGTACCCGAAATCACGAATTGCCGTGGCGGCGTTACGCTTGGCCAAATTGAGAGTGCCATCCCAGAACACGGCGTCATAGTTGATGGGATTCTGAGCGAGGATGTTTTGCACGCGCGCGGTGCAATCCTCGTCCTGCTGCTTCGCACAGGCCATTTTCATTAGGTAGACGCGGGGTGGCAAGTAGTCGGGGAGCTTGCGGTTGATCTCGTTCAGGAAGCCTTGCGCCTCAGCGGTGGCGCCGGTTCTCAGGAGGAAATCCGCATACCGCAATCGTATTGGCGAGCGCTCGGGGGCAAGATCGGCGGCGGTTTTGAAGGCTTGGTCGGCGGATTTGAGGTCATTGCGGCTCCAATACAGGGCGCCTAATGCCGCGTTAGCGTAGCTCGATTTCGGGTCCAAATTGAGAGCGGCTTTGAATTCGCTTTCCGCTGCCGCCTGGTCGTTTTGGCGCAGATCAAGCAATCCCAGTGCCAAATGATATCCGGCACGGTCCTGGTCTTTTTCCCGAGAACTCTGAATGAGTTTTCGGGCGTCCTCAATCTCCTCGGGTGTCCGCGAAGCGTCGGCGAGCAACAGAAGGGCATCTTCCCGTCCTGGCTGTTTCTCCAAGACCTGCAGGGCGGTGTCGCGCGCTTGCGCCTGCTCACCGCCCGAAAGCAATATCGTGCCAAGCTTGACTTGCAGTTCTAAATCTTCAGGCTGCAATTCCGCGGCTTTCTTGAGCAGCGGGTACGCCTGAGGAAGTTGGCCCTGGTCGTGATAGATGAAACCTAATTGGCGCAGCGCGGCCGGATCGTCGGGCGCGAGCCCGAGCACCTCCCGATATGCCTTCTCGGCCTTGTCATATTGGTTGGCGGCAAAAGCATCCTTGCCTTGAGACAGGAGCTCATCTTTGGTGGGCCCCTTTTTTGAACAGCCGACGCTGGCAATAGCCACCAGGGCAAGCGCGAACATCAACTGCCGGTAGCCTGAAAACATACTAACGATGGTGGAAATCATGGCGAGCGTAGCCCAATCTATCCGAAACCCTGCCTGGGGTCTGCAGGAGTTCGCGTTCAGATTGTGTCGACTTAGCTCCTGGCGCCCGACAATTCAATGCTTGTAGCGCCGCAGGCCCAGGTGCGCTCGCAGTCCCTGGTACTGGCACGAGCAAATACCGGCGTGGTTCCTTGAACCTAGGGCTTCGCCGGTGCTGGCCTGCCGGGTCTGGGGCTGTGTGCGGTGGTCCGCAACGTTAGACCGAGAGACAAGCGTGCTGGCACTTTAGCGGCCAGCACGCTTCCGATTTTTTTAGGCGTGCTCCATCGAGCGAGCGGCCAACGCCTGGTGCCCGATAATTCAATGCTTGTGGCGCCGCAGGCCCAGGTGCGCTCGCAGCCGCGATCCTTCACGGGCACAGACTTCTGGTTTATGGAGAACGGTTCTCAACAACCCCAATTCTACGTATCTGCACTGACTTATACGTCCGTTGTTCCCGCTCCCCTTGCAGGCGCGGGCTTGCCGGGCCTGGTGGCTGCGTGCGGTGGTCTTATCGTCTTGGCGCGACGCCGACGTCAGCAAATCGCCTGACCCGAACAATAAGGCGAGCGTGCTGGCGCCCTCCGTCAGCACGCTTCAGCTTTTATGGGTACCCCCCAGCCAAGATTTAACTTTTATGGGATGGCCCTCTTGCCAAGATTTCTCTAAGTCCTTGTTTTTGATATAGAAATATATATCCACCTCACTCGCATTTCTGGTGATGGGGACGGTGGTTGAAGCATCCAACTCAGTTCGGGCGGACGCGGATTGGTTTCCTCATGATCCGAGGGACGGCGCGGCTGCTGTCCGCCTGGTTTTTCGCCGTGGCGCGCGAGTTCCGCCCTCAATGCCGTCGGCACGACCGCTGTCCAAAAATCAGCAAGCTTGTCCAAAAAACCGCAATTGACCTGAACGTCCAAAAGAACCCAAGGTTCGTGATCTTATAGCTCACTGGAAGGAAGGCGTATTAATGACAATAGGCAAATGGGCAGCCATCCTTGCGCTGGCGGCAGGCGTCGCAGGCGGAGCCACGTCGGCGTCCGCCCTCAGTATCGATCTCACATCGTGCCATATCGCGGCTGGGTGTGGTCCCGCGCCGTTTGGCACGGTAACACTGACCCAGGATGGGGCTAACGTTGATGTCTCAGTGTCCGGTCCAAACTTCGTTTTTTTTGCGTCGACTGGGGCTGTAAAAGGCGGTGACGGTGTGTTTTTCGCATTCAATGGCACCGGCGTAGCCGCGGCCGACATCGTCAACGAAACCGCCACAGCTCCTGGTACGCCCCCCGCCTTGCAAGGGGTTGCCGGGGCGTTCAGTGTGAATGGCCAGCCGGACTTCGGGAATTTCGGTTTCGCGATAGAATGCGCAACGTGCAGCGGTACAAGTAATAGTGTCAGCGCTATCTCGTTTACCGTTAACAATGCAACGATTGCTGACCTCACTGCTCCGAATTCGACCGGCACCATCTTCATTGCCGACGTACTCGTCAATGGCGGAACGGGCGTTGTCGACGCCTCCGTACCAGCTCCCATCGTAGGCGCGGGTCTGCCGGGCTTGATGTTGGCTTGCGGTGGCCTTCTCGGCTTGGCGCGACGTCGCCGTCAGCGAATTGCCTGATCCGCGGCAACTGTCTAAGACTTAAGCAAGCGTGCTGGCCCTGCCAGCACGCTTTGCTTTGGGCAAGCATGAGTTTAGGATCACCGCAGAGCCAGGCTCGCTTGCAGCGCTCTACCATCGATGTCGCGCAAGGATGCTTTCGGCGTGGCATGAGATTTAGCTTTGGGATAATACGATCCGATAGTTCGGAGTAGAGAAATCGTGACCGCAGCTTCTCACGAAATGACCTTGCCAAGCCGCGGATTGGTTACGGCGCTGCGGCATTCAATCTCGCGCGATGAATTCTTCGCGGGCCTTTACATTCTCGGCTGCGCCAATGGGCTCCTGGGGCGGGTTCTTCTGACTTTGAATTCCGATGGTTGGACGGGCCTCCTTGAGGTAGATATCAGCGTCATTGTGTTGTTCGCCTGCTTTGCCGGCATATCGACGCTGGCGCAGGGGAGGAGCCGCGACGAGATACGATCCGCGGATCTGGCCGTCGCCGGCATTTTCCTGATCTTGGTCATTCTCCCGATGTTCGCCTTGAGCTGGCTAGCAGTGACCGGGCTCAGTCTTTACATTCTTGCTTTTGCGAACGACCAATCTGCGCGGAGACGCGGAGCAATAATATTGCTCGCCTTAACCGTCCCGATGCTGTGGAGTCGTTTGCTGTTTCAATTCTTCGCCGAGCCTATTTTGGCAATTGATGCATCGCTGGCGGCATGGTTGCTGGGTACCGAGCGGGTCGGTAACGTGGTTGGTTTTGGCGATGGCTCTGGCAACTTGGTGATAGCGCCCGCCTGTTCGTTTCTAGCTAACACGTCTCTCGCGTTCTTGTGCTGGATCAGTGTCACGCAATGGGCCAAGCACCAGTGGTCGCCGACGGATATTTTGTGGTCCGTACTTGCTTGCACCTCTGTCATCGCGGTAAACGTTGGACGGATCGCCCTCACGGGATTGAGCCGGAGCAATTATGAAGCGATCCATAGTCCATTGGGCACCATGGTTGGGGGCGCGATCATACTGGGTCTTACTGTTGGCATCAGCGTGCTAAGTGCGAGACGTGAGCTATTCCCCCGCGCTTAGGTGGCTCTTTCCCCTCCTCCTGTTGCTCGTGTTGGTCCCGCTCTCGTTTGGTTGGAAACTGGCGGTCCAACGCGACAGTTCCGACGGGCTCAGAGAGAGAGACGATTACCTCAAAGCCGCCGAATTCCTCGCTCGTCAGCGCTTCAACGTGTCAGTTGCTGAAAAGCTGGAGGTGGGCGAGCCAAAGATCCAAGGAACAGCTGGCGCATGCCGCGTCCTCGTTGCCAAATCTGCTCCAGACGGCTCGGATCGAGACAGGCTTCGTGGCTATAAAACGGCCGCGGATACCGTTTTCGTCGTTTTTGGTGGAATGACGTACGCGGAACAGCCGACGTGGCTGACAACGTTGGATTCGCTGTGGTCCAAGTTCCGCCGTGAACTGGGGTTCGACGCCCATGCGACGCCTATTTTTGTCATCATAGCGACCAAGAGTTGTGGGGCCGAACAACTTCCCTGGGACCAACTTGGCTAGCCCAGCGTCAGGGCCGACCACGGGACATCTCCCCCCAGCCAGCGCGTTTCTGGAACTATTCCGATCAGCACTGCTCGAATCCAAAAAATGGCCCGCCAGAGTCTTTGCCCTGTTATCATAATTAGGATACAACACAGCCGCTGACGAGTGGAGCGCCTGGCTCGGCCTGGGATTTAAAGGCTTGGGCGAAGGGCTCGTGTGAATTGAGGGGCGGGGTACCTCACTGTAACCCAGGTTGATAGCGCCCGTGCCTCAGATTGAGCCGCCACAGTTGATCGCGACCCGAAGCCCTGATTTCCCCGCGTCCCCGACGCTGGGGGACCGGTTCGATTTTGTAGTGGGCTTTTTACGCCGACGGTATTTAATCATTCTAGTTCCGTTGTTGCTGTCCCTGGCATTTGGGGCGCTGTATCTGCGCGCCACTCCCGCGACATATACCGCTACCTCGACGATGATGATCGAGTCGCGGAAGAGCCCATTACAAGAGTCCCTAGGGGGGACTGGACCACTTGATGCGGCTTGGGTCGAAAGTCAAATCGGGGTTTTGAAATCGCAAAATGTCGCGGCGTATGTGGCCAAACAACTTCGTCTTGCCGACGATCCGAAATTTATTTATCCCGACGGTGGGCTGCTTGATAAGCTTCTTAATAAGTTTCTTAGGCTATTTGGTTTGGAGGACGACGCCCCCCCCCAATCAGAAGCCGACCGCGTTGCTGCAGCGGTTGGCGCGGTGATGGGCGGGCTTGACGTCCGACGTGTCGGTCTGAGTTACATGCTGCGAATTGATTTTCGTTCGCAAAATCCAGATCAGGCCACTAAAGTCGCAAATGCGCTGATTGATGGGTACATTTACGATCAGTTGAACTCCAAATACCAGGCCAATCGCCGTGCCGGCGACTGGCTGCAAGAGCGGCTTCAGACGCTGCGTGAGCAGGCAGCGAGCGCCGAACGCGCCGTCGTCGAATTCAAAGCTAAAAACAATATTGTGGTGGCTGGCGGGACGCCCATGAATGAAAAGCAGCTAGGTGGGTTGAGTGATCAGCTCGCTAAGGCGCAGGCTCAGACCTCTGACTTGCAGGCTCGGCTTGAGCGCATCCAGGCTGTGCGACGGGCGTATCAGCAAGATCAGCCTGCATCAGAAGCGGATGAGACTGTAACCGAGGCGATGAGCAATCCGATCATAACGCAATATCGGACCAAATATCTGGATTTGCAGAATCGAGAGGCCGATTGGTCGGTACGCTATGGAAAAAACCACCAATCCGTTGTGAATCTGCGCAGGCAAATCCGAGATATTCGTAAGAATATTTGGGACGAACTAGGACGAATTGAAGAAACCTACAAAAGCGAATACGGGATTGCCAAAAAACGTCAAGAAGAGCTCGGGAAGGACCTAACGTCAGTCGTATCGCAGTCAACTGACACGAATCAAGCGCAAGTAGCGTTGTTCAGTCTTGTGGCCGCTGCGCAGAGTTATCGCAAACTCTATGACAATTTCCTCCAGCGTCACACTGAAACTATTCAGCAACAGACGTATCCGATCAGTGATGCCCGGCAGGTTTCGACGGCGTCGGTAGGCAAGACAGGCCCGAAAACGCTACAGGTTTGGATCGTCACGATACTTGGCGGAGGGATGCTGGGGGTCGGAGCTGGGGCCTTCCGGGAAATCATGGATCGCGGATTCCGGACCAGGGAGCAGGTCCGATCCGTTCTTGACACAGAGTGTCTTGCGCTGATTCCGCTACTGCAGCAGGACAAGCGCCGGATGCGCTTTTTTGGCTCGCAACCTTTCGCTTTGCAGCAGGCGAGGAAAGCCCAGCATCTCATATCTCATGCTCGTCAAATTCAAATAGAGCCGAGGAGCATTTGCAGCACTCCAAGGATGATGCAGACTATCATCGACTCACCGTCATCGCCGTGTGCGGAAGCTATTCGGTCGATAAAGCTGACTGTCGACCTGAATAGTCAACAGTGCTCCAAGGTCCTTGGCTTGACGTCGTGCCTACCAAGCGAGGGCAAATCAACCCTCGCTGCGGCCACGGCAGGGCTCATGGCGCAGAACGGTGCACGTGTTGTTTTGTTGGATTGCGACCTTCGCCATCCTTCTCTGTCACGGCTTCTTGCGCCGGGGGCAAGCGCCGGATTTGTCGATGTAGTTGATGGAAGGATTGATTTTGCAGACGCGGTCTGGAGGGATCCGTCCACCAACATGGATTTTTTGCCAGCGGGTACTGAACAGGGCGTGCCAAACGCAACTGAGTTCCTTACGTCGCGCGGGGCAAAATCGCTCTTCGACACGCTCCAAATCAAGTATGATTATGTGATCGTCGATCTTGCACCGCTTGTTGCGAGTGTAGACGTCCGCGCGACGTCGGCCCTCATAGACTCCTATGTTCTCGTGATCGAGTGGGGCGCGACGAAGATCGATGCCGTGCGCTACGCGCTGCGGAATACGCCTGGGCTGCAGGAAAATATATTAGGTGTTGTACTCAATAAGGTGAATATGGCTGCGATGGGCCGCTACGATAGTCACGGCTCCAACTATTATTATGGTCAGCCTCGGCAAGTGAGCTCAGTGCATTGACCATGTTGAAGTTAGTTGGCGGCTCCCTGAAACTCGCAGTGGGCGAGCGGTGGTTTCTGGCGCATGCGCAGCCAAAGAGCGAGTGCAAAGCTGAGCTGCATCTTGGAGCGCAGGGATTTCGGACCTATCTACCGCAAATTCAAAAAACAATCCGGCACGCACGACAGCTCAAAACGGTCCGGGCACCTCTCTTTCCGCGTTATCTTTTTGTTATCCTCGATCTCGAGCGCGATCGCTGGTTGTCGGTGCGCAGCACGGTCGGAGTTTCGCGTTTATTCACCACCCAGGACGGCCGGCCGGTTCCCGTTCCCGTTGGTATCGTGGAAGCGCTGATCGACCAGTCTGACGGCACCCTGACGCGCCTAGATGTCGGCCTTGTCAAAGGGCAGCCGGTTCGCGTCCTGTCCGGCCCGTTCGCCGATTTCGTAGGCACGCTCGAGCGGCTGGATGGAGGCGGACGGGTCCAGGTTTTGCTCAAACTGATGGGGACCGCGGTCCCTGTTTCGCTTCACCGTTCGGTGCTTTTGCCAGCGGCATGAACATCACCGTTCGGCGCTTTTGCCGGCGGCATGAACATCGCAGCGCTCATTGCGCGACGCTGCTTCGTATCGGTCCGAGCCGGGTGATGCGTTTCACCCGAAGGGCGGTAGCTTAGCCGAAGTCCTGCAACGTGCTCGTGCGATATGGTTCAGGTTATTTCAGAAGAACAGGGAGCAGTGAGATGTCGTCGAAGCCAATAAACGGAAAAGCCGCACTGGTTTGTGGGGCCGGCGGTTTCATCGGTCATCATCTGGTTAAGCGCCTCAAGCACGAAGGCTTCTGGGTGCGAGGTACCGATCTGAAGTTTCCTCGGTTCAGCGAGACAGAAGCCGATGACTTCATGATCGGCGACCTTCGTGATCCCTACTTCGTGCGACACGTGATCGACCGCCGGTTCGACGAAATCTATCAGCTCGCGGCCGACATGGGGGGAGCGGGCTACATCTTCACCGGCGAACACGACGCCGACGTGATGCACAACTCGGCAAGCATCAACCTCAACATCGTTCACGCCGCTTACGCGCGCAACAACAAACGAATTTTTTACTCCTCGTCGGCCTGTATGTACCCGGAACACAATCAACTCGATCCCGACAATCCGAATTGCGAGGAGTCAAGTTCGTATCCGGCCGCGCCGGACAGTGAGTACGGCTGGGAGAAGCTGTTCAGTGAGCGGCTCTACCTCGCCTACGGCCGCAATCACGGAATGGAAGTCCGGGTCGCCCGATACCACAATATTTTCGGGCCGGAGGGGAGCTGGAACGACGGCAAGGAAAAGGCTCCGGCCGCCGTATGCCGAAAAGTCGCAATGGCGTCGAACGGGGGGGAGGTCGAGATCTGGGGCGACGGAAAACAGACCCGGTCCTTCCTCTACATCGATGAATGCCTCGAAGGGACGCTGCGGCTGACGCGGTCGGATTTTACCGGCCCTGTTAACATCGGGTCCGATGAAATGGTGACGATTGACCAGCTCGTCGATATTGTCGCCGAGATCGCAGGTAAATCGATCAAGAAGCGCCACATCGATGGCCCGACGGGGGTGCGGGGCCGCAATTCCGATAATCGCCTCATCCGCGAGAAGCTCAACTGGTCACCCTCGACCATTCTGGTCGATGGCCTGCGCCCGACCTACGCCTGGATCAGCGGGCAACTGATGCGCAATGCGCGGAGCGGGGGCGAAGTGCTGCGAGTCTCAGCGGCTGCATGAAGCCAGGAAGTATCCACGCGGTCTGGTGATCGCCGAGCGGCGGATTACCCATCGCTTGCGATGACGCGATGATAACGAAGCGGCTCGTCTACATTTGCGACTGGCTTCCGCCCGATTTCGGCGCCGTGGGTCAGTATGCCGTTCTGTTCGCGCGCCAATGGGCGAGCGAAGGTTGGGCGGTGACGCTGGTCGGATTGACCAGCGGGTCATCGAGCCGACAGGCCGCAGAAGTAGTAGGTAACGGCTCGCTTGAGGTGATTCGCATCCATCGTCACGCTTACAACAAACAGAAATTCGTGGCCCGGCTTCTCTGGACGATGGTGTCGAACGTGCTGCTGCTCGCCGCAGCTTTCAGAACCATGCGGCGGGCGGATGCGGTTCTCTTTACTGGCAGTCCACCGCTAATGGTGCATTTCATCGCGCCACTCAATCTCCTGCTCCGGAAGCACCTCATCTATCGCATCACAGATTTTCATCCCGAGTGTGCCATAGCGGAAAGAGGTAAAGCGGGGCCGGTTCTTGATCTACTGCTGCGCCTGACACGGTTCTGGCGACGTCGAGTTGATGCTTTCGAAGTGCTGGGCCTCGACCAAGCTGGGTGCCTCAGGGACAGCGGCATTGCGCAGGAGCGCATTCGTTTGAAGCGTGACCCCTCGCCAGTGGTATTTGCGCCGGGGCTTGTCCCCCTGCCGCTGCCAGACGAGTTGCGCGGCGGGTCCGGGGTCATCCTTTACTCAGGTAACTGGGGCGTTGCCCA
>Ga0207693_10004852_pt1 | contig 11319 bp, 7 predicted proteins | sample LARL81metaG_FD_184347 | JGI IMG/M metagenome (GOLD analysis project Ga0207693, IMG submission 184347) | Corn, switchgrass and miscanthus rhizosphere microbial communities from Kellogg Biological Station, Michigan, USA - LAR L8-1 metaG... | ecosystem: Host-associated > Plants > Roots >... | reverse complement strand
CTTCCGTTTCCAATTGGCCGACGTTGTAGTATGTGTGAGTCGTGTGGGTGGCAGCGCTGTTTACAGCGAATTTCACATTAGGCGTGCCAAAGAAATTCTCCAACGTCTTGGCTATCGCGCCGGTGGCACACCCATGAGCAGCGGGGAATTCCGGATGGGGCGGGGTTGGTGCGAGCGGAAGCCAAGTGGGATCAGCTTCGGTCTCCGGATTTCCGTCTATATCGCCGTTTGGAATTGCAGTTACTGGACGCCAGAAGCTGAAGTGATACTTGGCGTTCCAACAACCGATGCCTCCATCCGTGAAGGCTACCGATAGCATAGCAAGCAATCTAGCGGATTTTGAGAGGCTGAGATGGCGATCGATCGCCAACTGACCGAAGGCGCCATAATAGGTGGCCACCGGATTCGCCGTCCAGAACAAGGCGATTTCTGTTTGTGCAGCTGTGCGTACGCTGCTGTTGGCCGCTCCGAGTAGTTTGACCTCATTATACTCGCGGGCCCATTGCTGGCTCCCCAAATCTGGCGGACCGTTCACCGGCAGGAACTGGGAAGCGTTCTGCATGGTGAAAGGAACCATCTGTCCTACCCAGGGCGTCGCTGGCGGTACAAAAGCTGGCGGAGTGGGTATCCAGACTCCAGGTTCAGTAGAGGTAGGGTACGTATAGGGAACGTTCGCACCCCTTCCATCACCGGTCCGCAAGGCCACGATTCTCGCGGCTGCGATTTGCCCAATCGCAATGCCGCTTGCCTTCGCTTGACCATCGGGGATGCCGGCAATCGCAACATCGTATTGGGCTTGCAGGGTCTCCGCTTGGCCGGGAAAGTAGTTCAGCAAGATTTGGTAAGCTGCCGAAATTGCGGCTGCCTCCCTTGAAGCATTTCTGGGGCCGTGGAATTCGGGTCCGTACTGCTCGTATCGCCGATCTATTGCATTCACCGCGTCGTACATGGCGAGATTAACGTAGGTGAGATATATCTGCGTCCCCGGGGTCGTTAGCGCCGTACTCAGGGCGATTTGATTCCAGTCGATAACCGGATTCGACGCCGAGGCTAATTGCGCTAAGCCGATTGCCAAAGCCGCGATCAGTGCGGATAAACGGAGCGAAATTGCTTTCATATGTAACTCCTAAGTAGATTCGTGCCGCCGTGTTTCTCAGCCCAAGCTAGTTATTAATATTCCTGCCAGCGAAATGAAAATCCAAAAGTCGCTGGCGCTGTTAGAAGCGTTCTCCTGGGATTCTTTTTGCGATTTCACCGATATTCGTGATGACCATGGCGTTCGCGAACAAAGCCAACGGTGAATGACAAGGACAGGTACCTCAATGAACGGCTCATGGATCGCTTCTGCATTTTTCCTGTACAGCTAAGCTGTTGTAAGTAAGTGTGTTGGATACGGTTTGTACACTTGACCAGTTTGAGAAGTTGACCAATGGTGCTAGAGTTCGAGTCACCGGCGTGGGCTGCAGATGGACAATGGACACCGTTCTCGGCGGATTGTTCGTTTCGGAGTCTTTGAAGCGGACCTGGAAACCGGAGAACTGCGCAAGAATGGCGCAAAAGTCCCCTTGCAGGGCCAGCCGTTTCAAGTCTGCGCCATCCTGTTGGAACGCTCTGGTAAGTTGGTCACTCGGGAGGAGTTACGCCAGAAAGTATGGCCTGAAGATACCTTTGTCGACTTCGACCACGCCGTCAACACTGCGATTAAAAAAATTCGAATTGCATTGGGAGACGAGGCCGACAATCCCAGGTTTGTTCAGACTTTACCCCGCCGCGGCTATCGTTTCATCTGCCCAGTGCTCACTGGGGACGGGCATCTGGCTGAGGCTGAGCCTCCGGCGACGGCCGCCACGACCGTAGTTGAGACTGGCCCTACTGACCAAAGATTGGGTGCCCGGCCGCGATTTCTCGTCACAATTCTCATCTCCTGTTGTGCGCTATCACTTGCTGTGATGGTGTATCTCGGCTGGCACCGAATGCGCGCTGGTCGCCCGTCTCCTGGTTCGGGTTACGTGATGTTGGCCGTGCTCCCTTTTCAAAACCTTAGCGGGGACCCAAATCAGGACTATTTCAGTGACGGGTTGACCGAAGAGATGATTGCTCAACTAGGAGCATTAAGTCCCGACCAACTTGGGGTTATCGCGCGCACCACATCGATGGCCTACAAGCATACGTCGAAGAGCGTGGAACAGATTGGAAGCGAATTGGGCGTCGGCTATGTTCTCGAGAGCAGCGTTCGGCGCGATGGGAACCAGATGCGGATCAGCGTACAGCTCATCCGGGTGCATGACCAATTGCATGTGTGGGCACGCAGCTACGACCGGCACATCAGCCATTCCATCGAATTGCAGGAAGAGGTGGCAAAGGCGGTAGCGGAACAGATCGAAGTAAAACTGAGCGCGAGTTACAAAGGCCGTACGAACCCGCATCATCTCGACGCAGGGGCCAACGAAGCTTATCTGCGGGGGCGGTACTTCTGGAACCAATTTACGCCGGAAGGATACCTGAAAGCGATTAGCTACTTCCAGCAAGCCATCGCGCGAGATCCGAATTTCGCAGAAGCCTATTCTGGGCTAGCGGACTCTTATAATTTCCTCGTAGTAACGGATTCCATCCCAGCGAGTGAGGGGCATCCTAAGGCACTGGAGGCAGCGCGCCGGGCTGTATCCTTGGGTGTCAATCTGGCGGAACCACATGCTTCGCTCGCAGTGGCGATGGCTCGATCGGAGTGGAACTGGGCTGGCGCCGAGAGTGAGTACACACGGGCTATCACATTGAATCCGAGTTACGCGATGGTGCACCGCCTCTATGCATCCATTCTTGGTGCGACCCGACGTCATCACGAAGCATGGGAACAGATAAACGAGGCCATGCGGCTGGATCCTCTATCTTTGCCTAACAATGCGGAAGTAGTTCGAACTTTGTACTACGCCCGGAACTATGATCAAGCGATTGAGCAGGGTCAAAAAGCGATGCAGTTAGATCCCAACTACGTCAGGAGTCATTTTTGGCTGGGGCGAGTCTATTCGCAGAAGGGAATGCACAAGGAAGCCATTGCGGCCTCGGAGAAGATCCTTGAATCAATGCCCGACAGTACGCTCGGGCTGACCGAAATGGCATATAGCCTGGCAGTCGCTGGCCAGCGAAAAGAGGCCCGCCAGATTCTACGGCGTTTGGAGTGGAGGTCTGCGAGTGCCTTCGTGCCAGCGTACAACTTTGCCGTAATTCACATCGCACTCAACGAGGAGGAGGTAGCTATGAGGTACATGCAGCAGGCGTATGAGAATCGCGATTGGGCGTTGTTGGTTCTTGCCGTGGAACCGCGCCTGGACCCAGTGCGGAAAGACTCTCGGTTTCAGGAGATTTTAGCCAAACTTAAATTTCCGTGAAGGAGCTGTTTGCCCTCCCGTCACCTCGTGAAATCGGACTGAATCGGGCCGTATTGGGACAATCCGCAGAAATCAGAACTCGGAACCAGCACGGGAAGAGATGTGGCCTGGCGTGACACCATTCAGCTTCAGCCGACTACGGGACGTGAACAGACCGGGTCGCGCGGTCTAAAACAACCAGTTTGGTGAGAGTTTCGTGGGTGCCTTTCGCATCCCCTCGGAGACCGGCCTTCTCATCCCATCTGGTTACGACAATTGAGGCTATGCGAAACCGAGACATCTCAACCTGTTACTCCTATCTCCTACGCGGCATCTTGTTTTGGGAAGCAAAGCGAGGGCTGTAGGTCGAGTTTGTCTACTGCCGGTTTCACATTGATGTGGAATGAGGCTCGGTCTCGTGCGAGCTTCGGGCCAATCACACTGGTCAATCTCTCAACTATGGTGTTCAAGTCTTTGGCATGCATCTGCTGCAATCCAATCGTAATTGTGATGTCGAACAACTCACTTTCCCATTCTTGTTCTGCCCTGTGCGCGACCAAACTACCCCCGAGCATCCGAGCTAGGCTCACGAGTGAGCGGCTTTTGCATGCGGCGCATTCGTCACCTCGACTGCTGCTGATGACCTCGCAATCCAGACAGAAGACCGCATTCGAGAGAGGGAGAACTCCTGCGTCCAGATGGTTCCTTGTTCCGGCGAACATATACACCAACCTCTATCCTGAGATGTGGGCAGCTATACCCGATGCCAATACAGCAAATCGACCTTAAAGAGCCAGACTGGCGCAGTTCGGTTGCCAAAGCAAAAGCAATGGACTGGTTTATTCGTCATAGAGTTGCGGGAAAATCGTCAGTCGCGGTTGATAACTACGTGAAAAACTTTGCACGCACTCTTGCGAGGTGGAGAGGCATCCCGGCCCGGCATTGTGTGAAAAATTACCGGCAGGGAAAAGGGGTTAACGGAAAACGGAATCAGCCAGAACTCTCTCTCCACGATGGAACATGGCAAAGTTGAAATTGAGGCGGAGATCCTGCTCCGCATTGGTCGGGAGTTGGGGAAGAGGGCATCGAGGATCCGACGCTATATAGATCCGACGCTATATAGAGGAGGCGGGTCTGGTGATTGAAAGGATCGTGGAGCGCGAGCCATATGCTCCGGAGGTGGAGTACCAGAGCCGGAGGGCGTATATTTTTGCACGGAATCCAGGTTCTTTATAATCCGCAAGTTGCACTCTGCCGTGGTCGAATCGGTTTCATTCGACCACGGAGAATTCGACGATACCAAACCGATCCAAATCCTCCCACGCATCTGCCAGAGTGCCTCTAACCAGAACGCTACCTTTGAAATAGTGTTCCAAGTCTGGTCGGCGCAAAACTACAGGAGAGCTCACATCTCCGGCAGCTGTGGATCGGGTGACTCTGCAATTCCCATTATTCATCAGCGAGATGTTAAAGATAAGCGCTCCCGGCATCGATTTGAGATGCCGCCGGTATTAATCTTGCTGCATTCAGATGATCGAAATGAAGAGGCCTCCGCAACAACGGCATCGCCTGTAACGCCTTACCAAGCATGAAACAGCCAAGTTGGGCGAATGTTCTTATTGCAGCATGCCGGGCTCGTCTGACTGCGAGAACTTTTTGAGCAATTGAAGGCTTATTAGCGCGTCGTGGATAACGCGTCTCTCGGCGTGATGATTTGAGTCCTTTGAAAGTTGCCGAAGCCGTCTCTCAATGGCATCTTCTGCGGCTGTGATTCGCTCTTTCAGCGTTTCACGATCGAGTTCTAATAGTGCAGCTGCGTACTCATTTTGCCAATATGGGTAAAGAATCTCGGAAGATAGTAAATCTGGGATCGCCATAAGCCCTCCCAATTCCAGCATTAAAGATGTTGCAATCGTACACTTGGTTGTACGCTAGCGTACAGACTATTTTCATTAGATCGAAATCGGTTGTGGCGAACAAAAGGCGAATATACTAAGCTGCCTCCGTGGACTTCTTTTCTTTCCTCACGAGACAGGGGACGGCCAACACGTCAACCCTCCCTTGGATAAACAATTATGAATCAAAGCCGGCTGTCTTCGAAAGCTGGGGACATCATTCGATGTGCTCTTCGGAGCAATCGGTTGCACGATTCTCGGACTTAGAGTCCGGCGAAACGTGTTGCGCCCCAAGAAACATACGACCGTGGACTTGGGAGATCCCGCTCTATTTCTTTGTGGGCGGTGCAGCAGGTGCTGCGGCTGTGATTGGTGCGATTGCGGACTACACCGGCGGCGATCGTCCGCTCGTGCGGCACGCTCGCTGGATTGCCGCAGCTGGTTCCGTGATTTCTCCGGCGCTACTTATCTCCGACCTTGGCCGGCCAGAACGATTTCTTGCCTTGCTGCGAGTCTTTAAACCGCAGAGCCCGATGTCGGTGGGAGTCTGGACCCTGCTCGGCTTTTCGACCGCAGCGAGCGCAACTGCGTTTGCGGGATACCTACGGGACCGTTATGGACCGTCTGTACCTCTGCGCGTCTTGGAAAATGCCGGCCAGACTGCATCATTAGCTTTCGGATTGCCTTTTTCCAACTATACGGGAGTACTTATCGGAGCGACCGCAATTCCAGCGTGGAATAGCAATGCCGGATCTTTGCCGATTCACTTCGGAGCTTCCGGATTAGGTGCTGCCGTCGGCCTTCTGGAATTGATGGGCCATCGCAAGAGCGGCGCTCTACAGGCTCTGGGATTAGGCGCGGCGATTTTCGAAACACTGGAAGGATGTCTCATCGAATCGCGAAATGATTCCGAGTTCGATCCCCTCAAATACGGCCCCAGCGGGTGGATCACGCGGATCGGCGGCGCGCTGGCCGGCCCAATTCCCGCTGCACTCAGACTTGCAAGTATGTTTTCCGCGAAACGATCCCACTCTTTGAGGCGATGGGCTGGTTGGAGTTCTGTCCTCGGATCGGTCGCCACTCGCATCGGGTGGATTTATGCTGGGCATGCATCAGCGCGTAACTGGAGACTTCCACTGCGGGCTAAATCCCAACAATCATTTGTGACAGCAATTTGATGCCTTTGGATCAATTCAGCGGACCAAAGTGATTTTTATTGACAGAGAGACTGTTTCAGTAATAGAAAAGCGCGAAGGGCTGAAGTCCGGAAAAATCGACTAATCGCCAGCCATGGTCGCTTTCATGAACCTACGTCCCTTTGTCGGAGCGATGGAAACACTGGAAAGCAGGTTAGCCCGCTGTCTTATCGCAAGCATTGCCGGAGGTCACAAGAACACTTTCAAAGGTAAACCCTACGGCGCGTTCACCGCTGGCGCCAGGCGCTTCATGTCGACAGCCAAAACCTGAACGATGGAACGGACTTCGCAACGCCCCAGGGCCGCGACTTCAATTCGTCTGGAGATCCCGATTCGTGCTTCTCCACAGTGACTCACAGATAGATTGGGTGTTGTTTAACCACGGAGATCGACTACATGGGAGTTCGTCTGCTCGCCGTTTTGTTCATTGGGAATTTTCTATTGTTGCCTTTCGGACTCGCCCAAACTGCCGTCAGCCTCGATTCCATTCCCGCCCGTATTCACGATGTGATCGTCGCCAACGAGGTTCCCGGCGCGGTAACCGTGGTCGCGACACGTGACTCGGTGCTTCGGATGGACGCGCAGGGTTGGGCCGACCCCGAACGCAAATCTTTCATGCGTGTGGATTCGATCTTCTGGATCGCGTCCATGTCAAAACCGATTACGGCTACTGCGGTGCTGATGCTGATGGAGGAAGGCAAACTCTCCGTCGACGATCCGATCGGGAAATACATTCCAGAACTTGCTGGACTCAAGACCGCGGATGGCAAGATGCCGCGAATCACGTTACGGCACTTACTCACGCACACCTCCGGAATGGGGGAAGCAACCGACGAAGAGGCAAAAGCTGCCCGCTCACTATCCGACCTAGTACCGGCCTTCGCCTCAAAGCCGCTTGCATTCGAGCCGGGGAGCAAATGGAAATACTGTCAGTCGGGCATTCTTACTCTTGGCCGGATCGTCGAAATTGTTTCCGGTCTACCATTTGAAGTATTCCTGCGAACGCGCATCTTCGACCCGCTCGGGATGAAGGATACGACTTTCTATCTGACCGAAGCCCAAATGCCACGCTGGGTGATACCTGCCAAGCGCGAAGGCGATCAACTGTTGCCCGCGGAGATCGGGCTTCTGTACGGCCATCCTCCCACGTGGCGCGACCACTACCCGGCAAGCAACAGCGGCTTGTTCTCGACCGCACCCGACTACACGCGGTTTGCCCAAATGCTGCTGAGTGGCGGCGTGTTCGATGGCAGGCGTTATCTCACGGCCGAATCGGTGCGCATGATGTCAACTGTCCAGACTGGCGATCTGGTCACCGGCTTTACTCCTGGCAATGGCTGGGGATCGGGAGTATGCATCGTCCGCCAACCTCAGGGCGTAACTGAAATGCTTTCGCCCGGAACCTTCGGCCATGGCGGTCTCAACGGTACTCAGGCCTGGATCGACATCAAGCGGGGCGTCATATTAATAATGATGATCCAGCGGTCCAATTTCAAGAATGCCGACGACACGCCGGTAAGGTTGGCCTTTCAGACGGCCGCCCTGAAAAACTAAGCAGGGGAAGCCGGTGAACACTACCTCGGTCATTTTGACGTCAATCCTAATTTAGGTATTTGGGCTCGGTTCAGGCAGCTCAGCGCCAAGGCACCTCCATCACCGACAGCGACGCATCAGGGGGGCCGGGCGATCCCTGCCGGTTGAATATCCACCCTCGACCGCCGCGAACGAATTGCAGGTGGGAGTCACTTACAATCTCTGGATCCCCGGCGGAGCCCTCCTGCTCTGCGTGATCGTCCACCAACACGGTGCCAGCACGCAAGTGAGCAAGGGAGGAGAAATTGCCGCTTATGACCTGCACTGGCAGGCGCTGGCCATGATCACCAGGGCACCTATGTAGGGGAATCAAGTGGAACGGCTCTCACGTGGCGAGTCGTCTAACGGCGAACACTTTGTCGATATCCATCGGTTGCTCAGTGAGATGCTTGCGCTGATGGTAGAGTCGTTTCCTTGGCAAGATCACCGGCCGCTAGCTCATTCGCCACGGCAAGGATCTGTAGCGTCTCGGGGTCATCGGGATCGAGCGAGAGAATGTCTCGCAAACGTCGGATAGCCTCCCGTGGTCTTCCCATCTTGCACAGGAGAAGAGCAGCATTGCGCTGGAACACGACGTTGGTCACATCGGTTTTTGCTGCCTGATCATAGTGGTCCAACGCCCCGGCAAAGTCGCCCTGTTTTTCCAGCTCGATGCCTGTGTTGTTCAACATAGCCGCTTTCGGCCCGCTATCTGATTGTGCCTTGTCGCGTGCGACCGAGTTCTGAAGCTCCTTCTGGAGGCGAGAACTGTTGATGGTATCGCCATTGTGGAGGTATATCCGGTAGAGCCGATAGATGGCCTCCCGCTCGTTAGGCTGTAGTCGATGTGCCTCCTCAAGCTGGGAAATTGCTTCTTGCTGTCTACCTGCGTCTTGGTAAAGCTTGCCGAGGAGCTGATGCGCAGTGAACTTTTCCGGATCTAAAGCCACCGCCTTTTCGAGTTCGGGCATACTCTTCTGGGGCAGGTTGAGATAGTAAAACGCTTCCCCTATCGCAAAGTATGCCTCGGGCCAGTCAGGTTGAAATTCAAGAACCTTGCCGTAGGCGTCGATGGTGTCTTGCCACTTCTTTTGGTAGTAGACATCACGCGCTTTCAAGCGCCAGAGATCAAGGGCAGATTCTTTCTTTAGCTTGTCGGCGAAAGCTATATCTACCTGCTCTTCCGACTCCGCATACTTGCCGGCCCTGGCAAGTACGAGGGCATAGTTAAACCGGGCTCCAGGCAGGTGTGGGTCGAGTCGCAGCGCTGTCGAGAGCCTGGCCGACGCTCGATCTAAGTCATGAAAATTCGCGAAGGCCAACCCCGAAGACAAGTAGGTTGGTGCGTAGTTCGGGCGCAGCGCAATCGCTTGATCGAATTCCTGTGCCGATTCAATCGGCTTCGCCAGTAGCGCGAGACAGACTCCCTTCAGTGCGTGTATTTCACTGGCACCGGGCGCGTTAAGGTCGGCTTGCTTAAGCAGCGACAGGGCTCCTTGAGGATCGCCTCCGTGCACAAGCCTTTTCGCCTGATCCAGCAGTGCAGATGTGCTAGGCGCATGCTGCGCTCCGGGTGAGGTTTGGGCAACACCGATCAACGAGCAAGAGAGTTGACCCGTTATCCCCACAATGGCCAGTAAGGCAGCTACCCGGAGGCGATTGGTTGGGCCGATCTGGCGATAATGAGAATCGAACAACGACATTGGTTCAGTCCTGAATAATAGGGCGCTGGGTTCTTTGCCCTGTCATTGCCATTCATGGCCAAGGATTAGGAACCTGTCCCCGACGGCGTGCGCCCACCGCTTTCGATCCATCCGAATTGTTCGAGGAGCTCGGCCTCACAGGCTCCCCGGTCGCCAAAGTATCATACGTATCACATTCAAGTCATATAGAGATATTTCTGTCGACAATTCCGTCGCGTTGCCCGAAACCGGCTTTCGACATCGCAATTGACTGTGCAAAGACCATGCCATACATTATCGAGCGTCAGCCAGACGGCCGCAAAAAGAGGTGAAGAGTGCAAATCTCGAAGATCACAATCGCGGAATGCTGCGTATCTCTTCCTAAGATACTGCGATTGGGTCCAGTTGAAATTAGTACGCGAGACTATGTTGTAGTTCGCATCGAGACGCAGGACGGAGTCTGCGGAGAAGCCATCGGATATCCGAGAGGGACGCCGCTGCTTGAGACCCTCAGCAACATGGCCCATCGCATTCTTGACAACGATTCCGATATGCGGCGACGGCTGATGTTCAATCTTGAGCAGGCAAATGTTCCGGCCCGCGCCGCTTTGACGCGGGGCCTCAGCCTGATTGACATTGCCCTTTGGGACATTGCATGTAAGCGGGCGCGGCAGCCGCTCTTTCAATTTATCGGGGGGCTTCGGACCACCGCCGGAGTGACTGTGGTAGCCGGTTACTACGTTGATCAACGTTCTATTGGTGACGTAGTGGATGAAGTGGGCCGCCTCGCGGACTCCGGGTACCGGCGCGTGAAGATCATGCTGAAGGGGGACGACCCAGCATTCGACCTACAATACGTTTCGGCGGTTGCCGGCAAAATGCCTGGAGGAGTAGCGGCAGATGCTCACTGGAGCTGGAATACTCTCACCGAGGCGAAGAGAATCTGCCGCCAGTTCGACGGGCTAGGTTTGAATTTTCTTGAAGACCCTTTTGCTGCATCAGATATTCGGCTCACTCATGAGCTTCGCCGGGACCTTGTCACTCCAATTGCGGCCGGCGAGGACATTTTTGGTGCACGAGTAGTCTCCGACCTGGTCCAGGGCATCGACATCTTACGTGTAGATGCGACTACAGTGGGGGGAATTACAGGGGCGATCGAGGCGATCAACATCGCGGCAGCAGTGGGGCGGACGGTGTTTCCGCACGTCTTCTCCCCCATCCACGTGCACCTTGCATGCGCCTTCCCGAACGTAGAGGGGGTGGAACTAATTCCAGAAGAATCGGGAGCCGATCCTTTGAATCGGCTACTCCGCAATGTTCCCGCCGCCAGAGAAGGGGAAATGAGCCCAGGCTCGGAACCGGGAATCGGCATTTCAATCGATTGGGAGGCGGTGGAAAAGCTCTCACGGCGCCACGTTGTCATTGCCGCGAAGAGCTAACCTAATACTGACACTTACTATCCTGATGAATTTGCGATGTCTATCGGGGTCAGTGGCTTGACGTGATGCGGGTGGAGGGGGAAATTGCCTGCGCGGTTGAGCCGCCGGCGTCGATGGCGGCAAAAGATGAGCGATCAATATGCGCTTTCTCCTCATACCTCTTACTACGA
>Ga0207693_10004851_pt1 | contig 11319 bp, 7 predicted proteins | sample LARL81metaG_FD_184347 | JGI IMG/M metagenome (GOLD analysis project Ga0207693, IMG submission 184347) | Corn, switchgrass and miscanthus rhizosphere microbial communities from Kellogg Biological Station, Michigan, USA - LAR L8-1 metaG... | ecosystem: Host-associated > Plants > Roots >... | reverse complement strand
CGTCGACGGTACCGCAATCGTACTCGCTGATGATGACGTCTTGCGCGACGTCGACCAGGCGGCGAGTCAGGTAGCCGGAGTCCGCGGTCTTCAGAGCGGTGTCGGCCAATCCCTTACGGGCGCCGTGCGTCGAGACGAAGTATTCCAACACCGTCAATCCTTCGCGGAAGTTGGCGGTAATGGGAGACTCGATGATTTCGCCCGACGGCTTCGCCATCAAGCCGCGCATACCGGAGAGCTGGCGGATCTGCTGTTTCGATCCTCGAGCGCCGGAGTCGGCCATGACGTAAATCGGGTTCATCTCGCCTTCTTTGTCGCGGCGTTGCATCTCGGCGAACATCTCGTCGGCAACTTTTTCGGTAATTCCCGACCAGATTTCGATGACCTTGTTGTAGCGCTCGCCGTTAGTGATCGCGCCGTCCAGGTATTGCTGCTGAACGCTGACCACCTGCTTCTCGGCGTCTTTCACCAGTACCTTCTTGCTATCAGGGATGACCATGTCATCGATGCCGATCGACAAGCCAGCACGCGTGGCGAAACGGAAGCCAAGCATTTTGACTTCGTCGAGCATCTTGACGGTGACCTCAAGGCCGAAACGTAAGTAGGTGTAGTTCACCAGAGCGCCAATGCCCTTCTTCTTGAGGAGGCCGTTGATGTACGGCATGCCCTTGGGCAACTGGTCGTTCAGGATCGCGCGGCCGACGGTCGTATTGATGAAGGCACGCTCGACCTGAATGGGATCGGTGTGAATGATGTCCTGATCGTCATACGCAGTGGTCAGATCGATCAGTTCGCCTGAGTAGCGCAGGCGGATCGGTGTCAGCGTTTCGATTTCGCCGGCATCGAGAGCCATCAGCACTTCTTCGATGTTGGCGAAAGCGCGGCCTTCACCCTTCGCGCCCGGCTTCGCTTTGGTCAGGTAATAGAGACCGAGAACCATGTCCTGGGTAGGAACGGTGATCGGGTGACCCGAAGCGGGCGACAGGATGTTGTGCGAGGCCAGCATCAGCACGCTGGCTTCGACCTGCGCTTCCGGAGACAGCGGAATGTGAACCGCCATCTGATCGCCGTCGAAGTCGGCGTTGAACGCCGTGCAGACCAGCGGGTGAATCTTGATGGCTTTGCCTTCAACGAGAACCGGCTCGAATGCCTGAATGCCGAGGCGGTGAAGCGTAGGAGCGCGGTTTAGCAGGACCGGGTGATCCTTAATGACTTCTTCGAGGATGTCCCAAACGATCGGCTCCTGCTGCTCGACCATTTCTTTGGCTTGCTTGATGGTCGTGACGTTCCCCGTCTGCTCGAGCCGGTGATAGATGAACGGCTTGAACAGTTCGAGAGCCATCTTCTTCGGCAGACCGCACTGGTGGAGCTTGAGTTCGGGTCCGACGACGATGACGGAACGCCCGGAGTAGTCGACGCGCTTTCCGAGCAGGTTCTGACGGAAGCGTCCCTGCTTGCCTTTCAGCGTGTCAGAGAGCGACTTCAGCGGACGGTTATTGGCGCCACGCAGCACGCGGCCACGGCGTCCGTTGTCGAACAGGGCGTCTACCGCTTCCTGCAACATGCGCTTTTCGTTGCGCACGATGACTTCAGGAGCGTGCAGGTCCATCAGCTTCTTCAACCGGTTGTTTCGGTTGATGACGCGGCGATACAGGTCGTTCAAGTCGGAGGTGGCAAAGCGTCCGCCGTCGAGTGGAACCAGAGGACGGAGCTCCGGCGGAATGACCGGGATGACGTCGAGGATCATCCAGTGCGGCTTGTTGCCGCTCTTGCGGAAGGCCTCAACGACTTTCAGCCGCTTGGCATACTTGAGCCGCTTCTGCAGCGAGCTCTCGTTCTTCATCTTCTCGCGGAGCTCGGTCGAGAGCTGGTCGGTATCGACGCGCTTGAGAAGTTCCTTGATCGCTTCCGCGCCCATCATGGCCTTGAATCCAGCCGGACGGTATTGCTGATCGAGTTCGCGGAACTTCGCTTCGTCTTTAATGACCTCGCGCTCTTTCACCGGGGCATCGCCAGGTTCGACGACGACGTAGGCTTCGAAATAGAGCACGGACTCAAGGTCACGCAGCGAGATGTCGAGCAGGTGCCCGATGCGGCTGGGCAGTCCTTTGAAGAACCATACGTGCGAACAGGGCGATGCCAGCTCGATGTGGCCGAGGCGTTCACGGCGCACTTTCGACAACGTGACTTCCACACCGCACTTGTCGCAGATCACGCCGCGGTGCTTCATGCGCTTGTACTTGCCGCAGAGGCACTCCCAGTCGGTGACCGGGCCGAAGATGCGGGCGCAGAACAAGCCGTCGCGCTCGGGTTTGAAGGTTCGGTAATTGATGGTCTCGGGCTTGGTGACTTCGCCATGCGACCAGCTCCGGATTTTTTCCGGGGAGGCCAGAGAGATGCGAATGGCATCGAAGTCCGCGATCACATTTGCCATTTCGAATGGGCTCGAACGAAACATGTTCCTCCGCTTCCTGCGGCTCTGACGCGACCGCTGACGGAGCTCTGAAACAAGTACTCAGTACCTAGTATCCCGGTACTCAGTGAACTCTCGCCTCTTCATGCGGCATTGAGCTCGTATGCCGCAGTGGCGTCAAATCAAGAATGTCTTAATCTCTTCGCATCTTCGTCAGTCCCGGTACCCCGTTTCAGCACTAACTGAGTACTGGGTACCGGGTACTGAGTACTGCCTTTAGTCTGCTGCCGCGCTGGCTGTCGGCTTACGCTCCGTGACCTTGATCAATTCCACGTCAAGGCACAGAGACTGCAGCTCGCGAATCAGCACGTTGAACGATTCCGGCACGCCGGGCTCCATGGCGGCTTCGCCTTTGACGATGGCCTCGTAGATCTTGGTTCGGCCATAAACGTCGTCAGACTTCGCCGTCAGCAGCTCCTGCAGAATGAACGCCGCACCGTAAGCTTCGAGCGCCCAGACTTCCATTTCTCCGAAGCGCTGTCCGCCGAACTGCGCCTTACCACCGAGCGGCTGCTGGGTGATGAGCGAGTACGGCCCGATGGATCGCGCGTGAATCTTGTCGTCCACCAGGTGCGACAGTTTCAGCATGTAGATGTAGCCCACGGTAACCGGCTGTTCGAACTTCTCGCCGGTCATGCCGTCGCGCAGCATCGTCTTGCCTGAGGTCGGCAGTCCGGCGTGTTCGAGCAACGCCTTGATCTCGCCTTCCTTGGAGCCGTCGAACACCGGCGATCCCATGAAGACGCCCTTGGTGAGCGTTGGAGCCACGGATTCGAGCTCCTCGTCGCTCATCTCAGCGATTGTGTCGGCGAGTTGCGAGTCCTTGAACAGCGACTTCAACTCGCGGCGGATCGCTTCCGTGCGCGTGTTTTCCTTGAGAAGATTCGTGACTTTCTCGCCCAGGGCGAAACCGGCCCATCCGAGATGGGTTTCGAGAATCTGGCCCACGTTCATACGGGAAGGCACGCCAAGCGGGTTCAGGACGATTTCGACCGGCGTTCCGTCCTCGAGGTACGGCATATCCTCTTCGGGCAGAATGCGCGCGATGACGCCCTTGTTACCATGACGGCCGGCCATCTTGTCACCGACACTCAGCTTGCGCTTCATGGCGATGTAGACCTTGACCAGCTTGATCACGCCCGGGGGCAGCTCGTCGCCCTTGGTCAGCTTGTCTTTCTTCTCATTGACGATTTTCTTGAGCACGTCGATCTGACGCGAGGTCATTTCCTCGATCTCGTCGATCTGCTCGTTGACGCGGGGATCTTTATCCGCGTACTTGATGCGCTTCAGGTTACGAGTCGAGATGCGCTCGATTTCTTCGCGCGTCAACATCGTTCCCTTGGTCAGCAGGCGCTTGTTGGTGCGCTCGTCGTGCAGGTCGGCCTGAACTTCCTTGCCGCCCAGGATGTTGTCGAGACGCTTCAAGCGCTCGTCGGTCAGAATTCGGATTTCGTCCGAGAGGTTCTTTTCCAACTTCGCGATCTGTGTAGCCTCGATGGACTTTGCGCGCTCGTCCTTCTCCTGTCCCTTTCGCGAGAAGATCTTCACATCGACAATGACGCCCTCAATGCCCGGCGGGCAATAGAGCGAAGCGTCGCGAACGTCTCCGGCCTTTTCACCGAAGATTGCGCGCAGCAGCTTCTCTTCCGGCGTGAGCTGGGTTTCACCCTTCGGAGTAACTTTGCCGACAAGGATGTCTCCCTGCTTGATCGAGGCGCCGATGCGAATGACGCCCGCTTCGTCGAGGTTGCGAAGCATCGACTCGCTGACGTTTGGAATGTCGCGCGTGACTTCTTCCGGACCCAGCTTGGTGTCGCGCGCTTCGATCTCGTACTCCTCGATGTGAAGCGAGGTGTAGTAGTCCTCTTTCACCATCTTCTCGGAGACCAGGATCGCGTCTTCGAAGTTGTAACCGCGCCACGGCATGAAGGCCACGAGGACGTTTCGTCCGAGTGCCAGCTCGCCCTGATCGGTGCAAGGACCGTCAGCAATGATCTGTCCCTTCAGAACGCGCTGTCCTTTTTGGACCACCGGCTTCTGGTTGATACAGGTGTTCTGGTTCGAGCGCTTGAACTTCGTGAGCTGGTAGATGTCGCTACCGACCTCACGCGACAGCTGCGTGGGATGATGCTCGCCTTCGACGCGCACGATGATGCGCTCCGAGTCGACCGAGTCAATGATGCCGTTACGGCGAGCAAGAACAACAGCACCCGAGTCGCGAGCGGTGACGCCCTCCATTCCGGTACCGACGATTGGCGCCTGCGCGCGAAGCAGCGGCACCGACTGGCGTTGCATGTTTGCACCCATCAGCGCGCGGTTCGCGTCGTCGTGCTCGAGAAACGGAACCAGGGAAGCAGCGACCGAAACCAGTTGCTTCGGGCTGACGTCGACGTAGTCAACTTCTTCGCGATTCACCAGCACAAAGTTTCCGGTCTTGCGGGCGTTGACGAGTTCGGGAACGATGCGTCCCTTGTCGTCGAGTTCCACGTTGGCCTGTGCGATCGTGTGACGATCTTCTTCCCAGGCCGAGAGATAGAACGAGAACGGCTCGATCGCTGCGGGCTTCTTGCGCTTGTCTTTCAGCTCGTTGTTGAGCTTCTCGATCTCGTGCTTCTCGAGGTGATCACCGACCTTGAAGTCGCTGTCGCCGACGTTGACGACGGTTACATAGTCAACGATGCGGCCATTCTTGACTTTCCGGTACGGCGACTCGATGAAGCCGTAGTCGTTGATTCGCGCATAGCAGCTCAACGACGAGATCAGACCGATGTTCGGACCTTCCGGCGTCTCGATCGGGCAGATACGTCCGTAGTGTGTGGGGTGGACGTCGCGCACTTCGAATCCGGCGCGCTCACGTGAGAGACCGCCCGGCCCAAGCGCCGAGAGACGCCGCTTGTGCGTGATCTCGGAGAGCGGGTTGGTCTGATCCATGAACTGCGAGAGCTGTGACGATCCGAAGAATTCGCGGATCGCAGCCATCACAGGCTTGGCGTTGACCAGGTCGTGCGGCATGGCCGTCGACATTTCCTGGTACACCGACATCTTCTCTTTAATCGCGCGTTCCATGCGGACCAGGCCGATGCGGAACTGATTCTCCATCAACTCGCCGACCGCGCGAACGCGGCGGTTGCCGAGGTGATCGATGTCGTCGACGGCACCCAGGTTCTTACGCAACTTGAGCAGGTACGCAATCGTCGCGTAGAAATCCTCGGGATCGAGCGTGCGCTTCTCTAGCGAGGTGGCTTCTTGATTCTCGAACAGCTTGATGTTGAACTTCAGGCGGCCGACGCGTGAGAAGTCATACTTCCGCGGATCGAAAAACATGCCGTGGAAGAGTGCCGTCGCGGTGTCGAGCGTTGGCGGGTCACCGGGACGCAGCTTGCGGTAAATCTCGATCAGCGCCTCCTGCGGGGTCTTGATCGAATCACGCTTGAGCGTCTGGCTGATGACCGTTCCCACATCGTCGCGCTCGGGGAAGAAGAGCGACATTTCGACCACGCCGGAGTCGAGGATCTTCGAGAGCTTATCGGCAGTCAGCTCGGAGTTGGCTTCGAGCATGACTTCGCCGGTCGTAGTGTCGACGACGTCGCCGGCAGTCCACGCGCCTTCAAGATCGGTGATATCGACTTCGATTTCGGTGATCTTCGACTTTTGGATTTCCTTCAGCACCGCGGCGTTGATCTTGCGGCCCGAGTGCGCGATCTCGTCCCCCGATTTGTTCTTGATGCTGCGGGCCAGCTTCATGCCGAGCAAGTTCGTCGGCTTCTCGCTGGTCGGATCAAGCGTCCAGTAGAGCTTTTTGTCGCGGACGGCCAAGCGATCGACCGTGTAGAACGTGCGCAGAATATCTTCGCCCGAACGCAGACCCAGGGCGCGAAGGAAAATCGTGCCGAGGAATTTGCGCTTGCGGTCGATGCGGACGTACAGGACGTTCTTCTGGTCGTACTCGAATTCAACCCACGATCCGCGGTAAGGAATGATCTTGCCGAGGAAGTAGGTGCGGTTGTTCGCAGTCTCGAAGAAGACGCCAGGCGAACGGTGCAACTGGCTTACAATCACGCGCTCCGTGCCGTTGATGATGAACGTACCGTTTTGCGTCATCAGCGGAACGTCGCCAAAGAAAACTTCCTGCTCTTTGATGTCGCGGATCGAGCGATTGCCGGTCTCGGCGTCCTTGTCGAAGATCGTAAGACGCATCGTGACCTTCAACGGAGCGGAGTAAGTCATGCCGCGCTCTTCGCACTCAGCCACGTCATATTTCAATTGCAGGCCGACAGGGTCGCCGCACTTGTTGCAGAAGTCAGGAGTATTAGCGTTGTACGTGCCGCACTTCGAGCAGAGGACGTCGCCAGGATGGAACGGGTCGGTGATGACCGTGTTGCCGCAATTCTTACAAGTAGTCCGGAGGTGATGCAGACCTTTGAGGTGTCCGCACTTGCACTCCCAGTTACCAATGGCGTAATCCACAAACTCAAGTTGTGATACGTTGCGAAAGTCAGTGATCGGGAAGACAGACTGAAACACCGCCTGCAAGCCGCCGTCTTCGCGCTCGCTAGGCAGTTTGTCCATCTGGAGAAAACGGTCATAGGACCGCTTCTGAACCTCGATCAGGTTCGGGATTTGGATAGTGGCCGGGATCTTGGAAAAATCAAAGCGTTTACGGAAGGCATTTGTCATCGTTAAGAAACTCCCAATCTCAACGCGCGGCCGAAGGTCGCGCTTAGAACCGCGGATGTGGGGCGCGTCATTGCTGTTGCGGACGCGCCGCGGGAAACCTACTTAAGTGCAGAACCGGAACAACTTAGAACCTAAAAGACGATCAGGCGTCCGCGGGGACAGTGGTTCCCGCCGACGCCAACCAAGGCGTTTTGCCATTTCTGATTTGAACTCTTTCGCGCCAGTATCTCGGCCGTTTCCGCCCCGCCTGCCCGCGGAGCAGTCTGCCAAACTTCCTACGCGAGCCGCGCCCGCGCTCAAGTGAACCTTAAGGAAGCGACGTTTATATAGATGCTAACATCGCCGCCAAAGCTTCACAAGTGGGAACTCACCAGAAAAACGATATTGCACTATAAATGGTGCAGTGCGGGGACAGCTCTCGGCTTTCCAGCCGCAGGCCAACCAAACCTGCCAAGCTTCGCTTGGCGGACTGCCGAGGCGACCGTCCCCACATGAACCACTGTTATTTCACTTCTACCGTAGCTCCAGCTTCTGCAAACTTCTTCTTGATGGTCTCGGCTTCTTCCTTGGAAACGCCCTCTTTCACGTTCTTCGGGGCTCCGTCGACCAGCTCTTTGGCTTCTTTCAAGCCGAGGCTGGTGACTTCGCGGACAGCCTTGATCACGTTGATTTTGTTCGCGCCGACTTCCTTCAGGACCACCGTGAATTCGGTCTTTTCTTCGGCCGGAGCTGCTGTCGCCGCGCCGCCACCGCCACCCGCCACCATCACGGGAGCCGCTGCCGCCGCCGACACGCCCAGACGCGATTCCAGCTTCTTCACCAGCTCAGCCGCTTCGAGCAGCGACAGGCCTACGATTGATTCTTCTAACTGTGCAAGATCCGCCATGTTGTTTCTCCGTTAATTAGTCTTCTTTCTTTCGTCATCGTTAGATCAGGTTTCCAGTGCGCCAAGGTCCCGTTTCCTCGCGCCAGACAACGTTTGGGAAGGACCGCGCAACCCCTGAACTGTCGACGACCAAACTCGTTTTATGTGGCGCGGGCGCCTCGCCCGCGACTGCCAGCAGTTAAAACTCTGCCGTCCCGGCAAAAGCGACCTACGCTTCTTTGAACTTTTTCTGCTGCACGCCCTGATCGACTACCACTGCCAGGTTGCGGCCGACCTGATTCATCACGGTGGCCAGACGCTGCGCCGGAGCGTTGATCAGGAACAGGAGCTTCGACATCAGCTCTTCCTTGGAAGGCATCGTGGCCAGCGCTTCAATCTCTTTAATATTGATGACGCGGCCTTCGACGACACCGATCTTGAAGGTGAATTCCGGTGTGTCCTTGGCGTACTTGGTGAGCGCCTTGGCCATCGCGACCGGATCGCCTGTCGTGTAGGCGATGGAGGTGACGCCAGCCAGATCCTTCAGGGCTCCTTCCACCTTGGTGCCTTTTGCAGCCTTCTCGGCCAAGGTGTTCTTGACGACCTGATACTTCGCGCCGGCGCCGCGCAGAGCCTTGCGCAGCTCGTAATCCTGGGCGACGGTCATCTTGGTATAGGTGGCGACCACCATGTTGGAGACATTCTTCAGGTCCCCGCTGAGCTTCTCAACTTGCTCGTTTTTCTTTGCTCTTGTTACCGCCATTGGTCTAATCCTCGAATCTTGTCAGTGTTAACCAGCGAAAGCGTCGCTTCGCGACGGGGACAGCTGTCCCCTCATAAATCTCTATGCCTTGGAGGCTGCCTCGATGGGGGCCACATCCAGCTGAATCCCCGGGCCCATCGTCGAACTCAGATAGCAGCCCTTGATGTACTTGCCCTTGGCGACCGACGGCTTGGCCTTAATCACACTGCTGATAAGGACGGTGGCGTTCTCGATCAGCTTGTCGGGCGTGAACGAAATCTTTCCGACCGGGCAATGCACAAGCGCGGTCTTGTCGGTACGGAACTCGACCTTACCGGCCTTCACTTCCTGCACGGCTTTGCCCACGTCGAAGGTCACCGTGCCGGTCTTCGGGTTCGGCATCAGCCCTTTGGGACCGAGCACTTTACCGAGACGTCCGACGGACTTCATCACGTCGGGAGTGGCGATCAGAGCATCGAAGTCGGTCCAGTTTTCCTTCTGGATCTTTTCGACCATCTCTTCGCCGCCGGCGAAATCGGCGCCGGCTGATTCGGCTTCCTTAATCTTGTCGCCGGTCGCAATGACCAGAACCTTCTTTGACTTGCCGAGCCCGTGCGGCAGAACGACCGTGCCGCGAACCATCTGGTCCGCATGCTTGGGGTCGACCCCCAGCCGCAAGGTAACCTCGACGGTCTCGTCGAACTTGGCGTACTTCACTTTCTGCAAGAGCGGAACTGCATCCTGCAGAACATAAGGGCGCTTTTCGACTGCTGCGTGCGCCTTGGTGATGTTCTTTCCTTCTTTTTTCGACATTTGCTTTTCCTTGTCTGCCACCGCGGATCGGTGATTCGATCTGCCGTAGTCTGTTTAACAATTTTGTAATTGGGTAATTTGGTAATCGGGTAATTTGAAAAGCCCTCACTCCTTACGCGGTTCTCAATTACCAAATTACAAAATTACCCAATTACTAAATCCTACCCGACGACTTCAATTCCCATCGACCGCGCCGTGCCGCGGACGCTCTTGATTGCGGTCTCGACTGAGGCAGCATTCAGGTCGGGCATCTTCTGCTTGGCGATGTCTTCGACCTGCTTCGCGGTGACCTTGCCGACCTTATCTTTGTTCGGCGTGCCCGATCCCTTGGCGATGCCAGCAGCGCGCTTCAGCAGAATCGACGCTGGAGGCGTCTTTGTGATGAAGGTGAACGAGCGGTCGTTGTAGACAGACACCACGACCGGGATGATCAGACCCTCCATCTCTTTTTGGTTCGTTCTGGCGTTGAACTGCTTGCAGAACTCCATGATGTTGATCTGCGCCTGGCCGAGCGCCGGGCCCACTGGCGGCGCCGGGGTCGCTTTGCCTGCCGCGATCTGCAACTTCACATAACCTGTAATCTTCTTTGCCATGATCTCTCTTCCGCTCCAGTGCTAGGTCTAGGATTTTCGGCTTAGCATCCTGAAGCTTGGTTTTGAAACTAGAATCTTGAAACTGTTTTACGCAACTTTTTCCACCTGGTTGAACTCGAGCTCCACCGGGGTCGAGCGGCCGAAAATCGTCACCATCACCTTTAGCGTCTCGCGGTCTTCATTCACTTCGTCGACTACGCCCGTAAAGCTGGCAAACGGCCCTTCGGTGATGCGGACCGATTCGTTCTTCTCGAACTTGACCTTGAGTTTCGGCTTCTCGCGGCTGTCGGCGACCTTGTAAACGATGTGCTGGACTTCTTCTTCCGAAAGCGGCGTCGGCTGCTGTCCCGTGCCGACGAAGCCCGTCACGCGCGGCGTCGATTTCACGACGTGCCAAACGTGATCGTCCATGTCCATTTCGACCAGCACGTAGCCGGGATAGAACATGCGCTCGGAGGTGTATTTCTTCCCTCCGCGAACTTCGGTGACCGACTCGGTCGGGATCAGCACCTTACCGATCTTGTCCTGTAGCCCGAACGCCGCCACGCGCGACTCGAGCGACTCTTTCACCTTCCGCTCAAATCCCGAATACGAGTGGATGATGTACCACTTCATGTTCGGATTCTTGGGAGCTTCGCCGGCGGTCGATGCCCCGTCCGCGGGTGACTGAGGTTGCTGAGCAGCCTCGTCACCATTCGTTATTTCAGTTTTTTGTTCGTCCAGCATTTTGCCTGCTTTTTCTATCCGCGCCTTAGTAGCTCGCCCGGAACGCCCGGAATAGCGCCGTCACGCCGTGTTGAATGATGAAATCGATGACCCCGAAGTACAACGCGAAGATGAACACCGTAATGATGACCACCGTGGTCGTCCCCCGAACTTCTTTCAATGAGGGCGCGGTCACCTTGCGTGTCTCGGTGCGCACATCGTTGTAGAAGGACCTGATCTTCTCTGGCCAGGATTTGACCCGGTCTGCGAAGTTCCCACCGGTTGCTGCGAGTGAATTTGCCATTTTCTTAGTCTCGACTGACATTCCTACTGCTCCTGGCCTTTCCCGTTCGTCCTACCTTCCAAAACTCTGGCAGGGGCGGAGGGATTCGAACCCCCAAGTTCGGTTTTGGAGACCGACAGTTTAACCGTTGAGCTTACGCCCCTGTTT
>Ga0207693_10004849_pt1 | contig 11320 bp, 11 predicted proteins | sample LARL81metaG_FD_184347 | JGI IMG/M metagenome (GOLD analysis project Ga0207693, IMG submission 184347) | Corn, switchgrass and miscanthus rhizosphere microbial communities from Kellogg Biological Station, Michigan, USA - LAR L8-1 metaG... | ecosystem: Host-associated > Plants > Roots >... | reverse complement strand
CCATACTCAGGTCCCCGACCTCGTCGCCGACCTGCACGGGCGGGGGATCGAGATCGAAGTTCCCGCGCGAATCGACTCCTCCCGCGGCGGCATCCGCGCCAACTTCGACTCGCTCCCCGACGCCCCGGTCACCAGCTTCGCGATGACCCTCTTCGGCGGCAGGCGCGGGCTGATCGCCAACGCCGAAGCACCCTGCCGGGGAGTCCACCGGGCCAACGCGCGCTTCATCGCCCAGAGCAACCTGACGGCGGTGCTGCACCCGCGGCTGCGGGTGCGGTGCCCGCAGCGGAGGAGGGGCCGGTGAGGCGCCTCGCTGTCGCGGCGACGCTCGCCCTTCTGGCCTTCGCCCTCCCGGCAGCCCGGGCGGAGATTGCCCAGCGAGGGGATCTGCGGGTCGTCTTCAGCGGCGCCGTCAGCCCGAAGCGGCTGCCCCGCCGCGGCAGCGCCCCGATCTCGGTGCGTCTCGGCGGCCGCATCTCGACCACCGACGGCAGCGAACCGTCTCCGCTCGAGCGGATCGAGATCGCGATCAACCGCAACGCCCACCTCGATCCCTCGGCACTGCCGAGCTGCCGGCTCGAACAGATCCAGCCGGCCTCCACCGCCTACGCTCGCCGCGTCTGTGCCGCCGCCCGGGTGGGGGAGGGGACCTTCAGCGCCTCGGTGGCGATCCCCGAGCAGTCGCCCTACCCCTCGCAGGGGACCGTGACCGCCTTCAACGGGCGCCAGGCGGGCCGCCCCGTGATCCTCCTCCACGTCTTCGGCACCCGGCCGCTGCCGACCTCCTTCACGATGCCGCTCGCGATCGGCCGCAGCCGCGGCAGCTTCGGGACCGTCCTCCGCGGCACCCTGCCGCTGGTCGACGCCCACGTCGGCTTCGTCACGGCGATCGGACTCCGCCTCGACGGCACCCGACACGGGTACCTGTCCGCCGGCTGCCCGGCGCCGGCGGGCTTCTCCGCAGCGGTCTTCCCGCTCGCACGCGCCAACTTCACCTTTGCGGCGGGCCAGGTTCTGAGCCGGACGCTGATCCGCAGCTGCGGCGTCCAGCCTGGCTGAGCAGTCCACTTGCGCGCCCGGCCTCGCGGCGTTAGCGTCCCTCAGAGAACTCGAATGTACTCCGAGAAGGGCGGCTGTCGGATGGCGACGCGCCGCACGGGGAAACGGAGGTCGAGATGGGTGAAGCACCGGTGCCGGTCGCGGGCACGAAGGGGGGAGGGGAGCCCCTGCTCGAGCTTCTGGCCAGGCTGCGAGGCGAGATGGCCGGCACCCGGACCACGTTTCCGGACGCGTTTGGGCTGGCGACGCCAGCCGAGCCATCCTCCGGATCGCTGGGGAGAGAGGAGGAGCAGCTTGTCACCGCCGTCAGAGCGGGGCTCGTCGCCCTCGCCGAGCCTTGGCTCGACGGAGGTTGTTCAGCTCCCGCCGCCCTCAGGGACGCTCTCGACGGGGTCGAAATACGTCCTTCGTGGGGACATCTCGCAGGGACGGGCGTCGGAACTGGCGCGACGCCTGCCGAGCTTCGTCTTCCTCGTCCTGCTGCCGTTGCTCGGCAGGCCGGAGGCAATGCGAGTCGCGGCGCGGGCGGAACGCTTGAGCAACTCCTAGCCCCGAACGGGCGCCGCGCACCAACTCCGGGCACTGGGCCTTGCACTTCAGGAAAGGATGCTATATCCTGCCCTTGTTCCGGAACGTCCCGGGAGTCCCCACCCTGGTTCTCCCAAGTGAGTCCTTCGTCTTTTCCCCGGCGATGGGCTTGCAGTGCGCAAACGCAGCCTGATGAGGGTCCCCGCCCTCCCTGGCTCGTTTGCGCATTGTCGTTAGGCTGCCGCCGTGGACTTCGCCCTCAGCGACGAGCAGAAGGACTTCGTCGACGCGATCCGGGACTTCTGCGACCGCGAGTGCGGGACGCCGGACCAGCGCGAGCGGTTGACCGACGGCTACCGCGAGCACCACAACTTCGAGGTCTACAAGCAGATGGCGGAGCTGGGCTGGCTCGGGGTGACGATCGACGAGCAGTACGGCGGCTCCGGCGGGACGATGCTCGACGCCTGCCTCTTCATGGAGGAGACCTCCCGCGGGCTCGCGCCGATAGGTGGCTACGCGACGACGCTGATCGTCGCCGGCGCCACCCAGCGCTTCGGCACCGAGGCGCAGAAGGAGGAGATCCTCGGCGGGATCGCCGCGGGTGCCGTTGAGGCGATCGCGATGACCGAGCCCGAGGCCGGCTCCGACGTCGGCGCCCTCTCCTGCAAGGCCGAGGCGGTCGACGACGGTTTCCTCGTCAACGGCCAGAAGGTCTTCTGCTCCAACGCCCACATCTCCGACCACGTGCTGGTCGTCTGCCGCACGAACAACACCGGCAGCAAGCACGAGGGGATGACGATGATCTGGGTACCCCGCGACGTCGAGGGGATGGAGGTGATCCCGATCGAGACGATGGGCGGCCGCGAGACCAACCACCTCTACTTCACCGACTGTCTCGCCCCCGCCGACGCCGTCCTCGGCCAGGTCGACCAGGGCTGGATGCAGCTGATGGCCGGCCTCAACGTCGAGCGCCTGATCCTCGCCGCGACGATGCTCGGGATCGCCCAGCGGGCCTTCGACGACCTCCTGCTCTACGTCAAGGAACGGCGCCAGTTCGACCGCCCGATCGGCTCCTTCCAGGCGCTGCAGCACCGTATCTCCGACCTCGCCACCGATCTGCAGGCGGCCCGCCTGATGACCCACTGGGTCGCCAGCCTGGTCGACGAGGACCCCGACCGGATGCTGCCCCAGCAGGCCTCGATGGTGAAGCTCTTCGTCACCGAGGTCGCCAAGCGCACCACCCTCGAGGGCATGCAGATGATGGGCGGCTACGGCTACTCCTCCGAGTACGACATGGAGCGCCTCGTCCGCACCTCCCTCGTCTCCACCATCTACGGCGGCACCAGCGAGATCCAGCGCGGCATCATCGCCAAAACGCTCGGCCTCTAGATCTCACTCCTCTGGCAGGTTCGCGAGATCAGCCCGATCCTGCTCGCGATCTTGGGCAAGCTTCATCTCGCGGAGACGCGCGAGCGAGCAAATGAGAACGGGGATGCCGAGTAAGTCGCTTTCGACGGCGTCGTCGATGAGCTGTGAGTAGCTGGGCACTCCGCGGGCCCGCTGGACGACGTCCAATCCGCCAAAGCGCGTCATCGCGGTGACATTGCCCCCGCGACGAATCACGCCAGCATCGGTGCGAGGGTTAAAAGGTCGTTCGGCGACCGTAGGCAGGGTTGCGTCCAGCTCGGTCAGCGCCTTCGTCAAGCGTTTCAGGTTCTCCCGGTCAGGATCCGGGACAAGGTCAAGGTCCTCGGTTCCGCGGACATATCCATGGGCACCGACGGCCACGCCTCCGATCACCACGAATCGAACGCCCTTGGCGTTTAGGGCTTCGAGAAGTGAGCGAAGATCGAACTCGCTCAATGCGCTCTTGCTGCGCCTTTGATTGCGCTCATCTGCTTGCAGAGCGCGTGCACGCGGGCCAGTCGCTCACTCATCGTGGCCCGCAGATCAGCATTCCGGCGCACCGCGCGAGCTCGGTCCAATTCCTCGCTGCTCCCGCTCAAGCGCTTCTCCATGCGGAAAGTCTAAGCGGTAGCCGCGAGCTGGCCGCCGTCGACCAGCGCCGGTTCGCCGATGTGGAAGCCCTGCGCGTAGTCGATATCGAAGGCGCGGACCAGGGCCAGCGTCTCGGAGTTCTCGATGCCCTCGGCGACCGTCTCCTGGCCGAAGGCCTTGGCGAACTGGACCAGGGCCTGGACAAGGCGCTGGTCGGTGGGGGAGGAGGGGAGCTCGCGAATGAACTCGATGTCGATCTTCAGGTGCTGGATCGGCAGTTCCTTTAGGTAGCTGAAGGAGCTGAAGCCGGTGCCGAAGTCGTCGAGGCCGAGACCACAGCCCATCCCGGTCACCGCCAGGGCGAAGGCGCGGGCGTGGTCCATGTTGGAGATCGCCGCCGTCTCGGTGATCTCGAAATCGAGCCAGGCCGGGTTGAGGCCTTCGGCGATCGCCGCCCGCACGTCGGCGATCAGCCGCGGGTCCGAAAGCGAGGCGCCGCTGACGTTGACCGCGATCGGCTGCGAGCGCCCGGCCAGCTCGATCGCCTTCGACAGCACCAGGCGGTCGATCTCGGTGATCAACCCCATCCGCTCCGCGGTTGGCAGGAACGAGGAGGGAGGGATCACGTCGTCGTTGTCGTCGAGCATCCGCACCAGCAGCTCTTCCCGCGCGACGCACTCCTTGCGCAGGTCGAAGATCGGCTGCGCGTAGACGACGATCCGCCGCCGGTCGATCGCCTCGCGGATCCGGTCGGCCCAGGTCAATTTCAGGTTGGGGCCGCTGGCGGCGTCGACCGCCCGCCCGCCGCCCGCCTCCTTCGCTTCGCAGAGGGCGATGTCGGCGGTGATCATCAGCCCTTCGGCGGTGACCTCCTCGCCGCTGCCGCCGAAGGCGGCGATCCCGACACTGGCCCCGACCGCCGGCTTGCCGCGCTCGCGCACCAGGTCGATCAGCCGCTCCGCCGTGGTCCTCGCCTGCTCCGGCGTCGCCCGCGGCAGCAGCAGCCCGAATTCGTCGGCGCAGATCCGCGCCGGCAGGTCGTCGGCCCGCGACTCGTCGCGCAGCGTCGCCGCAACCGTCTCCAGCAGCCGGTCGCCCGCCTCGTGGCCGAGCGAGTCGTTGACGATGTGGAAGGAGTCGATGTCGAGCAGCAGCAGCGCCCCCGGCCGACCGCCTTGCAGCCGGTCGAGCAGCCGCTCTTCGATCGCTTCGACGAAGCTGTCTCGGTCATAGAGACCGTTGCTTTCGATCGGCTCTGGCACGTTCGCCCTCGCATCCCCTATCGGAATAGGTAGAAAACGACTTTACAAAGAATTAGGTAGAGAAGGTGGACTGCTGCCTGAATGGTCGGCGGCAGCCGGTCCCTGGGCGCCACAGGACGCTATCCTTGCCGCAGCCTCGCGCCTTGGCCCGGGGTTTTTCTTCTGTAACGACTACCTCAGGCACGGAACGAGGGAAGAGATGGCTCGCGGAGATGTCCGCATTGCGGTGACGCTGGCTTGCGAAGAGTGCAAGCGGCGCAACTACCAGACCAACAAGTCCCGGCGGAACACCCCGGACCGGATCGAGATGCGCAAGTACTGCCGCTGGTGTGGCAACCACACCCCTCATAAAGAGACTCGATAGAGACCGATGGCGAAAACCCGTGCACAGCGCAAGGCCGAGCGCCGGGCTCGGGAAGCCGAGGAGCGGAAACGCTCCGGCGATCACGAGAGCCCGGTAGAGGCTCAGCGCGAGACGCAGCTGGGGGTCTCCGGGGACGTCGCCGAGGTCGAGGCGGTGGAGATGGGGATCGCCGCCGGCGCTCCCGAGTCTCAGCTCGAGACCCCCGACTCGCCGAAGCCGCGCTCGGCCCGCCGGGCCGAAGCGAAGGCGCTGAAGGAGGCGGAAAAGCGCAAGCGCGAGGAGCAGAAGCGGCGCGAGAGTCAGCAGCTCGCGAAGAAGCAGAAACAGGCGAAGGCCGAACGGCAGCGCTCCGGTGTCATCGGCTTCCTCATATCCTGTTGGCAGGAGCTGAAGAAAGTCCAGTGGCCGGATCGGGAGACGCTGATCCAGGCAACCGCTGTGACCATCCTCTTCGTCGCCGTCGCGGCCGCCTACCTCGGCGCTCTCGACGCGGCTTTCAACTGGCTCATCAAGCAGATCCTCTAAGCGGGATCCCGAACAAAGGCTTTCTCAAGAGATGTATCGCTGGTACGTGATCAATACCTATTCCGGACACGAGAACAAGGTCAAGCACAACCTCGAGCACCGGGTCCAAACGATGAGCCAGAACCGCAACGTGCGGCAGGTCGTCGTCCCAACCGAGCAGGTCTCCGAGATGAAGGACGGGCAGAAAGTCCAGACGGAGAAACGGACGATGCCCGGCTACGTGCTCGTCAACATGGAGATGACCGACGACGCCTGGGGCCTGGTCAAGAACACCCCCGGCGTCACCGGCTTCGTCGGCTCCCGCAACAAGCCGGTGCCGCTCTCCAAACCCGAGGTCGACCGCCTGCTCCACCGCGAGACCGCCGAGCGGCCGCGGACGCAGGCGCAGTTCGCGATCGGCGAATCGGTCAAAGTCATCTCCGGCCCCCTCTCAGACTTCTCCGGCGAGATCGCCGAGATCAACGAGGACGCCGCAAAACTCAAGGTCCTGGTCTCGATCTTCGGCCGCGAGACCCCGGTCGAGGTGGGCTACGACCAAGTGAAGAAGATCTAGCTGGCGCGATAACCGGCGCGCTCCGGCGTCCTCGGTCGCTCGCGTGCGGAGCACGCCACGCTCCCTGCGTCCTTGGATCACTTGGTTCTCGCGCCAGCTATGCTCCCCAACCGCTCATGGCCAAGAAAGTCCTCACCCTCATCAAGCTGCAGATCCAGGCCGGCAACGCCAACCCGGCGCCGCCGGTCGGCCCCGCGCTCGGTCAGCACGGAGTCAACATCATGGATTTCTGCAAAGCCTTCAACGCCCAGACGCAGGGCGAGGGCGGGACGATCATCCCGGTCGAGATCACCGTCTACGAGGACCGCTCCTTCACCTTCGTCACGAAGACGCCGCCGGCCGCCGTGCTGATCAAGGAAGCGATCAAAATCCCGAAGGGCTCGGGCGAGCCCCACGTCAACAAGGTGGGGACGATCTCCGACGCGCAGATCCAGGAGATCGCCGAACGGAAGATGCCCGACCTCAACGCCAACGACATCGACGCCGCGAAGAAGATCATCGCCGGCACCGCCCGCTCGATGGGCGTCGACGTCGCCTAGGAGACCTCATGGCCCACGGCAAGCGATACCGCCAGCAGTACGACAAGATCGACCGCGACCGCGCCTACCCGCCGGCCGAGGCGATCGCGCTGATCAAGGAGACCGCCAGCGCCAAGTTCGACGAGACGGTCGAGCTGCACGTCCTGCTCGGGGTCAACGTCCGTCACGCCGACGAACAGCTGCGCGGCACCCTGGCGCTGCCCCACGGCCTCGGCAAGGAAGTCACCGTCGCCGTCTTCGCCCAGGGCCAGCAGGCCCGTGACGCCGAGGCCGCGGGCGCCGATTTCGTCGGCGGCCAGGACCTGGTCGAGAAAGTCCAGGAGGGCTGGACCGGCTTCGACGTCGCGATCTCGACCCCGGAGATGATGAAAGCCGTCGGTCAGCTCGGCCGCGTGCTCGGCCCGCAGGGGAAGATGCCGAACCCGAAGGTGGGCACCGTCACCGACGACGTCGAGAAGGCGGTCGGGGACTCCAAGTCCGGCAAAGTCGAATACCGCACCGACCGCCAGGCGATCGTCCACATGGCGATCGGCAAAGCCAGCTTCGACCAGACCCAGCTGCTTGAGAACTACCAGGCCGTGATCGAGGAGATCATCCGCGCCAAGCCCTCCTCAGCCAAGGGCAAATATGTCGTCTCCGCGACCCTGGCGACGACCATGGGCCCCGGCATCCGCATCGACGCCGGCGCCAAAGCCGCTGACCGCGAGGCTGCGCCGGCGGAGGAGACCGCAGAGGAACTGGCGACCGCTTAAACTGCGTCGCCGCTAACCGCAGACCACCGGCGGGGCAGTGCCCGGAAGCCCGGTGCAGGTAAGACGATGAACCGCGAGGAAAAGTCAGCAGCCATAAAAGAGATCGTCGCCGAGATCGAAGGATCTGAGGCGATTTTCGCTGTCGACTACCGCGGCATCAGCGTTCCCCAGGCCGCCGAGCTGCGCTCGAAACTGCGCGAAGCCGACGCCAGCTTCCGCATCGTCAAGAACCGCCTGACGAAAATCGCCGCCGACCAGGCCGGAGAGGAACGGCTGGCGGAGATGCTGAGCGGCCCCACCGCGCTCACCTTCGTACGCAGCGACACCGCGCAGGCCGCGAAGGCGATCACCACCTTCAACAAAGAGCACGAAGTGCTCACCTACAAGGGCGGCTTCATGGACGCGACCTCGCTCGACGAACTCGCGTTCAAATCGATCGCCAAACTGCCCGGCCGCGAAGTGCTTAACGGCCAGCTTGCCGGCGTCGTCGCCAGCCCGCTGACCGGTCTGGTCCGCGGGCTCGGTTCGATGATCCAGGGCCTGGCGCTGCAGCTCGGCCAGATCGCCGAGAAAGGCCTGGTCAGCGGCGAGGCTCCGGCCGCCGAGGCGCCCGAGCCCGAAAAAGCCGAAGACGCCGCCGTTGAGGAGGCGCCGACGGAGGCTGCGAGCGGAAACGAGCCACCTGCCGATCAGGCAGAGGCTCCAGATGAAGAGACTTCGAACGAGGATTCAAACGAGGAAGAGGGGTAGGCAAAAGCATGGCAACCAAAACTTCAACCGAGGACTGGATCGAGGAGCTGAAGAGCATCTCGGTCCTCGAGCTCTCCGAGCGGATCAAAGCGCTCGAGGAGGAGTTCGGCGTCTCCGCGACGGCCGTGGCGGCCGCGGCTCCAGCCGCCGCCGGCGGCGGTGGTGGCGGCGGCGAGGAGGGCGGTGCCGAAGAGTCCGCGACCGTCGACGTCATTCTCAAAGACGTCGGTGGCCAGAAAGTCCCCGTCATCAAGGTGGTCCGCTCGGCAACCGGTCTCGGCCTCAAAGAGGCCAAGGCGCTCGTCGACGAGGCTCCGAAAGCGATCAAAGAGGGTGTCGAGCGCGACGAGGCCGACAAACTCAAAGCTGAGCTCGAGGAGGCTGGGGCCACCGTCGAACTCGCCTAGAGCTCGACCGGGCCCCTCCCCGATCCCGCTCGGGGAGCCATGCCTGCGGCCGGGCGCGGCCGTGTGTTATTTTTCGCGGTCGCGCGCCTTTTGAGTGCCCCTGCCCATATTTGCGCTGTATCCACGTCCCTCTGACCGTCCGAGGAGTCGCCGACTTTGGCACGTTCTAACGCTGCCCCCGTAACCCGTAGGAGCTTTTCCCGCCTAGACAACCCTCTCGAGGTCCCACACCTGATCGACATCCAGCGCCGTTCCTTCGAGGAACTGACGGATCCGAAATCGGGTGGGCTGCGGGAGACGATCAACGACATATCCCCGATCGAGGACTACACGGGGAACCTCCAGATCGTCTTCGGCGACTTCAAGTTCGAGGAGCCGCCGCACTCGATCGAGGAGTGCCGCGAGAAGGACATGACCTACTCGCGGCCGCTGACCGCGACCGTCGCCTTCCAGAACAAGGAGACCGGCGAGATCCGCGAGCAGGCCGTCTTCATGGGCGACTTTCCGTGGATGACCGAGCGCGGGACCTTCATCATCAACGGCACCGAGCGCGTCGTCGTGACGCAGCTTGTCCGCTCTCCGGGCGCCTACGTGATGGCGCCGAAGGATCCCGAAAAGCAGGTCTTCATCGCCAACCTGATGCCGGCCCGCGGCTCCTGGCTCGAGCTCGAAGTCGACAAAAAAGGCAAAGTCTTCGTCCGCATCGACCGCAAGCGCAAACTGCCGGTCACGGTCCTGCTGCGCGCGATGGGCTACGTCGAGGACCAGCAGCTCCTCGAGATGTTCGACAACTCGGTCTACATCCGTCACACGATCGAGGCGGACACCGAGGCGACCCGGACCGAAGAGGGCGCGCTGATCGAGCTCTTCAAAAAGCAGCGCCCGGGCGAGCCGCCCTCGGTCGACGCCGCCAAGGCGCTGCTCGAGCAGCTCTTCTTCGACCCGAAGCGCTACGACCTCACCCGGGTCGGCCGCTACAAGCTCAACGCCCGCCTCGACCTCGACATCGACCTCGAGACGCGGGTGCTCACCCACGACGACATCATCGCCCTCGTCAAGGAGCTGGTGACCCTGCCGAAGCTGCTCGGGATCCCCGAGGAGATCGACGAGGAGAACCCGATCAAAGACTATGCCGCGGAGGCGATCACCTACCCGCGCGAGCAGGTCTACGACCACCTCGACGAGTACGAGCACTTCGGCAACCGCCGTCTGCGCACGGTCGGCGAGCTGATCCAGGAGGCCTTCCGGATCGGCCTCTACCGGATGGAGCGCGTGGTCCGTGAGCGCCTTACCACCGAGGACTCCGACGCGATCACCCCGCAGACGATCATCAACATCCGCCCGGTGGTGGCGGCGATGAAGGAGTTCTTCGGCTCCTCGCAGCTCTCGCAGTTCATGGACCAGACCAACTCGCTGTCCGGCCTCACCCATCGCCGGCGGCTCTCGGCCCTCGGCGCCGGCGGCCTGACCCGCGAGCGGGCGCCGATCGAGGTTCGCGACGTGCACCCGACCCACTACGGCCGGATGTGCCCGATCGAGACCCCGGAGGGACCGAACATCGGCCTGATCGGCTCACTCGCGTCCTACGCGCAGATCTCCGAACACGGCTTCGTCACCACCCCCTACCGGGTGGTCGAGGACGGCGTCGTCAAGGACGAAATCGTCCACTACGACGCGACCCAGGACGAGGACAAGGTGATCGCCCAGGCGAACTCCGAGGTCGATCCGAAAACTCGCAAGCTGAAGGGCCCGCAGGTGCTGGTCCGCGCCGGCGAGCAGGAGTACGCGACCGCCGCTCCCAAGGAAGTCCACCTGATGGACGTCTCGCCGTCGCAGATCTGGTCGGTGGCGACCTCGCTGATCCCCTTCCTCGAGCATGACGACGCCAACCGGGCGCTGATGGGCTCGAACATGCAGCGCCAGGCGGTGCCGCTGCTGAAGCCGGACCCGCCGCTGATCGGGACCGGGATGGAGCGCCGCGCCGCGGTCGACACCGGCGACGTCGTCCTCGCCCAGAACGACGGCGAGGTCACCTACGTCGACGCCGAGCGGATCGTCGTCACCCACGGCTCCCAGAAGGACGAGCACCCGCTCCACAAGTTCATGCGCTCCAACCAGGGGACGATCATCCACCAGCGGCCGATCGTCAAGACCGGCCAGAAGGTGAAGGCGGGCGACGTGCTCGCCGACGGCTCCTCGACCGGCGGCGGTGAGATCGCCCTCGGCAAGAACTGCCTGGTGGCCTTCATGTCCTGGGAGGGCTACAACTTCGAGGACGCGATCATCCTCTCCGAGCGTCTGGTCAAGGACGACGAACTCACCTCGATCCACATCGAGGAGTACGAGATCGACGCCCGTACGACCAAGCTCGGCGACGAGGAGATCACCCGCGACATCCCCAACCGCTCCGAGGAGAGCCTGCGCAACCTCGACGAGCGCGGCATCGTCCGCGTCGGCGCCGAGGTGATCTCGGGCGACCTGCTGGTCGGCAAGGTGACGCCGAAGGGCGAGACCGAGCTGACCGCCGAGGAGAAGCTGATCCGCGCGATCTTCAAGGAGAAGGCGCGCGAGGTCCGCGACACC
>Ga0207693_10004848_pt1 | contig 11321 bp, 10 predicted proteins | sample LARL81metaG_FD_184347 | JGI IMG/M metagenome (GOLD analysis project Ga0207693, IMG submission 184347) | Corn, switchgrass and miscanthus rhizosphere microbial communities from Kellogg Biological Station, Michigan, USA - LAR L8-1 metaG... | ecosystem: Host-associated > Plants > Roots >... | reverse complement strand
AGAAGCTGTCGAGCCAGGCGACCCGCCGACCGGCGACGGCCAGGGTGATGCTTCCGATGGGGAGGCAGCGGCTGATCCGCTTGCTCGTGCCGTTCGCGAGATCGAGGACGAAAATGCTGTCGCAGCCCGCCCCATGGACGCCGACTAGCGATCCCACGTAGGCGAGACGAGACCCGTCCATCGCGATCGTCTGGACCCCCCCTCGGATGTGGATCGCCGTCGGTGCGGGGGTCGATCCAGCCGCCGCCGGGAGCGAGAGCAGGAGCGGGAGCGCAAGCGCCGCGATCGCGACTGCCCTCATCGTTCCAGTTCGATTTGGGACCATCCTCCCCTAGGCTCCCACTCGGCTGTTAGCAGCGTGTTAGCGGCGATTAAGAGCTTCGTTCGCGTCGAGCCGAGAGACTCGCCAACACGGGTATGCGCTGCGCGCGTGCTAAAGAAAGCTCCTCCTCGACGAGCTCATGGCCATCATCTCCCGCTGTGCGCCCTCGTGCCAACGGGCGCCGCGTTCGCGCACGAGCAGCTCCCGCACCTCGTCCCAGACCTGCTCGCTGTCGAGGAGCACGCCGTCCAGGTCGAAGACGACGGCGTCGGTCACGCCGTGACGTACCTCCGGTCGACGTAGACGAGCGGGCGGCTGCGCAGGCCCTCCTCGACCGACAGCACCTCACCGACGAAGAAGGTGTCCTCGCCGGCCGGGACCTCAGCCGAGACGCGCCCCGTCAGCCAGCCGATCGCCCCTTCGAGCAGCGGCGGGCCGTCCACGTCTCGAACGTCGATGCCCTCCCAGAGCGCGATCGGCGGGACTCCGCGCGCGAAATGCTGTGCGACTGCCTCCTGACCGGCCGCCAGCAGGCTGAAGCCGAAGCTTCCGGAACGCCGTAAGAGCTCGTGCAGCGCCGCCTCCCGCCGCACGGCGAAACCGACGAGGGGCGGCTCGAGCGAAAGCGGAATCAGCGTCCCGATCGTCAGCCCGAGCCGTTCGCCGTCCAGGTCGACGCCGACGATGGCGACTCCCGCCGGGAACCGCCGCATCAGCTCGCGAAGCTCTTCGCCGCTGACCACCGCGCCGAGCCTACTCGCGAGACGACTTCTCAGGCGCTCGCTTGCGACGCCGACCCAAAGGATGCCCGGGCTTCGCTCGGGCATCCGGCTAAACCCGGGCGGCAAGGCCGGTGCCGGCGAGTGCCTCTGTGGCGCCTTCGCGACTAGTGTTGCCTACAGAGCTTGTCGCCGTTGAGAATCGAATCGAGCTGGGCGTTCATGGCCGATTCGTAGGCGACGTCTGCCGCATTGGCCGCGCTGAAGTCGTGGAGTCCGTTGTCGCTCCACATCACGTCGGGCGTGACGCCCGGGCCTGAGGCGGTGATCCGGTACATGTCGCCGTTGCCCTTCGGTCGCGTGCCGGTGACCCCCGGGGGGTGGGAGTAGCCGCCGGCGCCGGCGTTGTGCTGGTAGAAGCCGTAGCAGAAGACGCCGGTCGGGTTGTGAGCGAGGAACGAGTTCTCGCGCCTCCAGCCGGATCCGTACGCGGAGTTGTGCGTGTCGAGGTAGAGCAGGCGGCCGTAGCCGTCGGTCGGCGCGCCGAAATGCGTGCTGCCGAAGCCGTAGACGGGTTGGCCCATGTACGTGTAGCGACCGAACAGATGGTGGAAGCGGCCGCTGTAGACCCAGTCCTGCCAGACCTCCAGCTGCGCCAGCGAGGTCGTCCAGTGCGAGAGGTGGAGCTCCCACTGACGGAGACCGGACGTCCAGGGAGTGAAGCCCAGGTCTGGGAGCTGGACCTGCCACTTCTGCAAGGCCCAGTAGCTGCCGTCGCTCGCCTTGCACGCCGTGACCTGCCAGGCGAGCGCGGGGCCGTCGTAGGCGCCGCAGCTGTTCTTGAAGGTCTTCCAGTAAAGCTTGTGGTACTTGCCCCAGCCGCCCGCGTAGTCGAGCTTGAAGCGCTGCTGCTTGAGGGTCCGGTTCGGCTGTCGCGCGTTGACCGCGCCCCAGGCGAGCACGTGCTGAGTCCGGCCGCGCACGGTTCGGTAGGTGACGAGCGCCTCGCCCTTGTTATTGACCGCGAGCTTGATGTTCCGCACGTCGCGGTTGATCAACTGAGAGGCGGAGGCAGGGGCGACGAGCGTCGCCGCGAGAACGAGAACGGGGAGCAACGCCAGCGCTCGAGTACGCACGAAAAAGGCCTCTTTCCTAGGCTCGTACGGCCGCATGGATTTCGTATCGGCCCGGCCGGCGGGGCGCTGTAGGTCGGATCCCTCGTTTTGGGGGAGGCGTCTCCCTCGTTGATAGCGTCGCGCGGTGCGAGCGGGTATGACGCGGCGCGAGCAGGCCGAAATCGTAGGCACCGCGGTCCTGGTTGGGATAGCCGGGGCATTCGATCTCGCCGGTTCGAACGCAGTCGTGCGCTTCTTCGCGGCGGCCGTCGCGCTGGCGACGCTCGCCCGTCTCGTCGGAACGGCCACCGAGCAGCTCGGAGGCAGGCTCGGCGCCGGCGGCGCCGGGACCATCCAGTCGGCGCTCGGGAATCTCCCCGAGCTCTTCGTGGCGCTGTTCGCTCTCCGCAAGGGCCTGGTCGGGGTCGTCAAGGCCGCGCTGATCGGTTCCGTGCTCGCTAACAGCCTGTTGGTCTTGGGCCTCGCCTTCTTCGCCGGAGGCCTTCGAAACGGCGTCCAGCGGTTCGACTCGCCGCGTGCGAGGACGATCGCGACGCTGACGCTCCTGGCGGCAGCGATCCTGTCCATACCCACCTTCGCGCACACGTTGCACGCCCCGGCCGCCGCGCACGAGCAGACATTGAGCCTGATCTGCGGCGGGGTCTTGCTCGTCGTCTTCTTCTCCACGCTGGGCATCTTCCTCGGGGCCGCGGGTGCCGAGCTTGAGCCGCCACGGTGGCCGCTGTGGGCGACGATCACGGTGCTCGCGGCGTCTGCGACGGGGGCGGTCTTCGTCAGCGACTGGTTCGTCTCCGCCTTGCAGCCCGCGACGACGTCTCTGCACATGAGCGAGACGTTCGCCGGGCTGGTCGTCGTCGCGATAGCCGGCAACGCGGTGGAGAACGTGGTCGGCGTCCAGCTCGCCTTGCGCAACCGGGCCGATTTCGCGATCGCGGTGATCGTCAACTCGTCGCTGCAGGTGGCGCTGGCGCTGACCCCGGTGGTTCTGTTCGCAAGCCTCTTCTTCGCCACGAGCATGACCCTCGTCTTCCCGACCCTGCTGGCGGTTTCGCTCCTGCTGGCCGCGTTCGTCACTGCGGTTGTCGTCTACGACGGCGAGAGCACCTGGCCCGAGGGTGTCGTGCTGGTCGGGCTCTACGTCGTGATCGCGGCGTCGTTCTGGTGGGGCTAAAGTTCGTCCGCCATCAGCGCGCAGGCGTAGGCGCGCCACGCGAGGCCCGCGTCGAGAAGCAGTTGCTCCAGCGCAGGCGAGACCTTGTCGAGCCCGGCGGCGTCCGCGCGCAGGTCTTCCAGCCCCCGGCTGACCTCGGCGCGCCGCTCCGGACGGTCGAGCTCGGCGGCGAGGGCAGTCACGGCGCGCCCGTCCAGCGCCAGCTCGCGATGGGGATCGCCACCGGCGGCGAGCAGGAGCATGGCGCGCCTCAGAGCGGGGCTGAGCTCGTTCGGCTCGATCACCAGGTCGCGGGCGGCGAGCAGCGCAAGCGCCGGACGAAGGTCGGTGTCGGCGCCGGCCTCGTCCAGCATCCGGAGCACGTCGGAAGCCATCGAGAGCGGGAGCTATGTGGCCGGAACCGCGTGCTGCTCGCGAGTTGTCGCGAACCCGCACACGATCATCGCTGCGCCCAAACCGAAATGCAGCCAGTCATCGGCCGTGTTGAACGGGACGAAGTTGGCACTCGTGCTCATCCCGATCACCAGACCGTAGAACCAGAGAATCAGATACACGAAGCCGCCGCCGATCAGGAACAGGCGCGCCGTCTCCCACGTGCGGGCGAGCAGCAGCCCGGCCAATCCGAACGCGAGGTGGACGATGTTGTGCAGCCAGCTGACCTGGAATACGTGGAAGAGCTTCGCCTCAGAGTTGTGCCCCGCGAAGTCGAGACCGCCGTACAGGTGCGAGGTGACGCCGGGGATGAAGCCGAGAATCCCGACCAGCACGAAGGTCGCTCCGAACAGGGCAGCCAGGAGCTGCGCGGGCGTCGAGTCTCTCGTCAGCGACCGTTCCATCCAGCCCTCATGGGGCTGATGTTACGAGGCGAGCCGCTCCGCAGTCTCGGCAGGCGGCCAGAGCTCGCCTCGAAGCGCCAGGAAGACCTCGACAACTCTCGGGTCGAACTGGCTCCCGGCCCCTTCGCGCAGCCGGCGGCAGGCCTCCTCGACCGGCAGCTGCTTGCGGTACGGCCGGTCGGTCGTCATCGCGTGGAACGCATCGCAGACCAGGATGATCCGCGACTCCAGAGGAATCGCCTCACCGGAGATTCCGTCCGGATAGCCCCGTCCGTCGTAGTGCTCGTGGCAGCTTCTGACGATCGCGCGCACCTCGGAGAGTCGCTCGATCGGCGCCAGGATCATCGCTCCCAGCTCCGGATGCTGCTCCATGATTCGCCGCTCCTCGGGCGTCAGCGGCCCCGGCTTCAGCAGGATGCTGGCCGGGATCCCGATCTTGCCGATGTCGTGAAAGAGCGCGCCTAGCTCCAGTTGCTTGAGTTGCTTCGAGTCGAAGCCGAGCCTCTCGCCGACCTTCAAGGCCGTGTCTGTGATCCAGCGGGTGTGCGACGACGTGTACTCGTCGTTCGCCTCGAGCGCGTTGGCCAGCGCCTCGACGGTCGAGACGAAGGTCGCCTCGAGGTTCTCGAAGCTGCCGGCGTTCGTGATCGCGAGCTTCGCCTGATGTGCAAGCCCGGCCAGCAGCCCGAGCTGATCCTCACCGAGATCCTGCGCCTCGGGCGGGATTGCGGCGACGATGCAGCAGAGTCGTCCTCCGTCGAGCTTGACCGGTGCGACCGCGAAAGCCGTCCCGTCCTCCAGCGCCGGCGTGCCGTGGATCTCCGGTGCCGCAGAGTCGTCGACGAAAAACGGACCGGTCCGTTCCGCGATCGCCTCGATGTCGTCGGCGCCGAGGCTGAGCGCCAGCACACGGCTGCGCTCCTCGCCCTCGAAGCCCCAAACCGCGGCCGGAGTCAGCTCGTCGGTCTCTGCGTCCTGGAGCCAGACCGAGGTCTTCGGCGCGCCGAGGATCGTCGAGGAGAGCTCGACGATCCGGTGCAGCACCTCCGGCAGGCCTTCGGCCGAGGCGAGCTCGCGGCTGAACTCCAGGAGCTCCTTCAGGTGCTCGGCCTCGCGCCGCTGGGACTGGTAGAGCCGCGCGTTCTCGAGCGCGACTGCGGCGTGGCCGCCGAGCACCTCCAGCAGGCGGACGTCGTCCTCGTCGAACTGGTCGACTCCGAGCTTCGAGATCACGATCACGCCGATCACGCGCGAGCCGTAGCAAAGTGGCACTGCAAGGAGGGATTCCTCGAGCGGCTCGGTCCCGGGGATCAGGACTGCGTAGTCGCAGTCGAGCGCGTTGCCGATCAGCAGCGATGTCCCTTCCTCGGCGGCGTGGCCGGTGATGCCCTCACCGACCTTGGAGCGTGGAATCTCAACCTCGCGCCCGCCCCTCGAGGAGAGCACGCCGCGGAAAGCGATCGGGACGATCTCGTCGCCCTCCACGATCGAGACGCGGCAGTTGTGGTAATCGATCAGGGCTCGGAGCTCGTCGGCGATCGCGGTGCCGATCTCGCGGACGTCGTTGAGCCTGTTGAGCTTGCCGGCCAGGCTCTGGAGCATCTTCAGGTGGGCGATCGAGCGAACGCGGGAACTCGCGACCGACGACGAGTCGGGCCGCTCGTAGGTCGAGTCGTCGAAGAGGACGATCAGATCCTTGCCGCGCGCCTTGGCGGTCATCATCGCCGCCTCGGCGCAAGCGATCAGCTCGCGCGGGTTCGAGGCATGCTGCGGCCCTTCGGCGACCCCGACCGAGACCGTGACCTTCCCGACCGGGCCGAACTCGAGCTCCGTCAGACGCTCCGCCAGACGTTTCGCGAGTCCGACCGCGTCGACTGCGCCGCACGATCCCATGACGACGCCAAACTCCTCGCCACCCAGCCGGCAGACGACGTCCGAGCCACGCACCGCCGCCTTCAGCTGCTCGGCGAGCTCTTGGAGCACATGGTCGCCGACGGCATGCCCATAGATGTCGTTGACCTTCTTGAAGTCATCGATGTCGAGCATCAGGAGCGCGACCGACCCTCGGCTTCGGCTTGCCAGCGTGAGCTCGGAGCGAACGTGCTCGTGGAAGTAGCGGTGGTTGTACAGGCCTGTCAGCGAGTCGGTCTGTGCTTGCAGCTCGAGTCGTGCGCGCGTCTGGGCATTGTCGAGCGCCAGCGCGGCTGCGTCGCCGAAGCGCTTCGCGAGCTGGAACTCCTCCTCGTCGAAGTGCGCGGTCTCGCCGAGACGGTAGATGCTGAGCACGCCCTTGACGGAGTCGCGCGCGATCAGCGGCACCGTGATCAAGGCCTCGCGCTCGTCCGGCGGGGTCCCGGGCACGACCATCATTCGCGGGTCGAGGTGCGCGGCGTTCGTCAGCACCGGCTCCCGGTGCTCCGCGGCCCACCCGGCCAGGCCGGTGCCGAACTCGATCTGGTTGCGCATGATCTCGTCGGCCCAGCGGTCCCGCGCCAATACGGGAACGAGCACGGTTTGCGCCTCGTCGGCCTGGAAGATGCTCAGCGTGTCGTAGGGGATCAGGTCGGAGAGCGTGTCCGCAATCCGGTCGAGCAGAGTGTCGAGACTGTGCTCGGAAAGGACGTGGTGGAAGACGTCAGCGAGCCGGCGATACGAATCCACGAGCTCGTGGCCGTCCGGGAGACCGTTTCCGGTCACCGACGGTCCGCCCGAAGGCGGCATGGAGAGAGCCGCAGGCACTCGCCTCACGGCTCCCATCCTTCGCGAATCCGCGTCAAATGTGACCCCCCTTCCGGGGGATCTAAGCCGGGCTCCGGCTCGTGTCAGCGCACAAAGTACGAAACCAGGAACCTCGTCAGCGCGGCCAGCCCTCGTTCGCTATGTCGCGTTGCTCGGGCTCGTCCTTCCCTTCGTCTCTCTGTGGCTGATGCTCCGGTAGACGGAGGCGCCGCCGACTCGCGCGACACGTTTGTACTCCCGATGCAGCAGGGTCGCGGTGCGCCCACCCGGGTCGAGTTTCGCGAGTGGCTGGACGACGAGCACGAGCTCAGCTCGCTGAGTGGCGAGTGCCCTGTGGACGGCCTGAAGCGCGCCCGGAATCGACGCGACGTTGCTCGACCAGAGGTAGCGCACGGCAGGCCTCCGGTCGGCGAGGTAATAGAGATCGGCGTCGGCCCAGATGGCGAGGATTCGTTGTTGCGGGTGCGTGTGCGCGCGGACGTAACTCGCGAGGACGGCGTCGTGGACGAGGTGCGGATCGTGCGGCCAGATCGTCTTCGCCTGTCGTGTTGGCGTTGCCCAGGCCACTGGGATGGCCAAGGCGAAGGTCGCCACCGCGGCGGCGGCAGCGGCGGCGATTGCGGGGCGCGGGGCCGACAACCACAGAGTTCGAACACCGACGGCGGCCAACAGCGAGAGCGGCGGCACGAGCTGCAGGTAGTAGTGCGGATGGAAGTTGCCGCCGCCGAGAACGCCGACCACGGCTGCGCCGAGCCAGATTCGCGCCAACAGCGGCGAGCGGCGCCAGCCGGCCGCCGCGAGGAGGACGAGCAGGCCGAGCGCCTTGCCGGCAGGCGGGAGCGAGAGCCAAAGCTGGTGCGCTCGCCCTGTGAACGATCCGGTCACGAGCGAGCCGCCGTCAAAGCGGTAGCCGACGACCGCGTAGAGCCAGTCGTTCAGCCGGGTCGCGCTCGCCGCGGCTATCGCGATCGGCACGAGCGCGCTCGCGACCAGCACGCCCGCCGGGGCAAAGCCGCGCCTTCGCTCGCGCCAGAGCAGAAACACGACGGCCGCCAGCCCGGCATCGAAAGCCGACTGCTTGATGAGCACGGCAATCCCGGTCAGCACGCCGGCGCCTGCGAGACTCAGCACGAGTCGGCTCCTCGGCCGGCCGCGCTCGCGGCCCTCGAGATAGGTGCAGAAGCAGAGCAGCGAAAGGACCGCCGGCAGCGATGCGAGCAGCTCGCCTGAAAGGGTGAACGATTCGATGAACGGCGACGCCCCGACGGTTGCCGCCAGCAGGCCGGCGGTGACCGCGGTTATCCTGCCGCGGGCCAGCCGGAGGGTGAGCAGCATCGTCGCGGCGACGACGAGCGCCGCGACTAGCGCTGCGGCTGCGCGCATTGCCGACGGGGAGCCGCCGATCAAATGGACAGCGCGAAAAACGACTATGAGACCTTGCGGGCGGTCGACCCAGGCGCCGCCGTAGAGGATCGCGCCGTGGCTCCACAGCCGGGCCACCTCGGCGTAACCCCCCTCGTCGGCGGTGAGTGGAGCCTTCCAGAAGGGAAGCCGTACGAGTACGGCGAGCGCGACGGCGAGGCCGCCGAGAAGTGGGGCCCAGCGCGCGAGGACCTGGATCTCCGAACGGCGCTGATCGCGGCGGGCGGCCTCGTCGCTGCGCTGGGGCTCGCGATCTGGCTGTTCGGACTCGGCTTGACGCCCGACCGCTACCTGCTCGTCCTCCTCGTCCCTGCGCTGATCCTGCGCCGGGGGCGTCGCTATCTGCTCGATTTCGTTCCCTTCGCTGCGTTGCTGGTGATTTACGCGCAGTCTCGTGGAATCGCCCATCTTTTGCGTCCGCATCCCTTTTACCTACCCCAGTTGGACGCGGACAAATTCCTTTTCGGCGGGACCGTTCCCTCCGAGTCGCTACAGGACTGGCTCTGGAATGGGACGCAGCAGTGGTACGACCACGCCGTCCTCGCGATGATGCGGTTGCATTTCATCGTCCCGCCGTTGCTCGCGTTTGCACTTTGGGTCAAGCGCCGGGCGCTGTTCTATCGCTTCGCGGCGACGATGATCGCGCTGTCGTTCGCCGGAGCGCTCACCTTTCTCCTCTTTCCGGCGGCGCCGCCCTGGGCAGCCGGCGAGAAGGGCTTGCTTCCTGGGCTGATCAGGATTCCGCACAACCCCGCGCCCGATCCCTCCGGAGCCCACGGCTACCACTCGATTTCCGTCTCGAGGCTGATCGACCCCAATCCGTATGCGGCTATTCCCTCGCTCCATGCGGGCTACGCGTTCCTCTGCTTCCTCTTTGTGGTCACGATCGCTTGGAAGACGCGCTGGCGCTGGTGGGCTCTCGGCGTTGGCTTGCTCTATCCGCTCGCGCAGTCGTTCGCGGTCGTCTACACGGGGAACCACTACGTGGTCGATCTCCTGCTCGGCTACGTCTTCGCCGCCGGCGCGCTGGCCGGAATCTGGTGGCTCTGGCGCCGCCGCGGCTTGCCCGAGTAGTCCTCCGCCGATTCCAGCTTCAAGGTTCGACTCTCCTCGCCGTACCCCGATGCCACACAAAGAGAGCTGGCCCTGCAAGTCGAATCCTGTTCGCCTAGGCTCATCGCCTCGCGCGTCGACGCGTGTTGGCGGCCTTCGGGCTTTCGGCCGGGGTCCTGGCCGCAGGGCCAGTCCAACGAGTCTACTCCACTCGCCACGCCGACGCCCGCGACGCCGAGCGACGCGCCGACGATCGCAATACACGCGAGCGCCGCGGGTCCCCGTGCCTGGCACCAAATCGGCCCTGGGACACGTCCCGCGGCTGACGTATAAAGGCTCGCTTGCAGGGCTTTGTCTCGACGGGCCGTGTCCCGATGCCTGGCACCGGAACGCGGAAGGGTGGGTCGATCGCCCTCTCTTCGGGCCGTGTCCTTGTGCCAGGCATCGGGCTACGGTTGTTTCACGTAGTCGACTTGCTGACCGGCCACGTGTTCGCCGCCGGCGCGCGGGCCGGTCGAGCAAACGGCGGCCCCGTGCCGCCAACCGGACTAACTGTGTTAGATGCAGCTATGACGCAGCCGCAGCCGGGCTCAGGGCACACCGAGGCCGCAGACGAGGCGCCTCCAGTCCCGACGGCGCCGTCTGATCTCGATCAGGAGCGGCGCACGTCGATGGCTGCGGAGCGCACCTGGCTGGCGTGGTGGCGCACCGCGCTTGGCGCCACCGCCGGGGCGCTCGCTGTGGGCCGGTTCGCCCCGCGGCTGCTCGACGTGGCCGCATGGCCGTACATTCTGCTTGGCTGCGGCTACGCGTCTCTCGCGGTGGGGCTCTCGATCGTCGGCGCACTACGCCAGCGCGAGTTGGAGCATGCACTGCGAACCGGTGGCCACGTACCGCTCCCGTTCCGCACCGTCGCGGTGTTCACGGTCGGCGGAGTCGCGCTAGCAGTGATAACCGTCGTGCTCGTGATCGCGCAAACGTGACGCTGTCCAAGCCGAGCTGAGCCGGGGTCGGCGCACCAGCCGTTCGCCAGTAGTTCGCCGGTCCGGCCGCTCCGCCGGGGACTTTCGCCGACCTGTCTGCGGAAGAGGGCCGCTCCGCTTAGCTAGCGGCGGGCGGGCGATCGATCGAGTATAGGCGGCGCTGGCAGACGCGTATTACTGCGCCGGAGCGAACGCCGATCGAGCGCAGGGAGGACGCAGAAGCCGCGCGCCGGCGCACGGTGCCAGCGTTATGCGTTGGCAAGATCTTCGAGACTGCCTAGCAGGGGAGGTGGATCATGAGTCGCCCGCGTTGGATGGCCCTCTGTTTCGCTCTTGGGTCGGCGTGCTTCTTTATTGGCCCGTTTCCCGGCTACGCGCACCTGGTCGGCGACTCGGCCGACGGCATCACCTTCTTCGTCGGCTCGATCCTCTTCACGGTCGGCGGAGCGCTGCAGAGCTGGCTGGCCTGGTCCGGGCGGCGCTCCGCCGCTGGCGGAGGCGCGGCCTGGTGGGCCGCCATCATCCAATCCGCCGGCACGCTGTTCTTCAACGTCACGACATACCAAGCGATGCACACCGCCTTGACGAGCCCCGAGTACAACAAGCTCGTCTGGCGGCCCGATTGGCGCGGGTCAATCTGCTTCCTCATCTCAGGCGCGATCGCCTACGGCGCATCGGTGCGTCGTGGATGGCTGCCGGCGCGCGCTGGCGCAGGATGGTGGCAGCCGGCAGTCAACCTGCTCGGCTGCATCTTCTTTGGAATCTCAGCTGTCGCCGGCTACGTCGTTCCGTCGACCGGGTCGATGCTCGATCAGGCAGCGGCTAACTGGAACACATCGCTCGGCGCGGCGTGCTTCTTAGCCTGCGCGCTCGACACCTTGCACACGGACAGGGCCTCGAAGATGCCCCTAGGTCGCCGGCTCCGTGAGGTCGAGCACAA
>Ga0207693_10004846_pt1 | contig 11326 bp, 11 predicted proteins | sample LARL81metaG_FD_184347 | JGI IMG/M metagenome (GOLD analysis project Ga0207693, IMG submission 184347) | Corn, switchgrass and miscanthus rhizosphere microbial communities from Kellogg Biological Station, Michigan, USA - LAR L8-1 metaG... | ecosystem: Host-associated > Plants > Roots >... | reverse complement strand
TGCACCTCGCCGGCGTTCACGGTGAGGGAGATGCCCTTCAGGATCTCCTTGCCAGCAACCGTTGCGTGCAGGTCTCTTATGTCAAGCATTCTGATATTGCGGTATGAACGTGAATCGTGAGACGTGAATCGTGAATCGTGACGGCGTCTGCAGGCCGCAGTTACGTCTCACGTCTCACGATTCACGCTTCACGAGCTATCCTACTGAACCTTCGAGAGTGATACCAAGCAGCTGCTGCGCTTCCAGCGCGAACTCCATCGGCAGCTCCTTGAACACTTCCTTGCAGAAGCCGCTGACGATCATGCTCACCGCCTGCTCGGCGCTGAGCCCGCGTTGTTTCAGATAGAAAATCTGATCTTCGCCGATCTTCGACGTCGACGCCTCGTGCTCGACGATCGCCGTGTTGTTCGCGACCTCGATGTACGGGAACGTGTGCGCGCCGCACCGATTGCCGACGAGCATCGAGTCGCACTGCGTGTAATTCCGCGCCCCAGTCGCCTTCGGCAATACCTGCACTCGGCCGCGATAGGAATTATTGCCTTCGCCCGCCGAAATGCCTTTGGAAACGATGTTCGACCGCGTGTTCTTGCCGATGTGGATCATCTTCGTGCCCGTGTCGGCCTGCTGACGGTTATTGACAACCGCCACGCTATAAAACTCACCGACCGAGTTGTCACCCTGCAGGATCACGCTCGGATACTTCCACGTGATCGCGGACCCCGTCTCCACCTGCGTCCACGAGATCTTGGAGTTGGCGAACGCCTTCCCGCGCTTGGTTACGAAGTTGTAAATGCCGCCACGTCCTTCCTTATCTCCCGCGTACCAGTTCTGAACCGTCGAGTATTTCACCGTCGCCCCTGGCAGCGCGACCAACTCGACCACGGCGGCGTGCAGTTGGTTGGTGCTCCGCTTCGGCGCCGTGCAGCCCTCCAAATAACTGACGTACGCACCTTCATCCGCAACGATGAGCGTTCGCTCAAACTGCCCAGTGTCGGCGGCGTTGATGCGGAAGTATGTCGACAGCTCCATCGGACAGCGCACGCCCTTCGGCACGTACACGAACGAGCCGTCGGAGAACACGGCGCTGTTGAGCGCGGCGAAGAAGTTGTCGCTGTACGGCACGACCGAGCCGAGGTACTTCCGAACGAGCTCCGGGTACTCCCGCACCGCCTCGCCGAGCGACATGAAGATGATGCCGAGCGTCGCCAGCTCTGCTTTCATCGTCGTGCCCACTGACACCGAGTCGAAAATCGCGTCGACGGCGACGCCGGCGAGCATCTTCTGCTCCTGGAGCGGAATGCCGAGACGCTGATAGGTCTTGAGAATCTCGGGGTCGACCTCGTCGAGGCTCGCCAGCGTTTTGGCCTTTTTCGGCGCCGAATAGTAGCTGATGCCTTGATAGTCGATCGGCGCGTATTTGACGTTCGGCCAGTGCGGCTCGGGCATCGACTGCCAGCGCCGGAATGCCTTCAGGCGCCACTCCAGCATCCAGTCCGGCTCGTCCTTCTTGGCGGAGATGGTCCGGACGACGTCCTCGCTCAAGCCCGGCGGCAGCGTATCCGACTCGACGTCGGTGACGAAGCCAGCCTCGTATTCCTTCGTGATGAGTGATTCGATCGAAGAGCTCATGCGCGCTCCAAGGGCGGCGCGAGGCGGGCCGACGCAGACCGACAATCGGTCTCAAATCGTTTGCCCGCAGTGACATGCGTTCAACCTTCGAACGCCAGGCGTGGCCATCGGCCGCGAGCGACTCGCTCGCGTCGAGCGGCCGCTGCCATGCCGGACAAAATTAGTCGGGAATCGCAGAAGGTGCTAGATGACAGGCGCCGGTGTCGGAAGGCCCGTGCTAGGTATCAGCGCCCTAGCACCTCGCACCTGCGTCTCAGGGCCCTCTATGCAAGAACAGGAGCGTGGCGATCGCGACGGCGGCAATTACGGAGCTCACAAAGGCCACGGCGCGCATCGGCGTCCGCACCATCACCGCCGACGACAGCTCCGTGACCGGAGAATGCCGAACCGTGCGCGCCGGCGGTGCGTTCAGCTCGACGTCGATCGCATTCGTTAGGTTCGCGCCCTGTCCCGCCTCGAAGCCCTCCGGCAGACCGCCGCGCGTGTAGCGCAGAACCAGATTCGCGACCTGGACCTCGTCGTCCTCGTTCAGCATCACGGGCGCCGACACAGGTCGTCCGTTGACTTTCACGGTTGCTGAATCACAGCATCGCAGCGCATGCCCGCCTGCCTCGCGCCGCACTTCAGCATGGAAGCTCGCAGCCTCCTCGTCGTCGATGACGAGGGTGTTCGACTCGTCCTTCCCGATTCCCGTGGAGATACGGTCGAGCGAGACCGCCGAACGCCGACGTGCATCGATCAGATGCCCAGTGATGGGCACCTTCGTGACACTCCGGCTGTCCCCAGGCGTCCCTGCCCAGAAGTGGAACTCCGCCGAGCCGGCTTCGATCACGTCGCCGTCGCGCAGGTCCGTGATTCCCGTTGGCAGCTGGCGTCCATTGACGGTGACAACTGTGTCGCTCGAGAAGGGACGGATCTTCACACCTTCGTCGGACGCCGACACGACGAAATGGCGCGGCATAAGGTCCGCGCGTCGAAGCCGCCAGGTGGCCTGTGCCCCCGTCCCGACGACGACTTCAGAATCCGGGTGAAGCTCTTGGAGAGCTTCATTGTACTCGAGCCACGTCATTGCTGTCTGCTCTCGATTGCGATTGCCGATAACCGGGACGCACCGAAGAACGTGTCGTACAGCACGTTCCGTTAGTGAGTCGCTTCTCTTTCTAGTGTCGACACAGCGACCTTCGTGCCGAAGCGCCAAACGCCGCCACAGGTGTAGAACCCCGACGCGTTGCATTTCGTTTCCCTTGCTCACACTGCATCGAAAGAGGTCCGCGTTGCTCCAATTCGTGGCGGTCTCTGCCAGGCCTTCGCAGCTCGCACTGAGCAGCTAGCACTCGCACTGCAGGCGTTGCGTGTTCGACGGCTCGTCGTCTACGGTTGCGATCCGCGTTCCCCCCCGCTTCATCGGCATGCCGCAGCGTTCTCTCGCCTCGCTCGTTCTTGGGCCCGTCCTCATCGGGGTCCTCTGCCTCGCCCTTGCCTGTGTCGCAGGCGCCAGAACCGACAAACTCGGCGACACGCTCACCGTCGCTGACACGCTCCACGCGATCGACAGCGCGCGCGCCGATACGGTGCGCAAGATCGATTCGACACGCTCCGCGGCCGCCGATAGTGCCGCGTCATCGCAGCTCGCGGTCGTCATCGACAGCGCCATGTTGAAGCAGGGCGCTCCGACGCAGCAGGGGACCGATCGTGGCCAGGGGAAAGGTTCGGCCAGCTGCTGCGAAGCAGCTCCACACATGCACCGGCACGGTGAGCGTCCTTTGTCACCGGTCGCCGATAGCATCGCCAACAGCCTCGTTTTCGTGCCGACCGATCGCACATGGTTTCCGGTCGCCTCACGCGGCCGGCACATGCTCATCGACATCGGTCGAATCGATCTGAAGCTCAAGTCCGATTCGGCGAGCCGTGCCGGTTTTCTCGAGGCCGTGACGCGATTATCGCCTCTTCCTCTCGGGACCGTGCTGCGCTTAAGAGCGCCCTACGAGATCGATGAGCAGGTGAAGATCATCGGCTTCGACACCTGGAGTGGACGGATTGTGGCGAAGCTCAGCGTTTCACATATGCTCGACTCACTGGCACGTGTCGAGGACATGTTGCCGGCGACGGCGACACGAATCGACACGGTGGCGACCCACGCCTCGGCGAGCAGCGACAGCTCTCAACACGCGACCACGGTGGCAACGATCACGACGGCCGTGACCAAGGGCGACAGCAGCAGCAGCCCGCCCGCACCGCCGCCGGTGTGCCTTCGCGACACGCTGCCAACAGATATCACGACCCGGGCGATCGCCGTGCGCGACTCGCTCGTTCGGTTTTTGACGGATTCCGCCCGTCCGCCTTACGAGCGGCAGCTAGCGACCGTGAAGGTGCAGAGCTGGTGGGTGCCCGGCTGCTTTGGCGTTGGACGGGCGCTGATCATCGCGAACAAGAGGACGCCAGAGATGGACTTCGCCGTGGAGCGCGTGGCTCTCCTCGATTCGACGGGAAAGACCGTGCCGCTCCGATTCTTCGATCTTCGATTCCACGCGCACGATCCACTCTATGTGTTCGACGCCGACGGCGACGGAATCGACGACCTCGCTGCGCGAGGTCATGGCGACCGCAGCGGCGGCCTAACGATCATGCGCCTTGACCTGGCGACGAAGCGCCTCGTGCGGCTGGTGAGCGGCTTCGCATGGGAGCAATAGCGTAGAGCGTTGCGCTCTACGCGGATACCTAACGAGCCGGAGCGATCGGCTCCGCCTTCTCGCCCTTCCCGTGCCAAGTCACGTCCGTCGGATGCTTGTAGGTCTTCTTATGGACGTACGTTGCCGTGACGATGCAGGCGAGCACGAGCAGAAGAACGCCCGCCGCGATGCCCCATCCGCCATTGGTATCAGCGGGAACGTAACGATCGACGTGTTGCATCCGTAGTCAGGTCCAGTTGGTTGTCGGCGGAATTCGCAGTGGTGGTCGTCGCGTTGGTCCGCGCTTCGCGAAATGTAAGGGTGCCGTGCGCGATGTGAAGGTTGCGTCCGGCGTATGTTCGAGACGAAACCCTTACCCCACGAACGCTGTCTGTAAAGTATCACACCCTGTATTCTTAGCCGACGCGTTCATTCGAGTATCAATAGAAGTGGCTGACATTCGCGAAGACATTCAGCGGGCACTCGGCACGACCTACACCATCGAGCGTGAGCTCGGTGGTGGCGGCATGTCGATCGTCTTTGTCGCCACCGACAACACGCTCGGCCGTGAAGTAGTGATCAAGGTGCTGCCGCGGGAGCTCGCGGCCAGCGTCTCTGTCGATCGCTTCAAGCGCGAGATCATGCTGTCGGCCGCGCTGCAGCATCCGCACATCGTGCCGGTGCTCAGCTCGGGCCAGGCTGATCAGCTTCCCTATTTCATCATGCCCTATGTGGATGGCGAGTCGGTGCGCGCGCGCATGGCTCGCGGTCCACTCTCGGTCCGTGAGACCGTCAGCATCCTCAAGGACGTCGCGCGGGCTCTCGCCTACGCGCATGGTCGCGGCGTCATCCATCGCGACATCAAGCCCGACAACATTTTGCTGTCCGGTGGCGCCGCCGTTGTCACGGACTTTGGTGTTGCCAAGGCTATCTCTGCCTCTCGTGAGCGCGTGACGCTCGGCGGTCGAACGAGCAGCGGTGGGTGGAGCAGCGGAACGATTACGTCCGTCGGTACCTCGCTCGGCACACCGATGTACATGGCGCCCGAGCAGGCGGCGGCCGATCCGAATACCGATCATCGCGCCGATCTGTACGCGTTGGGTGTCGTCGGCTACGAGATGCTCGTTGGCGCGCCGCCCTTCTATGGTCGGACGCCGCAAGCGCTGCTCGCTGCTCAGCTGACGGAGGTTCCGAAGCCGATCTCGAGCCGCCGCTACGATGTGCCGCCCGCGCTCGCCGACCTCCTGATGCGGATGATGGAGAAGGATCCGGCGAAGCGTCCGCGAACCGCGCAGGAAGTCGCGCGTCTGCTCGACGATCCTTCGGTGATGAGCGGCGAGTTTACTTCGCTCAAGCCGGCGGTTGCGAAGTCGCGAAACTGGCAGCGTCGCGCGTCGTTCATCGGCGTGGTCGGCGTCCTGCTCGCGGCGGGACTCGCCGCGGGAACGTACTTCCGCACTCGCGAGGCGAACACCGTTGGCGCTGGAGTGACCGCCGCCGCTTCGACGGCGGCAGCGACAGCGAAGTCGATCGCCGTGTTACCGCTCGTCAACATCGGTGGCGACACGAGTGACGTGTACTTCGCGGAGGGAATGACGGCGCAGGTCACGACCGCGCTGTCGAAGCTTCGCGGTCTGCGCGTCGCCGCGCGCACCGCCGCGACCTCCGCGCGCGACAAGTACAACACGCCGGAGGAAATCGGCAAAGCGCTCAACGTGTCGATGCTCCTCGAGGGCACGGTGCAGCGCGAGAGCGGTCGCCTCCGCGTCACGGCGCGATTGATCAACATTGCCGACGGTGCGACGCTCTGGTCTGACATGTACGAGCGTCAGGCGACAGATCTGTTCAAGGTGCAGGACGAGATTTCAAACGCGATCGTCGCCGCCGTGTCGCCGGAGCTGGGCACGAGCGTCGCACTCGCCGGCTCGTCCGCAGCGCGCGGCACCGATGATCTGCAGGCGTACGACCTCTATCTCCGTGGCCGATTCTTTTTCCAGAAGCGCGGCGAGGATGCGCTCCGCAGCGCGCTCGCATTCTTCGAGAAGGCGTCGGCCCGTGATCCGGCATTCGCCAAGGCGTACACGGGAATCGCCGACGTTTACGCCGTACTGCCTCTCTACTCCAACGTCCGCGTCGATTCAGTGTTGCCTCTTGGTCTCCGCAGCATCGACAAAGCGATCGCGCTGGACAGCACGGTGCCCGAGGCGTACGCGTCGCGCGCAAATCTGCTCGGTATCGGATGGCGTTGGGGAGAGGCCGAGCGTGACTATCAGCGCGCGCTCGCGCTCGATCCGAATTATGCAACTGCGCACCAGTGGTACGGAGAGATGTTGTTGCTGAATGGTCGCGTCGACGAAGCGCTGACTCAGCTGCGTCGCGCCACCGAGCTGGATCCGCTCTCGCCGGTGGCATTCGGCTCATACGGGCTTGCCCTCGGCATTGCCAAGCGGGATGTCCAGGCGCAGGCGGCGGTGCGTCACGCGCTCGACCTCGATTCGACGCTTCTCGTCACGCGCATGATGTCGGGCACTGTTCAGCTGTACGGCAATCGCGTCCCAGACGCGATTCGCCAGCTCGAGCCGGCACGTCAGCTCGACACCACGAACACATTCACGCTCGGTGTCCTCGGCTATGCATACGGAAAGGCCGGGCGAACGGCGGAGGCCCGCGACATCGCTCGTCGGCTCGAGGCGTCCATCGGCAAGCAAAGCAGCGCTGCCGGGGCGGCGGCGCGCGTCTACCTCGGCCTCGGCGACACGGCGCAGGCGCTCACAATGCTCGAGCGGGCGGCGGCGCAGCGCGACATGTCGTTCAGCACGGAGGTGCTCGCTGAGCCCTTCTTCGACCCTATTCGCCACTCGCCACGCTTCGCGGCGGTGGTCACGCGAGTCGGCCTCGACCGGCGACTGCTGCAGTAGCGTTGCGACGTCAGAAGCATCCAATCGTCAATCGCAGGATGGCTGGCGAATCGCGGAATCTCCTGCGCGTGCGGTGTAGACGCTTTTTTGGCGCTGCGGCAGCGCTCGTGCTCGTTGTTGCGTGCGCCCGCCCGCGCTATCCGATTGTGGCGTCACCGCCGCCATCGCCCTCGCCGAAGCCCGCGCGGACGAGCGGGCCGACTCCCTCGACGGCCGCCGCCGCGCCGCTCGCGACCGCCGCGATCCTGGGCGCCTCCGCAGAAGCGGACGTGGAGTACGTGAAGGCACGTCGGTTGGTCCTTCCCGTCGCCGGAATTCATACCGACCAGCTGACAGACTCGTTCGACGAGCCCCGCGACGGGTCGCGCCGCCATCACGCGATCGACATTCTTGCAGCGCGGGGCACGCCCGTGCTTGCTGCCGACGACGGGCACGTGCTGAGAGTGAGCTGGAACAGCGCTGGCGGGAATACCGTGTACGCGACCGACGCCGAATCGCGCGTTGTGTACTACTACGCGCACCTCGATCACTATCACGAGCCTCTCTCGCCAGGGATGCCGCTGACGAAGGGCGACACGATCGGCTTCGTCGGTACGACGGGCAATTCGCCGAAGGACATTCCCCATCTCCACTTTCAGATCATGCGCATGCCGCGCGACGGCAGGTACTGGAACGGCGAAGCGATCAATCCGTTCTCGATTCTGCGCGCCGAAGTCGAACGGCCTTAGGTTTCGGGCATGCTGTCGTCAAAGACACGCGCCGCGTTACGCGCGGAGGCGCATCATCTCCCAGTTACGGTCCACGTCGGCCATCAGGGTGTCACGGACGCCGTGCGTCAGTCATTGGACGACGCCCTGCGCACGCGCGAGCTGGTGAAGATCCAGTTCTCGCGCAACGACGACGTGAAAGTCAAAGACACTGCCAACGAGCTGGCCCAGGTCCTCAGCGCGGACGTCGTCCAGGTCATCGGCCGAACGGCAACGCTGTATCGGGAAAATCCGGAACTCAAACGGTGAACGGGTGACTGTGGTCGGTGGTTAGTGGTCGGTGATCGGTGATCGGTAGCTGTCAGTCCACCGACCACCGACCACCGACCACCGACCGACCACCGACCACCGACCACCGTCTACCGATCACCGACCACCGAATTATCTTAGGCCAGCGTATTTACCAAGCCCACCAATGCCCTACGTAATTACCGAAGCCTGCATCGGCGTGAAGGACAAGGCGTGCGTCGACGTCTGCCCTGTCGATTGCATTTATGAAGGCGATCAGCAGCTCTTCATTCATCCCGACGAGTGCATCGACTGCGGTGCCTGCGAGCCGGAATGCCCGGTAACCGCGATCTTTCCGGAAGAGGACGTCCCGGGGAACCAGAAACAGTTCGTGCAGATCAACCGGGACGTGTTCAAGAGCGAGAATCCGCCGGGAAGACCGTCGCGGTAGAGGATTGCGAGGGTTGCGGTGGAGGGTTGCTGGTGGAATGAGGAAGGCCGACGGCTTTGCCGTCGGCCATTCGTTTTTTCACCGCTACCCGCAACGCACTACCCGGATCTCCGCAACCTTCTACCGTGTCATCCACCACTGCTTGATCACGAACGCCGCCGTCAGCGCCGCGTATTGCAGGAACGTGCTCACCTCGCTCCGCCAGGCCTCGGGCCAATCGTGGGGGCCGGCTTCGGGAATGCGCGGCGGACGGGGAAACCAGCGCGGGGTCGACTGCTTGTAGGTCAGATACTCCCCCCCGAAGATCGACTCCAGGACGCCCTCCTCGTACCGCACGATGAGTGAATACTCAAGTGCGAAAACGACGATCGCGATCGGCAGGAACCAGTACACGCCGGAGATGATCGTGAAGCCCATCCAGATGAGAAAGTTGCCGACGTAAAGCGGGTTCCGAACCCAGCGGAACACGCCATACGTCACGAGCCTCTGCACGTTGCGGGAACGGCGGCGCGTCACCGTGCCGGCTGCGGCGACGCCGGCGAGGCGCACCCATTCACCGGTGACGATCACGAGGGCACCGACGATCCACCCGACGGCGGACATGTGGCCGGGAACGAGCAGGGGAACGGCAATGAATACGACGGGCAGCCAGCTGCGATTGCGAAATAGCATCGCGCCGATGCGCGCACTGCGCGTCTGCTCGGCGGCGGAAAGAGGTGCGGCATTCGTCGATGACATGCCGTACAAACCTAACCGCCTCCACTTTCGAGGAATTCTCTCAACACCGCGTTGAATGCCGCCGCTTGCTCGAGATTGCTGAGATGCCCAGCGGGGGAGATCACCTCGAGCCGACTGCCGCGGATCTGCTCGTGCATCGCTCGTGCTTCTTTTTGCGGCGTGATGACGTCCTCGTCGCCGACGACGACGAGTGTCGCCACGGTAATGGTCGAGAGTGTCGGCGTCGAGTCGGGCCGCGCGAGGAGTGCTTCCAGGGCCCCGACGATTCCATCTACGCTCGCGCTCTCGGCGATAACGCGCGCTCGCGCCTCCACCTCTGGACGCGTCGCACGAGTGGTCTTGCCGAGCAATCCGACGATTTGCCGGTCGACGACGGCTGCGACGCCCTGCGTGCGCGCAAGCGCGATCAGCTCGTGCCGCCGCTGTCGCGTATCGGGGCCGTCCGCGCCGGCGCGGGTGTCGGCGAGCACGAGTGAGCGCACACGTTCCGGCGAGCGGCGCCAGAGCGCGAGAGCGATGTATCCGCCCATCGATAGGCCGACAATCGTCGCCTTCTCCACGCCGGCGTCGTCGAGGACAGCGACGACGTCGTCCGCATAACGCTCGACGCTGAAGGGGGGAACGGCCGCCGACTCGCCGAAGCCACGCGTGTCGATCGTTAGGCATCGCCACCCGTCGGCGAGCGCGCTCGTCTGCGGCGTCCACATCGCCCGATCGAGTGGAAAAGCGTGCAGAAAGATCAGCGCCGGTCCGCTGCCAACGTCACCATAGCCGATCCGGGCACCGCCCCGCGCTGCGATCAGCACGCGGACGGGCCGCGTCTCATTCGGCGTCGGGCCACTGCGGCAGCAAGTTGCGCCACTCGTCAGGCACGCGCACCGGCTTGCCGTCCTGCCCGATCGTCACGAAGACGATGTTCGCGCGCGCGACCAGCAGGTCCGAGCCGACTTTGAGCGCCTGTTGTCGGACGATGTAGCTCGTGTTGCGTACCGCAAGCAGTCCGGAACGGATGACAAGGTCCTCCCCGGGCAGCGACTGCGCGAGATAGTCGATGTCTACATGACGCACGACGGAGAACACCGGCTGTCTCGCCCATTGCTTGACGTCTACCTGCGGTTCGAGCAGTGCCCATCGCGCGCGCTCGAGAAAGTTGAGCATCGTCGCATGATTGAGATGCCCGAGCATGTCGCAGTCGGTTGGGTAAATGTGAAATCGCACTTCGGGCAGCGTGGGCATGGCTCTCTGGCGTCGATGGGGAGCGAAAATTCGGCATGCCAACGATGGCGCGGCCTTTAGCCGAGTGCAACGATGTCTGCCGCCTCACGCTGCTGCTCGAGCCATCGGCCATCGAATGACAGCCAGAAGAGCGTCGTTCCACCCTCGGCGCGCGCGAGCGCGACGGCGGCAGCGAGCGCCTTGGCTCCGTAAGTGGGATCGATCCCGATGCCCATCTCTCTCTGGCAGAGATGGGCGACGTCCGATCCAGCTTCCGTTACACGGCCATAGGCTCCGCCGAAATAGTCGTGCACGATGCGCAGCAGCTCGGGACGTGGGCGCGGAACGACGGCATGCGACAGTCGCTCGATCAGCGCCGCGGTCCGATGGATCAGTCTGCGCACGTGGGCACGATTCGCGACGATACGCGGGACCACACGCACGGCCACGATCGGAATTGGCATCTCAGCGATTGCCAGTCCAAGAGCGAGGCCGGCGACCGTGCCTCCCGTGCCCAGCGGTACGACAATCCGGTCGGGACGCGGGAGGGCTTCTTCCCGAACCTGGTCGGCGGTCTCGATGCCGGCGTTCACCTGGCCGAGTACACCGACTGGCGAGCTGCCTCCGGCCGGCACCCAATGCGCACCGGCCAGCCGCCTGCGGAGCGCTTTCACGTACGCACCCATCAAGCTGCGATAGACGCGTGTCTCT
>Ga0207693_10004845_pt1 | contig 11329 bp, 6 predicted proteins | sample LARL81metaG_FD_184347 | JGI IMG/M metagenome (GOLD analysis project Ga0207693, IMG submission 184347) | Corn, switchgrass and miscanthus rhizosphere microbial communities from Kellogg Biological Station, Michigan, USA - LAR L8-1 metaG... | ecosystem: Host-associated > Plants > Roots >... | reverse complement strand
TGGCTCGACCGGGCCTCCGGGCAGGCACTGGCATTCATGGCCCGCCGGCTGGTGGCCGAATCGGTGGCCTTGGTCTTCTCGACCCGAGACTCCGACGACGAAGGGGAGTTAGCGGGCCTGCCGCTTCTGATCGTCGAGGGCCTACCTAGCGATGAGGCACGCACGTTGTTGCGTTCCACCATTCTCGGGCTGGTCGACGACCGTGTGCTCGACCGGGTCGTTGCCGAGACACGCGGTAACCCGTTGGCACTGTTGGAGCTGCCCCGAGGATTCACGCAGGCCGAGCTGTCGGCCGGGTTCGCGCTACAGGGTCCGCGCATGCTCTCGGAACGGATCGAGGAAAGTTATCGGCGCCGACTGGAACTACTTGATGCCCAGACCCGGCAGTTGTTACTGGTCGCCGCGGCCGAGCCGCTGGGTGATCCCGTGCTTCTGTGGCGGGCTGCGGCACGGCTCGGGATCGGTGTCGCTGCCGCGGGGCCGGCATCGTCGGGTGGGCTGCTGGAGATGGACACCCGGGTGAGGTTTGCCCATCCGTTGCTACGTTCGGCAATCTATTGGGCCGCGTCAGACGAACAGCGCCGTACGGTCCACGGCGCTCTGGCAGAAGCCACCGACGTGGACGACGATCCGGATCGCCACGCCTGGCACCGAGCCCAAGCCGCTGCACTGCCCGACGAAGACATTGCAGTCGAACTCGAACGTTCGGCTGACCGCGCAGAAGCGCGCGGTGGTCTGGCAGCTGCGGCCGCGTTCCTTGAACGCGCCGCGGAGTTGACTCCCGACCTCGCGCGGCGCGGCGGGCGGGCGTTGACCGCGGCGCGTGCTGCACACCAGGCCGGCGAGCCCGAAACAGCGGTGAGACTGATGTCGATCGCGGCGGCCGGTCCGCTGGACCAGCCACTCAGCGCCCAGGTCGAGGAGCTACGAGCACAGATCGCGTTCACCACCCATGGCGGCAGCGACGCAGTCGAGCCATTCCTGCGAGCAGCCGCTCAGTTTCAACGCTTTGACCCGGGACGCGCTCGCGACAACTACCTGGACGCAATGGCCTCGGCGATGTCCGCCGCCGGCCCCGAGGCACGCGACGACGGTCGCGCCCGGGTAGCACGAGCCGTCCGGGCCGCGTCGGCCTCGGCGCAGCGGGCGCGCCCATCCGATCTGCTGCTGGACGGCTTGTCGAGCCGATTTACCGACGGATACTGCGGTGCAATGCCGACGCTCAAAGAGGCGCTGCACGCCTTCATGACCGTGGAGCTCAGCACAGCGGAGGCGCTCCGTTGGCTCTATCTCGCGCAAAGCACGGCCGCCGATGTATGGGATGAGGAGACTTGGGCCGCACTTCCGGCCCGACAGCTAAGGCTCGCCCAAGATTCAGGCTCGATAGCGGCGCTTCCCGTGGCGTTGTGGATGGGGATCGTGACAAACGTGACCACCGGCGCGCTGGCTGCTGCCGCATCCCAAATCGCTGAACTCGAAAAGGTGAACGAGGCGACCCACAGTCGCCTGGTCCTCTACGCACCGCTAATGCTCGCCGTCTGGCAGGGCCGAGAAACCGAGGCCGTCGCGTTGATCGACGCCACCAACGCGGAGCTCGTGCGCCGCGGCGAGGGAATCGGAGTGGCCTTTACCGGATGGTTGGGCGGGCTGCTCTACAACGCGCTCGGCAAGTACGAACTCGCATTCGACGCCGCGCACCCCATCGGCGCGAACCCCGGGGAATTTGGGACCGCCACATGGGGAGCTCTCGTTGAAACCATCGAGGCCGCCACGCGCTGCGGACAATCCGAACTCGGCACCCAAGCCCTCCACCGGCTGACCTCCATGACACAGGCCAGTAGTACCAACTGGGCGTTAGGACTCGAGGCTCGTTCGCGGGCGCTACTCAGCACCGGCCCAGCCGCTGACAGCGATTATCAAGAAGCGCTCGCGCGCCTCACACACACCCGCATCCGCGGGGAACTCGCCCGCACCCATTTGCTATATGGCGAATGGTTGCGCCGAGAGCACCGAGGAATTGACGCTCGCCACCATCTGCGCACCGCCCACCACATCTTCACCACCATCGGCGCTGAAGCATTCACACAGCGCGCCGCCCGCGAACTGCATGCCGCCGGCGGGACCGTCCGCAAACGCACCCCGCTCACCAACGGCGAACTCACCCCCCAAGAGGCCCACATCGTCCGTCTGGTTCGCGAAGACCTGACCAACCAGGACATCGCCGCGAGGATGTTCATCAGCCCACGCACAGTTGAATGGCACCTCAGCAAGATCTTCTCCAAACTAGGCCTCACCTCGCGCCGGCAACTTCAGCGTTGACGCAGATCAGGTCCTATCTCCGTAGGTCATATCCGGGCTCGAGTCCCCTTAGCTCCACTCAAAGCCGCAGCTGAGCGGGACTTTTCGAAGTCAGGCCGGACGCGACGTAGCAGACATTCAGCGCCGACCCTGCGGCTCACCGGGGTGCAAACACCGCGAACGCACCGGCAGTTAGCGCAGCCATGAGTCCGTCCGCACGTCCGGCCCGCTGGTGACACCCCGGCGCCAAGGTAGATTGCCCGGGTGAACGAAGACAGAGTTCGTGTTGGAGTCGGCGCCGACGGTGTGGCAACGGTGACGATGGTTCGCGCTGACAAGCACAACGCACTCGATCAAGCAATGTTCGAAGGCTTGATGAATGCCGCCCAACAGTTGGCCACCGATGCATCGGTCCGCGCGGTCGTACTCCATGGCGAAGGCAAGAGTTTTTGCTCTGGTCTTGATATCGCGAGTTTCATGACAGGACAAGGCGGTACGGATGTCCTGTTAACCCGCGACGACAAACGGCTGGCGAATTTCGCTCAGCGCGTTACATACGACTGGTCTCTGGTGCCGGCACCGGTTATCGCTGCAATTCACGGCAACTGCTTCGGCGGCGGTCTGCAGATCGCGCTCGGTGCCGATATCCGGATCGCCGCGCCAGACGCGAAGTTAGCCGTCATGGAGATCAAGTGGGGCATCGTGCCAGACATGGGCATCACTCAGACGTTGCCCCGGCTGGTACCCATCGACGTTGCGAAAGAGTTGACGTTTACAGGCCGCCTCGTTTCCGGCAGCGAGGGTTCCGCACTCGGGTTGGTCACACGCGTTGCGGAAGATCCGCTCGGCGTGGCATTTGAGCTCGCGGGTGAGATCGCCCTGAAGTCCCCTCATGCTATCCGCGCGGCGAAGCGCCTCTATAACGAGACCTGGTGCAGCAGCGACAGTGCGGCCGCGCTGGTGCTCGAGACCGAACTGCAGGTGGGACTGCTTGGCAGCCCCAACCAGATCGCCGCTGTAACAGCCGGACTGTCCGGAGAGTTGCCGGTCTTCGTCGACCCGGTTTAAAGAGCGGGTATCTGGGGCTCGTCCATCTCAGCACCAGCGATGTGGTGCTCGGCGAAGATGCCAACCCGCTCCGCGCTGTACGTCGCGACGACCGCGGCCGCGATACCACTTCCATCAGGAGCGTTTCGGCCCTGGACGATTTACTGCGGGTGGGCTCAGGCCTTGCTACGCACTCATATCGAGCGTGCACCATTGAAGCTCATTGCGTACGCCGCTGAACACGGCACGCCCCAGGACGGTGAACCCTCCTTTTGATCTGCCGAACGACTCGCCAGGCCGCAGCGATCTAGGTTTCGGCGTTGTGACTGTTGGTGATTCGACGCCCCGCGGAACCGAAACGCCCACCTACGCGGTGGCTGACGCCGGTGGGCTGGCCTCCTATCGCCGGGTAGATGTGCCAGCGCCAAGAATTGCGATTTAGATGTTGTCGACCTGAGACGTAGTGCCACCGCGCCGACGCAGTCGCATCGGTGTGTTGAATGGGCGCACCGATCGATTGGAATGGCTTGTCGCGGTGGCGGTGAACTTCCGCGATGCTTCGGCAGAGCAACATCGACGGGTCGCGGTAACGCCACGAATAACGCGAATCTACCTAGGTTGCAAGCGATCACCATGTATGGCGGGAGGCGTCTTGAGCACGGCTACGACGCGAACACGGGACCGAGGGCTCCTCGACGATCCGCATGCCAGCGGAGTGATCAACCCTCGGTTTGTAAGGGCTGGCCGATGACCACGATTAGGTCGCCCCCTTCGACTGATGCCGTCTGTGACACTGCCACTCTCGTGACGATTCCTGCATTGGGTGCGGTAATGGCGGCTTCCATCTTCATCGCCTCGATCGTTGCGACCGTCTGGCCAGCCGCGATCGTCTCGCCACCTGCCACGGCCACCGTGACCACCCCCGCGAACGGCGCAGCGATGTGTTCAGGATTGTTGCGGTCAGCCTTTTCCGCGGCCGGTACCGCGCTGGCGACGCTACGGTCGCGCGCTGTGACCGGACGTAATTGACCGTTGATGATGCACATCACAGTACGCATGCCACGCTCATCGGGATCGGAGATGGCTTCCAACCCAATGAGCAGTTCCACGCCGCGCGCGAGCTCGATCCGGTGCTCATCGCCGTGGCGCAATCCGTAGAAGAACTGGTTGGCCGACAGGATCGAGGTATCCCCGTAGAGGTCGCGATGATCCTCGAATTCCTTTGTCGGGCCGGGGAACAACAGCCTGTTGAGGGTAGCTTGCCGCGCGACCCCTGGCGAGACCAACGCCGCCTCGTCCTCGGTGGAGAGCTCGTGCTGCACCTTGGCGGGCGAGCGTCCGGCCAGCGCCTTGGTACGCAAGGGCTCTGGCCAACCGGCAGGCGGATCGCCGAGTTCGCCGCGCAGAAATCCGATCACCGAGTCCGGAATATCGAATCGTTCTGGATCGGAAGCGAATTCGTCGGCACTCACCCCGGCGCCCAGAAGCGCCAGCGCTAGATCGCCGACCACTTTCGACGATGGGGTTACCTTCACGAGCCGACCCAGCACTCGGTCGGCGGCAGCATAATTGGTCTCGATTTCCTCGAATCGATCGCCGAATCCCAATGCGATCGCCTGCTGACGCAGGTTTGACAGCTGACCGCCGGGAATCTCGTGGCGGTACACACGACCGGTGGGTGCGGGGATGCCGGATTCGAAGGGAGCGTACACCTTTCGCAGCGCCTCCCAGTACGGCTCGAGATCGCATACCGCCGAAAGGGACAACCCGGTGTCGTAGGGCGTGTGGGCGGCGGCGGCCACAATTGAGCTGAGCGCCGGCTGACTGGTAGTTCCGGCCAAAGGTGCGGCCGCGCCGTCCACGGCACTTGCCCCGGCCTGCCAAGCTGCCACATAGGTGGCCAGCTGTCCCCCGGCGGTGTCGTGGGTGTGCACATGCACAGGTAGGTCGAATCGGTCGCGCAGTGCACCCACGAGGACGGTTGCGCCATGGGGTCGAAGCAACCCCGCCATGTCCTTGATCGCCAAAACGTGGGCCCCCGCCTCGACGATCCGCTCGGCGAGCGTGAGGTAGTAGTCGAGCGTGTAGAGCTTCTCGCCAGGATCCGACAAGTCGCCGGTATAGCTCATGGCGACCTCTGCTACGGCGGTCCCGGTGTCGCGAACCGCGTCGATCGCGGGACGCATGAATTCAACGTTGTTGAGTGCGTCGAAGATACGGAAGATGTCGATCCCCGTCATCGTGGCCTCTTCGACGAACGCCGAGGTCACCAGCTCTGGATAGGGTGTGTAGCCGACGGTGTTGCGACCACGCAGCAGCATCTGCAGACAAATGTTCGGCAGCGCTTCGCGTATCGCCGCCAGCCGCTCCCAAGGATCTTCCTTGAGGAATCGCAGCGCCACGTCGTAGGTCGCGCCGCCCCAACACTCCATCGAAAGCAGTTGGGGCGTCAACCGGGCGATGTAGGGCGCCACCCGCAATAGACCAGTCGTGCGCACCCGGGTTGCGAGTAGCGATTGATGCGCGTCGCGGAAGGTGGTGTCGGTCAGCCGCACCGATTTCGAATCGCGCAGCCAGCGGGCAAAACCGTCGGGACCGAGTTCGTCCAGTCGCTGCTTGGAGCCGGCCGGCGGCGGCGACCCGAGATCGATGACTGGCAACTTGTCGTGTGGATACACCGCCGATGGGCGCTCACCGTGCGGTCGGTTCACCGTGACATCGGCGAGGTAATTGAGGATCTTGGTGCCACGGTCGGCGGGGCGCCAAGCGGTCAACAGGTGCGGGCGTTGCTCGATGAACGACGTCGTGATACTGCCCAACTCGAAGTCGGGGTCGTGCAGAACCGCTTGCAGGAAGGCGATGTTCGTCGACACGCCCCGCACCCGGAACTCAGCGATGGCCCTGCGGGCTCGACGCACCGCCGTACCGAAATCCGCGCCCCGGCAGGTGAGCTTGACGAGTAGCGAGTCAAAGTGCGCCGACACCTCCGCGCCGAGATTGGTGCCGCCGTCCAACCGGATGCCCGCACCACCAGGAGTGCGATAGGCGGTGATGCGACCAGTATCGGGCCGGAAACCGTTGGCGGGATCTTCGGTGGTGATCCGGCACTGAAGCGCCGCTCCTCGGACCTCCACCGCATCCTGGCTGAGTCCGAGATCGCGCAGAGTCTGGCCGCTTGCGATACGGAGCTGGCCGGCGACGAGATCAACGTTGGTGATCTCTTCGGTCACGGTGTGCTCCACCTGGATCCGTGGATTCATCTCGATGAACACGTACTGGCCGCGCTCATCGAGTAGGAATTCCACGGTTCCCGCACCGGTGTAGTTGATCTGACGGGCGAACGCGACGGCGTCCGCGCACATCCGGTCACGCACCTGCGGCGAGAGATTCGGAGCGGGCGCCAGCTCGATCACTTTCTGGTGGCGCCGCTGAACGCTGCAGTCGCGCTCGAACAGATGCAGGACGTTGCCGTGGTTATCGGCGAGGATTTGCACCTCGATATGACGGGGACTGACGACAGCCTGCTCCAGGTACACGGTAGGGTCGCCGAACGCTGCGTCGGCCTCACGGCTGGCCGCCTCGATCGCCTCGCCCAGACCGGCGAGCTCGCTGACTCGCCGCATCCCTCGGCCGCCGCCACCGGAAACCGCCTTGACGAACAATGGAAATCGCATCTTCTCCGCGGCAGCGAGCAGTTCCGCCACCGACGCCGACGGCGCCGAAGACTCGAGCACGGGCAACCCTGCGTCCCGGGCAGCCGCGATTGCCCGCGCCTTGTTGCCCGTCAGCTTCAGGACACCTGCGCCGGGGCCGACAAACGTGATGCCGGCCGCAGCGCATGCGTCGGCGAGATCGGGGTTTTCTGAAAGGAATCCGTATCCGGGGTAAATGGCGTCAGCACCGGCGCGGCGCGCGGTCGCAACGATTTCGTCGACCGACAAGTAGGCCCGCACCGGGTGTCCGACCTCGCCGATCTGATAGGCCTCGTCGGCCAATCGGTGCGGTGAGTTGCGGTCCTCGTACGGATACACCGCCACGGTCGCAATGCCCAATTCGTAGGCGGCGCGAAAAGCGCGGATGGCGATCTCTCCGCGGTTGGCCACCAACACCTTTGAGATCACGAGGACCCAAACATGCGAAGCAGTCGGGCCGTCGCGGCTCTCGCATCGGATTGGCGGCCCGACTCAGCGATTCGCGGCGTGATCTTCACCGATACCCGCAATGCCGAGTGTGGCGACATTGCACCACTTGCCTGCCGCGTACCCCTGGCACGCTCTGACGTCTGTGACGGTGTCTGTCATCGAAACCTCCTATGCGTTACCGGTTCTGGTCCGTTCGACCGGGTGGCGCCGACATCGACCCGACAGCACTTGCAGTCGTAGCCAGTGGCACTCGACGGAGGAGAGGGGCTCGCTCCCGGGCCGGGGAGGATCTTTCTAGCAATAGGGCCGCTATATCGCTAGGTCAACGAAATAACTAGATTTAGTGACAGCAATGTCCATCCACACTCTCGACTGGCAGTCTGTGTCCGGCGCTGTTTGCCGTCTGCGCTGGCGGAGGATAGTCCAGCTGGGAGCGGTCAGCATCAGCCGCGTTGTCTGCTCGATGAAACCTTTCAGCGTCTGCCAACTAACGAGACTGAATCCCGGCGCCGGCACCGCGATCGGCACCGGACGAGGTAGGGGTTTGACGGCGGGCCACGCTGAGCATGTCGTTGTCGTCTTGTCCAGAGAACTCGGCGCGTTTGGCATGTGTTGGTCTCCAGTCGGGTTGCGGGCGTTTTGATTTCGAGGCCCGGTTTCAGGGGTCATCGGGCAGGAGGCTGAATGATTGGTAGAGCCGGACGTAGTCAACGGTGTCCCAGTGTTCGGCGGCGACACCGTCTTCGATCCGAAGGAAATCGGCTGAGGCGAAGTTGACGGGTTGCCCGCTGGCGGTCACCGTGCCGTCCCAGACGCTGAGCGAGGCGACGCGGTCGTTTTCGGCCACGACGTGGGTGTGAACGGCCTGCCCGTCGGGCATGGCTCCGCGTCCGATGGCCCACGCGTTGCCGAATTGGTCGCTTCCGTCGGGGGTCCAGCCGGTGTTTTGGATGTAGTTGCCAGCTAGGGCGTCGACATCGGTGGCCACCCCGGTGGTGATTGCGCCGTCGTAGAGGCGCCGGGCGATCGCCCGTGATTCGTCTCGGGTCGGCCGGCGGCCGGTGCGCACTGCGTCGAACTCGGTTCCGGGTCGCTCCTGGAAGATGCCCTCGGGCGATTCGGGTACGCCGAGCATTTGCTGGAAGGCGGCAGCCACGCCGGGTATGCGGCCGATCTTGACTAAGATCCGGTAGGTATCCATGACCCACCAGTGCTCGAAGAGTTGGTCGTCGCGGACGCGGAAAAAGTGCGAGACCGAGGTCTGGATCGGCCGGCCGGTGGCCGGTACACCGGCGTAGTCGCCGGTGTGTGTTCCCGTGAGGATCGTGCGCAACGCAATGAGGTCATTCTCGACCAGGACGCCGACGTTTTCGTGGACACGGAAGTGCAGGTCTGCGAACGAGTTCCGAAGTTCCGCATGGTATTTCTTCGTTGCTGTGCGGCTGCGGACTCCGTCGAAGGAGTAGGAGAGGAAGTTGCGTGCTAGTACCTCATCGAAGGCCGAGTCGTGTTGGCTGTTGATGGCATCGACGAAGCCGCGGGCCAGTTCGTCGGAATATTTGGCCGTTCTGGTCGCGTGAAAGTCGTCGAGACTGATGCGGGGGATGTTCACCTGTTTGTTCCTTGGGTCGGTTCGCTATGTTGTCGCCGGTGTCGGCTCGAGACAGGTACCCGCGACGTGCTAGGCGAGACCGACGTAGTGGAGTCGAAGCACGTCCAGTTCGGCATCGGACTTTTCGTCGACGAGAGCCAGTAACTGTTCGGCGTCCTCGCCGACGGCACCGCGGATCGGTGGGGGTTGCTGTTCGACCAGCTCGATTACCCGGTCAGCCGACGCTTGCGCGCTCAGCCCCGAGCTTTGCGCCTTATTGAGGGCGTCAGCGAACTTGGCGAAGGCCTCACCGTAGAGCGCCCGTTGTTCGTCGGTCATCGCCTCGGCAGTGCGTTGCAGCGCTGAGGCGGTCTTCGCCGGCCCACCGGTGACCATGTTGCCCGCCTGTGCCACCACAAAGTGCACGTTGAATGGCTTTAGCTCGGCGCGATAGACATCGGCGATAGCTTCCAGGGCTGCTTTGGTGGCACTTGACGGCCCGTTGAACGGTAGCGGGAAGCGCCCGGTCATGGCCCCGATCGCCACGATGCGGCCCCCGGACTGACGCAGCGACGGCAGGAACGCGTTGATCACCGCCAGCGCGCCGAAAACATTGACCTCAAACTCGCGTTTGATCGCGTCGAGCGGCAGCACCTCAAGGGGGCCCGGGGTCAGGATCCCGGCGTTGCTGATCAGCACATCGAGGCCGCCTTCGCCGAGCTCGGCGGTGACCGTGTCAACCCACTCCTGGACCGCGGTCTGGTCAGTGATGTCGGCGATCGACAACGCCGCCCGCCCGCTCGACGCGGCGGCGAGGTCGTCGACCTCGTCGGTGTTTAGTGCGGTACCGAACACCCGATAGCCCTTCTCGGCAAGTCTGAGGGCAATTTCGCGGCCAAGACCACTCCCGGCTCCCGTGATGGCCACGCTGCGGGGCGGGGCCTCATTGATCGTCATTCCGGACTCCTCTCCGGTGAAAGCCTGGCCGAGATAATGTCGAGTGTCAATCAAAACATCGATTTTCCTGGACAACATCGATGCTATGGGCGCGCACGCCGGGCACGAGCGGGGCCAGCTCGCGGCGGCGATGCAAGCTCGACCCACGCACAAGCAGCTGATCCTGAGCGGCACTGCAGGCTCCACCTGACCGATCCAGGCGCGGCGGCACCTCTCGAACGAATGCATTCGCGACCCTTACCCGGGTCACGATAAATCGCTAATAGTTATCGATATCGATTTCCCGCGAGGCGCCGAAAGGGCTGATTTGCGCGCAGTCTGTGTATGGTTTCGGGGACGAGTCCGCCAGAGGGTCGCGGTTTCACGCAAACCTATAGTTATTCCGAATGCGATGACTTAATCGTCCAACTGACCAATTCCGTCGTGTGGTCGGCGCTTAACTATGATCGCCGGATCCGATGACGCCGAGGCGCCTCGTTGGCTTGATGACCAGTGCCGCGCACGCTGACATGGCGCTGCCCCGGCGATCTCAAGCCGTTGCGCTGCTGGGTAAGCGCTGGTGTGTGCCGCGACGCAATCCAGACCGCGCTACACGTTGGCGATCCTCACCGACGAAGGCTAGGACAAGTCGTCGCGACCGCGCGTGGCCCTGTCGATGCGGCGCGTAAATTGTCCTTGATCCCCTCACTCAACCGCAAACAATTCCGCTCCTTATAGTGGGTGCATGTCAGGCTTTCAGGCGACGCGCAGCGGTGAGGTATACGAAGCGTTGCGCGCCGACATCCTCAATTCCCGCTTTGAGCCTGGCAGCAAACTCAAGATCGCGAACCTGGGCACTCGGTTCGGCGTCAGCCTGTCGGTCGTGCGGGAGGCGTTGACCCGGTTGGGGGAACAGGGACTGGTTGTGGCGAATCCGCAGCGCGGTTTCAGTGTGATCGAGTTGTCGATCAACGACTTAGACGACCTGACCAACACTCGAATTCAGATCGAATCGATGGCTATGCGTGATTCGGTTGCCCACGGCGGTCTGGCGTGGGAGGGGCAGGTTGTTGCCGCACATCATCAGTTGGAGCGGACCGAGGTGTATATCGATCCCGATCGCGTCAACCCCGAGTGGCTCGACGCGCATCGGGCATACCATCAGGCGCTGGTGGCCGGCGGCTCCAGCCCGCGGCTGCGGTCGATCGCTAATGCGTTGCGCGACAACGCCGAGCTGTATCGGATGTGGTCAAGAACCTGGGCGCACGACGTCGATCGCGACCTCGCCGCCGAGCACCGCGCCATCATGACCGCG
>Ga0207693_10004844_pt1 | contig 11329 bp, 14 predicted proteins | sample LARL81metaG_FD_184347 | JGI IMG/M metagenome (GOLD analysis project Ga0207693, IMG submission 184347) | Corn, switchgrass and miscanthus rhizosphere microbial communities from Kellogg Biological Station, Michigan, USA - LAR L8-1 metaG... | ecosystem: Host-associated > Plants > Roots >... | reverse complement strand
AGCGCGGGCACCAGGGCGCCGAGGAGAACGGGGGAGGCGGCGACCAGGCCGAGGCCGGCCGCGACGCCGAGCAGCTTGAGAGTCATCGGGTCGCTCCGATCAGCGCCCTGCGGGGGCGGGGCGCGGTCGTCGGGTCGTCGAGGCAGGCCAGGCACACGCGGCGGGTGGCGCCGGTGAGATCGAATTCGAAGAGGACTTTGCGCTGTCGGCAGCGGCGGCACTCGGCGTTGAGCGACACGGCGACGCCGTTGCGCAGGACTGCGGTCCACTCCGGCGACGGCGGCCAGGGACGCGGCTTGACGCCGCACAAGGGGCACAGCCGGGCGCGGCTGCCCTGGTTCTTCAGCGTCCGCTCGTAGTCGCGCGTCGCGCCCGGCCAGGTGCAGGTGAGCACCCAGCGGATACCGGCCTCGGCGACGACCTCGGTCAACCGGGCGCCGTGGCCGGACTCGTGCGCGGCGAGCCTGATGGGCAGGTTCGAACTCCACCCGAGGTAGTGCGCGGCGTGCTGATACCGCTCGTCGAAGTGCAGCAGGTAGACCGTTCCGGGCATGGCGCGCATCACTCGCCCCCGTCCCGGTCGCAGACGGGGCACGCGGGCTTGCACGAGCACGTCTCCGGGTCGCAACAGCGGCAGAACGCCGCGGTGCACCCGCACACGCACTCCACCGCGGCCAGGTCGGCGGGCGCGTCCTGGTCGAGCGAGGTCCAGACCTTCACGCGGGTGCCCCCGGACTCGAGGGTCGCCTCGTAGGTGTAAGTGACGCGGTCGCCGCCGGAGTGCAGGTGCGGCTTGAGGTCGACGACCTCGACGCCGAGCCGGGCCGCCCACTTCGCGACCGCGGAACGCTGGCAGGAGTCGAGCAGGATGCTGACCGTTACGGGCCCCTCGCCCGTGTAGCTGGGCGTGACCCGCAGCGAGAAGACTCGCGGCAGGCCCTTGGCGTCGAAGTCGAACGCGCCGAAGTTCAGCCTCATGCCGCACCGCCGCTCTCGCCGTCGAGCGTGGCGATGCAGCCGGGGCAGGTGACGTCCTTCCAGGCCCGGGTCATGGACTCCCAGGGCTGCCAGGTGCCGCACTCGGCGTCGGCGACACCGTTGCGCATCACCGCGTGGTGGGTGACCTCCGGCGCGGGGGCCGGGTCCGTCGCGGCCTTCTGTGCGGCAACGTGATGGGCCCAGTTCGCGCCGAGGTTGCCGGCGGAGTGGCCGGCGGCGTGGGCCCGCTCGATCCAGCCGACGAGCACCTGCAGCGTGGCGTCCTCCCAGTCGCAAAGCCATGCGGCGATGCGCCGGTCGTAGTCGCCCAGCTCGACACCGGCGTCCACGAGGGCGTGGGCGAGGTGGCGGATCCGGGCCTGGAGGCGCGCGTCCCGGATCGCGTCCGTCATCGGCCGGTTTCCCGGGTCGACGGCGCGTTCCGCGGCGATCAGCGGGGCGGCGTCGGCCAGCGCCTCGGCCTCGGTGCGGTACGGGCCGTGTGCCTTCTGCTCACTCATCGGGCACCGTCCTTCGGGGCGACGGGCTTGTGCACCCACGTGCCGCGCACGAGCCGGGAGTCGACGGCGCGGCCCTCGGCCATCCACCGGACCACCCGCGCCGCGGCCAAGGGTCCGTTGCCGTAGGCGGCGATCCAGTCCGCGCGGGCGGGCGCCGGGGTCGGCGCGGGCGCGGGCGTCGGCTTGTCGCCGGGGCGGGTCACGCTGACCCGGCCGACCGCGAGCGTGTGGGCGGTGTCGCGGACCTCGAGGCCGTCGACGACCGCCTCGACCTGGTCACGCGCGTACACGTCGGCGGCTTGGCCGTCGTCCGCGGTGACCGTCATCGGGAATCCGACGATCCGAGTGAACAGCGGCATCAGGCCACCTCCACCCGGGCCGCGGCGTCGGTCAGGAGCTGCTCGAGCTCCAGGTGCAACACCGCCAAGTCCTCGGCGGACGGCGACGCCGGCAGCCGGTACACCGCTGCCTCGCACGGGTCGGAGAAGTCGGCGGCCCGCTCCCGGGCGTTGCGGGCCAGGCGGTAGTGGTCGGCGGCGGCGCGGCGGGTCAGGGTGCCCAGCAGGGCGCCCGGGTTGCCGATGGCCGCGCCGCGCTCCATGTAGATCCAGAGCCGCAGGAACGCCTCCTGGACCAGGTCCTCGACCAGGTCCCGGTCGCCGCCGCACACCCACCTGGCGGCGATAGCGCGCACCCGGGGAAGCTGCGCGGTGTAGAGCGCGGTGAACGTGTCGGCCGTGGTCATGCGGCACCGCCGAAGGTGTCGCTGCGGCTCGTCCACGCCTCGTCGCTCATCCACGCGACGCACTTCGGGCAGGTGACCGCCGACGCGACGCGGGTGGCGCGGCCCGTCGCGGAACCGCACTGGGCCGGGTCGCCGAGGGGCGCGCCCTGCCGCGCCCAGTGCACGAACTCGTCCGCGCCGGCCGGCGCGGCGTCCGGGACGGCCCGCAGGTAGTCGGGGCGGCGCGGGTCGGCCGCGGGCTCGGGCATGCGCTTGCCGGTCGCCATCTCGACCGCGAACCGGGCGTGGGCGTCGAACTTGGCCGGGCCGTCGGGCATGGCGCTGATCTCGGCGAGACGGCGGGCGTTGCGGCGCATGAACTCGATGGACTCGGCGAGGTGCTGATCGCCCGCCTTGCGGAGGCGGTGAACGGTCAGGCTGGTCACGGACGCGCAGTCGGCGCCGGATGCGGACGCGGCGGGAATGCCGCTAAAGTCGCTGCTCAAGGCACTGCCTTCTCTCGAAAGGTTCGTGTCCCAGGCCCTGACGCGGACTCTCACCTCCGCGTCGGGGCCGCCTTTGTCAGTAGGAGAAAGGCGAGCGCAGGCAGCAAAAAGCGGCACCACGCGTGTACGTGATGCCGCTCATGTCGACCGCCCTTCGCCTAAGCTCCCGGTGCGGTCCAGGGGGTTCGACTACCAGCCGCGGGCCCTCCACTCCGCCAGCTTCGGCCTCTCGGCGCCGAGCGTCGTGTCGTTCCCGTGCCCCGGATAGACCCAGGTCTCATCAGGTAGCTGACCGAAGACCTTCGCTTCGATGCCGTCCATCAGAGACTTGAAGTCCCCGGGCGTTGTTGTCTTCCCTGGACCTCCTGGGAACAGTAAAGCGCATTCTCATGTAACATTCAAGGCATGCCCGCTGCCTCGGCTGACGCCATTATGCGCACTCTGATCCTCTTGTATGCCCGGATCAGCGAGGATCCGCGCGACCGCAAGCGCGGCGTGCGCCGCCAGATGCAGGACCTCCACCGGTACGCCGTCGAGGAGCTGTGCGGCGAGATCGCCGGCACCTATGAAGAGAACGACGTCAGCGCCCACAGCGGCGAGGAGCGCCCGGAGTATGACCGCATGATGGCAGCGGCGATCGCCGCTGCCGCGCAGCCGAACACGCGGGTCATCATCGCGGCCTACCACCCGAGCAGGCTGTGGCGCCGCCCCGTCGAGAGGGCGCAGGCGATCGAGGACCTGCGCCGGGTCGGGGCGTGGGTCGGATTCGAGTCCGGCGGCCTGTTCAACCTCACCAAAGCCACCGACCGATCCCAGTTGCGCCAGGTCGGCGAGTCGGACACGGCGGAGTCCGAGGTCAAGTCCGAACGTGTCGCACGCGCGGCCCGCGAGCGTGCCGAGGAGGGCCGCTCCAACGGCAAGGTCGCATACGGCTGGAAGCGCGTCTACCGGTACGACGACCGCGGCCAGGTCGACGGGTTCGACGACGTCGAGCACCCGGAACAGGCGCCGGTCGTGCGCGAGATCGTCAGCAGGCTGCTCGGCGGCGAATCGGTCATCGGCATCACCGCGAGCTTGAACGAACGCCAGATCCCCTCACCCGGGGCTGGGCAGCAGCGCAAGCACCGCACCCTCGGGCAGAACGAGGACGGCAGCCTGTGGAACAAGACCTCCGTCAAGAAGATCGCCACGCGTCCCGCGAACGTCGCCCTGCGCGTCCACCATGGCGAGCTCTACCCCGCGGCGTGGCCGCGCCTGATCTCCGACGAGGACCACGCCCGGGTCACGGCGCTGTTCTCCACCCGGGCCGTCGTCCGCGAGAAGCCGGGACTGCGCAAGCACCTGCTGTCGTGGAGCACCGTCGCCTCATGCGGGGTGTGCGGCTATCACCTGCAGGCGGCGATGCGCGGCAACGCCAAGTGGGGCCGCAAGGCGCTGACGTACGTGTGCGCGGCGAAGGGGTGCGTGGGCCGCAACGAGGCCGCTCTCGACGAGTTCGTCGGCGACCTCGCGATCGGGATCCTGTCCGATTCCTCGGCCGCGGAGTTGTTCAAGCCGGACGACACGGCGGCTCTCGCTGCGCTCGAGCGTGCCGAAGGGCTGCGGGCGAAGCTGGAGAACGCGGCCGACGACTTCGCGCACGACATCATCACGCGCGAGCAGTTGCACCGCATCACCGAGACACTCAAGCGGCAGATCACCGAAGCACAGGACGAGGCGCGGCGCCTCATGCCGGCCGCGAACATCTCCGTCCTGGACGGCCTGGTCGGACCGCAGGCCCGTGAACGCTGGGAGAAACTGACCGTCTCCCAGAAGCACACAGCGCTCGAGATCATCAACCTGCGCATCAAGGTCCACCCGGTCACGCGCAGGGGCCCGGGGTTCCAAGAGGAGACGATCGAGGTCCTGCCGCGCGGCCAGCGAAGCTAGTCCTGCGCACTGAACCATCCGGCGAGCCCGTACGACGGGTGATCGTTGAGGTTCCGATTCCGGTGGTCGTACAGCATCGTCGTGTTCGGCGACGCATGCCGGGCGAGGCGCTGCGCGGAGTCGATGTTCCCGGTCCGGTCAAGTTCGCCGGTCACCGCCGTGTGGCGAAGGTCGTGAGGGCCGATGCGCTTCGCATCCTTCACGTTGGCGGTCTTCGCGAGCCGCTGAACCGTGCGGTGCGCATGCCGGCGGTCCATCGGCCTGCCCGTGCTGGTCGCCAGGATCGGGCCGGACGTCCGGTTCCCCACGGCCCGCGACACCGCGTCGGCGACCATCGGCGGCAGAGGGATCTTCGTCTCGGCTCCGCCCTTCGCGCGAATCGTCAGCGTCGTGTGCCCCTTGTCCGAGCCGAGATCCTCGACGCGGGCGGACAGGGCCTCGGAGATGCGTAGCGCGGAGATCACGAGAAGCGCGGCGAGCGCGGCCGAGCGCGGGCCGTCCGCCTCGGCCGCCTGGAGTAGCCGGGGCACTTCGCGCCGGGCGAGGGACTGGCTCGGCGAGCTGGACTTGTCCACGCGGGGCCGCGTCACCCCGGTCACAGGGTTGCCGGCGAGCCCGTAGGAGCCGCCGTACCTGTAGATGGACGAGACGGCGGACAGCCGCCGGCCGATGGTACGCGCCGAGTCGCCGGCCGCGGTCCGCTCGTTGCGGAAGCCCTCGATGTCATGGCGCCGCGCGGCGCGCGGGTCGAGGCCACGCTGCGCGCACCAGTCCGTGAAGAGGTTCGCCTCGCGCTCGTATCCCTCGCGGGTACGCGGCGACTCGAACGAGCCGAGCCACCGATCCACGATGACTGGCCACGGCTCGACGTCCGGAACCGGTCCGGCCGGGACGATCGTGCCGGACAGGACGCGGGGCGCGAGGGCGGAATCCATACCCTCAGTGTACTGAATGATCATGCCCCATAAGAGGGATTGTGGGGTATCTAAGAACGGCTCTGCAATGCACGATGCAATGCAGACCGGATCTTGGATCGCTACTCGGTGAGTGGGTTCCGTTCGGGGTCGAGTTCGCTCGTCCCCATGCCTTTGAGCATCCGCTCGCGGTCCTCGGGCGGCATCTCGCTCACTGGCTTCTTCGGCTCGTCGAGCAGGCCGGCGCCGCGTGCCGACTTGAGATAGCGCGACACCTGGCTCGTCGACATGCCCGTGGCGAGCGCCACATCCTTCTGTGGAGACTTGCTCCCGTTCGCCACCGCCCGGCGGAAGAGCCTGGCGGCCTCGACCACGCGAGCCTTCGTCGAATCACGCGGCACATGCCCTTCGGCGGAGGGCGAGAACTGGAACTGACCTTCCGGCGCGCCGGGGATGCGGAACATGCTTGCGTCGCCCCGCTCGACTGCAGGCGGCACGGCACCGCCGCGGATTACCGCGGCGCGGACTTCCGGCGGCAGAACCTCGATCGGCCTCCGGGCCTTCTCGACTGCGAGACGGATGAGCCGGTCGACGAGGATCTGCCGCAGGTTCGTCGTCGTGACACCGCCCTCGGCATCCACGATGAACCCACGTTCGCTGACGCGGCCGCGCACGACTTCAAGCCGCTGAGCCACGGCGCGACTGCCCTCCATGACGAGGTCCATGTTGATGACGAACATCGGCTCTGACAGGCGGAAGCGCGCCGAAAATCTGACCGGGAGCGCCGCCGACTGGTCAACCATCATCCACTGGATGTACGGCGTCGGTGGGTCGACGTCAACGTCCTCGACGACCCACGTGCCCTCTTTCGGCTCTCTCGGCATGGCCGCGATGCTATTGCCGATGGCATTGATCTTGCAACGGCGGCACCTTGAATGACATCGTGCGAGTACGTCGGTTTTGCAAGTCGGATGACATTCCTTATGCAAGTGCTAGTAATGGGCTGACCAGCGGCCATGCGGAAATCCCAACTTGCAAGTCGGAATGTCTTTGTGGGACCCTTGGGCCATGGCCACATCACGCCGTATCGACGACGACCGCGCGTTCGCGAAGCGCGCGGGCATAACGGGTGCCGCGCCGCGCGCACGGAAGAACCGCGGGCACACGACCGCCAGCGCTGCGAACAAGCTCAAGGTGAGCGAGTCGACGTACTCCCGGTGGGAGCGCGGCCTGAACATGCCGACGCATCACGACCACCTCGGCGCTTACGTCCGGTGGCTCAAGCGGCTCGGCGTCGAGGACGACCCGGCCATGCGGGACGAGGACGGCGCCGCCGAGGCTCGCGAGTTGGAGTCAGCCTGATGCGCGCAAGCGATGAGGCCCGCACTGAGGTGGTGTCGCTTCGCAAGCAGCCGGGGGAGACGCGAGCCCAGTTCATCGAGCGCGTCCGGTTGGCACGTGGCCCGCTGACGCAAACCGAGATCGCCCAGCTTCGCAAGATCTTCGCGCCCGGCCCTCCGCCCGCCGCCGCGCCCCAGCCGTCCCCGCGCCGCACCCGGCCCCTGCGGGAGGCCGCATAACAACGAGCGGCGCCCCCGGTCACCACCCGGAAACGCCGCTCGCAACTGATCAGAGGCCGGATCCGACCCGGCCGCCACCAACAAGGAACAGGGTACACAGTGCCGCCAACACGCGAAACCCCGCAGGTAGCCGGGGGAGTGGGCTCCATCAGTCCACTGACGTCGAGCGACGTCGACCGGGCCGTTCAACCCGCCATGGCGCCGCCCAGGCGCGTCCGCCGACTCCGATCCACCGTGACCGTCCCGGCCGTCGCGATCCACACGACCAGCCGCCGAGACCTTCCGCGCTCGATCTTCATTGCCCGCTGCCCCGACTGCGAGCGGCGCCGCCAGTTCAACGCGTCGGGCCGTCGCCTGTGCCCCTGCGGAACGTTCCTCCACCTGGTTCCCGGCGCAGAGGTCGCGTGACATGGATACCGCGCAGCCTGGAGCCGACGCGCCGTGCGGCTGGACGCGCGCGGAGCTGCTGCACCTGCTCGAATCCCACGCCCGCGAGCTCGCGCAGCGCGAAGCCGACGCGTGCGCGTACGGGCTCTCCGACGGAATCGAGGCCGGCCGCGCCGAGGCCGAAGCGGAGATGGACGAGCAGTGGGCGCGCCTGGCCGACCTCATCCGCCAGTCCGGTTCCCCCCGGTCGCGCAGCTTCGCCGAGCGGCGCGCGGCCGAGCTGGAGCGTGTGCGCACCGGCTCCCAGGCCACCGGTCCCGAACTGGCCGAACGCGCCCGCCGGTCCATGGAGAACTTCCGCGAGCGACCGGACCCGCCTACCGGGCTGCCGCGCATCACCTGGGACGGGACGTACCGCCCGATGCGCCCGGACGCCGTATGGACAGCGGCCGACGAGTACCGGTTCCAAGCCCACCAGCGTGACCGCAAGAGCGGAGGCAAGGCAGCGTGAGCACCGACGCGTTCGATCCGCTCGCACCCGGCCCGGAAGACGAGCAGTGGTATCGCGACCACGGATGTCAGGACGCGGAGCCAGGCGAGGAGCCGTTCACGCACCCGGACCTCGACAACGAGGCGGCGCGGGTCGAGTGGATCGCGGAAGCGGAGCAGTTCGCGCGCACGCAGTTCCTCCCCTTAGAACGGGTGCCACACGACCATCCGGCCCGCGCCTGGGACGCGCAGCAGATCGAGCAGGTGGAGTTGCTCGGTCCGGTCCTGGTCAAGGCTGTGCGCTCCCGGGCGACCGCGGCCATTGCCAGCGCGAAGAAGGCGCTGGACGTCTTCGGCGCCCGGCGGGCCGAGGAGTGGCGCAAGCGCCTCGGCCAGGTCGAGCGCGGTTCTGCCTGGGGCTCTCCCACGCCGGACCGCTGGCTAGAAATCGCGCGGATGGTCGAGGCCGGAAGCACCTGGCTTCCGCTCGGTGGGCTCGGCGAGCAGCAGCAAAAGGCACTCGACGACCTGTTGTCCATCGACACCGAACGGCGCGAAGCCCTGGACCGGGCCGCCGCTGAGGCGCTGGACGAGGCGATCGAGGCGGAGAAGGCGCGCCGGTCGGCGGATGACGCCTGGGAGGAAGAACTCCAGCGCCGCGAGCGGCGAGCCGACAACGAGCCCTCGGCCACGCAGGACGGCGACGAGAAGGGCGAGGTGAGCGGGGCGCCGCGCATCGATCGGTGGGGGAGCCCGAAAAGGCCCGTCACCGGAGCGCGGGCCGTACAGACGCGCCTGTTCAAGCCGATCGGAGAGCAGATCACACTGCGCCACTGGCGCGAGGAGTGGCTCGAGTACACGGGCACGCACTGGACCACGCGCACCGGCCAGGCGATCGAGGCGCGGCTCTATGAGTGGTTGGAGCACGCGACGTACTGGGTTCCGGCGAAGACCGCAGAGGGCGAACCGACCCGGTTCGTCCCCCGCGACTGGAACCCGAACCGATCCAACATCGGCGACCTCCTTAAGGCTCTCGCTGCGTTCTCGCACACCGACGACAAGTCCAACATGCCCGTCTGGCTCGACGGCAGTAGTCCCGGCCCCGCTGTCGCGCTCAGAAACGGCGTGCTGCTCCTTGAGACCAGGCGCGTGCTGCCGCACACCCCCGCGTTCTTCACCCCGTACTCGCTGCCGTTCGAATACGACCCCCGCGCCCAGTGCCCTAAGTGGCTCCCCTACCTGCGGTCGATCCTCGACGAGGCGTCGATCTCGCTCCTGCAGGAGTGGACCGGCTACATGATCAGCGGCCGGACCGACCTGCAGAAGTTGCTGTTCCTAGTCGGCCCCAAACGCAGCGGCAAGGGCACGTACGCCTACATGCTCACCCAACTTCTCGGAGAAGAGAACGTGGTCGGGCCGACGATGGGTGGCTTCATCGAGCGCTTCGGCCTTCAGTCGTTCATCGGCAAGCCGCTGGCCATCTTCGATGACGTACGCGTCCCTCCGCGCTCCGACACGCTCACAGTCGCAGTCGAACGACTCCTGTCGATCACCGGCGAGGGCGGGTTGGACGTGGACCGAAAGAACAAGGCGCCGTGGTCCGGGAGGCTGCCGACGCGGATCATGATGATGAGCAACGAGATCGCCGAATTCCCGGACCCCTCCGGCGCCCTGCCGTACCGTACGTTGGCGGTCGTCTACAACCAGTCGTTCGCCGGCCGGGAAGACCACCAGCTCAAGCAGAAGCTCATCCCCGACCTGCCCGGGATGCTCAACTGGGGACTCGACGGCCTCGACCGGCTCAACCAGAACAACGGCCAGTTCACCATGCCCGCGAGCGGCGCCGAGGCCCGAGAGGAAATCGCGGACGCAGCAAACCCGGTCCGGCCGTTCACCCGCGAGTTCTGCGACCTCGGCGCCGACTACTCCGTGTGCGTCGACAAGCTGTACGCGCTCTGGGCCCAACAGCACGGCGGATACAAGGACGAGGAGGCGCAGAAGCGCCGCTTCGGGAAGCTGCTCAAGCAGGCACACCCCGAGATCCGCAAGGACCGGCCCATGGTGGACGGCATCCGCGAGTACCGCTACTTCGGGATCAGGATCAAGTCCGGCATGCCCGGCAACTTCGGCGGCGGGGAGTAGAGCCGTGGCCCCCTTGTCGTCGGCGATTACCCCCTTACGAGCGGCACCCAGAGACGCGGTGAAGCGCGCGCCGAACATCGGCCGACGAGTGCCTCGAGGTCCCGGGAACGCCGATTACCTCCTATGGCACGCCACCTTGCCCCCTCGCTGCCCCCTTGATTACCCCCTCAGGCCAGGCCCTCTGAGCTGCGGAGACAGCCAATTACCCCCTTTACCCCCTCTACATGTCAGTCCGCACTACGAGAGAGGTATCCACACCGATCCGTACTGCGGAAGAGGGCTTCAAAAACGCAGATACAGAAGCTCAGACCGAGATGGGGAAATTGAGGGGGCAGAGGGGGCAGAGGGGGCAGCCGGTCGACCTCGCGGCATGGCGAACGCGCTCCGCGCGCCGCAGGCATCCCGAACACGAACTAACCCCTGACCGCCGCCTGCACCCGCGCCGCGGCCTAACCCTCACCGCAAAGGACTCTCGGATGCCCGTCTGCTGGCACGAACGATTCAGCCGACACCTCACCCCCTGCCGACACCACCACGCCGACGGCGTCATCGTCGCCGGCCGGACCCGCTCGGGAAAGCGCTGGTTCTGGGCCGCTACCGACTGGAGCGACGGCGCAGAAACCTCCGAACACGGCTACGCCGACACCGAAGCCGACGCGATCACCGCCTACCAGGCCGCAGGCGACCGCCTCGCCGGCACCCGCGACATGTCCGGCAGCAGCTACGCTGGCCACGCCGCCGACCAGCTCAAGCAGGTCAACGCCGCCAAGCGCTCCACCCGGCCCGCGCCCGACGCATCCGAAGCCGCAGCGGTCGAATACCTCTACGGCCGCAACGACCGGTACGGCATCGTCACCTTCCGCGTCACCAAGAAGACCGCCAAGCGCGTCTACTACGTGCGCGAAGAGCACTGCCTCGAGCAGTACCGCGGCACGGTCGGATTCGTCGACCGGCAGACGCTCGAGCGCGACGGAGAGGTCTACCGGCGCTCCGCCGGCTGGTGGAAAGACGACTTCCACCTTTTCGCCACCCGTGAGCGCGCCCAAGGCTTGCCGACCGAGCAGTCCGAGCCCGTCGACCTGCGCGCGCTGCGCCGCGCCGCCGCCGAAGCCCACCCCGACCGCGGCGGCACCGCCGAGGGATTCCGCGACGCCCACGC
>Ga0207693_10004842_pt1 | contig 11329 bp, 11 predicted proteins | sample LARL81metaG_FD_184347 | JGI IMG/M metagenome (GOLD analysis project Ga0207693, IMG submission 184347) | Corn, switchgrass and miscanthus rhizosphere microbial communities from Kellogg Biological Station, Michigan, USA - LAR L8-1 metaG... | ecosystem: Host-associated > Plants > Roots >... | reverse complement strand
CGACGAGGAGGACAACGGCGTGCTCGTCGTCAGTGCGATCCGCGCGCGCCTCGAGAAGGGCCAGGATCTGTGGACGGCGACCGTCGAGGGCACGCGCGAGCGTCTGCGCGCGATCCTGATGACCGCGCTGCTCGCGTCGCTCGGCCTGCTGCCGGCCGCGTTGTCCCACGCGATCGGCAGCGAGACCCAGCGGCCGATCGCGGTGGTCGTGGTCGGCGGCACGATCTCGTCGGCGTTGCTCACGCTGATCGTGCTGCCGGTGAGCTATTACTGGGCGGGCGCAGCGCGCGCGTGGCTGCACCGCCGCCGCGGCGAGCTCGGGCCCGACATGCCGCGCGCGACCGCGGAGTGACCGCCGCGACCGGCTAGCCTCGACGGCGAGGGAGGCGGGTTCAACCCCACCCTCTGAGATGGGTGGGGGTGTCCCTGGGCTGGCTCGGGCTTGGTTCCTAGGGGCTAGGCCGGAAGCTCGTAGGCCATGAGGATCGCGTCCACGTACTCCTCGCCCCGGTAGTAGTGGTTCTTGCGATGGCCCTCGCGGATGAAGCCGAAGTCCTCGTACAGCGCGATCGCGGCCTCGTTCCACGGGAACACGTGCAGCTCGAGCTTCCGCACCTCCGCCGCGCGCGCCCACTCCACTGCCGCATCCAGGAGCGCACGTCCGATCCCGCGCCGACGGTACTCCGCGTCGACCATGAGGCCGAGGTCGGCGACGTGGCGCGACGCGGGGTGCTGGTCGCGCGAGATCGACAGTCGGCCGATGACGCGCCCGTCCTCCGCCTCCGCCACGAACACCGCCGCATGCGGGTACCGCCGCAGCGCCCGCAGGTACCGGCGCTCGTCGGTCACGCTCCGCCAGCCGTTGCGCGTCGCGAGCCAGCCCTCGGGCTCCGCCGCGACCGCGTCGCCGAGCTCCTTCAGCTCGGCCGCATCGCGCGGCTCCGCCGGACGGACGGCGAACGTCACGCCCCCACCACCACGCCGGCGCCACCGCGTCGCGGGTCGCCCGCGGCTGCGAGCGAGCCGTCGTCGAGCCTCTCCACCGCGGCCGCGCCGCCGAAGTAGAGGTTCTGGCGGCGCCAGCGGACGACGTCCCACCCCAGCTCCTCGAGCCGATCCAGCTCGGCCGGGTCGTGGCCGCCCTCGCAGTGGAGGTGCTCGCCCTCGAGATGCACGCGCGGTCGCTCGATCGCCTCCTCGACCGGGAGACCGTGGCCGACGACGTTGACCACGATCTGCATCACCGCGCCGCGCAGGCGCAGGGAGCCGGCACTGCCGACCACGAGCCGTGGGCGTCCGTCGTGAAGGACGATCGAGGGGCTCATCCCCGACGACAGCCGCGCGCCCGCCCGGGGCGGCTTCGCGAGATCGAACTCGCCGAGCATGTTGTTGAGGTGGATGCCCGTCCCCGGGACGACGACACCCGAGCCGGAGCCGGTGGACGCTGTCAGTGCCACGGCATTCCCCTCGCCGTCGACCACCGAGATGTGCGTCGTTCCCCGCGTCACCACCGCGGCGCGCTCCTCCAGCAGCCGCGCCAGCCCGCCGTGGTGCAGATAACCGTCGAACCCGTCGGAAAGGCGCGCAGTCGCCTGCTCCCGCATGACCCGGGCGACCGCGTCGATCGCCTCCGCGCTTCCGGGCGAGCCGAGGTGCTCGGGCAGCAGCCGCAGCCCGTACGCGATCAGGCTCCCGCCGGCCGACGGCGGCGGGTTCGAGAGGTACTCGTGCCCGCGGAACGGCGCCTCGACGGGGCGCCGGCGGACGACGCGGTACTCGGCAAGGTCGCGCCTCGTGATCCGGCCGTCGTGTGCCTCGAGGTGCCGGACGAGCGCATCGCCGAGCTCGCCGTGGTACAGCTCCGCGGCCCCGCGTTCGGCGAGCAGCTCGAGCGTCCGCGCGAGATCCTCCTGTACGAGGACGTCGCCCGCGACCAGGCGCTCCTCGTCGCGCTCGTAGACGGCCCGGCTCTCGGGCGTGTGACGCAGGATCAGGTCGAGGATCGCGTGGAGATACGCCTGCGGCCTGGTGAGCTCGACCCCGTTTCGCGCCAGCTCGATCGGCCGCGGGAAGAGGTCGCGCCAGGGCAGGCGCCCGAAGGCGCGATGCGCCTGCTCGAGGCCGAGCGCCGCGCCCGGAACCGCCACGGACGCCCCGCCGATGTGGAAGACCTGTGTCGAGCCGCCCGAGAAGTCGACGTCGACCGCGTCCATCGCGGCCGGACCCGCTCCCTCCATCCCGAGACCGGGGGCCGCGACGAAGAAGTCGAAGACGCGCGTCGAGCGATCCGAGCCGCGGTGGACGAGCATGAATCCGCCGGCGCCCGGCCCGGTGAGCGGGCTCTCGGCCACCCAGGAGGTCAGCGCCGCCCCGACTGCCGCGTCCACGGCATTGCCGCCGGCCTGCAGGACCCGAGCGCCCGCGTCGGCGGTCAGCGGATGGCCCCCGGCGACTGCCCCTTTCATCGGCGCACTGTAGCCCGGGCGTTCAGCTCCCCCTAAAGCCGGGCACACTGCTAACCGACGTCTTGATTGAACGTCCGACTACGCGCATGCACGAACTCGACCTCGACCTCCGCTCCCTCGTCTCCCGCCGCACTCTGATCGCGGCGGCGCTGTTCCTGGCGGCGGTTGCGGTCGTCGCGACGATCTCGCATCGCTTCGGGGCGACGGTGCAGGGACTGGAGGACGCGACGCCGGTCTGGCTGTGGGCCGCCGCAGCCGCCTTCCTCCTGTCGCTGTTCGCTTCGGCCGCGGCCTGGCGCTCCGTCTTCCAGCTCTGCGGCGCGCGTCTCTCTCATCTGGACGCCGGCGCACGCTATTCGCTCGGGTCGCTCGTCAACGGCATCTCGCCAATGCGGGTCGGCGAGGCCGTGCGGCTGACCCTCTTCGGCCGGGCGCTGCCCGGTGAGGACCGCGCGCTGCGGACCGGAGGCGCGCTGGGCGTGATCCTCGCTGGCCGCGCCGTCGTGTTCGCGCTGGTCGTCGTCTGCGCGGCCGTGCTCGGCGCCGTGCCGCTGTGGCCGGTCGTGGGACTGGCCGCGTTCGTGTGCGTCGCGGGAGCCGTCGCCTACGCGGTGCGCAACCGAACGCCGCAGACCCATGTCGCACATCTGGTCGATGCGTTCCGCGAGCTGGGCCGGTCGCCGGCCCACGGGGCGAGGATCGTCGCGTGGATCGCGGCCTCGACGGTGGCGCGGTTCGCAGGCGCGGCCGGCGTCGCCGCTGCGCTGGGCGTGCCGTCGCCGATCTCGGCGGCCCTGATCATCCTCCCGGCGCTCCAGGTCGCCGGCCTCATCCCGCTGTCGGGGAACGTCGGCATCACGAGCGGGGCGGTGACGGTCGCGCTGCAGACGCGCGGCATCGGGCTCTCGCAGGCGTTGACGACGGGACTCGCCTTCCACGCCGTGGAGACCGCAGCCGGGCTCGCCGGCGGGCTCGGCGGACTGCTCTACCTCGTGCGCTTCGACGCGCGCCGCATCGTCGTCGCCGGCGCCGCCGCCTGCCTCGTCGCCGCGTTCACCGCGACGGTTCTCGTCCCGCTCGCCTAGGAGCCCGACAGGAACGACGGGGGCTCGAGCTCGTCGCCGTTGCCTTCGCTCGTCAAGGCGCTGACAAAGCTGTTGCGCCGACGCTGGGGCGCGCCGAGCCCGGTCGCGATCACGGTCACCCAGACCTGGCCGGTCAGCCGCTCGTCGATCGTCGCGCCGAAGATGATCTGCGTGTCGTCGTTGGCCGTCTCGCGGATCACCTCGGCCGCCTCGTTGACCTCGAGCAGCGACAGGTCGTCGCCGCCGGCGATCGAGAGCAGGATCCCCCGGGCGGCTCCGAGCTCGGTGTCGATCAGCGGCGAGCGCAGCGCGCGCTCGGCCGCCTCGCGGGCTCGGTTCTCCGTCGCGGACGAGAAGCCGATGCCCATGAGCGCCGTGCCGGAGCCCTGCATGATCGTCCGGACGTCCGCGAAGTCGAGGTTGATCAGGCCGGGCAGCGTGATCAGGTCGCAGATGCCCTGAACGCCCTGCCGGAGGACGTCGTCGGCGATCTTGAACGCGTCGAGCATGGACGTCGACCGGTCGAGCACCTCGAGCAGGCGGTCGTTGGGGATCACGATCGTCGTGTCGCACGCCGCGCGCAGATCCTCGACGCCGGACTCGGCCTGGGAGCGGCGCTTCGTGCCCTCGAACTTGAACGGGAGCGTGACGATCCCGACCGTCAGCGCGCCGAGCTCGCGTGCGATCCGCGCGACGACGGGAGCGGCGCCGGAGCCGGTGCCTCCGCCCTCGCCCGCCGCGACGAAGACCATGTCCGCCCCGCGGAGTGAGTGCTTGATCTGGTCGTACGCCTCCTCGGCGGCACGGCGGCCGACGTCGGGGTCCGCCCCGGAACCGAGCCCCTGGGTGAGCTCGCGGCCGATGTGGATCTTCAGCTCGGCGTCCGACATCTGCAGCTGCTGGAGGTCGGTGTTGACCGCGATGAACTCGACCTGGTTGATCCCAGCGTCGATCATCCGGTTGACAGCGTTGAGACCCGCTCCGCCCACGCCGACGACCTCGATCTTGGCGAGATAGGAGCCGGGCATCCCACCGGTCGCGCGGTGCAGGCGCGGTGCCGGCTCGGGAAGCGGCTCGAGGTAACGCGTGACGGGCGGCTCGGGGACGGTCGCCGGCGGAGCCGTCGGCTCCGGCACCGGGTCGGGCGCCGGGGGCTCCGGCAGCGGCTCGGGCTCGGGCGCCGTCGGCTCTGGCACCGGGTCGGGCTGCGGAGGCGTCGGCGTCTCGATCTCGTCCTCCCAGGAGGGGACGTGCTCGACGGTCGACTCGTGCGGCTCCTCGGCCGGCGGGGGGGTCGGCTCCTGCTCCTGCTTCTGCGCAGCCTCGGTGGCGCGGAAGAGCTCGGCGAGCGGGCCTTCACGCATGCTCGCGCGCTTTCGCGCCATTGAGCACCTCCTTCGCGAGATCGCGGTAGAGGTCGGCCGCCTCGCCGCTCGGGTCGTAGGACAAAACGGACTGGCCCTTCACGGGCGCCTCCGCGTAGCGGATCGTCTTGCGGATCTTCGTGTTGAAGACGAGATCGCCGAAGTTCTCCCTGAGGATGTCGACCGCCTCACGCGAGTGGACGAGCCGGCGGTCGTACATCGTCGGGAGGATCCCCTGGATGTCGACCTCCGGGTTCAGGTTCTCCCGGATCATCGCGAGCGTGTTCTGCAGCTGGACGAGGCCGCGCAGGGACAGGTACTCGCACTGAACGGGGACGATCACGCCGTTCGCGGCGACGAGCGCGTTGATCGTCAGCAGGCCGAGCGACGGCGGGGTGTCGATCAGGATGTAGTCGTACTTCGTCCGCGCACCGACCAGCGCCTTCTCGAGCGCGCGCTCGCGGCCGATCATCGACGAGAGCGCGAGCTCGGCGCCAGCGAGGTCGATTGAGGAGACGGCGACGTCGACCTCGGCCTCGCGGATGATCTCCTCGATCGGGAGCCGGTGGACGAGCACGTCGAACATCGACCGCTCGATGTCGTCGGGGTTCCACCCCTGGCTCATCGTCAGGTTTCCCTGCGGGTCGAGGTCGATCGCGAGGACCGAGAACCCCTTCTCCTTCATGGCGGCGCCCAGGTTGAGCGTCGTTGTCGTTTTCGCGACGCCACCCTTCTGGTTGGCGAACGCGATCACCTGACCCAAAGGTGCCCCCTTGCTACCAGACGATGAGCGCGTATTCGGACGCGGAAGTAGGCGTGACAGCCCCATGGGGCTCCCGTTCGGGAAACGGTAGCAATCTCCTTCTGATGCGCTCCATCATCGCTTTCGCGCCGGATGGGACGCCTGGTCGGAGGCGGGCCTAGGCGGCCGGTGCGACAGCCTGCGCCGGCCGGAAGCGGGCGGCGAGGTGCCAGATCCCGGCAGCGGCGACGACGGCGGCGCCCACGACGATCACGAGCGCCTGCGCGGCGACCGCGAACGCGACGGCCTCGGCCTTCGGGATCCCGCTGACGATGAGGATCGCCGCACCCGCGCCGGCCTGGGTGGCCGCGCCTGCAGGAGCGATCGGGAGCGAGGCCGACGCCGCCGAGGCGCAGAGGAACGCGAGCGCCAGCGGCATCGAGCTGCCGACGGACAGGGCGTTCAGCAGGACGAACACGGCGAGGGCGCGGAGCGCCCACGAGACGGAGATGAGGAACCACGCCTCCGACGCCGAGCGGCGGCACGCGCAGTGCTCGCGGAGCCAGCGCCCCACCTTGAAGCGGGTCACGAATGCGAAGCAGGCGATGCGCGGCAGGAAGAGGACGAGCCCCGCCGCGGCGACGCCGGCGAGTGCGACGAGGGCGAAGCCCACGCGCACGCCACCGGACTCAGTCGCTGCGGCAGCAACCGAGGCAAGCGGGGCAAGAGCAGCACTGTCCAGCAGGCCGACCACGATCAGCGTCAGACAGATGGCGCCGAGGCCCGCAGTCTTTCCGGGAAGGCGGCGGACGACGGCGATCCGGATCGCCTCGTCGAAACGTCCAGGGAGCGCGACGCCGCCGACCGAGGCCGCGCCTCCGGCTGCGGCAAGGGTCAGGGCCTGAGGGCGCTCATGCGGCGAGAAGAGCCGCTGCCAGCCCCACGCCTTGAAGGCGTAGGCGGCGAGGAAGAGGAGTCCGGCCGCCACGACGAGTACCGGGTTGGCGTGTGCGAGCGGCCAGCCGGAGTGGACGAAGTGGAGGACCGTGACGACCGCTGCGCCGAGGGCGACCGACACGAAGACGGCGTTGACGGCGATGCGGACTCTGCGCGACCTGAAAGCGTTAAACGCTCTCCCCATGGCAGGAGGTATCGGGCGACGCGCGAGAAAGCTGGAGATTCGAATGGGTGATGTCCCCTACTGCGAAACGCGTGGTGAGGTGTAACAGGTACGGACGACGGTTTCGCTGGCCGGCCGGCTAGTCCTCGGGCTCGCCGTCGTTGTAGTCGAGCGGTTCGAGCCGTGCGATCAAGCCGACACCGCGCCAGAAGATCTTGTTCGAGCGCGGGTAGTAGCAAACGTCGTTCGTGTCTCTCGTACCGTATGCGAGATACGTCAGCCCCGCTTGACCCGCACGGACTGAATGCGCGATCCGGGTGCCCCCCGGCCGGGCGACGACGTGGCCCGCGCGCAGCTCGTGCTCCTCGTACTCGAAGTTCGGGTGGAGCCGCTTCGTCCCAGGCGTCTCCCAGAGCTCGAGAGTGCCGCCGCCCTCGAGGACGACGAAGATCTCCTCCTCCGCGGAGTGACAGTGCGGCGGCGACCCACGCCGTCCGGGATCGAGCCTCACCCAGTTCAGGCCGCTCCGGTCGGAGCCCGCGTCACCGGCGACCTCGACGAACGCGCCTCCCTCCTCCTCTTCGGGCGTGCTGATGTCCGCGATGTTCGCCGGGCGAGGACTCGGGGTCGACAGTTCCGGCTCGCCGGCGGCGGCCTCCCGCTCCCACGGATGCGGCCCGGGCGAGACGTCGACGGTCGGGCCCATCCGCATGACCTTCGCGCGCGGCAGGTAGGTGGCCGTCGGATTGGTGCGCTCGCCGAACGCGAGCACGTCCAGCCCGTCGTCGCCGGCCCGGAACGTGTGCGGCTCCTCGGCAACCCGCTCGACGACGCAGTCGCCGGCCCGCACCTCGTAGGTCTCGCCGCCCTGCCAGAGGAAGCCGGAGCCGCCGAGGATGTAGTAGATCTCCTCCTCGTCCAGCTCGATGTGCGCGGGGGTGGACCAGCGGCCCGGCTCGATCTGGATGCGCGTGAGGCCAACGGTCTTCGTGCCCGCAGCCTCGCCGAGGTCGCTCCAGGTTCCGCAGAGGTGCCCTTCTTCCAGGCGCTCGTTCGGAACGTCGTCCCAGTGCGCGATCACGGGCGCGGATGGTACTGAGCTTCGGCCAGGGGATCGGCGAAGGTACGGCGGGCATGACGACGAGCCGTGAGAGCCAGACCGTGTCGCTTCGCGACGGAAGGCGTCTGGGCTACGCCGAGTACGGCGCTGCCGACGGGACGCCGGGGTTCTACTTCCACGGTCACCCGGGGTCGCGGCTCGAGCCCCGGTTCGCGGACGCGGCGGCGGCCGGCGCCGGCCTGCGTGTCATCGCGCTCGACCGGCCGGGCTACGGACTGTCCGACTTCCAGTCCGGCCGGCGGATCCTCGACTGGCCCGTCGACGTCGCCGAGGTCGCCGACGCGCTGGGTCTCGACCGGTTCGGCGTGCTCGGCAGCTCGGGCGGCGGCCCCTACGCGCTCGTTTGCGCCCACGCGCTCCCGGGGCGGGTGACCAGGGCCGGCGTGATCAGCAGCGTGGGCCCGTACGACGCGCCGGGAGCGACCGACGGCATGCGCTGGCAGAACCGCGTCGGCTTTCAGCTGAGCGCACGGTTCCCGCCGCTGGCACGGCTGGTCATGTCGTCGATGGCCCGGCAGCTCCGCCGCCGCCCCGAGCGGACGCTGGACGCGATCGCGCAGGCGATGTCGCCGCGGGACGCCGAGATCGCCCGCCGGCCCGAGGTGCGGGAGATCCTCGCCGCCGACATCGCGGAGGCGTTCCGCAGGGGCCCCCGAGGGGCGGCGTTGGACGTGGTGCTGCTCGGGCGACCGTGGGGGTTCCGGCTCGACGAGATCCAGACCGAGGTCCATCTCTGGCAAGGGGAGGCGGACGTGCTCGTTCCGCCCGCCATGGGCCGGCACCTGGCCGCGCAGCTTCCCGATTGCAGGGCGACGTTCTTCCCGGGCGAGGGCCACCTGCTCTTCGTCGACCACATGGCCGAGATCATCGGCGTGTTCGCCGGCCCCGGAGGGAGCTACTCCAGCTCCTCGCCCTCCCAGTAGTCGAGCGTGTCGATCCGACCCACGACGCCGACGCCGCGCCAGAAGAGCTTCTGCGAGCGCGGGTACCAGCAGATGTCGTTCGGCTCACGCGTGCCCCACGCGAGCAGCGTCATCCCCTGTCCGCCGGCACGGAACGCGTGCGCGACGCCGCTGCCCGGCGGGCGGGCCACGACGCTGCCGGCGCGGACCGGCTGGGCGCCCTCCCGGACGCCCGGCTCCCGCGCGTACGCGGACGGAGTCAGCTCGAGCGCGCCGTCGCCGTCGAGGACGACGAAGAGCTCCTCCTCCGCCGAGTGGCAGTGCGGCGGCCCGGAGATCGTTCCGGTCTCGAGCTCGATGTGCGTCAGGCCGGTCCAGCGCGACCCGGCCGCACGGCCGAGGAACCGGCGCCGGCGCCCACCCCGCACCTCCGGCTCCACGTTCCCGACGTTCGCGATCGTCGGCGGCCGGTCGGCCTCCGGCTCGGGCCACTCGAGCGGTGGCTCCCGATCCCAGGGGTGGGAGTCCGAGTGCACCTCGACCCACCCGGTCACCGACCACATCGTCCCGCCGCGCGGCAGCTCGCCGGCCGGCAGAAACTCGCGCGCGCCGAACGCGAGGACGTCCAGCCCGCCCTCGCCGCCGCGGATGGTGTGCTCGTGGAAGACCTTGTAGACGATGCAGTCGCCCGGCCGGACCTCGTACGCCTTGCCCTCGTCCCAGGTGACCCCCGAGCCGCCGAGGACGTAGAAGATCTCCTCCGCCTCCCCGTGGGCGTGGACCGGCGTCGGCATCTCGCCCGGCCCGAGCTCGAGCCGCCGCACGCCGCAGCGGTAGCTGCCGGCCGCGGTGCCGAGGTCCGACCACGTCCCGGCCATCTGCCCGCGTTCGTGGCGCCGCTTCTCGACGTCGTCCCAGTGCGCCAGCCCCACACATTCGACTCTACGAGGTTGACTTCCATGAGCGTCGGGAACGCCGGCGAGCAGAGACGCTTCGGTATGCGATCGACCAAGAACAAGACATCCCTCGCGATCCTGGCGCTCGTCGTGACTCTCGCTCCCGGCTGTGGGAGCAGCCACAAGACGAGCGCGACATCGGAAGCGGCGAACGCGAAGCGCGGAACCGGCAAAGACGTCCTCGTCGGCGCCGGCTCGACGTTCGTCTACCCGCTCATGACCGAATGGATCAAGGACTACGCCGAGTCGGAGCACGGCAGCATCACGTACGGCCCGATCGGGAGCGGCGGCGGGATCCAGTCCGTCACGAACAGCAGCTACGACTTCGGGGCGAGCGATGCTCCTCTGACGATGGGCGAGGCACTGGCCTGTGACGACTGCGTCCTGATTCCGTGGGCACTCGCCGGAACGTCGATCTCGTACAACCTCCCCGGTGCGCCCAACCACCTCAAGCTCACGGGCGACGTCCTCGCGCGTATCTACCTCGGGACGATCGAGCGCTGGAACGACCCGGCGATCGCGAAGCTCAACGCCGGCACGACGCTTCCGAACATCCCGATCACCCCGATCCACCGGAGGGACTCGAGCGGTACGACGTTCAACTTCACCGACTACCTCACGCATGTCAATGCGCAGTGGAAGTCGAGCATCGGCAAGGGGCCCTCCGTCAGCTGGCCGATCGGTGCCGGTGCGAAGGGGAGCTCGGGCGTCGCAGGCGTCCTCTCGCGCACGAAAGGCGGGATCGGCTATGTCGACGCCGCATACTCGCTCCGGAACGGCCTCGCGGTTGCGGCGATCCGCAACCGCGGCGGTGAGTTCGTCCTGCCGACCACGACCAACGTCGCAGCGGCCGCGGCGACCGTGCAGAAGGTGCCGCAGGACAAGGTGATCTCGATCGTCGATCCTCCTCCCGGGCGGTCGAAGGCGTATCCGATCTCGACGTTCACCTACGCGATCGTGCACAGGGGCGGGCCGAAGGCGCCCCAGCTCCAGCAGTTTCTGCGCTACGCGATCGGCCCCGGACAGCAGTTCGGCCCCAAGCTGCAGTTCGCGAAGCTGCCTGCGGTCGTGCTTGCCGCCGACCGAAGGGCGATCGACGCGATCGGCTGACTTCGCCCGACGAACCTACGCTGCGGGCACCGCACCCAGTGCGTCGCCGCAGCGTTCCACCGCCGCGGCGGCGCGGCCGTCGCCCTCCGTTCGGGCCCATGCCTCGGCGTCCCGGACGAGTCCGCGCAACTCCTCGAGCAGCGTGCCGGGCGGAGCTCCCTGGCGCTCGAGCGCCTCGATCCGGTCGAGCCGGTCGATCACCGCGCGTGCCTCGTCCATGGAGTTGAAGCTACCCGGCAAGAGCGCGCGCGATCGTGTCGACTTTGTGTCGAAACTCAGGACGCGACCGCAGCCCCAGGATCGTCTCGTCGAGGTGATGTTCCGCGCCCTCCTGCCCGCGTTCCCGGAGCGGCTGCCGGCGGGCACGAAGGGAATGATGTGCCAGGCCGGCTTCGGCTCGCTCGACGAGGCGGCGCAGCGCTACGTCTGCTTCTACGAGACGTTCGGCGGCGGCTACGGCGGCCG
>Ga0207693_10004841_pt1 | contig 11329 bp, 12 predicted proteins | sample LARL81metaG_FD_184347 | JGI IMG/M metagenome (GOLD analysis project Ga0207693, IMG submission 184347) | Corn, switchgrass and miscanthus rhizosphere microbial communities from Kellogg Biological Station, Michigan, USA - LAR L8-1 metaG... | ecosystem: Host-associated > Plants > Roots >... | reverse complement strand
GTTGTTTTGGGCATTGTTCCGCTCCAGAGGCACTGACGGCTTTTTGTTATCTCATCATACTGCGAAATTTAATTCGAGGGGCGTTGGATGCTGGCACCGACTTGGGCAGCTACCACCATCGATGTCGTCCCCGCGCACGCGGGGACCCATACGCCGCGGCTTCTCCTTTTTGCACCTTGGTCGGCGGCTTTAGCTGCAATTGACATCGGGGGTTATGGGTCCCTGCTTGCCGCCTTCGCTAAAGCTTCGTCGGCCTGAGGTGCAAGCCCCGGCGAAGCCTTGGCGGAGACGGGTCGCAGGGACGACGATTGGTGCGTTCGGTTCGGTCGTCGCGAAGGACACGCCAAAACATTCCCGCGGCGCAAGCGCCCGAGGTTTGTCGAACTCGCGGCCCTCTCAAAAAGATCAAGGGCGCAGGGAATGCCGGGCGATCGATGCGCCCGCAGCCTCGCGTGCGAAAAACGAGAAGCACACGAGCAAGTCACCACGGATCACACCGTTTTCGTCCGGCATTCCCCGCGCGAATGGTTTTAACGGTTTCCTTCGTGCTCTTCCCGGAGACCGGGCTTTCTTGCCTCCGTCATTGGCGCGATGCGAAAAGCATCGCCGCCAACTTGACGCCAGCGTCGGGGCGCCAGAACGACACGACTTCGCCGTCCGCTCCATGCCGTTCGTCATCGGCATATAAACGTCCATCGCATCCCGCGCCAACGTTCGTGACGATCGCGAAACGCCCCTCTTGCGGGCACGAGACGAGGCGAATCGTGCCGCTGATTTGGGGCAACGAGCAACACCGAGCGCATGCGACGAATTGGCACGACGGGCAAATCACCTTTCGTCCCCAAAAGAAACTGTCAAGCGCAAGTTAGCGTCACGCTGGTGGTGTTGCGTTTTTTGAGTTACGGCGCGTGCGACCAGCCTCACTCGGCGGGATCGGATGCTGCCTTGCCGGCGTTGCTCGTATTGCCGTTGCGGGCAACGGAAAGGGGTGCAGGAGACACTTCTCCGTCCAGCCAGTCCTGCTCGTTGGCTAACGCCAGCCAGGCAGCTTCCATCCTCTTGTATCGGAGAAAGGTCGGTTCATTGGCTGCGGATTCGGCGAGATGCGCGCAGTTCTCGGCATTTTCGCGGAAAATCTCTGATTGTTTCATGCTGTTTTCCTCTGGCGAACAGGTATGGGAAAGGCTCGCCTTTGCAAGCAAGGTTCCAATGAATGATTTGTAACATTTTAAAGACGCGAGAAATCAAGGCACGGCGGAGTCGCCGCGTTCTGTCGAAGGGCCTTCAGACCGGATTGATGCCGCCCGTTCCATCCGCCTCACGGAAGAATCCGGCGTGCCAGCGCGGAGAAGGGATGGCCGTCAGCGATGCCGCGGTCGCTGATCATTGAGCGATGAAGCGGATTCGGGATAATCCGGACGATGGTGTTTTGCAGGGTGAGATAGATATCGCCGCACTCGTAACAGGTGATCGTCTGGATCTGGTCCCAATGCTGATGTTCGTGGAGGCTCCACACATAGCGCGCGCCGCAGTCGCACCTGAAATGTCGCGGCAATTTCTTCCTGAGCCGTCGCCAGTAAATCGAGAAGGTCAATCTGGCGTATTTCCAGGACGACAGGCCGCGGACCCGGTCGAGGGGAACCAAAACGTTTGCAGGCTCTCGCAGCGACATGTCGCTCCACTTTTATTCGTGCCGTAGCTTGCCCGCCGAAATTTCCGCCAATCTCCGCCACTTCGCATCGGTGTAGCGACGATTGTATTCGGCAACGTGCCAGCCCGCAGCACCGTCGAGAAAACCGGCGCGCCAGACATAGGTTTTCAGGAAGGCCGACCATCCACGCAGAGATGCCTTCAGCGGCGAGCCGCGGACGCCGCGGCTCGCGAGCTGATGCGCGGCGGCGATGGAATAGCGCTCGATCTTGTCCTGTGCATCCGCCCACGACGTGATGCTGTCGTGTTCGATGCGCATGTCGAGCCGCCTGATCGGGCCGTCCACAATCAGGCTTTCATGCACCAGATGATCCGAGAAGCGCGCGCGATCGCGCCGGAACAGACGGACGACGTAATCGGGCGACCAGCCGCTATGGCGGATGATGTTTCCGCAGAAGCGGGATCGCCGCGACATCCTGTAGGCGCTTGGCGCATTCGGATCGGCGATGGCTTTCTCGATGACGGCCATTGAACCCGGCTCTATCCACTCATCGGCATCAAGCGAGATGATCCAGTCGCCGCGCGCCAAATCCAGAGCACGGGCCTTCTGCGGTCCGAACCCCGGCCAGTCGGTGGTTGAAACGACATTGGCGCCGTGGGCGCGGGCAATTTCGACGGTGCGGTCGGTGCTGCCGCTGTCAACGACGACAAGTTCGTCCGCAATTTTCACCGAGCCGAGGCAGCGGGCGATCGATGCCTCTTCGTTTTTGGTAATCACGATCAGGGACAGGTTCGTCATATCCGAAAATCATCTGGTCCAGATCACATCGACCTGGCGTTCGATTCGACCCAGCTCGCTCTGGTCGATCCGCCTCGTGTCGCCATCGTCCATGAGCAGGTGTGGGACAAAGCCGGCCCCGAGGAGCCGGCTCGTCATTTCATCGAGAGACAAATCGCCCGATCGGCTCAGCGAGGGCGAATATTCGGTAATCAACGCGTCCGTCCGGTTGAGCGTTCGCGCGGCCCCCGCAATGACCGAAGGCTCGTATCCTTCGACATCGATCTTCATCAGCACCACGCGGCGATCGCCAAGGCCGAGAGCATCGATCGCCGAATCGATGTCGACCATGGGAACCAGGCGCGAGCCAAGGCCGTAGTCCTTCAACAGCGAATGCCGTCCCTTGTTGGAAGGCTTGTAGCGATAAAGCCGGGCCAGACCAGGCGCGGCGCCGACGGCGCGGGCTTCGACGATGACCTTGTCAATGGCGTTGATCGCGAGATTTCGTTCAAACAGCCAGGCGTTGAAGGCATCCGGCTCGAAAGCGACGATCTTCTCGACGCCGTCGTGTTGGGCGGCGTGAACGGAGTGCCAGCCGAGATTTGCGCCGACATCGATGACAATGCCCGTCGGCGCCTGTTGAAGTCTGTTGCCGATCCAGGTGGTCAATTCCGGCTCGATGCAGCCGTATTTGGCCACCTGGCGTCCGATCCCGTCGCGGTGTGAAACGAAAAACGAAAGCCCGGACGGCTCGGCCCGGGTCAGGAAGGCCGCCCGCCATGGCACCAGCCACGCGCCAAAAAACTTCAAGGTGTGAAGGGGACGAAGAACGCGAGACTTGCGCAATTTGGGTCTGCCAAAGGGGGTTGCTCGACGAGCGGTTGGCACGGTAGCGAATGCCGAATCCACTCCACCAGATTGTTTGGCGCAAGGTGCCAGCCAATGCAAAGGGATCGTTGACAAAATCGAAAGCGAAACTGGTGATCAGACATCAACAAAATGGCCGGGACTTCGACCCAGCCATTTCAGCATCATCGATGACAGATAGCCCTGAGGCGAAGCTCAGCCTGCCTTCTTGACCGGCGCCACCGCACCCATCTTCTTCGCGATCTGGCGCTTCAGATCCAGCGCGCGGGGCGACAACTCGTTGTTTCGGGCCTTCAACAGATAGGCGTCCAGCCCGCCACGGTGATCGACGCTCTTGATCGCATTGGTCGAAACCCGCAAGCGCACGTTGCGGCCGAGCGCGTCGGAGATGAAGGTGACGTTGCAGAGGTTCGGCAGGAAGCGCCGCTTGGTCTTGATATTGGAATGGCTCACCTTGTGGCCCACCTGCGGGGCCTTGGCCGTCAGTTCACAACGCCGCGACATCTTAAGAAATCCTCTTCCGTCCCGGCTCCCGTCCCGCTTCACGAGGGGGCGGCGCCAAGGGGTCAAAAACATGTCCATCCTGGTGTCCTGGTTCTGACCTTCGTATCGTGCCGCGGCGGGTTCTTCGACGAATGTCGGAACCAAAAAGGACACTAGCAAATATCAGATTCCAGTGTGGTTTTGGATTTGACATTCGCTTTTCGAGGTGCCGCGGCGAGATTGAAGCGAATGTCAAATCCACCACACTAGCGAACCGGGGACCTATAGGGGCAGATGCTTCAAGCGTCAAGGTTTTAAGGCCCCGTTCGGTCGCGGAAATGGGGGTCTTGCAGGCATTTAGCCTGTCTTTTTTGCATCACACAAACGGCGTATTCGCAACCGACATTGCCGGTTCATTTTTTGTGCGCGCGTCTTCGGCACGGGTTTTTCCGGTTTACCTAAAAAGCGTGCAACCCATTGTTCGCCGGCTTTTTTGTTTAAATGACCGCTTGCTCCCGCTGCCCTGGATCCTGCTGCCTTGAGGACTGTCCTTCCGTGATCATGTCCAGATTGACCTCGCCCGGGCGGGCCGTTCGGGTGCTTCCGGCGCTGGTCGGCTTGAGCCTGTTTGCGGGTCTTTTCGGCTTGACCACCGGTCCGGCTTTTGCCCAGGGCAGGCTGGAAGCGCAGTACCAGGCCACGCTGGCGGGTCTTCCGGTCGGCAAGGGTGCCTGGACCATCGACATTTCGGACGACCAGTTTTCCGCTTCCGCCGTCGGCGGCACGGCCGGCTTGCTCAAGGCCTTCACCTCCGGCTCGGGCGCCGCTTCCTCGCAGGGACGTGTCGTCAACGGCGCGCTGCTCTCAACCAATTACAGCGCCACCACCACGACCCCGAAATATACCCAGGCCATTCACATGATCCTTGCGAATGGTACCATCAAGGAACTCACCTTTGATCCGGAATGGCCGGTCGATCCCAACCGGATTCCGGTGACCGAGGCCCACCGCCGCGGCGTGTTCGATCCGATGACGGGCGCAATGCTGCGCGTGCCGGGCAATGGCGATCCGCTTGGCCCCGACGCCTGCCGCGCCAGCGCAGCGGTCTTCGACGGCCGCATGCGTTACGACCTCAGGCTTGATTACAAGCGCATGGAAACCGTGAAGGCGGAAAAGGGCTATCAGGGTCCGGCCGTGGTCTGCGCGATCTATTTCGTGCCGGTCGCCGGCTACATTCCCGATCGTCCCGTGATCAAGTACCTCGCCGCTGCGCGCAACATGGAAATCGCGTTTGCTCCGGTTCTCGGCACCCGCATCCTGGCTCCGTTCCGTCTGGTGATCCCGACGCCGCTCGGGCTTGCCATGCTGGAGGCCACGCAGTTCATCACGACCGCCACACCGCCGCGGGTGGCAAAGACGAACTGAATTGAAAAGCGTCTGAGGCGAGGAATCCGTCGTCCCTGATGGTGTGTGGGCACCGGAATCCGGAAATTCGCCGATGTGCGATTTCACCTGGCGTTTCGTCGCGTCCCATCGGTCTGAGTTGAGGGTGCGCATCAATTCGTCGCGCCGCGGCGACAAGGGACCTCACCGAATCCTGTTGACTCTTATCCACTTCTGATTCGACTCGAAGCCCCCTTCGGGCTTAAGGATTTTGCGGTCAAAACCGCCGCTTGTCGGCCCGAGTCAAACTTGATCTAGTGGCAAAACACGCTATCTGCGCGATATGTTGCGGTGAACGAAGCAGGACGACCATATGAGTCAGCGATTCGGGCGCGATTCGTTCCGCAACCGTTCCGAAACTTAAACCGCGACCCCACAAGCGTCGCATTGTGAAACACTTCCAACCCTCAGCGTCTTTCGCGTTCAAATCGCTGTACGCCTCGCGCAAGATGCGCCGGATGCCGATCGCCGCAGAAATCCCGTAAAAACATGGCACTTTCGTCACCTCCGCCCTCGCTTGCAAACGGACGGGCTCCCGGTTCCGGGGTCACGGCCGTGCTCGGGCCGACCAATACCGGCAAGACGCATCTGGCGATCGAGCGGATGCTGGCGCATTCCTCCGGAGTGATCGGGCTGCCGCTGCGGCTGCTGGCACGCGAGGTCTACAACAAGATCGCCGATCGCGCCGGTTCCGATGCGGTCGCACTCGTCACCGGGGAAGAAAAGATCAAGCCGCCGCGGCCGCGGTTCTGGGTTTCCACAGTGGAAGCGATGCCGCGCGATCTCGACGTGTCGTTTCTCGCCGTCGACGAGATTCAGATCGCGGCCGACCTCGAACGCGGCCACGTCTTCACCGATCGCGTTCTCAACCGGCGCGGCCGCGACGAAACCCTGCTGCTCGGCGCAGCCACCATGCGCTCTATCATCGAACGGCTGTTGCCCGGCGCCAACATCGTCACCCGGCCGAGGCTTTCGCAGCTTGAATTCGCCGGCGACCGCAAGATCACCCGTCAGCCGCGGCGTACCGCAATCGTCGCCTTTTCAGCCGATGAGGTTTACGCGATAGCCGAATTGATCCGTCGCCAGCACGGCGGCGCGGCGGTGGTGCTGGGCTCGCTGTCGCCCCGCACGCGCAATGCGCAAGTCGCGATGTTCCAGAACGGCGACGTCGATTATCTGGTCGCCACCGACGCCATCGGCATGGGGCTCAATCTCGACGTCGACCACGTCGCCTTTGCCTCCGACCGCAAATATGACGGTTATCAGTTCCGACGGCTCAATCCGGCCGAATTCGCGCAAATCGCGGGGCGTGCCGGCCGCGCCACCCGCGATGGCACCTTCGGCACAACCGGCCGCTGCGCCCCGTTCGAGCCGGAACTCGTCAATGCGCTGCAGAACCACACCTTCGAAAGCGTGAAAGTGCTGCAGTGGCGCAATTCCAGGCTGGATTTTTCTTCGCTCGGCGCCTTGCAGGTCTCGCTGGCGCTCGCACCCGCTCACGAATCCTTGACCCGCGCTCCCATCGCCGAGGATCTGCGCGTTCTCGATCACGCCGCGCGCGATAACGATGTGCGGGATATGGCGCACGGGGAGGCCGCCGTGGAGCGCCTCTGGGATGCCTGCCAGATTCCGGATTACCGCAAGATCGCGCCGGCCGCGCATGCCGAGCTTGTCACGAGCCTGTTCGGATTCCTGATGCAAAAAGGGCGGATTCCGGATGCCTGGTTTGCCGCCCAGGTCGATCAGTCGGATCGGGTGGACGGCGATATCGACACGTTATCGGGACGGATCGCGCAGATTCGCACCTGGACGTTCGTCGCCAACCGTCCGGACTGGCTGGCTGATCCCGAGCATTGGCAGGGAATTACGCGTGACATCGAAAATAAATTATCCGATGCGCTGCATGAACGCCTTACAGAGCGTTTCGTTGATCGCCGTACCAGTGTATTGATGCGCCGCTTGCGGGAAAACACGATGTTGAACACGGAAATCGGCAAGACCGGCGAAGTGATCGTAGAAGGCCATGTGATCGGCCGTCTCGACGGTTTCACCTTTGCGCCGGATGCCGCAGAGGCCGGCCCCGAAGCCAAGGCCTTGCAGGCCACCGCGCAAAAGGCGCTCGCCGGCGAAATCGACGCGCGTGCCGAGAAACTGGCCGCCGCGCGTGACGATCAGTTCGTGCTGACCTCGGACGGAACCATCCGCTGGACCGGCGATGCGGTCGCACGACTGGTGGCGGCCGACGACGCGCTGCATCCGCGCATCCGCATCATTTCCGACGAGCGCCTGACCGGTGCGCCGCGCGAGGCGGTGCAGACGAGGCTCGATCTGTGGCTGAAGACGCATATCGAAAAGCTCCTGGGGCCGCTGTTCGAGCTCGGCAAGGCCGAGGATGTCACGGGAATCGCGCGCGGCATCGCCTTCCAGCTGATCGAATCGCTGGGCGTGCTGGAGCGCACGAAAATCGCCTCCGAAATGAAGGATCTCGACCAGCCGTCGCGGGCATCGTTACGCAAATACGGCGTGCGCTTCGGCGCCTATCACATTTATGTCCCGCAGCTTCTCAAGCCTGCGGCGCGCGCGCTCGCCTCGCTGCTCTGGGCACTGAAGCAGGACAATGTCGACTTGTCGGTGCTGTCAGGTGCGCAGCATCTTGCCGCGAGCGGGCGCACCTCTTTCCCGGTCGACAAGGCGCTTCCTCGCGATGCCTATCGTGTGCTCGGCTATCGCCAGTGTGGCGAGCGCGCGGTGCGCGTCGACATTCTGGAACGGCTGGCTGATCTCATCCGTCCCGCGCTGGCATGGCGCGAGGCTTCGCCCAGCGAGAAGCCGCCCGGTGCGTTCGACGGCCGCGGATTTGTGGTCACGCAGGCGATGACGTCGCTGACCGGCTCGGCCGGCGAAGATTTCGCCTCGATCCTGCGCGCGCTCGGCTATCGGATGGAGCGCCGTCCCCCGCCGCCGCCGAAGCCGGTGGCGGTCGAAACGCCAGCGGCTGACGAAGCCGCGCCCGCGGAAAGCAAGGCGGAGGCTTCTGCCGAAGCCGCTCCCGTGAGCGTGGCCCAGGACGTTGCCGCAGCGGAAACAACAGGTACGGCCGAAGTCGTTCACGAGGCGTCGGCGCCGGTCGAACAGCCTGCGGTGGTTTCGTCGCTGACGCTGCTGCCTGAGGTCGCGTTCTCTATGGGACCACGCGAGCCGGAAACCGCAACTGAGAATGTGCCCGCCGCTTTCGAAGCGAAAACAGAAGCGGAGAGTGTCGTTGAGGCGGCAACCACACCCGCGCCTCCCGAAACGCTTGCGCAGCCCCTAACGGAAGCGCCGGCGGAAAGCGGGGTTGTCGCCGAGGCGGCGCCGGCGGATTCGGGCACACCTGCGGTGGCTGCGCCGGCCGAGCCAGAACTGGTCGAGGTCTGGCGTCCCGGCGGCCGATCAGACGAGCGGCGGCCGCAGCGCCATGATCGTCACCGGCATCGCCGCCAGCATCGCGCCGCGGATGCGGTGCAGCCTGGCGCCGCGGGCGAGGCGGCTGCGACCGAACAAGGCGAAGGCGCAAGGCGTGAGCGGCGGCACGGACGGCGCGACCGCCATGAGTTCCGCAAACCCCATTCCGATGCACCGGCCGAGGCTGCCGCAGCCGAGGGGGCGGCGGGTCGCGAATCGCGCGACGACAAGGGCGGTCGGCCGCGCGAACGCTTCGAAGGCAAGGGGCGGGGTGAGGACAGGAACAAGGGCAAGTTCCGCGGCGAACGCGACCACGGCGGGCGCGAGGGCGGTGGGCGCGACCGGAGCGGTCGCGACAAGCGTGACCGCGACAAGGGCGGCCGGGAAAGCGGCCCGTCGCATCGACAATATGCGACGAGCGCAAGTCCGCGCGATCGCGAGCGCGCGATCGATCCCAACTCGCCCTTCGCCAAGCTGGCGGCGCTGAAAGAGCAGCTTGCCGCCAACCGCAAGGACTAGGTCATAAAGCGATGAAGTGGAATCGCATCATGATCTCATCTTTTTGTTTGAGCATGATCTTTTCGGAAAACCGGTTCCCACTTTTCCGGATCATGCTCTGGGATTGACGGGCAAAGGCCGTCCCGGACCGGATCGTTGGAACGTCAGCGTCTCGATAAGTGGCTGTGGCACGCGCGGGTGGTCAAAGCCCGCACCAGCGCCGCCGCGCTGGTCGAGGCAGGTCATGTCCGCATCAATGGTGTGCGCGAGACGGCGCCCGGCCATGGGGTCAAGGTAGGTGACGTATTGACAATCGGACTCGATCGAAGCGTGCGCCTTCTCAAGGTGATCGGGTTTTCGGAGCGGCGGGGAGATGCAGCGTCGGCACGCGCGCTCTATCTGGATTTGCAGGATTACCCGGAGTGATTATCTCTGGCGCAGCCAGTTGCGCGATGGCCTGAAAAAAGCATGCCGGCAGGCGCTTTGCTTCACTTGCGGCTGATGAGTTCCTGCGCTACGCAACCCGCACAAAAACGACCGTTCGGAGCCCTGGATGACTTACGTCGTCACTGAAGCCTGCATCAAATGCAAATATACCGACTGCGTCGAAGTCTGCCCCGTGGACTGTTTCTACGAGGGTGAAAACATGCTGGTTATCCACCCCGACGAGTGCATCGATTGCGGCGTATGCGAACCCGAATGTCCCGCCGACGCCATCAAGCCCGACACCGAGCCGGGTCTCGAAAAATGGCTCGAGGTGAATACCGAATATGCCAAGACCTGGCCGAACATCACCCAGAAGAAGGAATCCCCGGCTGACGCAAAGGAATTCGAGGGGGTCGAAGGCAAGTTCGAAAAATATTTTTCTTCAGCGCCAGGGGCGGGCGACTAGTTCCAGGCATGGAACTTTAGTTCGCGGTCGCGGGCCGATTCCCGTTTTTTATTGCCCATTGGCTTAACCCTAACGCTTTTGCGACCGGCAAAATTCGGCCCAAAACCCCGCTGAGGGGCCATAAATCATTGATTTTTGCGGGAAATGTGCTATATTTCCGCAATTCGCTAGCCGAACCCGTCAGCCCGCTTAATGGCCCCTATGGGTTCCCGTGAAACATCGAACAGGGGCGTGGCAGTTCCGCGCGCAGGCTGTGTCACAAAAAACGCGTAAACCGAGTACCTCCAAGGCTTCCAAAAAAGCCGCCGCGGCCAGCCGTGGCGCATCCAAGCACCGTGCCCGGAGTTCCGATACCAGGAAAGCCGGGGTCTCGGCCAAGTCCTCCAAAAACAAAAGAAGCTCAATGCCCCATAAGACTGCAAAAACTGCCGCGAAAGCGACCGGTTCGAAGGCCACTGCTTCGAAGGTTGCTGCCAAGACTGCCGCCAGGTCCGCAAGCCACAAAACCGCCTCCAGGGTACCGGTCACCAAGCCCGTCGTTGCCGCCAAGCCTGCTGCCAAGCCGGTGGTGGCCCCGCGGGTCGAGGAGCCCAAGAAGCCCTTGACCCAGCGCCAGGGCTTCAAGACCAACGAATTCGTCGTTTATCCCGCGCATGGCGTTGGCCAGATCCTGGCCATCGAGGAGCAGGAGATCGCCGGCGCGAAGCTCGAGCTGTTCGTCATCAATTTCATCAAGGACAAGATGACGCTGCGGGTTCCGACCGCCAAAGTCGCCAATGTCGGCATGCGCAAGCTGTCGGAGCCGGCACTGGTCAAGCGCGCGCTGGAAACGCTCAAGGGCCGCGCCCGCGTCAAGCGCACCATGTGGTCGCGCCGCGCCCAGGAATACGAAGCCAAGATCAATTCGGGCGATATCGTCGCGATTGCCGAGGTGGTGCGTGACCTCTATCGCTCGGAATCGCAGCCCGAGCAGTCCTACAGCGAACGTCAGCTCTACGAGGCCGCGCTCGACCGCCTGTCGCGGGAAATCGCCGTCGTGCAGCATGTGACGGAAACCGAGGCGGTGAAGGAGATCGAAAGTCAGCTAGCCAAGAGCCCGCGTCGCGGCACCAAGGCCGAGGTGGAAGCCGAAGCCGAAGCCGACGGTGAAGGCGACATCGATGGCGAGGTCGATATCGATGGCGACGACGCTGCTGTTGCGGATGAAGCCGCCTGATCTGATTTCAAGCAATGAAATGAAAAAGCCCGGTCGCAAGACCGGGCTTTTTGTTTGG